>Ga0335074_10001785_pt1 | contig 29131 bp, 23 predicted proteins | sample Lox_Sample_23_FD_206715 | JGI IMG/M metagenome (GOLD analysis project Ga0335074, IMG submission 206715) | Soil microbial communities from Loxahatchee National Wildlife Refuge, Florida, United States - Lox_Sample_2.3 | ecosystem: Environmental > Terrestrial > Soil > Wetlands | place: USA... | reverse complement strand
CGTTAATAACTCATGGCCTGACGGCGATCAATACACGCCTCAGTCTGGGTCGCCGGCGATCGGGGCTGGTGTCAATGTCTGCAGTGGGATTAGCGGATGCTCGATGGGGTCGTACGACTTTCTGGGCAAGTCGCTGCCTTCGTCAGGTTTCTGGATCGGAGCGATTCAAGAATAGAGTTAGTACGCGACTGCATGGTTGAGTAGTGCCCAGGTCTCACAAGTGAGACCTGGGACTCTCTGGAGCGGCGCAATTGCAGACCTCGCGGTCACGGTACGGACCTGACTGACGTCACAGCGGGGCAGCCAGCGAAGCGAGGAGGGGCCGAAGGCGGAATATCTTTGGATATCTCCAACAATGACGGTCATAAATCATGAAAGCACTGTGACACAGACCATGATGAACCGGAGAGACTTCCTTCTTGGATCCGTCGCCGTCATTGAGGCGAGCGTCCTGCCATTGCGTGCGGAACTAGCCAAAGGGAGACCTGTTGCGAACAATTTAATTCCGTCGGAGCCAAACAACTCGCCGAACTATTGGTGCACCTGGGCAACGCAGAATTACATTTGCGGCCATGGAGCCGACAGGCGTGATGTGAGGCTGCTTGAGGGAAACGCCGGGGCCCAGTTAGCTCGTGAGGCGATCAATGAACAGCTCCTTCTCGGGGATAATGGATGGGCAAGAGTGTTCTTTCCGAACGTCCGTAAGGATCTATATCTATTACTCGATGACGGCTGGCAGGAGGGCGGTTCTGCAACATTTATGCTTGACCGAAGTAAATTTCCTTCGTTTAGGGGAGCACCGGAGGTACGGCTCCGAAAGCTTAACGATGCCATTTGTAGGATGGGTTGGCGCGGTCTGGCGCTTTGGTGCCGTCACACTCCGGAGAACGAAGGGTGCGATCACCTCGTAGCCTGGAGTAAAGAGGCAGGAATTCACTACTGGAAAGTCGACGGCGGTGACTTGTCCTACAACCTGGAGCGCGCACGGAATGTGCAGCATGCCGCACTTAAACTAGAGCACGTTTACGGCGAACCGCCTCTAAATGGAGACTGGCATCGTGACGGAAGATTTGGCAATCAGCCGTGGGGCTCACCGCGCATGGAGATCATCCGCCATGCTGACGTGTATCGAACGTATGACACAACGGCACTTCTTTCAATCCCGACTACGCTGGATCGAGTGTCTGAACTGCTTCAAGGTGCCTCGGGACATGGGGAGATACGTGCAATTCTTAATGTGGAAGACGAGGTCTATATTGCGGCCGTACTAGGCTGCACAATGGGTGTGATGCGCAACCCGCTCACTGGTTCGCGTCCCGGGAAAGATGTCGATCTTTTTGATTCTGGCCCTCGCCACCTAAAGAGATGCATTGATGAAGTCGCGCGTGCGATTCGCTGGCAAAGGATAGCTGCTCCGTATGCGGTGGGTGACGGCTTTGTACGCCTGGATGATGAGATATTCACAGACGACTGGGTTTTCAATTGCGGCGAAACCTGGTTTATTCCGGCTATCGGCAATAGAGCGAATCAAAGCGCACCCGCTCGGATTAGCCGGAACCTGGAACTGCCGGAAGTAAGGTGTGCAGGTGATAAGCCTTTCGTGTTCACTGCGCGTTTTCCAAGTGGCGCTGCTGCGATTGGTGCACATGGACGCCTGAGCATAGATGGAGGTTGGCGGGTTCCGAAACCGGATGTGCGCTGGAAGCTGGACAATAGCCCTGGACCATTCGCGATTTTTGGGTATTTCAGCTCGGTTGCTCTCGTGTTCGATCAGCCCATTGGAAAAACGCGAATACTCGCACAAGACTTGGCGGCAGAAAAAGCTTACGACATCTCAGAGTCAGTTCAGAGTCGCGGATCGGAAGTGGTTATCCCTCAGGGTGTCATCGAGCGGTTAGGTCTTGAAGGCTCTAGCCCAGGTGACCAATCGGCTCCCGGCCTGCTAATTCAACTTAATGGAAATGGCCAGTAACAATCGTGCCGTGACCCAGTCCATCCGGCCTGCATACATCTGTCGCCTAATGAGAGGGGAAAGCTTATGTTTTTATCGCGCAGAAAGATGCTGCAAGGTGTAGGGATTGCCTCAACCTCACTTGGGATAGGCAATTTGCACGCGCTGTCTTTGCCGAGCCTTTCAGGTTTTGTGTCCCTGTTTGATGATGCCGACAAACCGTGTTGTCCGGAACCAAGCATTATTCGTTACGATGCACAGTGTTTCACAATCCATGGCCGAGACACATTTATATACAGTGCCTGCTGCCACTATACGCGAACCCCAAAGCCGCTCTGGCGGGATCGTCTGATCAAACTTAAACAGGCGGGCTTTAACACCATTGAGACGTATGTCTTCTGGAACTATCACGAGCCTGTCCAAGGGATGGCTGATATGACGGAATTTGAGGATTTCGTCAAGCTGGTTCACGAAATGGGTCTTTGGCTGATAGTCAGGGTTGGTCCGTATGTATGTGCAGAATGGGATGCGGGCGGCTTCCCCCACTGGATCATCGAAAAGCAATTCCCGCTGAGGAGTGCCGACCCGGAAAGCATTAAAACTTCGCAGTCATGGTATGACCACGTGCTTCCGATCGTTCGGGAAAACATGATTACGAAGGGTGGTCCCGTGATTCTCATCCAAATTGAAAACGAATACGACTATTGGGAGCTTCCCAGCGCGCAAAAGATGGCTTACGTAACATCGCTGGCACGGATGGTCTGGAAAGCCCATATCAATATTCCGATCATCACTAACTGGGTAAAGCAGTCTAGGGACAATACAGACCCGGTTATGGCGCAGATCATCGACACCTGCGACTTTTATCCGCGCTGGAACATAACCAGGGAGGTCATTCCGGCTCTGGCAGAGCTCAGAAGGCAGGAACCCACGTCACCGGTAGGTATTGCCGAGCTCCAGGGGGGGTGGTTCAGTCAGTTCGGAGGATTGTTGTCAGTCGAGCAGAATGGAGTTGACGCCGGCCAGTTCAATGCGCTCACTAAAACGGTCATCGAAAATGCCGCCACCTATCTAAGCGTCTACATGGGGCACGGTGGCACAAACTTTGACTGGGCCGCTCGGGACCTGACAACCACCTACGACTATGCGGCGCCCGTGAGGGAAGCTGGCGGGTTGTGGGATAAGTATTATGCGACGCGCACAGTTGGAGCATTTCTGGATAGATTTGGCTCGCTCTTGGCAAGGAGCCATGAGGCGCCCGGAGCTGCTGTCTCCGACAATCCGGACATATCTGTCAGCCTGCGTGTCAACGGGAAAAGCGGGGTGCTTTTCGTTCGAAATGATGCCGATAGTATCGGGCATTTCCACCTGAAGCTTTTAGATCCCTACAAGGCCGCAGGCATCTCTCTCACGGTACCGCGCGAAGGTGTGCTCTCGATCGCTCCACGCGGAATGAAAATGCTGGCGGTGCAGACGGCGATTCCAGGTTGCGATATCTGCCACTGTACTGCGGAGATTCTGACCTTCGGCTGCGTAGGTTCACGTACATACCTGGTGATCTACGACGATCCAGGTAATTTCGTCGAGATCGCCGTGAGAGCGGATCATAAGCCAACGATGGCAGGCGAGCTTTTGTATCAGAGTTATGACCCGGATCGAAACACCGTTGTTCTGGGATTTAATATGGAGCTCGCCCCAAAGTACTTGCTCGTGGGAGAAGCGCTCCAGATCGTTGCGCTTCCTTATCGTCTTGCTGCGCGGACCTGGACGATTAATCTTCCATCGGGGATGGATCGCCAAAACACCAGCCCCTTAATTACAGATTGTTCGCTGATGCGAGCCTCGGAAGAAGGCGATAGCAGTGCGAAAGTCACCGTGGAGTATCCCCCGGGAGAACATGATCTCACTATATTGACGCCGGCATCTCCTCGACAATGTACGTTAGATGCACAGCCAGTGTCTATCCAATACAGTGAGGCGCTCCAGAGCGCATCCATCCGAGTCCATACACCGCCTCTTCCCTATGAGGCGGTAATAATCACGGATGGAGAGTACTGGGTTGAAAGATTCGAGCCGTCAGCGGGGGAATGGCTAGACATTCAACCGGTCGCACTCGAAAAAATCGGTCAAATTCCATACGGCTATGTAAAGTACCGCGCTGAATTTGAATGGCATCAGGAGGAGAAACTATTTGTCGACGCCTTCACAAACGAATCAAAGCAGGTGTTTCTTAACGGCCGGCGCATTGCCGAACTCTCCCTAGCTGATCGCTTCCTTGCGGTTCCTCTGGCAGGACGGGCAAAGTTAGGGGCTAATCTGCTGGAAATTTCTTACGAGGCTTTCGGCAGTTCAAATTTTGGCCCTGAGATGGAGAATCTTACAGGAATCAGTGGTATTCGCATCGGAAATGAGCAGCAGATGACGGAAATCTCTAAGCTTGAGGTTCAACGAGTTCCGGCGGCAATGAGGGGCCGCGAAATCGATCCGCAGTACTCAGCAGGTTCCTGGCAGTGGGCAAAACTCGGGACCATGCCCGAGGTAGCAGACTTTCTACCGGCCTATACCTGGTTTCGCACTAGGTTTCTTATACCTGACCCCAGGGAATGGTTTTGTCCCTGGAAATCCACCATTGCAGCAGATCGGGATGCGCTCATGTTCGTCAATGGACGATTTGTGGGATTCTACCGCACGGTGGGGCCTCAGGATGCGTTTTACCTTCCTGAGCCCTGGCTTTATATGGATGGTCGAACGCAGAATATTCTTACTGTAGTCTTGGCCTACGCAGACAACCTAACTCCATTGACGCAACTTACTGTGTCGCCCTATATTGAGTTTGCGGCGAGGCGGACAGAGGTTGCGTTTGAATGGTAAACAGAAAGGCAGATCAAGAAACCATGCGGCCGAGAACTGAGGATTCAAAAGGTCGTGCTCGCCTGTAGTCGCCTCCGATTCCTGAAGGGCCTGTACGCCGTAAGCGTTGATGTTTGTCCGTAGACCCGGCGGATTTTCCGCAACCGTCTCAAAACTAGCACCAGAAAGCACCATCAAGTTTTAATGAGAATGTACTTCGCGCGGGACACCTCTGCCGTGACAGCCGATTGGGAACCCGTAACTTATTGAAATCAGGGGGAATGGATGGCCACTTTCGGAGCCCTGAGGTACTCTGAGGAACGCTTAATGGACCCTTAATGGACCCGCGACCTCTGCCCTGCAAACCTCTGCCCAACTTTCTCGTCTCCAGTGTTTATGCGGCTTTTCTCGCGACCACAGCCCTGCATTCCTCTGCCTGCGCAATGCAGCGTTTGTGGGTCCAATAATATCTGTCAGCGCCAGTACAAATATTCTTTGCCTAGATTGGGCATCGTCTGTTGACCCACGCATTCTAGAGACCTGGTCGTGGACAGAACGGTTTTGCGCGCTCCGAGGTCGATTGGCAAGCAGGGTTCCACTCGTCCAAAAAAATCCTTGCCGGGCCGTCCGTTCTCGTCTAAACTTTAGATGAGGGTAACGGGTATGCGGACGGTTCAACTCAAACTTCGAGAAGCGAGCACAGTGCTTGGCGTCTCGCCCAAGGATCTCCAGAACCTGGTCCAGTTCGGCGTCTTGCAGCCGCAGCGGAAGGATCGGTTCTTCGTCTTCGACCGGGCGCTGCTTCTGGAGGCGAAGGTGGCCTTCTACCTCAAGGAGTCGCTCGGAACATCGGTACCGTTGCTGGCGAGGTTTACCAGAGAGATTTTCAAGGACGCGGAGCGGGCGAAGCCGGGCCGGATTTCTAACGTCTCGATTCTCTCGCGGCCGACAAGAGGAAAAGAAGTGGTCAAGATCGAAATCCCGCTTCAAGCACTAGCTAAGGAACTGGAAGCCCAGCTTCCCGCCGACGGATCGCTCGGCAAGGAGGCAAACGGACAGAAGCGAGAGAATTGGAAGGCAGAGATCACACGCGCTTTTGAAGAGGCTGCGGGCGATCTGGAAGGCACGACCGAACGCGACATCCTGGATGAGATCAAACGGTATCGTGCGCAGCGAAAGAAGACACCGGAGATCAGCGTCATTGCCCTACCCCAGGAAAAGACGGCCTAGAGGCGTTGTCGATACCTCGGTACTCGTAGCGGGAATTGCCGCCTTCAGGCTGCGTGGCGCTCGGTCTCCTGTGCCGAGTGCCAGATTCCTCCGTGACTGGATCGAAAACGATACTTTCCTCTGGCTCATCAGCGAAGCGATCATTGAGGAATATAAAGAGATTCTTGCGCGCCGCGGCGTCCGCCCGCACCACATAGGCGCCGCCCTCAACCTGATCCGAACACAAGCGGAAGAGGTTCCGGACACTGTCAGCGGCGACATTTCTCCTGACCCGGATGACGAGCCGTTCTGCACCTGTGCTGAAATCGGCAAGGCCGATTTTATCGTGACGCTGAACCCTGACGATTTCCCTCAGCGGCGACTTCGAGCCCACGTCATTCATCCCAGCGAGCCGATTCCCACCACAGCACGAACGCGGCCACGTTGATTGCTCAGCCTGAAGAAGACTCACCGCTACCGTGACAATCCACTCTTGCTAGTATTTTCAACGACTTACAAGCCAGTGGGGAACGCCTAAAACCACCGAAGTCGCACAAAACCTCACGTTTTGTGGATCGGATTGTGGATCGGATTTGGAGTCCTTTCTGCAGCCGTTTGGCGCGGCTGGTAGCCAAATTCAACCATAGTCCCGACTGCCGAACAGTCGAACCGGCCTAACTGCTCTTAGAAACCGGGACGCTGTGCGGATCACGAATCCACTGCCCGCGTTGCCCGACTGGTCCAGACAGCCAAACGTCCACCCGTTGGCCGCAGTCGGGGCAAATGGCAGTATCGAGGACAGCAGTTTGGCCGTCCATATTTACTCCGTCAGACGCTACCGGCTGTGAACTTCCGGGGCAGAGGATAGGCCCACCTGGGCGGGGTTTACTCTGAATATCCATTTTCATGTTTTTCTGTAGCGGTACAGTCTATAGCTCCCGTCTATGGTTCACCGCATACCTTTTTCAAGTATGCTCCTCTTTCCACCCGCCGTGGGATAATTGCCCCAAAATTTCGAAAGGATGGAGTGACTAACCCTGCCGGGTGCCCCTTTCGCTTTTTGCGGCGAAGGCGTGGGAAACCATCAACTCCAAATCTGCGAGTTCACACCCTCAGCGACCTATACCGGAAACGGCCCACAACCCTCCAGCCTCATCCGTAGCAGTGAAGAAGCCGCAACCGTTTGCTGCCAACATGGCGACGTTTCAGGACCGATTCTGCCCTCCTTACAGAAGCTACCTGAATTGAGCTTGGCCTCCCCGCCAATTAACGCCTAATCGCGCAGTATTCCAATGTATACTTTCTTTTCGGATGCGCCCGAGGCACTCTCAACTTCGCGCACGATTCCGGAGAGACGATTCGTAATGGCTTCGCCAGTTTCGATCATCGGCAAATACCAATTGGTCGTCCTTGGGCACCAAGGTGATCTTTGGGTTGAAGAATGCAGCCAAAGGCTTGGCACAGCCATAGCTGCCGCCCTCGGTCAACTTGGTGAAAATCCAAAAAAATTCTTAATAACGATACCTTCCGCCAGCACGGGTCATACCCTTGACCGAAAGATGCCGTCCGTCGGTGTGTTCTTTGGCAGCAGTGTTTCTCCTCGATTAGCGCCTCCCGACGGTGCTCGCCTCGCCGACCTTCTAAACGATGGCAATCTCATAATCCCGGTTGTTGAGGATACGAGTCGCTTTACCACATTGGTCCCTCCCGCGATTGCTCATCTCAATGGCATCTCAGTTGCGGATTGTGGCGTCGATTTTGAGCGCCTCGCGGCGCGCATATTGGAAGGCTTTAGCCTTCTCAGGGAGACACGTCGCATCTTTATTAGCTATCGAAGGAACGACACCAGCGGTGTCGCCGGGCAATTGTACGAAGCCCTCGACGCGTCCGGCTTTGACGTGTTCCTGGATACGCACGGGATTCTACGTCCAGGAGAGCCATTTCAAGATGTCCTATGGCACCGCCTCGCAGACACAGACGTTGCGGTTGTGCTCGATTCTCCGGGCTTTATGGAGAGCCGATGGACAGAAGAAGAGCTGGCTCGGGCCAATACCTCCAATATTCAAATCCTCCAAGTTTTGTGGCCGGGACAATCGGATTTGGCGCCTTCCGCATTCAGCACATTTCAACCGCTTGAAGCTGCCGAATTTGTTGACTCAGTGACCGTTGGTCCTGCAGCCCGTCTCTACGCACCGGCTGTGAATGCCATTATCGATGCCGTCGAGAGTTTGCGCGCGAGAGCCATGGGAGCAAGACACGCTTTTCTTTTCCGCGAATTCTTCCTCGAAGCCCGCAAGGCTGGATTCCAAGTCCGCACGACGTTAAATCGGTCAATCATCATTTCAGGACATGGAGGCGAACCGATACTTGTACAGCCAGCTGTCGGGATTCCAGACGCCGTTCGATACGAATTTCTCGACGCGCTGCATCAGCAGGAATCAGCCAAGGGCCGAAAATACGCGGTACCTCCAATCCTTCTCTACGATCAAACCGGCATTCGATCGCGATGGCTCGAACACTTAAAATGGCTCAACGGCAATCTGACAGCCGTCCAGAGCTTGAGCCTCTTTGACGCAAGAGATTGGCTCGCAAGCCTGATGCGCGGATCCGCAGCACCACGGAGGCTCGCATGAATCCATCCGGCTCGCAGCCCCGGAGAATATTCCTTTCAGCGAGTGTGCCCCTACCATCCCGTGATCGCATTTACTTCGACACGGCGGATGTTGTCGCAATTCGTGATTGCGTTCGTGCTTTGACGATGGTCGTCATTGAAAACCGCGCACAAATAGTATTCGGCGGTCACCCTGCAATCTCTCCTATGATTCGCCTGCAAATCGCACAGACGGGAACATCTGTCGGTGACCGGGTCGTGATGTATCAGAGCCGCTTCTTTGATAGGTCGTTTCCACAAGACAACGCAGCTTTCGAGCGAGTTGAGCTTATCGACGCCGTTGACGACGATCTTGATTCGAGTCTGCTTGCGATGCGTACTGCCATGTTAGCAGGCTCCTTCCAAGTAGGTATTTTCATTGGAGGCATGGAAGGTGTTGAATTGGAATACCAGATGTTCCAAAAACTCCATCCAGAGACACCCACATTTCCCGTTGCCTCGACCGGGGCAGCCGCGCGGCGTCTCTTTGAGGCGGAAGCACAGCTGCAACGCGACTATTCGCAATTACGCGACGAAATCAGCTACCTCACCCTGATGCGACAACTCTTGAACGTATAGCCAATCTTCCCTATTTCGCTTCGCGCGCCGCGTCTGCTCGCTTTCCGGCAGCTTCAATCGCCTTTCGAAACCTTTCCAGATCCCGATCCCAATCATAGGTTGGGAATTCTACGCCCCAAGGCACCGAGGGCTTCGAACCTGGCCAGAATGAACTTTCCCCGCGTTGATTTTTAAGGTGGTGGATGTGAATACCGAGGAGACCGTTTTTCCGCGCTATTGACTGTTCAATCTCGTATTTAACCCAAGGCCGGTTCGCGGTCTCTGATCCGATCAGGACCACGGTTACAGTTGTGTCTTTCAGATGCTTGAGAATCATTCTTTGAATTCCTGAGTCCTTTGTCTTCTTCGCCTCTTCATACTCCGAGTGATCGAAGAAGCCTGCGACATCTGAACCCGCCACGACATTGCAGTTGCGAACTTGGTTCGCACGCCAAATGTCTCGATCGTAATGGAAGCTAAAGAATACTCGCCGTGCCATGTCATCACCCCTTGCGACTTCGAACTTTAGGTTTCCACCTCATGATTGCACAACTGAGTGTTGCGACACAGCCCGTCGCTGCACTAAAATGCTGACCGAACCCGCGGAGAACAAACTCATGGCTCGACGAGCTTTTTACAGCTTCCACTATAAACCGGACAGTCACCGCGCCTCTCAAGTGAGGAACATGGGTGTTGTCGAAGGCAACAAACCCGCTACCGACAACGATTGGGAATCCATTACGAAAAAGGGCGATCAGGCCATCAAAGATTGGATTGATGGACAGCTTGATGGCAAGTCCTGCGCAATCGTTCTCATCGGTTCCAATACGGCCGGTCGAAAATGGATCAACTATGAAATTGAGAAATCATGGAACAGCAAGAAGGGTGTCCTGGGCATTTATATTCACAGGTTAAAGAACCTCGATGGTGAACAAGCAACGAAGGGCGACAATCCCTTTGAGACGTTCACTCTGTGCGAAGGAAAGAAGAAATTGTCGTCGGTAGTGAAAACCTATAACCCACCCTACACCGACAGCAAGGAAGTCTACGCCTACATCAACGAAAATCTCGCCGACTGGATCGAGGATGCTATTTCAATACGCGAGGATTTCTCTTGCTGATCACTGCGTAGCGGTTATAGACCGGTGGATTCGCGTGTCGCATGAGGCCTTACGCCTCGGTTCATGAATATGGCGTACTGTACTCTCCAGCCAGATCCTTCATGGTTATCTTTTGCCTATTGGTCCCAAGAAACGGCGTTGTGGCCCGGCAGACAGACCGAAAAGACGGCAGTAGCATCCAATGCCGTAAATCAAGCGATCCTCGCCAGGGCGTTGACGAAGGCGCAAAACCTGGTTTCAATTTCTTCCGCCGAAGTTGCCGGATATGCGGACGAGAAGCGCACTGCGGAGCAGTGCGCCGAGCCCGTCGGGCGGGGGAAAATGGCCTCCCGCTAAGGCGGGAGCTCGAATGAGGGCGGGCAGACGGGCGCCTGGCACAAAAAATGCGGAGCCGGTAGTGCTGGCTCCGCGATGGGGTCCGGTAGGATGAAGGCTACGCTGCGGCGGCCTTTTGGGTGCGTTTGAGTGCTGGTTTGGGCGCGGCCTTCTTTGTCTCCTTGGCTTTGTCCTTCGTTGCGAACTCCTGTTTGACCTTCGACGTGATCGCGGCCACGTCCACCTTATAGAACTCGGCGGCTTCGTGGAGGGCTTTGGCGGATTCTGTCGGCGAGTGGGCCGACTGGAGAACGGCCACTTCGACCAAAATGCGGCCGAGGGTGCCCTCATCGGCTTTGCGCAGAAAGGACGCGAGCAGCTTGGCCGGAGCGTCGGCGGTTCCGTTGGCCTTGCCTACGCCGTGAATGCGCAACAGAATTGCGATGCGGCGCTCGTCCAGCACGGCGGCAAGACGCTCGGCGGTAAAGAACAGGTCGCGCTTCATGAGGCGAATCGGAACTGCATCGCCGATGGCTTTGAGGACGCGGAGGCCGGTCGTCTGCGCGATGGCTTCCTCGCGGCAACGCTTCTCCTGCTCGGCCTTGAATGCCGCATCGTTCGCGGGCCGCTGCTTGCGGGCGTGGTGAATCGGGCAATCGGGGTTCGCGCAAACGCGTTTCTTCTCGCCCTTTTCGGTTCCCTCGGTAACGATGGCCTCGGTGGTGAACTTGCAGGTTTTGTACTCGGGCCAGTCGCGCTGCTTCTGGTTCGCGGGCTTGTCGGCGCGAATCTCGACGTATTTGTTGCGCGGCACAACCGGACTGTCGCCCTTCGCCGCGCCGTAGGCCGTGCTGATCTGAACGAGTTTCGGTTTGGCGGCGATGGTCTGCTTGACGTGCGCGTCAACCTTCATCGCCCAACATTTCGGGTCCGAGCATTGGTCACCGTGTTTTCCAAGGTCGTCGCCGAAAAGAAGTTTGTTATGGCCTGTGCGCTTGAGGCAATCGACGCATGAACCGGCCTCGGGCACAAGCACGGCATCTTCTTTCAAGAACGGCGCGGCGGCAAGCTCCAACAAGATGTTGTGCTCGATCCACTGTTGCAGGTGGCGGACCGGGAGCAAGATGCGCTTCGGCTTGCCGTTCCCGGCGCTGTACTGCTCCTGATAGCAGGCGGCGAGGGCTTCCTCTTGCTGCGCCGGTTGCAACTTCGCAAGCAAGAGCGCATGGCCGACGCCGATCTCGTCGCGGTAGAAGGCTTCCACGACAGGCGGTACAAGCTCGGTCAATCTCAAACGAGCGGCGATAAACGCGGGCGTCTTTCCCGTGCGTGCCGAAATTTGCTCGATGGTGTACTTTGGCTCTTCCATAGCGAGCAACATTTTGAAGCCGCTCGCCTCTTCCATCGGATGCACATCGGCGCGAATCAGGTTCTCCACGATAGAGGTTTCGATTGCCTGGGCGTCGGTCAATTCGACGATGCGGACCGGCGCGGTTTCGAGTCCGGCACGCTGCGCCGCGCGATAGCGGCGAGCACCGGCCACGATCTCGAAGTGATGATCGACGGGCCGCACCACAAGCGGCGCAAGAATACCCTGAGCCTTGATTGACTCGGCCAGTTCGTTCAGACCGGCCTCGTCGAAATTCTTGCGGGGGTTGTTCGGTGACTCGGTGAGCGCGTCGAGCGGCAGGTTGCGATATTCAGATTGCATGATGTTCGTCATTTCAGATTCTCCTTTTTGGGTTGTCTTGCGTGAAGGCATGGGCGGGCCGCGTGTGCCCGCCCGTTGGCTGGCGGGTTAGCGCGTGCGCTGGAATGCCTCAAGGAATCCCTGCGCGCGCAAATTGCGGTCCCATGTGCGGGCAAAGCTCTCGTGCTGGTGGAAGAGGTCGGGATAGAAGATGTAGTTCTTCTCGTCGCGCGTGCGCGAAAGCTGCTCGACGCCGATGTAATCGTTGCGAAAGTAGTAGGGCGTCATCGTCCAACCCTTGCCAAGCGGATTGGTCAACTCGAAACACATCTCCGGGTCGCGCATCAGATCGCCATTCTGTTCGCCGTAGTGCGCAATGGAGATTGCCGGAGCGCCAAGCGGGCCGAATTCCGGCGTCGCCTCGATGACAAGCGTCATATAGGGCGGGTTCCCGATACGCAGATAGAGGTCGCGGCGGAACCCGCCCGCCGCCGCGAGAATTTGCAGAATGGTTTTCATTACGCCACCTCCGCGAGTGAATTCGTCTCGCTGGCCGCGTCCTCGGAGAGGATGGCTCCGAAGATCACGGCGGAGGTGCGCTGGATGACTTCGAGGCTCTCGGCCAGTAGCGCCGCGTTGCCCGCGTACATTTGGATGTAATCGGAACTCGCGGTTCCCATCTCCAAGCCCACGGCCTGACCTACGATGAAAGCCACGGCCTCGGCTTCGGTTTCGCGCACGGTCGCGGTGGTCATGGTGCGCCGCTCGGCCTTGTGCAAAAGCTCGTGCGCACACTCGTGAACCAGTGTGGTGAACTCCTCGGCCTTCGACTGGCCGGGCAGTAATGCAATGCGTCCGCCGTAGCTGACGCCAAGCGCCGGGGCAATCTTCTCGTTGAACTCCAGCTTGATGCCCTGCGCGTTGAGGAACGAAACCAGCCGGTCGCGGTGTGCGCCGACTTCGCCGCTGACGCCGTGGTCGAACTCCGGCAGGTCTACGCCTTCGGTCTGCGCATGGTCGAAAACGTAGACCGCGCGGAAGCCGATCAGCATCGGCGCGGGCTTCGCGTCCTGACTCGGCTCTTGCTCGGCTGCTTCCTTCCTGCGCCGGTGGCCGATGATCGGGGCAAGAATCTGGATGCCCTTCTCGCCGCGCTTCACAAACCGGCCCAACTCGTTCCACGTGCGGATGCCCGCAACGCGGGTTGCGGTCGGGCGCTGCCGCGCGATGGCGAGAATGTTGCCGAAACTGTAATTCTGGAAGCGGGCCATTGCCGCGAGATATGCGGTCAACGTCTCGCTCTTGCCTTCTTCAAGCTGCTTGAGCAGGAATTCCACGGCCTGCTTGATGAGTTGCTGCGCGGGATTTTCGCGCTGCGTCGTGCGCTGCTGGTAGGGGGATTCGCTGCGTAGCGCCGCATTGTTGCTGTGCGGCGCGGTGGTGGTGCTGTTGCTGGCGTAGGTCATGATCTTCGGCTCCTTCGGAGTGGGATTTGCCGTTTTTCAGCCCTGGGAGGGCTAAAAAAAGACATTCGTTTCATTGCTGCGAAACGGGCGCAGAGAGGCGCTGTCAACCCCCGAAGCCCGAAGGGGCGCGGAAGCGAGTACGGCGTTTGTTGCCGCGCGGAGCTGCACAAGCGGGGTTGACAGAAGGAGCCGAACGGAGCCTAGAGTTCGCAGGGAAACGAATGTCGGAAGATTGAATCAGCCGAAGGCTGCGCTAAATGGAGTCTAGGGGAGAGGCGTTGCGGGGAAGGAACCGGCCCCGCTGGGATGGGTGACGGAAGACGCCGAAAGTATCGGCGGCTGAAGTCAGGGAAGGTACTCCTTCCCCCAAAAAAGAATTCAATTCTAGGAGATTCTGCGACTAGCAGCAGTTACTTGATGAGCATCCAGATATAAATATGTGTTGCTACACGGCTATATAGGATAAGCCCTTTGCTGGCGTACATATCAGATAAACTCACGAAGCTGTTCAAGGTTTACTGAGAACCAGAAGCTCGTGGGGTGAATCTCTGACTGAAGGCCTGCGCCATCGTAAACTCACAGAGTTGGAATGACAAGACGAAGTAAGAAGTTAGACGGCGCATTGAACATTATGAAATTTCTTTCCTCCGTCCGACTTATAGCCAGGACGTAATTGCGTGAACCTTTCGTCAAGAATCGTGACATTACTGACTTTTTCCAGTAAATACTCGCGCCACCCCGGTCCTTCATTGGATGCGCTTTCGCCATACAGAAACCATGCACTCAGAATGAGGTTATCTTTCTGGTTGTAGGCCACCATGTGGGGTTCAACTATGCGATAGCCAGGTGCTGCGTCATCGTAGTAGAACCGCACCAGATTCATTGATCCAATTGCAGTACAAAAATCGCTCATAAAGCCACCTTTCATATAAGGTCAATTCCAGTTTCTGCTTTCCTTACGCCGCGTCTTTCTCTTCTGAAGGTTCAACGTAGACGTCACCCATCATCATCTTGTAGTGGGCGATGTGCTCCGACTTTTCGAATATTGCTCGGAAGACGCGCAAGTAACCTTCCACCTCGGCATCGTCTACCGTCTGGTAAAGATCATCGTTCGCAAGGTGAGAACCACCGTGCATCCAGCGGACAAGAGAATTGGCAATCAGTTTGTCTTTACCCTCGAATTTGGCGCACAGATCGTCGAGATTCAACCCGCCGAGGATTTTGAAATAGTTCTCCAATATCCGGCGTAACGTATTCTGGATGGTCAGTTTGGATCGATTGGGATTCCTCACCTCTGCCCAGAGCAATTCGTAGGACGTTTTGATCGGGTTCGTTGTGTGTTTCTCGATACGCGAAACCGGGTCGGACTTGCGGATCACCCAAAACGTCTCCTCGTTCATGGCCATGTCCTGACGCTTGCTGTTGTACGTGACCTCTTTGTGGAAGTACACGTTATGCGTCAGGATGAAAATCTGCTTGATTTGCCCGGTGTTGTTCCGTACCTGATCGATGATGCCTCTGATTAGGCTGCTGACGATGAAGAGAATGTCGCTATCGAGGCTACAAATGGGATCATCGAAAACAACCACGCGGTCTGACGTGATCCCTGACTCCGAATCGCTGCCCTTGAGGAGATGGTAAAAATAGAGGAACGTGATGAAAGTCTTTTCACCTTCGCTCAGAGAATTTCGGGCATCGTCTCCGTTTTGCCTGAGGATTTTGTAGTGCGTGCCGTTGTCTGCCAGCGCCAATGAAAAGCTGAGAAACCCATAGGACTTAAGTATGGAATTGATGGCATCGATCGTCGGCTTGATGCTCGTGATGCTCTTTTCCAGTTCACGCAACTCGGTGTGCTTTTGCTGCCGTTCTGTTGTTGCCGCGTTGATAGTATCCTGAATCCCCTTGATCGCCTTGTCGAGGTTCGATTTCTTCGCATCGTAATCCGCGAGTGCAGATTTAAGGCCGACCTCAATGATATATTTCCATACCTGCGCGATCAGCGCAGTCCGTTCGCGGCCTAGGTTCTTGACCATTTGATTGTGTTTCGCGATTGCTTGATTCGCATTGCCAATCAAGCCGGTGATACTGGCCATTACATTGGCAACGGAGTCGAGGTCGATAACCTGGCTTGGCTCCTTCTTCTTCTGAGCGAGGCGCTGTTTGCTGCTTGAAATGCGAGAGTCGAGGAGCGCCTTCTCGGCCTTTAGCTTCTCAACGTCCAAATACTGTGGCGGTGCGGTAATAATCGTTGAAAGATGCTGCTGAAGTCGGTCAGCGTCCGTCGAGTAATCACTGACCAGCGCGTCCACAGCCTTGCTATCGGCGATGAATGCCTCGTCGAAATACTCGTTCAGGCTGCGCGCGAAATCCTCCGATGTGGTCTGCTGACAAAACGGGCAGATTCCACCATTGGCGTCATAGTAGGTTTTGCCGGTTCGCACCCAGTCGCTGTTGTTGAGCTTCTTGATCATCGCCGCAATATCGACATCTTCTTTCCCGATCACCCGCTTGTGCAGTATCGGATTCGCTTCGTGAGAAAGCAGCGCCGTGGCATCAACAAGGCTGATCGGAGTTTCTTCCGTCGGGTCGGAGCCAAACAGAGTGTTCGCCTTTGTCTCCAGTTCTTCGAGCGTCAGGACGCTGGACGAATTCTTTGTCCTTTCTTGAAGGACCTTCGCCTTGAAGTTTTCCTTGCTGTTCAGAAACCCTCTCAGTGGGCCTTTGAACCGCTCTTCATGCTCTGTCTTTTGTAGCCAGATAGTTTCCTTGACCTGAGCCTCTAAGGTTGCAAGTTCCGACATCTTTCCACCTGCGCCGTCAGGCCCTTTTAGGCTTTCGTTGGCTCTGTCAATCTTCTCGGTTAAGCGACTAATTTCCTCGTTCTTGTCTGCGATGTCCTGTATGGTGTCTGCATGTTTCTCGCCCAGGGTGAAAATTCCCTTGATTTCGGCAGACGGCGCATTGAAGTTCCGAGTGATGAAGTCGCGGTTGTATACATGCACTTCAAGAGGCGTCGCTGACCGCCACCTCAGCTCGCAGGCAGCGAATTGAGGGGCTGCGGGGTTCGCAATCAAGCGCGACAAAGTCGTCTTCCCAGAAGCATTGGGACCATAGAAATAGTTGAATTGAGAAAAGTCGTTCAGCACTTCGGGGACATCGCCGAAGGTTGCCACTTTTGCAATAGAAATCTTTTCAATCATCGATTCCCCCTTGAAAAGTTGCCCTGAAGCTCTTTCGCGCCATTAAAAGGGACCGTCGTTTGACGGCGGGGCAAGCGCCGGGAATTCCAGCCCTTCGATTTCCTGAATTGATTTGCCTGCAATACCCTGCAAATCTCCGTACATTCCTACTGTCGCGTTCATCACGCGCTCGATCTGTTCGGAGCGTTTCGCCCACTGTTTCATGATTGCCTTGTGCTCCCGGTCGAGATCTTCTTGCATACCTGAAAATGCCTCGACGATAGCCTCGACACGTTGGCGGAAGCGCGGCCCAGTGAGGTACTGATAGACCATTTCGGCCTTCGTTTGCTGCCCTTCGTTAATTAGGCGCGCAGTGCTGACTTCGAGAAGTGTGTTGCGCAGGACGGTTGCAACCGGAACGATGACGCGCGGGTGCGCAACCCATACTCCTTCGATCACATCGAAGGTCTCTACCCCTTCTGGGAGGGCTTGGGAGATGAGGATGGAAAGTTCGGCCTTTGCGGTCCGCTGGTCTTCACGCAGTTTGGCCAGCCAACCGTTACTCCAGTTCTTGGTTCTCTTTGCTTCCCACAGGATAGTTCCGGCCATTACTCCCGCGGGACTGACAACTCGCTGAATTGTGTCTCCCCCAAATTCACCCTTTGGAACCGGCTCGATAGTGTCGTAAGGAAACTTCGCTCGAAGCAGGCTTTCCAGTTCAAGTTCCTGGACTTCACCCTGGATCTGCTGTGAGCCCTGTTCGGCCTTTCTTTGTAGCTCTTCGATTGTGCGCTGCATCGAAGCGATCTTCTGGTCTCTTTCGGCGACCTTCAGCCGCTCTGTCTCTTCAGCCTCCCGCTTGGCCTGGGTGCGCACATCGCTGAGATTTTCCTGAACACGCTTTTCGACTGTTAAATCCAGTTCGCGCTTAGCATCATCCAATTCTCGCTGTTTTTTGAGGAGACCTGCCTGCGCTTTTTGCGCTTCAGCTAGCTTCTGGTTGTTTTCAGCAAGAACTTCCTTGAGTCCTTCAACCTCACGGGCCTTTGCGTCAATCTCTGTGGCGCTGGCAAGTTTGGCCTTCTTCGCTTCTTCCGCAATGATCTGTGCCCGTTCGGACTTCAGACGTTCGGCAACCTCGTCGGCAACTTGCTGGTTGATTCTGTGCTGTGCTTCGGCAACCTCTTTTTCTTTGCTGCGAAGCGATGCTTCTCGTAGTTCGATCTCCCTGTCTTTCTCGGAGAGCTTGCTTTCAAAATCCTTGCGCGTAGCATCCAACAGAGGGGCAGCAAGCGATTCGGTAAGAGGAATTTCAGCCTTGCACTTTGGGCACGTAATTGTCGGTTCGGCGCTGGTGCTCATAGCAGACTCCAGTGAATACAAGAGAGCAAATTGCTTTCGGCGTTTGGCCAGACGGGCTTCAATGCGGATGATCGGGCGTCCTGGCGCGTGTCAACTTCATCCTGCATTACAAGGAGCCTTTTCGCCAGTAATGGCTCAATGTTGGCGCCCAATCAATGCAGAAATAGTCAAATAAGAATTTAACGGAAAGCCCCACGCGTCAGCATCAGCTTCAGCGTGGGGCACCCGGCTAGGAGCGACCATATCCGCGGGTGTTCTTATGACAAGTTGCGCACATGGCGATCAAGTTGCTGGGGGACCGCAGGGCCATTGGCATTTCGATGATGCGCGTCCCAATGAGGTGAATGAAGCCCGGTTGTGCAACGGCCACGATGACCACATACGGTCATTTCGCATTCACAACGACCGCCCGCGCGACGATAGATTTCGTCGCGCACTGACTGAGGTACTTTGTCAGCCATGATGTTGCCTCCTTCGACAACTGTCTGGCCTGTTAATATCCACAGGTACGTTGCTGTTGACAGCACGGAGGCACGCCGATAAAACTAAAAGTCCAATCAGTTTGCGCCCGTACCAACGGGTGCCGAGCAGGCGATACCGGAACTTTCTCAGGGTTTGTCGGTATGGCCTGTGTTCTCCTACCCGCCGACGGCGGTTTTTTTATTTGGAAACCACACCGGCAGCATAATGGTATCGCCGTATATTCGCCATGTCAACGCGAGCATCATTAAGCATGAGCGAAATAGACTAAGATTTGTGGAAAACGGGGTCAGAATGTGACAAAGTCTTTACTGCTTGATGCTTAAAGTGGAGAAATTCAATCGGCTATCAGTTTGCGCTTTTCAAGGGCGTGACGGGACCGTTCCAATTCCTCAGCTATCAACTTTTCGTCTGGCAGGACTGTCTGGTACTCGGCGGCGAGAATCTTGTTGGGCAGGTTGTCTAAGGCATAATGCGCCTCTGCCGCGCCCTTCTCGGCACAGATGATGAGGCCGACTGGCGGGTTCTCGCCGGGCTTGGTCCAGTGTTCGCGGGCGTAGTTAAGGTAAACGTGCATTTGGCCGGCATCCGCGTAGCTGAACTTTCCGATTTTCAGGTCAGCTAGGAGCAGGCAGCGCAGACGGCGGTGGAAAAAGACGAGATCCACGCGAAACCAGTTGTCGTCGATGCGGAGTCGGCGCTGGCGGCCAACAAAGGCAAAGTCGTCGCCCAGTTCGAGCAGAAAATCGGTGAGGTGCTGGATGAGCGCAGCTTCCAAGTCCGACTCGGAGTATTCATCCTTGAGGTCGAGGAATTCGAGAACGAACGGGTCTTTGATGGCCTCTTCGGGCGTGATTGCATCGCTCGGTTCGGCGGCCTCAGCCTTCTCCAGCATGGCGGCTTTGTTCTTTGAGAGCGCGATGCGCTCGTAGAATTGGCTGCCGATCTGGCGGTCGAGTTGGCGGACGGACCAGCCTGAACGGAGGGCCTCAGTTTCGTAGAAATTCCGGGCCTCTGGGTTCTTGACAGAGAGCAGCCTGACGTATGCCGACCAGGGCAATGCAAACCGCCTTGCGAGGATCGAGATGGTTGAGGAATTATCACCCAACGCATTGATATTACTGGGTGTTGCAGATTCGTCAGACAGCGTCTGACGAATCTGCGAATCGGGCCATGCGCGGTAGAATGTGCGCATTTGCTTCAGGTTCGTTTCCCCAAAACCTCTTCCGAATTGTCGGGTCAGATCACGGGCAAGTTGTTCAACGATCTGTTCGCCGTACTCGGCGCGATGCTCCCCGCCCTGTTCAAGTGTCACGATGCGCCGCCCAATCTCCCAATAGGTGGCGGTCATGAGCGAATTGACGTTCCGGGCGGCAGTGGAGCGCGCCGCCTTGAGTAGCTCGACAATTCCAGTGCGGATGTTTTCGTAGTTCTCGGGCATGGCTATCAGGTCGGTCATTGCACTTCCTCCATTTCTTGGCCGCGGCATTGAGCGCGGGAGCGTGGAGGCTGGCGAGCCTCCATTTTATCGTTTGCAACCGTCAGATCCCTATGCCAATTCCGATTTCCTGGGCAACGGGCGCGGGCTGATTGATCTCCAGCGCGGAGGTCTTCGAGACATCGGCGCTGAGTTGCGGCGTGAGTTTGGTCACGTCGTCAGTGAAGAGCGTGGCCTCATGGCTGGCGCGGGAGATGGAGACGTAGCCGAAGCGCGAATTGAGCAGGTCCGGGTGGACGCCGGTATCGGCGTTTACGAGGACGCGCTCAGCGGTGAGACCCTGGGCGCTGTGGCTGGTGACGGCGTAGCCGTGGTCGAAATGCCTATGCTCGGCGGGATCGAAACTAATCTCCCGGCCGGTTTCGAGGCGGGCCGAGACGCGGCCATCTGGTGCAATCGAGTCGATCACAGCAAGGTCGCGGTTGGCGATGCCAAGCGCCTTGTCGGGCGCGGTGAACTGGATGCGGTCACCAGCGGAAAACTCGCGGCCGATCTCACGGTAGACGCTGACGCCGGTCAGGCGGCGCGGATCGTAGTTGGCGATTTCGCCAGTGTTTTTTTCTACTGAAAGCAGGTTGGCGGCGGGGTTGACGGCAACAACCGCGCCATAGCTCCCAGCTTCGATTCCGTTCGCCTTGCTACCACGAGAAAATCGAACGATGTCGCCTGTTTCGTAGTGGCTTGCCCAGGTTCGTTCGGCGCCGGTCATGTCCTGACGCTGAACCAGAACGCGGAGGTTGCGGTCGTTAGCCGCGACGATGCCGTTGGCTTTCAGTTCCTCGCGCACGGCAACATTCAGTTCGCGGCGCGTGGCATTGTCGGGCGAAACGATCAATGTTTTTTCGGGCGACTCGGCATAGGCTTTGGCGATTGTGCGGATGCGCTCCTCCGCATTGGGAATTTCGCGGACTCGCCCCTGCTGCTGAAGCGATTCGAGAGCGGCGGAGACCTGACCTTTGGCGAGTAGCTCAACGGCCGATTTCAACTCCGGGTCTCGCTGGCGGACGATTTCGTCGAGCCGGGCGGTGCGCATTCCAGCTTCCTGCAACTGCTCGAAGGGACGCCCAGCTTCGACCCCCTGGTGCTGGCGCGTATCGCCGATCAGGAGTACACGGTCCTGTGGTGCGAGGCGTGAAAGAAACTCCCGCATCTGGTTCGTGCTGGCCAGGCTCGATTCATCGACGAAGTAGAAGTTCCGTTGTGCCTGCTCCGGCCGTTCTGCGGATCGCGCAAGAAACTTCTGCAACGTTTCCGAGTCAACGCCAGCTTCATTCAGTTGACGGGCGGCGCGGGAGGTCGGTGCAAAGCCATGCACGGCATAGCCCTCCGATTCGGCTGCGCTGCGAATCACCGAAAGCGTCGTTGTTTTGCCCACGCCCGCGTAACCTTGGATGCCCTGGATGCGGTCCGGCGAACTCAGGACATCCTCGACTACACTCTTTTGCGCGCGATTCAAATGACTATGTTGATCTGCTACAGCGATGGCTTGCTGGCGCGAGAGAACCGGATCGATCTGGTTCCGCCCATCACTGACGCGCTGAACGATCTCCTGCTCGGCGGCGATGGTCTTGGCAGTTGTGAATTGCCGCGCCGGAGAGTTGTGCTGGCGGTCAACGATCTGGAACTCGCCGGAGACGAGACGGTTGTTGAGATTGCTTTTGATCTCGGAATACCTAACCTCGCCCATGCCGCGACGGAGGCCGTCGCGGATCAGGGCGCGTTCGTCCACGACGGCCTCGCGCTCGAAGTTCTTGTCACGCGCGAAGGTCAACGACTCGCGCACACGGTCGATTGTGTGCGCGGGTTGTTGCTGGTGCTGTATCCGTTCGCACGCCGCTTGGACGACGGCTTCGGCCTGGTTCCCGAAGTCGGCGGCGAGCTTGCGATGCGCCGCCATAATCTCACGTTCCGAGTGAATCGCCTTCTTGTCGCGGGTCGAGTGCGCCGCGATCTCCGCGGCCTCGAACCCTGTTCGGCCAGTTCTTTCGAGATACCCACGAATCTGCTGGCTACGCGGACTCGACGCATCAATATACTCCTGCGTGTAGCCTTTGATCTCAGGCGCGCCGCTCCTGCCCGCCGTGATCTCATAGCCAAGCTGGCGCAAATGGTAGGTCAACTCGGACTGGTAAACGGCGGTGGCGAACTGCTGCGAGGCGAAAAGACTCTGCGGCTGAACGGCGCGAAACTGTCCGTTCTCGCGCTCGGTGACATTGAAGATGACAGCGTGCGTGTGGAGCTGCGGAGCAACGTAACCATCGACGGGCCGGGCCGTATCGTGCTCGAATTTCGCGGCGATAAACTTGGCCGTACTCTCGGGCGGTTGGTTCCCGCCGATACGTGCCTGCGTGTACATCTCAAGCTGTTCGAGAGCGACCTTGACGGCTACGCGGTGAGCGATGCGAACATTCTCATCGCCGCCGACAAGAGCGGTGAGAGAGACGGATTTCGGAGCCGCGAAGGTCGCATCCCATCCGGCGCGATGCTCCATCGTCTTAACCGTCTTGCCGTTCTCATCGACATATTTATAGGAGGCGCGCTGGCGGACGATCTGCTCGCCGGTCTGCGGATTCTGGCCCTGGCTCAGTCGCGCAAAGTCCTCGGCGGCGACGGCTCCGGCAAGACCGAAGCGCGGAGCAAGCTGACCTTGCCACTCACCCTGAATCACGCCACGCTGCGACCAATAATTCTGCTCCTTAGACGTAAACTCTTTGGCGTGGTAGTTCTGCGCCTGGCCGGCTGAAAGCGGCTTGGAAATGGTGAGCATAGACTTTTACTCCATCTGGTTCCCGACTGGCTGTTGCTCGTACTCAGGGAAGAGGAGATTGCCCTGAACAGACTCCGGGCTGATTGGCGGCGGCGTCTTCGGAACGATCAGGTCGTCCATTTTGCGTTCGTCGTAGCCGGGGTTCTTCTCTTCAAGTTCGATGAAGGGGAAGGTAAAGCGCGCCACGTGGTTGCCGTACTTCAGGAAGCCTCGCAGATCGTCGAGGCCGGAGATTTCCGAAGGCAATACAAGAGGCTCAGTCTGCCGGTCGAGCATGAAATTGTGGCCTTGGCGGGTGCCGTCGTAGTGCGTCTCGCGCAGCCGCTCGATCTCAACCTCGCCGATAGCCTCGCTGACCCATTTAGCGGCGCGCGGCTCTGTGGTACGCAAAAAGATTTTGGTCGCCGGCTGCGAGAGCATGGCCTCGGCGTCGTCGCCGTAGCGGGCCTCCATCTGGCTGCGCCCTTGGAATCCGAGGATGACAGGATTCTGCGATTTTCGATTCTCGGTGATGGCCGTGTGGAGCTGCGGCAGCCGTTGCAGGCTCGCCAATTCGTCGATCACGAACCAGACCGGCTTGTGGTCCGGCGTCGGCTCGTTGAGCAGGCGCAGTACAAGCGTATCGATCCACAGACTGATGAGCGGGCGCAGCGCCTCGCGCATGGTCGGACGCGAGGTGATGAAGATCCAGCCGCGCCGCGTATCGGCCCATTTCGTCGCCGTCCATGCAGACGTTGCCTCATCTTCCTTGGGCAAGAGCCGGAAGCTGTCGGCGCTCATATTGAGTGAGCCGAGAACGCCTGTGCGTTGCTGCGGCGCCTTCGGATCGATTAGCGCCCAATACTCGGTTCCCTTGACGCGCCGGTCGATTTCATCCGGGTCGGACATCCATTCGACGAGTTCCGCGGGCGTCGGCAGATAGCTCAACAGATGGGCAAAAATCTTCTGCGGAGCTTCGACGAAGAATCGGTTGGTGACGCCTTCGGGCTGGTATAGCGAGACGGCCAGGGCCTTGGCCTCGGCCTTGCGTCGCAGTTCTTTCGACGGATTCCAATAAGGCATCCGGGCATCGAGGGGATTGAGCACGATGTCGCCGCGGCGCTGGTTGTAGAACTGTTTTACGAACTCGCAAGCCGGGTCGTAGACGATGGCCGCGTCGCCGCGCGCATCGACCTGGTAGAGCAGTTGGCGGATGATGCTGGACTTGCCGGTTCCGGTGTCGCCGACGATCAGGAAGTGCTTGTTCTCGGCATTGCGTGGGATGCGCAGCGGCTCCTTGAAATCGTTCGTCGTGATGCCGATTCCGTCGCCGGCGATTGCTCTGGTGAATTCCTTGGCACTGACAAGAATCGGTCCCTTGAGCCGTCGTCCATAGCGCAGCATCCGGGTCCGTGCGATGTCCTTGCGGATCGAAAACGGGAGTTGCAGAAGGAACGCTACCAGTCCGTAGAGGAATTGCATTTTGAAGAGATCGAGCAAGGAAACATCACCATAGATCCAGTGCGCAAGCCAGGCGTGAAGCGCCTTGTTCTGGTAACTGCGCATCGGCTCGCGCGCAAGGTAGTAGGTTCCGTGCTGGGCAGCTTCGGGAGTCAGCGACATCGGTAGCGGTCTACCCTCGGCTTGTGGCGTGGAGCCCGGCTGAACGTCAGCATCAAGGACAGTCCGGCTCTGCGATTCGCCGTCGGTGACGATGAGCATCTGATATTGGCTGGCCGGGCGAGTGAGGCCGGCCGTCTCGCTACGCAGGTAGTACGGCAGGTAGTAGCGTTGGAGCGGCGTAAGGCCAAATTGAAAGCGAATCCAAACGAAGAAGCCCGCCGCAACCAGCGCCAGAAAGAACGCGCCGAGCGTATAAATATGACCGCGTGGCGGCCATATCAGAGATTCTTTCCGCCCCCACTGTTGAACGGCTGGCATGGCTATTTCTCCTGTTTCTGACTGCGCCGGGAGAGAAGTTCCTGCGCCTTCGCAGCCTTGGTTGTCTGGACCTGGCGGAAGAGTTGATCGACTTGCTCGGCGGGCAAATTCGAGCCGCGGAGCAGCGGCTCAAGCGTTCCCATCAAGAGCATCTGAATGCCGACCAACTCGGTGAAGATGTGCAGCTCCATGTCCGATTTCCTGCCCTCTGTTTCGGCTCGGAGCAGTACATCCCGCGCCCACTCGCGGAGGTTCTGGCCATTGGCTTCCGCACGCTTCAGCAATGCCAGTTCTTCTGCCCGAGTGAAACGAGTCGCGATGCTCTGTGTGCGAGCTTCCCGGCCTTTGGCCGGCGTCAGACGGCTGTCGATCTGCAATGTTTGTGCTGGCATTTGTTCATCTCCTTTCTGCGCTCGCGCCCACGGTTGCAAATGGAACCGCTGAAAATGCGCTTTGTGCGTAAGTTGTGGTTTCTCCGCACGTTTCCAAATGGAACCGGAACGGTTCCAAACGCAACCCTTTCAGGGGTGGATTGTCGAAATAAACCCGGTGCGCAGCACCGCATAGGATGCCGTCGCCGGAATGATTAGCTGCGCGGGCGGGAATCATGGCCGGCCTCCATAGTTTTTAGGGGCTTCGCTGCGCCGTTCGTCGGCTCCGCGGCAGCGCCGTTCTGAGGCGTGTGCCGGACGCGGAGACTCTCGGGGACGCGAGAGGCTTCCGGCGTGCGCAGGAAATCCTGGAAGTCGCGGTCTTTGGAAAAGACATAGCACAGGGCCTTGTCCACGACTTCATCCGCGGTTGCGCGAAGGAAAGCCGTGTATTGGTCGATCAGTGCAGCCGTTGATTCGTCGAGGCGGATCGAGGCTGTTACTTGGCGGGTTTGAATGATCTCAAGCAGTGGCATTGGGGGTGTCCTTTCCGGTGAAATTGTCCTGGGAATTTACGGCTGAATGGGGGCCATAAACGGTCTCGAATTGGAACTGTTGAGAGCGCCGGTCGTAGTCACTCAACCGCAGCACTTCACGGATCACTCTGCGGCCTGGCTCGCGCTCGACATGGACGACGTAATCGACCGCTTCTCCGATCTCGGCTTCGATGTCCTCAAACGTGGCCTGGGCGTGGCTGCGAAGGACGAGATTCGCAAAGCGGCGCAGGGCGCGAATCGCAGAGTTGGCGTGGATGGTGGCAAGGGAGCCGGTGTGGCCGGTATTGAGGGAATCCAGCAGGGTGCGAGCTTCCATGCCGCGGACTTCGCCCAGGATGATGCGATCGGGCCGCCAGCGAAGTGACGACTTCAGTAAATCGTCAAAGGAAATGTTGGCCTTGAACATGTCGGTCTGGCATTCGGCAGAGAGCAGGTTCGGCTTGCGCAAATGAAGCTCCGATGTGTCCTCAATGACCACGACGCGCTGGTCATCGGGAATCGCGGCGGCTAGAGCACGTAGAACCGTGGTTTTCCCGGTCGAGGTTCCGCCGCTGATGAGCAGCGTTTTTCCGTTGCGAATCTCGGCGGCGAGAAGGTCCGCAAGCGGACGCGATAGCGTGCCGCGAGCGATGAGGTCGTCCACCGTGAAATGCCGGCTGGGGAACTTGCGGATGCTGAGCGCCGGAGCTGGGCGCACGACCGGCGGAATGACCGCCGCCAGGCGGCTTCCGTCTGGGAGTTGTGCGTGGAGCAAGGGGTTGTCTTCGTCGAGGCGTTTGCCAAGCTGATTGGCGATGACTTCGAGACCTGTACGCAGAGGCCCGGCGTCGAAGGAAATGGACGGCTCCTGGTGCACGATCCCGTCGCGCTCGTACCACCATGAGGCGTCGGGATTGCCCATGATCTCGCTGATGCTTTCGTCGAGCAGCAGCGGCTCGATGGGACGAAGGAACGGGAGTATCAATTCAAGACTCATAGCGTAGCAAATGCGGCGGCGGAAACACCGCCGCCGCGTGACGAAGCGTCCTATTCGGGCACTTCGTCGTCAGTCGGCTCGGCGTCGGGGTTCTCTTCCGACTTTTCGGCGCGGTCGAGCTTGAGAATGGATGTGGCGCGAACTTCCCAGATCCGGTGCTTTACGTCCTTGTGGTTCTTGTCGGCGAACTCACGGCTGACCAGCTCGCCATCGACGGCTAGATGCGCGCCCTTCTGGATCTTTTTGGCGAACTCGCCCAGCTTGCCCCATACGATCACGCGGTGCCATTCGGTGCGGTTGATGTATTCGCCGGTCGTCTTGTCCTTATACGAGGACTGCGTTGCCAGCGAAAGCACGGTATATGGCTTCTGATTGTTGGTGGTGCGGGCCTCGGCAACCTTGCCCGTAAATCCGATGAGTGAAATGCTGTTCCGGAACATGATGAACTCCTCTGTGTTTGGTCTCCTGATCTGCTCAGGGCACACCGGGCGGAGCCTCGCGCAGGGTCCGGCTCCCAAGGCCAAGACGAGCTTTCTTGGAGGGTGCCCTTCAGGGAGGAACCAAGACCCACAAGGCGGCGAAAGCCGAAGCAGAGCGGCGCCGTGCCGCCAGGGCGCCGGATAAACCCAAAGCGGTGCCTGAGAAGAGCGGGAGAGAAACAGAGGGTCATGACGCCGGATTGCATCGCCCGATGGATGGCATGAGGATGCCAATTCGTCCCGCACACGAGCCGAAAGCCACGCGCTGTCCTGAACGAAACGCAGCCACGGCACACCGGCGATTGCAAACCCGCCGTGCCGCGCCGGGCAGGCTTCAGAGTGCGCCGCAACTGAGCGCATCCAGCAGATCGAATGCCTGGCAGCCCGTTGCCGACGAAAGCGCATGTGCCGGATTTCGGAAATTCGCGTCATTTTCATTAGTCAAACGCCTGGTCTGCCCGGAAGCGAACGATGGTTAAGCCGAGCGGGTTGACGGCAAGCTCGTTGTTCTTGACCGTTTCGCGGAAAACATAGGTAACACTGGCAGTCCAATCCTCCCGCCTGAGCTGGCTGTGATCCGTGGGATTGGTAAAGATTTTGACGAACTCGATGCGTGCCGAATACGGCGACTGGCGGAGGTCGTCGAGGATCACGTTTTTCACCTCCACATCGACGAACGGGAGCGAGGCGTCGTTGGTGTAGTTGGCGATGACGTTGTTCTTACGTTCCTCGTCGATCACTTCGCGCTGTACGTCGCTATTGAGGAAGTAAAGCGAATTCGCCTGATCGCGCTCGATGGTGAAGCGATTGCGGCTGAAATAAAGCTCCGCCCAGCGGGTCAAATAGTATTTGTTCTCCGCTTCCTCGGGGCGGTACTGGAAGTTGCGATAGTCGATCGCTTCTGCCCGCCCCACCTCGTCGATGCGGATGATGAGAGGGCGCAGATTCGCGAGCGCCATCTGGCTGCGGACAACAAGGGCTGTGAGAGCGATACAAACTACAGCGAGCACGAGAATGGTCACCTTCAAATAGGTGTTCATCACCAGCGGATCGCCGTACTGTTCCAGATACCGTTCCGCGGCGCGGGTGATGTCGGGCGAAGTCTTGGCGCTGCTGTTCATTCTGGTCGATCCCTCCTGCCTAAAAGGTCCTCAAAACCGCCGCTGTAATCAGGGCGCCCATTTCACCGCCGTGTCCGCCCGTCGATCCCGAAAAGATGCTCATGGTGATCGCTGGGACCTTGAAGAGTATGTATATGTTGACCATGACCAGAAGAATGAGCAGCGGAAGTTCCTGGACCATCTTGCCGGGATCGGAGAAGTTTGCGAGTTGGGTGTAATACTGCGAGAGCAGATGCGCCAGAATGCTCAGGACGGCTGCCGCGAGAACCTTATAGAACGAGAAACCGATGAAGGCTTTGAGCCATCCCCAGAACAGAAACTCCAGCTTGTCGAAGACCAGAAAGGGGATGAATATGGGCCCGAGAAGTCCGATCACGGAGCTGGCAATGGCGCCGTAGGCAACGATGGCGCTGACCACCGCGGAGAAGGTGGCAACCAAGGCCTGAATGACGAAATAGACGATGGCGTAATAGGGATTCATCAGCGCCTTCATCATGCCGGGTCCCTGGGTGGACTGGGCTTGGCTGAGCGCATTCTGAATGCTGGTAATGCTGTCGGTGCCGATGACGCTGACAAGATACTGCGCGCCCCCGTTGATGAAGCCCCGAAAC
>Ga0335074_10001784_pt1 | contig 29138 bp, 27 predicted proteins | sample Lox_Sample_23_FD_206715 | JGI IMG/M metagenome (GOLD analysis project Ga0335074, IMG submission 206715) | Soil microbial communities from Loxahatchee National Wildlife Refuge, Florida, United States - Lox_Sample_2.3 | ecosystem: Environmental > Terrestrial > Soil > Wetlands | place: USA... | reverse complement strand
TGTACCGCGACGCATATCACCACCCAGGCTGACGTGGACGCGGGCAGTATCGCCAACGCGGCCACCGCGACTGGCACGCCGCCGGACGACCTGGAGCCGCCGACAGACACAGCCCACGACGAAGTCATAGCTATGCGGGATCCGGCGATCGAGATCACCAAGAGCGCTAGCCCGACGACCTACAGCGCGAGCGGTCAGGACATCACGTACACCTACACGGTGACCAACACCGGGAATGTGACCCTGGCTGACGTCCACGTCACCGACGACAAGATCACCGGGCCGTTCACCTGCACGCCCGACATGGGATCCACGCTCGCTCCCGGGGCGGTGATGACATGTACGGCCACCTATACCACGACCCAGACTGACGTGGATAACGGCAGCATCATGAACTCGGCGACCGCGACCGGCACCCCGCCGGACGGCCTGCAACACCCGACAGACACCGCTGACGAGGAAATCTTCGTCACGGGCGAACCGTCGATCGAGGTCACCAAGACCGCCAGCCCGCAGACGTACGACGCGCCTGGCCAGACGATCACCTACACCTACACCGTGACCAACACGGGCCAGTTCACGCTGTCCGACGTCACCCTTGCCGACAACAGCATTGCCGGGCCGTTCGATTGCACGCCGACCATGCCGACATCGCTTGCTCCCGCGGCGACGATGACCTGTACTGCCACCCTCACGACGACCCAGGCTGACGTCGATGCTGGCAGCATCGAAAACACGGCCACAGCCACTGGCACCGGAAACGGCAAGATGGTGACGGACGAGGCTGACGAGACCGTCACTGCCGGACGTGAGCCGGCCATCACTATTGTCAAGACCGCCAGTCTCGAGCAGTACGACAGGCCGGGCCAGAAGATCGCCTACACCTACACGGTGACGAACACCGGGAACGAGATCTTGGCCGGCGTCTCCGTTGCTGACAGCAAGTTCGGGACGATCACCTGCCCGCAGACGACGCTGGTCCCCGGACAGTCAATGATCTGCACTCACACGCACATCACCACCCAGCAGGACGTGGACGCGGGCGGCATCGTCAACACCGCGACGGCCACGGGCCAGCCGCCGAGCGGCCCGCCGGTGACCGACGAAGATCAGGAGACGGTCGATGCCGGGCTCGCGCCGCGGATCCAGATCACCAAGACGGCCAGCCCGGCCACCTATTCGGCGCCTGGGCAGGTCATCGCCTACAGCTACAGGGTGACAAACAAGGGGAACGTAACCCTGCGCCACATTGCCGTCGTCGATAGCAGGCTCGGGACGATTGCTTGCCCGAAGATGACGCTGGCCCCCGGACAGTCGATGACCTGCACTGCCACTCACAGGGTCACCGCCGTCGATATGGACCGTGGCAGGATCGAGAACAGCGCTACCGCTACCGGTCGCGCGACGGACGGCGGACCTGTGGAATCGCTTCCGGCGGAGGCCATCGTTACGGAGAAGCTGAAGCCTACCGTGCCGGTGACGGGCTGACGGGTGCGCCGAGGTTAAGTTGGTGGCTCGAGTCACCGGGACGTTCCCGCGGGCACGCGGTGTCGCCCCGACGGCTGACGGACGATCCGCGACACGGCCGTTGCCGCCGTGCGCCAGGTCGGTGCCTGCCGGACGGCCAGGCGAAGGGCCGCGTCCTGGGCCTGGTCCTCGGTCTGGTCGGCAAGCGGTGCGAGCGGTTCGACATCCTGGTACCGATGGGCCAGCGCACGAGATAGCAGGTGGTCGGCGAACCACGGGTTCTTCGGCAGCACCGGGCCGTGCATGTAAGTGGCGTACACCTCCCGGTACCGGGCGCCCTCGGTGTGGTCCTCGCCGTTGTTGCCGGCTCCGGCGATCACCCGGCCGAGCGGCCTGGCGCCGTCGCCGAGGAACGTGCGGCCGCTGTGGTTCTCGAACCCGACCAGCCGCCGGCCTCCGGTGCTGGCTGAGCTGCCAGAGCTAGCCGGGCCAAAGTCACTGCACTCGATGCCGAGGTGTCCGATGAAGCGCACCGGGCCCGCTTCGGTGACCGCGTCGAGTATGCCCAGTCCCTGGATGGATGGTCCGGCGGACGGCGTGTAGGAGTGAGCGAGGAGCTGGTACCCGGCGCAGACCGCGAGCACGACGGCGTCGCCCTCGATCGCCTCGCGGAGCGGGCCGGACTTGGCGGCGAGGTCTTCAGCCGCGGCGGTCATCTCGCGGTCCTGGCCGCCGTGGAGCAGGATCAGATCCGCCTGGGTGAAGTCCGGGATCTCGCCCACCTCGGCCTCGGTCACGCTGCAGCCAATGCCCCGCCATGCGCAGCGCCGGGCGATGGCCATCAGATTGCCGCGGTCACCGGCCACGCTCAGCAGCCGCGGGTAGAGGTGGCAGATGCGGACGGTCATCGATGCCATGTCGGTCACTCCTGCCAGAACGGCGGCACCCAGGCATGCCGCTCCATGACGGCGCGCAGCTCGCGCATGGGCGTGTAGCCCGCGAAGATGTGCAGTGTCTCGCCCGGTGGCGTGATGGCGAGAGCGGTGCGCAGGGCGGCGGCCCGATCAGGCACGACGCGCATGGCAGCCGGATCAGCGCCCGCGTACTTGAATCGGAGCGCAACCTCCTCTGCCCTGTTCCCGCTGATCGTCAGGCTGGCCAGCCGGGGGACCAGCTGCTCTAGGTCGACGTCCCAGAGCCAGGCGAAGTCCTGGCCGTCGACCACCGTATGGCTATGCGCCGCCAGCAGATGCATGCGCGGTTGACCCCGCCGCCCGGGCCCTTGCAGGACAGTACGCAGCGACGTGTTGTAGGACGTCGGGTTCTTGACGAAAGCGAGGACCACCTCGCGGCCGTCGGCATGGATGGCCTCCAGGCGGCCGAACGCCGGCCGCAGCCCGGCGAGTGCGCGTCTGGCATCGTCCGGTCGCGGCTGTCCTGGCATCGGCTGTGCTGGCATCGGCTGTGCTGGCATCGGCTGTGCTGGCATCGACTGGGTTGGTACGGACTGGGCGCAGGCGAGGGCGGCTGCCGCGTTGTAGAGGTTGTGCACGCCGGGCAGCGGTACCTGCAGCGGGAATGTTCCCGCCGGGGTGTCGATCGTGACCTCGAACCCCTGTCCCTGCGCCAGGGGAAGCGCCGTGGTTACCGCGACGTCCAGATGCGGGCGCTCGGCGCCGCACTCCGGGCACCAGTACTCGCCGAGGTGCGACATGTGCACGGCCTTGTAAGTCAGCGGATGCTGGCAGCGCACGCACCGGATGGTGTCGGCCGAGTGCTCGGGCGTCGGCGCGTCGGAGTCATTGCTGACGTCGCTCTGGATGCCGAAGTACACGCGGCGCGCCGGTGCGTCCGGGGCCAGGCTGGCGACCAGCGGATCGTCGGCGTTCAGCACGACGGTTGATGACGGCGGCAGCGCTTCGATGGCCTTCTCCAGCGACCTGGCCATCGAGTACAGCTCGCCGAAGCGGTCCAGCTGGTCACGGAAGATATTGGTGATCACGAAGACGTCCGGCTGCACTGCCGCGTTCACCCGGCCGACCCAGCCCTCATCGACCTCGAGAACGAGCAGCTGGGCGTCTAGCCGGCCGTGCAGATCGGTGCCGCGCACGGCCGCCGAGATGACACCCTGCAGCAGATTGGAGCCGGCCCGGTTCTGCAGGACCCGGAGCCCGCTTACGTCGCCCATGGCAGCGATCATCCGGCAGGTCGTCGTCTTGCCGTTGCTGCCAGTCACGGCCACCTTGCTGGCGTTGCTCGCGGCGGCGACCTTCTGCAGGATCTCCGGGTCAATGCGGCGGGCGACAGCCCCGGACACGCTGGTCCCGCCGCCCAGCTTGAGTGCCTGCGCCGCTGTCCCGGCCGCTTTGCCCATGGCCAGCGCGAGCGCGAGCCGCGCTCGCTCGGACGCGGGTGGCGGCACCTGCACCCCGTTGGTAGTGCGCACCTGTGACTCTCCTCTACCGGACGTGCCGAGCGCCCGCATCCCGGACGGCATCGACGATGGCCTGCACGTGACCTTCGTCGAGTTCGTAGTGCAAGGCACAGGACCGCAGCGCGAACGTGCCGCGGATGTCGGTGCCGGCCAGGAATGCCTGGCCACCCACTTGGACGTCGGCCATAATCGCCCGGTTGATTTCTTCCAGGCGGCTCTCTGACTGCTGCCCGGGCGGGACGTACCGGAAGCACACGGATGTGAGCGGCCCGGTCGCCACCAGTTCCAGGTCAGCGCTGGCCTCGATCACCGACTCGAGGTAGCGCGCCAGGTCAATGTGACGCTGCACGTGAGCGGTGAGACCGGCCCGGCCGGCTGCCTGGATGTTCCAGAAGGTTTTCAGCGCCCGGCTGGTGTCCCTGGTCTGCTCCGCGCTGCGGTGGGAGTACCAGATCTCGCCGGCGAATCCCTGACCCGCCGGCAGGCTCAGGTAGGACGGTATGAGCTTGTAGGTGTCGAGCAGCAGGGCGCCATCCCGCACCATCGCGCAACTGCATCCGATCGCGACGGCCAGCCACTTGTGCGGGTCGAGGGCGACCGAGTCCGCGCGCTCGAGCCCCGCGTACCAGTGCGCGAGCCGCGGATCGAGCGCGCCGAAGCCGCCGTAAGCGCCGTCAACGTGCAGCCACATGTCCTCCTGGCGGCAGAACTCGGCGAGCTCATCGAGCGGGTCGATGGCACCGGTCTTGACACTTCCCGCGTTCGCCGCGATCAGGAAGGGCCGGCACCCGGCCGCGCGGTCGGCTGCGACTGCCTCCCGCAAGCTGCGCAGGTCCATCCGGAAGTCCTCGTCGACGGCCACTTTCCTGGGTGCGCCGAGGCCGAGGGTGAAGGCCGCCTTCTCCAGGCAGGAGTGGCCTTCGTCGGACATGTACATGGTGAGTTGAGGCCGCCCCTGCAGGCCCTCCTCCCGGACGTCCCAGCCGTTCGCCCGCGCGCCCCAGAACCGCGCGACCTCGAGGCAATGGCGGTTAGCGTCTGAACCGCCGCCGAGCAGTACCCCGTCACTGCCGTCCTGCGGGAATCCGATGAGCTCCATCAGCCAGCGGACCGCCGCGCGCTCCACGTAGATGGCCGCGTAATTACCGCCTGCGCCGCTGGTATTAGTAACCGCCGAAGCGAATGCGGCAAGCATGCTGAGTTTAGAGGCGGCCGGGTCGACAAACGCGGCGAAGCACGGGTGATTCTGGCCTCGCCCGTAGGGCAGCACGAGCCGCATAAAGCTGTCGAGCACATCCTGCGGAGCCGCGCCGTCGGCCGGGATCGGCATGTCCTCGAGCTCCCGCCGCACCTCCGGCGGCAGCGGCTGATAAACGGGCTCACCGGGCAGTTTTTCCAGGTACGCCGCCAGCGTGTCGACTAGCTGATATCCCAGGCCCCGGAAGGTCGCCTCGTCCATCGAAAAGGGCGAAGGTACCTGAGTGTAATCTTTCGTGCCGCTTGAGACTCCAGGATGGGAATCCAGTGCCATCGATGGAACTCCTCCCAATCCGGGAATTACGCATGCGGGATCGTCGCCCGCGCGACTATCGCACGCGGGATTATCGCGCGGGGATTAATAAGCCATGCCCGGGCATCCCCGCAGCCGACGGAAGTAAAACGGGGTAGTCGAGTAATGCCTTGAGAAACGATTGACCATCAATCTGCTAAGAAGGCCGTCTTCACTCACTAGACGCCTGGATTGCCCAGCCGGTTACGGGCGCCGGGCTGCAAGCTAGGAGAAGTTTGAACAGCTCTACCGTCCGGCCGGAATCCTCCGCATCTCGTCCGCAGTTTGTCATCCGCTTGAGCCGGTCGCGGCAGGCGGCGTTAGCTCGCACGCGGCGCCGCTGGCGCGGGTGTGGGGTGATCTGGGGCCGGGCATTACCGGATGGTGGACCTGATCGCCGACCTCGCCGCGCTTCTGCATGAGACCGCGGACGACCACGCCACCTTCGAGGCGGCCGCGCCGCCACATGACTGGTGGGATTGGTATGCCGCTTACCTGAGCGCGCGGCAGGATGGCAATGGCCCGGATGCTGCGGCCGCGGCCGCGGGACGCTATATGGCGGAGGTCAAGCACGTCGCCGTCTGACGCCAATACCAACGGAGGTACCGATGAGCTCAGGCGACGACTATGACGTGATCGTGCTCGGCGGCGGAGCGCCGGGCGAGCACTGCGCCGGCGCGGTGGCTGCGCGCGGACTGCGGGTCGCGGTTGTCGAGCGGGATCTAGTCGGCGGCGAGTGCTCGTACTGGGCCTGTATACCGTCGAAGTCGCTGCTGCGTCCCGGCGAGGCGGTGCGGGAGGCGCTGGACGCAGGCGCGACCGCGCAGATCGACGTCAACGACGTGCTGGCCTGGCGAGACTTCATGGTGTCGGACTACTCGGATACCGGGCAGGAGCACTGGCTGGCGAGCCGGGGCGTCGATCTGCTGCGCGGAACCGGGCGGCTAGCCGGTACCGGGGTCGTTGAGGTCGACGGCGTCCGGCACACCGCCGGGCACATCATCCTGGCCACCGGGTCTGACGCCTTCGTTCCGCCGATCCCCGGTCTGCGTGATCTCGACGGTATCTGGGGCACCCGCGAGGCAACCAGCATGAAGGCCGTGCCGCGTCGCCTTCTTGTGCTCGGCGGCGGCCCAGCGGGCGTTGAGCTTGCGCAGGTCGTGCGGCGCCTTGGCGGGGAGGTCGTGGTAGTAGAAGGTGCCGGCCGGGTGCTCGCCCGGGAGGCCGCGCCGCTCGGCGACGCCCTCGGCGAGGCGCTGCACCGGGACGGCATCGAGCTGATGCTGGGCATCAAGGCGACTGGTGCACGGCGCGACGGTGACGAGTACGTCCTGCAGCTCGACGGCGCGCCTGACGTGCGAGGCGACCGGCTGCTGGTGTCGACCGGCAGACGCCCGCGGGTGACCGGAATCGGGCTGGAGACCGTCGGCATCACCGCTGACCCGCACGGAGTGAAAGTCGATCAGTTCCTGCGCGCGGGCGAGCGCCTCTGGGCGATCGGCGACGTCAACGGCATCTGGCCGCTGACCCATGTGGGTGAGTACGAAGGCGACGTCGTCGCGGACAACATTGCCGCCGAAACCGCAGGCGGCGAGCTTCGCCCGGCCAACTACGAGGCGGTTCCGCGCGTCACCTACACGGACCCGCAGGCTGCGGCGGTGGGAGCGGTGGACGGGCGGTACAACGCCAGCACACCGTTGTCCGAAGTGTCGAAGACCGCCACGTACACGCACGCCTACGCGCAGGCGAACGGGTTCCTGACCCTGCTCAGCGACGGCGAGCGACTCACCGGCGCCTACGCTCTCGGGCCCGAGGCGGGTGAGTGGATGCAGCAGGCGACACTCGCCATCCGCGCCCGTGTCCCGCTTGATGTGCTCAGCGACACGATCCAGCCGTTCCCGACGTTCAGCCAGATCTTCGACACCACGGTGAAGTGCCTGCGCATGCATATCGCGGACATGCCGGAGCCAGCTCGGCCGATGGCTGCGCAGATGGCGGGCCTATCACGGTAAGACGCGTCACGGCAGAACCCGTCACGGTGGGGGGGACCATGACTGTCGTAGCCAATCGTGTCGACGCTGTGCGGCTGGCCAGGTCATGAGCGCGGGGCAGCCGCTGCCGCAGGGCCCGCTGGCTGGGCGTTACTCGGCCTCGGCGTCCATGGTCATCCTGTTCCTGGTGCCCTACCTGGGCCTGTCCGCCGCTCTGCAGCCGCTCGCCCCGATCATCTCCGCGCAGCTGCACACGAGCCCGCAGACCCTCAGCCTTGCCGGGGGGCTGGCTAACGCCGGCTACGCAGTCGGCACGGTGCTCGCGGTCCAGCTCGCGCAGCTTCTGCCGCAGCGCCGACTGCTGATCGTCTATGCCAGCGCCCTCGTCGTCGGATCGGTGCTCGCGGCTGCCGCGACGGGTCCGGCGATGTTCATCGCCGGGCACATCCTGCAGGGCCTGTGCACCAGCATGCTGCTGATTGCCGCCGCCCCGCCGCTTGTGCTCGGCTATCCGCTCGGCAAGCTGCGCTGGACAGTCGTGATCTTCAACATGTGCATCTTCGGGGCCGTGGCTGCCGGGCCGCTTGTCGGCGGCGCGCAGGCGTCGTTCCATGCCTGGCGTCCGCTGTTCTGGATCGTGGCCGGCATCGCCGCCGCCGGGCTGCTGATGTCCCTGCTGACGTTCCAGGACGCCCCGGCGGCTGACCGCAGCGCGCCGCGAGACGGAGTCGCCATCGGCCTGGCTGCCGGCGGGTCGGTCGCGGGCTTCTGGGGTGCTTCCGAGTTGCTCACCCACGGGTTTGCCGATCCGGTCGTGATCGTGCCGCTGCTGGTCGGGCTGATGCTGCTCGTCACGCTCTGGGTCTACGAGTACCGAGCCAGGCGACCGCTGCTCACCGTCAGGGCACTGGCCAGCACGATCCCGGTCAGCGGAGTCGTGGTGGCCATCTGCGCGGCTGCCGCCGCGACGTCGGCCATCGCCCTGACCGCGACGATCCTGGCGCCGCATTACACGCCGCTGCATCTTGGCCTGCTGTTCGTGCCGGAACTGGTCGCGGCCGTCCTGACCGGCATTGCCTTCGGAGTCGTCTTCAACCGGCGCCTGATCCATTACTTCGCCCTCACCGGGATGGCCTTCCTCGCCGCCGGCGTCATCGTCCTGCGCAGCAGCATCCCGCCGTCTACGACGCTGGCGCTGGCCGGGTCAGGCCTGGTCGGCGTCGGTATCGGCGCTTCGGTCACGCCAGCGCTGTTCCTGGTCGGGTTCTCGCTTCGATCGGCCTCGCTGCAGCGAGTGTTCGCGATACTCGAACTGCTGCGAGCGGTCGCCGCGTTCCTCGTCGCGCCGATCTTGCTGCACTTTGCCACCACCCTGACGGGGGTGGCGACACCGGTGATGGGCACCGCGCTGTGGATCTGCTTCGGCCTGGCCATCGGCGGCGCGGTAGTGTTCGCGGCCTTGTATCTGCTCGGCGGCGTGCGGGTGGTGGCGCCGGCGATCGGGGCGTGGATGGGCAGCCAGCAGCCAGCCTGGGAGTCGCCACCGCTGCTTGCCGCCGTGCGCCACCTTGCCCCGGTGCCCGCGCTTGTCCAGACCGCCGCCTCCGCTCTGCCCGGCCGAGGCGTGAGCAGACGTATGACCGCGCCGCTTGAGGCCTATCAGGAACGGCGGCACCCCGCCAGCCGGCCGGCGGCCGGCCCTGGCCCGGTGCTGTTCGCCTACGACGGCTCTGATCTGGCTAAGGCCGCCATCGCCGAGGCTGGCAAGCAACTGCCTGCCAGACGCGACGCCCTCATCCTCACCGTCTGGCGCACGTTTAACGTCGGGTTCGTGCCGGAGCCTGGTGCGCAGTTCGATGCCGCGTGCAGTGACGACGTGCGGGGGGCTGCCGAGCAGACTGCCGAGCACGGGGCCGCGCTGGCCGACCAGGCCGGATTCCGCGCGCACGCCGTAGCCGTCCAGGGCACGCCGGCCTGGAAGGCCGTCATTGACACAGCCGACCAGCACGGGGCAAGTCTGATCGTGCTCGGATCGCAGCGTCGTGCCGGGCTCAGCAGCCTGGTCGCGGGGAGTGTCGCCGGCGAAGTAGCCGCCCGATCACAGCGGCCCGTCCTCATCGTGCGGGTGCCCGGCGGGCGCGATGCCCGCAGCACGCAGAGCCAGCCGCCGGTCGTCGCCAGCGGCAGCCGTCGATCTGGTCCGGGGACAGAGTTAACTCTGGCTGGCTGCTTTACTTAAGTGCCATGCCGTTCAATGGCGAGTACGCCGAGCCGCTGGACGACACGAACGCGCCCGGCGGAGGCGGCGAAGTGCCGGAGTTGCCGAGGCTCGGCCGGGTGACGATCCGGCAGGTAGCCCAGCTTGCTGGCGTTTCCATCGCGACAGTGTCTCGGGTGCTGAACGGGCGCTCGGACGTGTCCGCGGAGACCCGCCAGATCGTCGAGCGGGTTGCGCGCGCGCAAGGTTACGCGCGCAGGGCGCCGTCGCGCCCGCCGGAGCGCACCGGGCTCGTCGGTATCACGATGCCGTTCGCTCAGCCTGCGTATTTCGCGACGATCCTGGCCGGCGCCGCCGAGGCGCTGTATGAGCGCGACATGCGCGCCGTGCTCTGCCCGACCCGGCATGAGCACGACCGGGAGGTTTCGCTGCTCGAGCGGCTGATGCACGGCGAGACCGATGGTGCGCTGCTGGTTCTGCCGGAGGAGTCCTCCGACGAGCTGCACCAGCTTGCCGCGCGCGACTACCGCTTCGTCGTCATCGACCCGCTGCACGAGCTCGAGGAGAACATCCCGACGATCTCCGCGGCGAACGCGTCCGGTGCCAACCAGGCGACGGCGCATCTCATCGAACTCGGCCACCGGAGGATCGCCGTCATCACCGGACGGCCGGACGGACTGGCCTCACGCCGGCGCCTCCAGGGCTACCATGCCGCCCTCGCAGCGTCCGGCATCATGCCCGATCCGCGCATCGAGGTGGCCGAGGACTTCGTTGTCGCCGCTGGGGTCGCTGGCGCTGAGCGATTGCTCGGGCTCCCTGATCCGCCGACTGCGATTTTCTGCTTCAACGACAGCCTCGCGATCGGCGCGATGCAAGCCGTCAGGGCACGGGGGCTGCGGATACCTGACGATCTCTCGATCGTCGGCTTTGACGACACGCCCGAGGCGGTGGTCGCTTTTCCCGCTCTCACGACCGTGCGCCAGCCGCTCGCCGAGGTCGGCCGGATGGCGGTCAGCCTGCTCGCCCGGCTGCTCAGCGAGCACGTCGTCGAGCCGCTTCATGTCGAGCTCGCGACGCGCCTCATCGTCCGATCGTCGAGCGGCCCGCCGCCTCGGTAACGAGTCCTCGGCATCGGCACGGATCGGTGTCCCGTTTCCGTTGACCCGCCCTGACGTCAGCGTTACGTTCGTTCCGGAAACGTACCGGAACAAATCTCGGTACCTCGCAGCCAAGAGGGAGAGCATGCCTCACAGGATCCGATACGCACTATGCTGCGTCGGCGCGACCGCCCTTGCCGTCGCGCTTGCGGCCGGCGCGAGCGCCGCGCCAGCCTTAGCCAGCAGCGCGGGAAGCGCCACGGCGTCCTCCCGCACGCTTGCACCGAACACACGGTTCTTCGTACCGCTGCCAACGAGCGCCGCGATCGCGCAGGAAGCGAGCTTGCTCACGCACGGCAAGCTCACGGAGGCAGCCGGCCTCGCGCGGATGCTCGCGACTCCGCAGGCGGTCTGGTTTACCAGCGGAACACCGGCGCAGGTCGAGCGTCAGGTGCGCGTGACCATGACCGAGGCCGCGCTGGAGCAGGCCGTTCCGGTGCTCGTCGCCTACGACATCCCCGGCCGCGACTGCTCCCAGTACTCGGCTGGCGGCGCCCTGACTGATGCCGACTACCAGGCCTGGATAGCAGCCTTCGCGGCCGGCATCGGGACTGGCAAGGCCGTCGTCATCCTCGAGCCTGATGCCCTCGGCAACATGCCATCGGACTGCAGCCTCCCGGCCGGGGCCGACTACCCCTTCACCGACCAGGGCCGGATCACCGATCTCGCCGATGCTGTCAGCGACCTTGAGGCTGACCCGAACACGCTGGTCTACCTCGACGGCACCCACAGCGCCTGGCAGCAGGTCGGCAATATCGCCCAGCGGCTCGTCGAAGCCGATGTCCAGCAAGCGCAGGGCTTCTTCCTCGACGTGTCGAACTACCAGTACACCTCGAACAACATCGCGTACGGCAGCTGGATCTCGGACTGCATCGCCTACGCCCAGGCTTCCGGTGCGATCGGGAGCGGCGCAGTCGAGGCCGGCACCTACCAGGCGGAGACTGGCTTCTTCAATGGGAGCTGCCCGAACCAGTACTGGAATGGCGGTCCGGCGACCGACTGGCAGGGCACGGCCATGAACAACTACGTGCCGTGGAACGATCAGGTCCCGTCGTCCAGCGACCTGCCTGACCCGGACACGGTGGCCGGAATTGACGGCGCCTACGCGGGCGACCTTTCCTCAGTCGGTGCGACGGCGAGCACGCACTTTGTCATCGACACCAGCCGCAACGGCGAGGGCCCTAACCCGATGACGGGCGGACCTGACTCCGACATGGTCAACTACGAGGCCGCGCCGTTCGACCAGTCGGCGGGCACGATCGGCACGCTCCAGTCCGGCAACTGGTGCAACCCGCCTGGCTCGGGCCTCGGCCTGGCCCCGACGGCGAGCACCGGCGTGCCGCTTGTCGATGCGTACCTCTGGGTGAAGATTCCCGGTGAGTCCGACGGCGAATGCGACAGTGCCGACGGCGTCCGAGCGTGGGACTACAGCGCTTACAACCCGTGGGATGTTTCGGCGAGTGCGCAGAGCACCTTCGACCCGCTCTGGGGTCAGGTCGACCCCGCGGCGGGTGACTGGTTCGGTTCGCAGGCCCTCCAGCTGATCGCGGACGCTAGCCAGTCGGCGGCCTCGCCCGGCAACGCGGCGCCGGCACCCTGACAGCATTACCGAGCGTGCACGATGCGCCGTCTCCCGTCTCGCGGGGGACGACGCATCTTATTCACCGGCTTTCACTCGCTTCGGTCTGCGCATTCACCGCCGTCGGAGAGACGATGGTTCGTGATGACCGCTCCCGGTCATCGAAAGGAGGTTCCCCGATGCACACCAGTGCGCCTGAAGTCGCCGTTCCTGACACCGGCGCGCTCGTATCTGGCGGCGGCTCCTCGATCAGCCGGATCCTGGTACCGATCCGCAGGGCCCGTGATTCCGTCGACACGCTGGCCGTGGCAGCTCGCATGTGCTCGTCGACTCAAGGTGTGCTGCGGTTAGTCCATGTGCGGATCTTCGACCCGCCGCTCCGCTGCGCTGCGCGGTTTTATCCGGAGAGCGAGGCGGAAGCCGCGGCGGTAGCCGATGAGGCGCTGCCGTTCCTCTGGGGTTACGGAGTGAAAGCCACGACAGCAGTGGTCGAGGCGCCGCGAACAGAAGTCGCTGCTGCTATCGCCCGCCACGCCGCTGCCTGGCGTGCCGACGTCATCGTCATGAGCCGGCGTCCCAGCCTGGCATTCTGGCGTTTTGTGCTGGGCAGCATCCCTGATCAGGTGATGCGCAAAGCGACCTGCCCGGTGCTCGCCGTGCATCCGAAGCCCGGGCTGGCGAGACAGCGTGCGGCCTGGTAGCGCCGGCCAGCAGAACCAGGGCCGCACCGATCCTCATGACATGCCTCCGTACCTAGGCGCAGCACGGCACACTGCCCCGGATCGGCGGCAGCAAGCTATGCAGGCGACAGCCAGCCGCTGCTTCGGAGACCGTCGAGCAGGTGGCCGTATACCTCAGGGAAGGTGCGGAGGATGGTGATCGGGTTGGCGTATTCCTCCCACGACACGATCTTGCCGGCGCGCCAGTCGAACCGGAACACGTAGACGTTGCGATACGGCCGTCCGTCTGCGGTGACGAAGTCGCCATTGGTCTGAACGAAGGTCGTCGCGTTGTCAGCCGAAGCCGTGATGCGGCGACCGGTGAAGCTGGCCGATCGCATTAGCTCGCTGATCGAGCCGAGGCGAGACCAGAAAGCCGCCCGGCCGCGGGCAGGTTCTTCGGCTGCCCCGCCGCCGACGGACATGGCCGCGGTCCAGGTGATCTCGTCATCGAGCAGTTCGGCCACCCCCGCCAGGTCCTGGGCCTCAAGGAGATCGAGGAAACGATTGGTCTCGTCGACAAGCTCCGTCGTCAGCATGGGTCTCTCCTGGGCTTCGACTGGTATTGCCAATGGTGTTTTCACGATCTGGTACTCAGTTCCAATAGGTATTGGATACCCTTCGGTCCCTGGTGTCAAGCGTTGCCTACACTGGGTGAATGACCGCGGAACAGGCTCAGGCTGACTCGCTCACGGACCGCAAGCGCCGCCGCGCCAAGGACGCGATCCGGCAGGCAGCGCGGGAGCTGTTCAGTGAGCGCGGCTTCGACGCCGTCAGCGTCACCGACATCGCGGAGCGTGCCGAGGTCGGCAGGACAACCTTCTTCCGGTACTTCGGGGACAAGCAGGAGGTCCTGTTCAGCGATCCCGGAGAGGCGGCTGCCGAGCTCACCGGCAGGGCGCCGGCGCCTCCCGAGCGGATCGGCTCGTCCCTGCCAGCGGCCCTCGCGGCAGCGCGGCGCCTGGTTGTTGGCTACATCGAGGTCATCACCGCGGATCATGCTGAGTACCGGCGACATCAGGAGCTCGTCAACAGCCACCCGGAGCTGTACGCCCGCAGCCTGGTCAAACAGCGCCGCTATGCAGAGGCACTCGCGGATCAGCTACTCAGCTGGGGGGCGACTGCCGTCATCGCCCGGCAGGCCGCTGAGCTCGGGCTTGCCTGCTTCTACATCGGGCAGGCGACGGCACGCGACGACCCGCGGATCCTCGTCCGGCACGTGGAACGCGCCTTCGACCGCATCATCACATGACGGCGCCGAGCTGCCAGGGCACGAACTCCTCATCACCGAAGTCCTCGGCCTCGCTCTTAGTGGGCTTGCCGGAGGCGACCGCGATGAGTTCGGCAAAGATGCGGGCACCGAGGTCAGCCACGCTGGTGCCGCTCAGGATGACGCCGCAGTCGATGTCCATGTCGCCGGGCATCCGCCGGTACAGGTCGCTGTTGGTAGCCAGCTTGAGGCTGGGCACTGGCTTGCAGCCGAACACTGATCCGCGGCCGGTGGTGAAGCACACCAGGTTGGCCCCTCCTGCGACCTCACCGGTCACGCTGACCGGGTCGTAGCCAGGTGTGTCCATGAAGATCAGGCCGCGCTCGGTCGGCCGCTCGGCATAGCCGACCACCTGTCGCAGCGCCGTGGTGCCGCCCTTGGCGACCGCGCCGAGCGACTTCTCCAGGATGGTGGTGAGCCCGCCATCCTTGTTGCCCGGCGAAGGGTTGTTGTCCATGCTGCCGCCGTGCATCGCGGTGTAGCGCTGCCACCAGGCGATCGTGTCCGCTAGCGCGGCAGCAACCGCTGGCGTCGCGGCGCGCCCGGCCAGCAGGTGCTCAGCGCCGTAGATCTCCGGGGTCTCGGCGAGGATGCCGGTGCCGCCGTGCGCGACGAGCAAGTCCACCGCTGCACCCAGAGCGGGGTTGGCGGTCAGGCCCGAGTAGCCGTCCGAACCGCCGCACTGGGTGCCGAGAACCAGTTCCGACACCGGGCACGGGGTGCGCTGGGCGCGGCCGACGTCTGGCAGCATCTCCCGGAGCTGCGCGACCCCGGTGCGGGCAGCGGCTGCGCTGCCGCCCAGTTCCTGGATCGTCCCGGTGACGATCGGGATGTCCGCGCGGGCTAGCTGGCTGGTGAGCGCGCGGACCTGGTTGTCTTCGCAGCCGAGGCCGAGGACCAGGACCCCGCCGACGTTCGGATGGTCGACGTATCCGGCCAGGGTCCTGCGCAGCACCGCCATTCCGGCGCCATCGGGCTGCATCCCGCACCCGGTGGAGTGCGTCAGCGCGATCACTCCGTCCACGTCCGGGTGATCGTCAAGTTCCCCCGACGCGCTGACCTGCCGGGCGATCCGCTTCGACACTGTGGCGGAGCAGTTCACCGTGGACACGACGGCGACATAGTTGCGGGTGCCCACCCGGCCGTCGGCCCGGCGGTAGCCGTCGAAGTTCAGCGGCTCAGCGAGCGCCGCCGCGGATGCCGCCGGGCGCTCGCCTGCTCGCCCGGCTGGCTCGGCTGCACGCGCGAATTCGCCGAATGCGAGGTTGTGCACGTGCACGTGCTCGCCTGCCGCCACCGGGCCGGAGGCGAAGCCAATCACCTGGCCGTACTTACGCACCGGGGCGCCCGCCTCGATCTGCCGCAAGGCAACCTTGTGGCCCGGCGGGATCGGACCCGCGGTCTGTACCCGGCCCGCAGGCGCGTCGAGGTCGGAACCGGCAGCCAGGCCAGCCACCGCAACGCCGACGTCATCGGCTGGATGCAGGACAAGCAGACCAGGGGCTCCGGTCGTGGTCGTCATCGGCGTGCTCCCACGTGATCGGGGTGGTGAACAGGTGAACGGGGGTCAACTGGACGTTACAGCAGCACCAGGGCCTGCCAGAAGCGGACGGACCTGCCAGACATAGTCCCGTGGGCTCTGGGCATGAGCCGGCAGCACCGGCGTGATCGACGTCGCCTTCTCGACCCCTCCCGGCCGGCTCAGTGCCAGGTCCGGTACCGGCATGACGGGCCGGGTGCTCAGGCGGCGGGCGGAGCGACGGCCGCGTCGTGGCGGCCGGCGCGGCGCAGGGACCTGGCGATGAACCCGTCGGCCTTGAGTTCCTCGACGAAGTCATGCAGGAACCGGATGGTCGTATCGCTGCGGGTGCGGGCGGTGCCGACCGCCTGCTGGATTTCCATGAATCTCGGCTCGAGCACCCGCACGCCGCCGTTGGCCGCGGCAAAGTCCGCCACTGGCTGACGTATGCCGGCCGCGACTTCCAGCCGCTGCTCCGCGAACACTGTGACGCCGTCGCTGCCCCGTACGACCCGCGCATGCTTAAGCGTCCGGGATAGGTACAGATCGTAAGCGGACCCTTCCGCAACCCCGACGCGAATGCCATCGACGTCCACGTCAGCAGTCGTGGTGATCGGCGAGTCCGATGGCACGGCGAAGACACCCTCGATCACCGCATAGGGCGCCGTGAAGGCAACCGAGTCCGCTCGGCCGGGGTCAATGGCGAGGAAGCAGACGTCGGCCCGGCCGTCCCTCATGGCCTCGAAGGATTCCCGCGCAGCGGCAAAGCAGAGCAGCTGCACCGGAACCTGAAGACGCGTGCCGAGTTCGCTGGCGATGTCGACGGTCACACCGGTCGGGGCCTGCGGCGTGCCTTGAGCCAGCACCGGGTTGCCGAGATTGATCGAGACGCGCAGCGTGCCGGTCGGGGCTAGATCAGCTGGGATGTCCATCGGCAGCATTGTCACATCCTGCTCATCCCGCGTGCCCCGGGCCTCCCGCCCGGCAACCCGCGGGTCAGTGCTGCAGCTTGGCCGCCGGGCTGTCGGCTGGATGGAAGACTCCGAGGACCCGCATCACGTCCGGCCCGGTGTTCTCCAGACAGTGCCGCAGTCCGGGCGGCAGGTGCAGGCAGGTACCGGCCGACAGCGCGCGGTCGGTGCCGCCGACATGAGCCACGCCGCTGCCCTGCAGCACCAGCACGACCTCGTCGTAGGGATGGCTGTGCTCCGGCGCCCGGCCAGGCGGGATCTCGCCGACGAACTGCGTGGCGACCGGGCAGTCCCGGCCGGGGCCGAACAGCACGCGGAACGTTCGGTCACCGGTCGTCTCCGCCGGGCAGTCCTGCAGGTCCCGGCTGACTTCGCGGCTGGTCGGCCGGGATCGCATAACGGGCAGCGCAACCATGTGGAGGCGGAGCCGGGCGGCTCCGTCGCACTTGAGTGTGTAGGCAGTTCCCGCCGGAACCTGCATTCCGCGGTCGGAGATCAGCTCAGGCCCGGGCGCGCCGCCGAGCTCGATCCGGGCCGAGCCATCGATGACAAACCACAGTTCGCCGCCGGTTCCGGCCGCGCCGGCAAGTTCCCCGCCGGGCGGAATCTCGGCCAGCGCGCAGACCAGACCGGATCCGTTTGTTCCGGTCCGGGCGAGGATGGTTCTGCTTGCGCCGTTAGTGCCCACGGCTAGGAAGGTAAGCACGGACCGCGCAGCAATTCAACAGCTGCCGTCAGCAGACGAGCGGGGGTCTCGCCGCCGCTGACGATGGCGGAAGCGCAGGCCCGCTTAGGCCAGTTCGGATCCGGTTATCGTCTGGCCACGGGCGGCACCAGCGCGCCGATGAACCAGAACAGCGGAATGAACAAGCCCAGGATGAACATCACCCAGTGGCCCTTCCGCAACGAAACAATGCCAAGCGTAATCAAAAGTACGAAGTAGATAAGCCCGAAGATCCATCCCATTGTGCACCCCTGTCAGCCGGCCGACGGTTGTCTGTAGCTTGCCCACTTCTGCGGACAGGGGCATCACCCGCGGAAGGTGACATGCGTGCTTATCGTTGGCATGGCTGCGCCCCGATCGAGGAGGAAACGACGTGAACGGAGCCGAGGCGGTCGTCCGCACGCTTGCCGACTGCGGCGTGACCACGTGCTTCGCCAATCCGGGCACCTCGGAGATGCATTTCGTGGCGGCGCTTGACACGGTGCCGCAACTGCGCGGCGTGCTCTGCCTGTTCGAGGGAGTGGCGACCGGAGCGGCCGACGGCTACGGCCGGATGACGGGCCGTCCGGCGGCGACGCTGCTGCACCTGGGACCTGGCCTGGGTAACGGACTTGCGAACCTGCACAACGCGCGCCGAGCGCATTCGCCAGTGCTGGCGGTCGTCGGCGACCATGCCACGTACCACAAGCGATTCGACGCGCCGCTGGAGTCCGACATCGACGCGCTGGCCGGCTCGGTTTCCGGCTGGGTGCGGCGCAGCAGCCGCAGTGCGGATGCGCCGGCCGACGCGGCGGAGGCCGTTGCCGCTGCCATAGCTCCGCCCGGCCAGGTGGCGACGCTCATCTTGCCGGCCGACGTGACGTGGACTGACGGCGCCGACGTCGCCGCACCCGTCACGGCCCGGCCGCCGTCACCCGTTCCTGCGGAGGTGATCGGCCGCGTCGCCGCGGTGCTGCGCGGCGGGGAGCCCTGCATGATCATGCTCGGCGGTGCCGGGCTGCACCGCCCCGGCCTGGCGGCGGCGAGCCGGATCGCCAACGCCACCGGGTCGCGCCTCATCGGCGAGACATTCGCCGCACGGCACGAGCGCGGAGCCGGCCTGCCGCGCGTCGACCGGCTCGCGTACCTGGTCGAGGCAGCCTCGGCCCAGCTGGCTGGCACCCGCCATCTGATCCTGGCCGGCGCGACAAGCCCGGTCTCTTTCTTCGCCTACCCCGGCAAGCCCAGCACGCCGCTTCCTGACGGCTGCCAGGTGCACGTGCTGGCTGGCGGCGGCGACGATATACCGGGCGCGCTCGAGTCTCTCGCCGGTCTCGTCGCGGCTGATGCTAAGCCCTCCGCGCAGCAGCCTGACCGGCCCAGCCGTGCCGATCTGTCCGACGGCGAACTGACCGCACAGACCGCCGCGACAGTGATCGGCGCCCTGCTGCCGGACGGCGCGATCGTCTGCGACGAAGCCAACACCTCCGGTGTGTGGCTGCCCGCCGCCACCGCCGGCGCGCCGCCCCACGACTGGCTGAACCTGACCGGCGGCGCCATCGGCCAGGGACTGCCGCTCGCGACCGGCACCGCGATCGCGTGCCCGGACCGGCCGGTCCTCGCGCTGGAGGCAGACGGCAGCGCAATGTACACAATCTCCGCGCTGTGGACGCACGCGCGTGAGCAGCTCGACATCACCACAGTCATTTTCAGCAACCGGTCCTACGCGATCCTCAACCTGGAGCTGCAGCGGACCGGAGTGCAGAGGCCGGGCCAGACCGCCCGCGACCTGCTCGACCTGTCGCGGCCCGCGATCGGCTTCGCCGCCGTGGCGGCCGGCCTGGGTATGCCGGCAAGCCAGGCAAGAACGGTCTCCGAGTTCACGGCCCAGCTGCAGACCGCGCTGGCCGAGCCTGGCCCGCACCTGATCGAAGCCGACATCACCTGACACTCAGCGGGCCTGTGTCGTCGGACTATGTGTCCTCGGACTATGTGTCGTCGGACTAGCAGACTGCAGGGGAGTAAGCGACGAGGAGGTCACGTGAGCTTTGACACGCCCGCGGGGACGCGCGGTGGCCGCCAGCCGCGCGCCGGGCTACTGCTACGGGTGATCAACAGGAACGCCTCGAGCCGCTTCCGCCGCACGGGGAAGATGCTGGGGTTCAGCGGCCTGATTCTCACCACTGTCGGAGCCAGGAGCGGAGCCGAGCGCAGCAGCCCGGTTGGCTGGTGGCCCGGCCCAGACGGCAGCTGGCTGATCGTCGCGGCGGCGAACGGCGCCGCGCGGAACCCGGCGTGGTATCACAACATCGCGGCTCACCCGGACAATGTGCAGATCGAGGTGGACGGCCGCCGCATCGGGGTGACGGCCGAGCAGCTACACGGGGCGTCGCGGGCACAGGCCTGGCAGCAGATCGCCGCGAGCACGCCTCGCTTCGCGCAGTACCAGCGCAAGACCGACCGCGAGCTGCCGGTCATCCGCCTGGTACCGTCGCCGGCCTAAGCCGCTGCCGCGCCGTTCGCGCGGTAGCACCGGGTTCGCGGGCCGGCGGTCTACGATCGCGCCATGGGTCTCTTTCGCAGCAGGCGCAAGAAGAGCCGCGGCACGGCGGCCGCCGATCTCCATCAGCACCAGACCATGACAGCTCAGGCGGATCCCGGCGCTGCGCGCCGGGAAGTCGCCGCAGAGCAACGGCCCAACCCGGACCAGCCAGGATGGGGCCGGGCCCTCGGACAGGAACTGGGCCGGGCTCGGGAGAGCCGGGCTGGCCAGGACTGAGTCTGCCTCTCACTCCGAAATGGCGCCCCAGGCTGCGTCACCTGCCTGAAAGCGTGACGACGCTCAATCCCGGGGAAGAAACTCCCGCACCGGGGGCCGGGATCGGGGGAGTCGGGCGATGAGTCGATGGCTGGAGGGCCTAGGCGGGTTTTGCGCCAGAAGGCACTGGATCGTCCTGACAGCGTGGGTGCTCATCCTCGGCGGATTGCTTGCCGCCAAGCAGCAGTTCGGCGGCGACTACGTCAACAACTACAACATCCCCGGTACTCAATCTGACGATGGCCTGAACCGGCTTAACCAGACTTTCAGCTCGCAGGGCGGCTACGCCGGCCAGATCGTCTTCCACGCGAAGTCGGGACTGATCGCTGCCGACTCTGCAGCGGTGAACCAGGCGACCAGCAGCATCGCCAGACTGCCGCACGTCATCAAGGCGGTCAGCCCGTTCGCATCGCCGATGTCAGGCGCGGTGTCGAAAGACGGGACTATCGCGTACTCGTCGGTGTCCTGGAACGTGAATCCGAACTCCCTTGGCTCCGATTACCTGAGCCGGCTGAACGCTGCGGTCGCTCCCGCCAGGAAGGCCGGCCTGCAGGTGGAGTACGGTGCCGGTGCCGCCCAGATCGGGCAGACCACCAGCGATCGCACCTCGGAGATTATCGGCCTGGCACTCGCGCTCGTGCTGCTGCTGTTCATGTTCGGCTCGCTGGTCGCGGCGGCCATCCCGCTGGTATCAGCGATCTTCAGCGTCGGCAGCGGCCTCGCCCTTCTCGGGCTGCTCGCCGCCGCCATGACCTTCCCGACCACGGCACCTACCATCGCCACGCTGCTCGGCCTCGGCGTGGCTGTTGACTACGGGCTCTTCCTGGTCGCCCGGCATCGTGAGCAACTGGACGTCGGCGACGATGTAAACACGTCGGTCCGGCACGCGGCCGGCACCTCGGGCGCGGCGATCGTGGTGGCCGGCAGCACCGTTGTCGTGTCGATACTCGGGCTCTACATCTCCGATGTGGCGTTCGTCGGCTCCCTCGGCCTCGCCGCCGCGATCACCGTGGCGATCACGATGGTCGCGGCGCTCACTCTGGTGCCTGCCTTCATGGGTGTAGCCGGCTCGAACGTGCGCGCGCTGCGGGCGCGAGTGACGGCCCACCGGGCGCACGAGACCTCGGTGGAGGAGGCCCGCCGTACTGCGGAAGCCACCGCTGAGCACCATGAGCACTCGGCCTTCGCTCGCTGGGGCCGCAAGGTGAGCAACCGGCCGTGGCCGTGGCTGGTGTTCAGCATCGTCGTGCTGGGCGTGCTGGCCATCCCGTTCTTCTCCATCACACTCGGCCAGCCCGACAATGGCACCAACCCGACCTCGGACACCAGCCGCCGGGCTTACGACCTCATGACGCAGGGCTTCGGCGTGGGCTCTAACGGCCCGCTGACCGTGGTTGTCGCGCTGCCGAAGCAGCCACCCGCGGCCGATAGCTCGCTGATCGCCGGCATGCAGAAGAACATCTCCGCCACTGCCGGTGTCGCGTCGGTAGGTCCGGCCGCCATCAACTCAGCTGCTACGACCGCTGTCTTCAACGTCATTCCCACCACCCGGCCGCAGGCCGGCGCGACCAGCGACCTGATTGATCAGCTGCGCGACACTGTGCTGCCGAAGTCGAAGGTGACTACCTACGTCACCGGTACCACAGCAGGCGGGCTGGACTTCACCAACAAGATCACCTCACGGCTCGGTTATCTGATCATCGCGGTGGTCGCCATCGCCTTCATCCTGCTGACCACCGCCTTCCGCTCCGTCGTGATCGCCACCAAGGCCGCCATACTCAACATCCTCTCGATCGGCGCCGCCTACGGCGTTATCGTGGCGATCTTCGAGTGGGGCTGGGGGAACAGCCTCATCGGGCTGCATACGACCCTGCCCATCCCCGCCTATGTGCCGATGCTGGTGTTCGCCATCGTGTTCGGGCTGTCGATGGACTACGAGGTCTTCCTGCTCTCCCGCATCCACGAGGCCTGGATCGCCACCGGGGATCCGCACCGGAGCGTCGCCATCGGCATCGGCGGCACCGCGCGCGTCATCACGACCGCGGCGGCGATCATGATCGTCGTGTTCTCGAGCTTTGTGGGGAACTCGGACCCGACCGTGAAGATGCTCGCGATCGGCATGGCGTTCGCTGTCCTGATCGACGCATCCCTGGTGCGCATGATCCTGGTGCCGGCCGTGATGACGCTGCTCGGCAAGGAGGCCTGGTGGATGCCGCGGTGGCTGGAGCCGATCGTGCCGCACATGCAGCTCGAGGGCGCGATGGCCGCGCAGGCCGCACCACCGAGCGAGAAAGTGCAGCTCCAGCAGGAACGTACGAGGAATACGCGGCCGCGTCGGTAGCTCCGGTCGATCTGCCAGCCGGTAAGGCAGAGGCTGGTGTCCCGACTGGACCGGGTCTACGATCCATGAACCTGTTCCCGCCAAAGGGGAAGCCCGATGCCGCTCTTCATGTACCAGGCCTCTTATACCGCCAAGTCAATGGCGGATCAGCTGACGGAGCCGCAAGACCCGGTAGAGGTGATCCGGCCGGCGCTGGAGGAGCTGGGAGCCAGGATCGTGGTGGCGGGCTTTCCGTTTGGCGAGTATGACGTGCTCGTCGTGTACGAGGCAGCTGACGATATGACCGCTGCCAGCGTCGCGATGGCGGTGGCCGCGGCAGGCGAGGTCAGATCGGGCAAGACCACGCGACTGCTCAGCGGGCAGGAGTGGCTGGAGTCGTTGCGCAAACGCAGGATTGTCACCACCCAGAAGCGCGTCAAGCACACGGCAGCCGGTCCTGACGCTGACGGGCCGTCGCCCTCGCCCTGATGGTGACCGGCGCGCAGCGCGCGCAGGCGTCAGGATGGAGCGCGAGCTCTGACTCTGCTGAAAGGGCGTTTGCGATGGCGGTGTCCGCCGATGGCAGCGAGCGGTGTCGCCATCGATGAGGAAGGCCGGATCGTGTCCAGGGCCGAGGCCGTGACTGGCTCGTCGTACCCGGGCAATGCCGCTCTCGGCGCCGTCGATGACGTAACGGTGACGAAGGCGGTGGCGCAGAGTATTGGCGCGATGCTGGCCGACTGCGGCATCAATCTCGACCTCGCGCCGGTGGCCGATCTGGACGGCAATCCCGCGAATCCGGTCATCGGCGTCCGATCGTTTGGCGGCGATCCGGCCCGCGTTGCTGCTCATACCGCGGCGTTTGTCACCGGCATGCAGGCCAACATGGTCGCCGCCTGCGCGAAGCACTTCCCTGGCCATGGCCGGGCCGCGGCCGACTCGCACGTGACGGTGCCAGCCGGGCCAGCCTGCTGGCCGCGACGGACGTGCTGACGGGCGAAACGGCCGCGTGAAGCCAGCGGCGCGCCATGTCAGCGCGCTGTGACCGGCGCTAGCCCGAGCCTGCCTGCGAGGCGGCCGAGATACGCGACGACCTCCGGCTCGGACCGGTCCGGCATGCCGAACGCGACGTCGGTCACGCCGATCTCAGCCCAGTGCGCCAGGGCGTCCGGATCCGGTTTCCCGGCCAGCACCGTGATGGCCGGCAGTCCCTCGCGGCCCGCCTGCCGCCAGCGCTCGCGCAGCAAGGCGGCCTTCGCGTCGATGTCGGTCTCGCCGGGTGTGGTCAGCCACCCGTCGGCTGAGCGCGCAATCCAGGCGAACGTCTTCTCGGTGCCGGCCGCGCCGAGCGTGACCGGGATGCGCGGCTGTGCGGGCTTGGGCCAGGCCCACGAGGCGGCGAAGCTGACGAACTCGCCGGTATAGCTCGCCTCGGGCTGCGACCACAGCGCCTGCATCGCGGCCAGGTAATCGGCCAGCACGGCGCGCCGTTTCCCGGCTGGAACGCCGTGGTCGGCGAGCTCGTCGGAGTTCCAGCCGAAGCCGACGCCGAGCCGGACCCGGCCGGCGGACAGGTGGTCCAGCGTCGCGATGGTCTTGGCCAGCGAGATTGGGTCGTGCTCGGCCGGCAGTGCAACCGCGGTGCCGAGCCTGATCACGGACGTGCCCGCCGCAGCCATGGCCAGTGACACCCACGGATCGAGGGTCCGCAGGTACCGGTCATCCGGCAGGTCCGCCGTGCCGGTGCGCGGATGCGCGGCGTCGCGGCGGACCGGGATATGCGTGTGCTCCGGCACGTAGAAGCAGTCGAACCCGGCGGCCTCGGCGGCCTGTGCCGCGCGCGCCGGAGTGATCCCGCGATCGCTGGTGAACAGCACGACGCCGTAGCGCATGCATACTCTCCGTTCCTCGCCGCCGCGGCGATAGCGGACATCTGTCCAGACGTTAGTCCAGCACATACCGCGGCGAAACGGCTCGCGCACGACTCGCCCGCCGTGCCAGGCTCATCGGCATGGGCACGTCAGAACCCATCTACCGGACCGATCTCGCGCTGGTGCATCATCGCGGTTTCGGGTTCCACGCAGCGGCCTGCGCGCCCGGGATCCTGGAGTTGCTTGCCCCGGTTCGCGACCGGCGGGGACTTGTGCTCGAACTCGGCTGCGGGACGGGCCTGCTCACGAAGGAACTAGTTGCAGCGGGCCATCGCGTCATCGCCACTGACGCCTCCCCGGCCATGCTCGCCGTTGCTCGCGAGCTCGTGGGCGACCAGGTCGAAGGGCTGCGTCAGGTCGCTCTTCCGCATGACCTGCTGCCGCGGGCCGACGGAATCGTGGCCGTCGGCCACCCGCTCAGCTACCTCCCTGACGCTCAGGCCATCGACCAGGCGCTCGTCGCGATGGCCACGGCGTTGCGCCCCGGCGGCGTGCTCGCGGTGGACATCTGCGATCTGGAGTGGGGGCGTGCCCGGCGCGATGCGCCGCCGTACGCGCAGGTCGGCCCGGACTGGGCGATCATCACCAAGTTCTCGATGCCTGCCGCGGACTTGTTCGTTCGCGACATCACGACCTTCCTGCCGAACGCCGACGGCACCTGGCGCCGAGACAGCGAGCACCACGAGAACGTCCTGGTCGATACATCGCTGATTCCCGCCCTGCTGCGCCAGCACGGCGTGGATGCTGAGGTCAGAGCCTCGTTCGGGACCGAGACCAATCCGCCCGGGCTGCAGGCGATAGTCGGCCGCAAGCTGAGCTAGCGCCTGGCGGCGGGACCGGGCCAGGACCGAGCCAGGGCTAGTTCGTCCTGCGCAGTGATCCCGGAAGCGGAGTCCCGGCGACTGGCGGGAGCAGGTGGGGCACCAGAATGTGGCGCATGACCTCTGAGACCTTCGACCCTGCAGCGTGGCAGCCGGTGGCCGGATTCAGCTTCACCGACATCACCTACCACCGGGCGGTGGGCTCTGGCACGGTGCGGGTGGCGTTCAACCGGCCGGAGGTGCGGAACGCCTTCCGCCCCCGGACTGTGGACGAGCTATACCAGGCGCTCGACCACGCGCGCATGTCCAGCGACGTCGGCTGCGTGCTGCTGACTGGCAACGGGCCGTCGCCGCGGGACGGCGGGTGGGCCTTCTGCTCGGGCGGCGACCAGCGGATCAGAGGCAGGGACGGCTACCGCTACGCCGAGGGGGACACTGCCGCGACCATCGACCCGGCCCGGGCCGGGCGGCTGCACATCATGGAGGTACACCGGCTCATCCGGTTCATGCCGAAGGTCGTCATCTGCGTCGTCCCCGGCTGGGCCGCCGGCGGCGGGCACAGCCTGCACGTCGTCTGCGATCTGACACTGGCCAGCCGGGAGCACGCCCGGTTCAAGCAGACCGACGCGGACGTGGGCAGTTTCGACGGTGGTTTCGGCTCGGCGTACCTGGCCCGCCAGGTCGGACAGAAGTTCGCCCGGGAGATCTTCTTCCTCGGCGACACCTATGACGCGGAGGCTGCCCATCGCATGGGCATGGTGAACGCGGTCGTTCCGCATGCCGATCTGGAGCGCGTCGCGCTGGAGTGGGCCGAGAAGATCAACAGCAAGAGCCCTACCTCCCAGCGCATGCTGAAGTTCGCATTCAACCTCGTCGATGACGGGCTGGTGGGCCAGCAGGTGTTCTCGACCGAAGCCACTCGGCTGGCGTATATGAACGACGAGGCGGTCGAGGGCCGCGACGCGTTCCTGGAGAAGCGCGACCCGGACTGGAGCCGGTTCCCGTACTACTACTGAGCTGACATCGAGGACGGCCGGGGCGTGGTCTGGCGGTCAGCCTGGAATGATCGGGCTCAGCTCGACAGCAGGCGGGACTTCTCCGCCTCGAACTCCTGCTCGGAGAGCACTCCCTGGTCCCTGAGCTGGCCTAGCTGCTGCAGCCGGGCGAGCCGATCGTCCTCGGCACTGCCGACGGGCTGGCCGGCTTGCTGAGGCACCTGCTGCTGCGGGTCCGATTGCTGCTGCTGGTACTGCGCGTACTGCTGCTGTTCGGCGGCACGACTCTCCTGTCGCCGGCTGACGGCACCGGCGACCGAGGTGGCCGTTCCCGCGACAACCGCGGTTCGCGCCGCCGTTCCGATGAGGCCTGGCCGTCCGACTCGGACCGGACGGCCGATGCCCGCGCGACGAATCATCGTGGCCCTCCCATGCTCGGGCTCGCCGTCTCGCTGCCGCTCAGGGCGGCGATGGCGCGCTCGACGGTCTCATGCGGGATCCGTTCCATATAGGCGACCCGGCCGTGCGACGCGCGTACGGCTCGCGCGAAGCGGGACGCCCAGCTGTTTTCCCATACCAGCACCAGGGCCGACTGCTCCGGCCGCAGGGCGCCCGCGATCTCCGCCAGGTCGGAGTCGCTGAGCAGATCGAACTGCGAGCCGGTGACTTGATCGAAGGCGTCAGAAAGCGCGTTGTCGGCCAGCTCAATGGTCTGGGTCGTGCCCGAAGCGGACTTCTGCACGAATGTCGCGTCGATGATTCGCACTGTTCCAGTGCGCTCCAGCTCCGCGAGCGCGGGTGCGACGTCGCCGTTGAATTCGCCCTTCTCGAAGGCAATCACGGCAACGTCGACCGGTCCCATCTGGCTCGCCTGAAGGTTATCGGCCATGGACCGCACTCCTACGTCCAGTAGTTGAGAAGTAACGCATCGTTACTGTCATGCCCGGCGGCGCCGGCCTCAAGCATGCTCTCGACGGCGGCTGGAGGGGGTTGGCCGGCACCCGTGGGGCTCGGTGGGGCGCCTAGGGCTCGAACCCAGAACCCACGGATTAAAGACGCTGGCACCGCCTGACGGCTGCTGCCGCGACCGTAGCCGGAATGACGGCGCTGCAGGTCAGCGGCCTAGTGTCCGCCGCGCGTCGGGTCGGAAACGAACCGGCTAGGACGAGTTCGGGGTCGACGTGCGGAGACCCATCGGACACCCCGCGAAGTCGGTCAGCCAACGCCTGCCGCTGGCCGGGGGCTTCCGGTCTGCGCTACGAGTCGGCGTCGTCCGGCTCGTCGATCTGACTGAGTTTCGGGAGGCGAGCTGAGTCGAGGAGAGCTGAGGCGAACGACACCCCGCCAACTTCGTACCTGGCCGCAGCGGCACGACGCCAGTAAAGGATCGCACCACCGAGCAACAGCGTGCCAAGGCCAAAGATGCCCGTCACCGAGGCTGCCACCGTTTCCCATCCGGACGTGCCCTTGCCGAACGCGTTCGTCGCCGGATGCACGGTAACCGTGACGACTGGCGCCGGAGTGGTGGTCACTGCCGCAGAGGCGAACTTGGTTACCGTGACTGTCGGCACCGGACCCGGGCTCGACGCGGTGACATGCGGCAGCAGTGTTGCCAGAAGCACGGTGGTGATCGCGCCGACTGCCGTGATCAGCGCTGCGATGATCGTGGCTACGCCAATGTCGACGGTGCGCTTCTTGCGTTCCGTGTGCTCCGTGTGCTCCGCAGTCACGGGCGTCTCGGACATGTCAGAAGAGTAAACCCATGGGATTAAGCGGCGAGCGGGATCCGCTGCTGCCACAATGCCCTAGTTGTCGTGACCTGGAAATGCGCAAAGCGCTATCGTTCCGGCCTGTCCTGTCCCGGTAGATGCTTGACACGGCAGGTTCACCTGATGCTTGACACCGCCCGCATGGGCATGGCCAGTCGTGACGTTGTTCGAGGCGGAAGGCGGACGGGCTGGCTCTGCGTTCAAGTGGCGGCTGTCCGGGCAGGATGCGATGAAAACGCCTAGCAAGAGCGAGTACACCTCCTTTACCCTCCTGGTCATGCCGAGCCTGGGTCCGCGGAGCGGTCTGATTATCGAAGTTCCAGAGGCCGAACCAGCCGTGCACCAGCACCGCGAACGCCTCGACGCCAGCGCACCGCTCGGCGTCCCGGCCCACATAACAGTCCTCTTCCCGTTCATGCCACCTGAGATGATCGACGAGGCGGCACTCACCAGGCTCGCGGAGCTGTTCGCGGGCGTCAGCCGATTCCGGTTCGTACTAGACCACACCGACTGGTTCGGTGACGACGTGCTATGGCTCGGCCCAGGCGACGCCCGCCACTTCCGGGCGCTCACCCAACGCGTATTCGGTGCGTACTCGGCCTATCCGCCATTCGAAGGCCAGTTTGACGATGTCGTTCCTCACCTGACAATCGGCCATGGCCATCCCACAGACGCTCTCCGCAGCGCTGAGAACTCCATTCAGCGCCGCCTGCCCATCGAGGCCAGCGCCGACGGCGTCACCCTGATGACTCAGCAGACCGCAGCAGGGCAGTGGACCAAGACCGCTCTCTTCAAGCTCGGATGACAGAAGCGCGAAGGCTCACGATCCGCTGGCAGCTTCAACGGCACGGGTGGCGCCATGGCTGCGCGGACCCTCACGCCTGCGGCCAGAAATGGCACCGCACAG
>Ga0335074_10001783_pt1 | contig 29138 bp, 28 predicted proteins | sample Lox_Sample_23_FD_206715 | JGI IMG/M metagenome (GOLD analysis project Ga0335074, IMG submission 206715) | Soil microbial communities from Loxahatchee National Wildlife Refuge, Florida, United States - Lox_Sample_2.3 | ecosystem: Environmental > Terrestrial > Soil > Wetlands | place: USA... | reverse complement strand
TCTCTCTTCTTTGCGTCCTGCCACTAAAAATTGACTATGGCCGCGAACGATTTCGGTTCAAGGCTCGCCCCGCCGACAAGCGCCCCGTCGATATCCGGCTGCGCCATCAAACCCTTGATGTTATCGGGCTTGACGCTGCCACCATACAGGATGCGCACCGCGTCCGCGCGTGCTGCCCCGAACCTGGCATTTGCAAGCTCACGGATAAACCGGTGGGCGTCCTCAGCTATTTCCGGAGTGGCGGTGCGGCCGGTTCCAATGGCCCATACCGGCTCGTATGCAATGAGGATACGCGAGAAGTCGGCCTCGGTCAACGCGGCGAAACCGCCCTCGAACTGGCGGCGGAGAACGTCGCTCATAGTGCCGCCTTCCCGCTCGGGAAGAGTTTCACCGACGCATACGATGGGCGTAAGGCCGGCTAGAAGCGCCGATTGCATCTTGCGATGAACCGTTTCGTCCGTCTCGCCGAAGTACTGGCGGCGTTCCGAGTGGCCGATGATGACGTATTTGCAGCCAGCCTCGAGGATCATTCGCGCGGAGACTTCGCCGGTAAAGGCGCCTTCGCCGCCCCAGTAGAGATTTTGCGCGGCTATACCGATCGCGCTGCCTTCCGTGGCTTCCACGGCTGTGGCAATCGCCGTGAAGGGCGGCGCGATTACAATGTCGCAATGCTTCGACGATTTTACCGACGGGTGAAAGGCTTCGAAAAACGCGAAAGTCTCCGCGCCCGTCTTGAACATTTTCCAATTGCCCGCAATGACGGGACGACGCGAAGGGTTGCCCATTTCACGCGCCCTTTGCCGCAGCGTTCGTCAATGCCTCGACCCCCGGTAGCTTCTCGCCCGCAAGAAATTCAAGCGATGCGCCGCCGCCGGTGGAAATGTGCGAGATCTGCTTCGCCACGCCGGATTGTTCCACGGCTGCGACGGAATCGCCGCCGCCCACAATCGAAGTTGCGCCGGCTTGCGTTGCGGCTGCGACGGCCTTAGCGACGCCCAGCGTGCCTTGCGCGAACTGCGGTTTCTCGAACATGCCCATCGGACCGTTCCACACGATCGTCTTCGCGCCGGAGATTTCTTTCGAGAAAAGCTCGATCGTCCTCGGGCCAATGTCGAGGCCCATCATGTTGTCAGGCGTCTTCGTCACGTCCGTAACTTGTGTGGCCGTCGAATCGGGCGATTCGGCGATCACGTGGTCAACGGGCAAGAGCAGCTTGAATTTTTTGGCTTTGGCTTCGTCAATGAGGCTCTTCGCAAGATCAAGTTTGTCGTTTTCCACGAGCGATTTGCCCGTCGCAATTCCCTGCGATTTGAGCAGCGTGTAAGCCATGGCGCCACCGATCAGGACCGCGTCGGCAAGTTTCATCATGTTCTGGACGACTTCAATTTTGTCGGAAACCTTTGCACCGCCAAGGACAGCGACGAAAGGCCGCTCGGGATTGGAAATCGCCTTGCCCATATAAGCGAGCTCCTTTTCCATCAGCAGCCCGGCAGCAGATTGCTTCACATATTGCGTAATCCCAACGACGGAGGCGTGCGCGCGATGCGCCGAGCCGAAAGCGTCGCAAACGAAAAGGCCGTCGCAGAGGGACGCGAGCTTTTTGGAAAATTCCGCATCGTTCGCCTCCTCCTGCGGATAGTAACGGACATTTTCGAGCAGCAGCACGCCGCCATTCGGCAGTGCTTTGCTCTTCGCTTCGGCGTCAGCGCCGATGCAATCGCTCGCGAATCCCACGGGCTTCCCGAGCAATTCCTGCAGACGGGCGGCGACGGGCGCAAGTGTGTACTTCGGATCGACTTTGCCCTTCGGCCGGCCGAGATGCGATGCGAGCACGAGTTTGCCGCCCCGCTCGATCGCCAATTTCAGCGTTGGCAGCGTTTCGCGGATGCGCGTATCGTCTGCCACTTTGCCTTTATCGAGCGGCACATTGAAATCCACGCGGATGAAAACCCGCTTGCCTGAAAGATCCAAATCTCGAATCGATAGTTTGTTCATGGAATTTCCCGGTCTTTTCCCACGCACGTTTGCGTTTGGGGCTGAATGTTCTGTGGCGAGAGCGCAGCAAGTGCGCGCCCCCGCAGCCTAACGGCACGCCGGCTTTATAGGCCTTTTGCGAGCAGCTTGATCATGTCGACGCAGCGCGAAGAATATCCCCACTCGTTGTCGTACCACGCGAGCACCTTCACGCAATTATTGCCAACGACGCGCGTGTAACCCGCATCCACAATCGAGGACGCCGGGTTTTTGCGGAAGTCGACGGAAACGAGTTCTTCCTCGGTGTATTCGAGGATGCCCTTCATCGGGCCCTCGGCCGCCTTTTTCAGCGCTTCGTTCACTTCCTTCGGGTTGGTGGCCTTCTCCACGAATACAGTCAGGTCAACGACGCTGACGTTGGGCGTGGGCACGCGCATCGCGTAACCATCCAGCTTGCCCTTCAGCTCGGGAATCACCAGGTGCAGCGCCTTGGCTGCACCGGTGCTGCTGGGAATCATCGAAAGAGCGGCCGCCCGGGCGCGACGCAGGTCCTTGTGCGGCAGGTCGAGCAGGTTCTGATCGTTCGTATAGGAGTGAATCGTCGTCATTGTGCCCACGTTGATCTTGAACGCATCGTTTATCACCTTTGCGACAGGCGCGAGGCAGTTCGTGGTGCAGGAAGCGTTCGAAACCACGTGATGCTTCGAGGCATCGTACGTATTGTCGTTCACGCCGAGCACGAAGGTTCCATCAGGGTCGGTTGCCGGGGCCGAGATAAGCACCTTCTTCACCGGGCCACGCATGTGTTTGCGCGCGTCGGCAGCAGCTGTAAAGCGGCCTGTGGACTCCACCACAATCTGCGCGCCCACGGACGCCCAATCCAGTTCGGCAGGATCCTTCACGCGGAACACCTTGAGCGACTTGCCATCCACTGTGATCGCATCGTCCGAATGTGTCACTTTGTTCGAGAGATTGCCGAGAATCGAGTCGTACTTCAAAAGATGCGCGAGCGTCTTTGAATCCGTCAGGTCGTTCACAGCGACGAATTCGATACTCGGGTCGCCGAGCGCCGCGCGATAGACGTTGCGGCCGATGCGTCCAAAACCATTGATTCCAACCTTTACCGGCATTTCTCCTCCAGAGAGTAGGGGTAGGGATTTGTGCGCGAAAGTCTCTTCATGTCTGTATCGGTTCTTTTACAAATCGCTGAAGCTAAATGGGGAAATTCTACGGCAGAACTGCCTTGAAGCCCCGGCGGAACCGGCGTTGAAACCAGTCAAAAAACAAACCTTGCCAAGCCCCTTGAGCATCGCCGGCGTGCTGCCCGCCCAGACGGGGCCCGGGAACGCTCTTCCGCCTCGCAACACGCGAGACATCTAGCTATTCAAGTTTTCCAACAGAAAGATGCTAGGGTGCCCAGCCCAAAAAGTCAACGCAGAACCGGGTTAGCGTATAGGGGGTGAAAAAAGGGACCCCCAAGGAGCGCACAACATGCAATATCATTTCGACGCGGCCACCGGCTTCACCTCGCCGTATCCTGGGTTCTTCCACATGTCGCCCTGATACTCCAGAGTATCGGCAGTGACGTGCGCAACCTCATCGCCGTAGTATCTCGCAACGATGTGAAGCGCCAGATCAATTCCTGAGGTCAAGCCGCCTGCGGTCGCGATTTTTCCGTTGTCCACAAAACGGGTTCCGCTGACGAAGTGCACGGCCGGATACATCTCCTGCATGGACTGCAGATAGTAGTGGTGGGTAGTCGCAGTTTTGCCGTCGAGCAGCCCATCCTCCGCCAGCACCGCAGCACCCGTACACACGGACATGGTTACATCGGCAACGGCCGAATTGGCGAGGAGCCATTCTTTCTGCGCGGCAGTTTCACCTTTCTGAGCGGGAATCACGATAATCTGCGGCTTGGGCGCATTGTCGAAATCATAGTTCGGTACGATCGTCAGTCCATTTGCATTCACCGCATTCACTGAATCGGACACCGTGTAAACGTTGAACGGCATTTCCATATCGTCGCCGTCGGATTCGTGCCACGGCTTGCCCTTCGTGGTAAGCATCGCAGCGCCGAAGACCTCCCACGGGCCAGCGATGTCCATGACGTCCGCGTCCTTCGAGATCAGAACCGCCACATTGATCCTGCCCGTGGCGGGCGGCTTCAGTGCGACAGTTTGCGCTACGGAAGGTGGGAACTTGTTTCGTGCCTCCCCGCGCCCCATCGGGACCATTAAGCCCAGAATTCCCACGACCAAGGGGGCCACCCAGAGTACGTTAGCTTTCTTTTGCATAGAGTCTCCCGAAAAACTGAGTTTCGACTCGCGGGATGATAATCGCAAAACGCCATCTCTTTAAATGACATTCATCCGGCATTTCGGGACATCCCGATTGGAGCGGATCAAGTCCCAAATAGCCCGATTAATGTCATCCAGGACGCCTGCCTGGTGGACTATTCTAATGCAACGAATAACATGAGAGCGAAACACGTCGTTATTGTGGGGTACGACAAAGTCACTTCTCTCGACCTGTCGGGCCCGCTAGACGCATTCAGTGCTGCGTTCGATGAGGATGCTAACGGCAACCCACAGCGCTGCTACAGGGTCACGATTGCTGCAGTCGGCTCAAAGACGTTCAGTTCAAACTCCGGGTTACGCATGACGGCTAACTGCTTTCTAAGTTCTCTGCGTGACATTGACACGCTGCTCATTCCAGGGGGCCACATAGGTTTCTCATCTGCCCCCAAACTGGCCAATTGGATTAGCCGCCGCGCCACCGGCATTCGCCGTATCGCATCGGTGTGCACCGGGGTTTTCGCGCTCGCGCCAACCGGGCTACTAGACGGTCGGCGAGTGACGACCCACTGGAGGTTCGCCGTCGAGCTGGCCAACCGCTTTCCCTCGTTGAAAGTTGACGCCAATGCGCTCTACATCCGGGATGGCAGCTTCTACACGTCGGCGGGCGTCACGGCCGGAATCGATCTTTCTTTGGCGTTAATTGAAGAAGACTTCGGACCCCGAGTCGCACTTGCCGTCGCGCGCAATCTCGTCGTTTATATGAAGCGGCCTGGGGGGCAAGAACAGTTTTCCGAACCGTTGAAGTTTCAGACTACTGCAACTAGTCGCTTCGCTGATCTCGCGGCGTGGATGCGAGGACGCCTGAACAGCGACCTATCCGTCGAATCGATGGCAGAGCATATGAATCTTTGCACCCGGCAGTTCTCTCGCCGATTCAGGTTGGAGTTCAACAGCAGTCCCGCCGCCTTTGTACAACGCCTCCGACTTGACGAGGCACGCCAGCGGTTATCTGACCCTGGCTTGACAGTGAGGCGGGTAGCCGAATCGGTGGGATTTCACGACCCCGACAGTTTTCGTCGTGCGTTCATGAATCGCTTCGGGGTTCCGCCCACGCACTATCGCAGGCGTTTCGTTGCTGGCAAGCTAAGCTCCTTAGACTGAACTCCGAGAGCGGAAATGTCAGGGACTTCGATTTTCACAGTGTTTCCGGATCGATTGCGGCCGGGTGCCCCGCGTTTCCTGCCTCTGATTTTGCGGGTGCCCCACGCTCGGTCTATGAGCGTGGGGCTTTTTCCGGCACCGGCTCCGTTACTTTGCGCTCAGGCTTTTTCCGGCCTCGTTATTTTTTTTCCAGGCCACTGCTCGTCTCATTGCACCGGATCGACGACGATCAACACCTGTCCGCGCTGCTGGTAAAACGCGTAGCTGCTCCACGGCCAATGCTTGGGATCGTCCACCAACCCGCGCTTCACAGGATTGGCGTGCATGTATGCGAGCTTCTCGATTCGCTTTTTGCGGCTCCAGACGTTGAAGTCATAGAAACGCTTCTGCCAGAACTGGGGCAAACGCTCGGCCGATGAGGCAAACGGAAACGCTCGCTGCGCAAGCGAAGCGCCGCGCCGCGATCTGCGCCTTAGCTGGCGCGAAACGCGCTGCTTCAACATCTTCAGCACCAAAGAGCGGTCGCCCCGCGCGGGCTCGGAAATGAGCAGGTGCACATGCTCGGGCATCACCACATAACCCAGCAGCTCGAACCCGTATTCGGTTCGCACTTGATCGAGCACGCGCACGAAAACGTTCCGATTTCGGGCGGATCGCAGCAGCGGCAGCGTTCGGTAGCAACTGAAGGTGATAAAGTGCAGGTGGCCGCGTCCGTAAATGCGTTTCAGGCCTTTGGGCATCGCGAACCGCCCCACGCTCGCAACCCGAGCGATGGGGCACCCGCAAAATATCACCAGAAGTTAAGTGCCGGATGTTAACATAACTCCCCGGTGCCGATGCACCAGTCGATGACGAAAGGACGAACCACCTGCCATCGCAGTTTCGCTTACACACCAAGCGTGGGGCACCCGGCTGAGCATTTTTGGTCGAGATCGTCCAATCGGAAAATTCACTCCGGAAAATTCGACCGTTGATTGATCCAGGCGCAACGACAGTTTCGGACTAAATTGTCGTCGGAGCCGCCCACTTAACCGGCTTACCTTCGTTGAATCCTCGCCTCGATAGCACGAACGGCGCGCTGATTCTGCTCTTGGACAGGCCGGATATCTTCTCTGGTCGTTGGATACTGCTTCTCCGAAAATGCCTCCTGCAATGGTTTCCAGGAATCGTGCAACAACCTACCAAGGCTCGGTAGGTCGCGATATTCTGGTCCCTTCGCGAAACCATGTAGAGATCCAATTGCCCTAAGTACGGTGGAGATTTCGTTCAAATCCCGAGAATCACTGATCGGACCGACCTCTAGTCGCAGTTCCCGACGCCCCCGACAAAACCGGAGCCGAATATTCCCTGAGACGACCGTCACAAAGCTGTAGTCGAAGGCAGGAGGGAACGGAGTTCCTTCATTAGGAACTATAACGGCCCGCTGCTCCGTAAATAGAAAGGACAGATCGCGTCGAATATCTTCGGCAAATCGCGCTTGGTCTTTGATGGCGAGGCGCTTGTCAAGCCACCAACCAAAGACAACCTTGTAGCCGTTCACAAAAATAAATCCGAAAAGTGCAAAAATCGGACCCAGAGTGTACCCGAAAACCAGCTTCTGCCAGCCGCCTCGCCCCCGTCTCGTCATCTTGGTTCTTGCAATCCTTTCGTCCTCGCCGGCCCGCGCCCGGTGCTAGTAGTGGTACAGCTGTGGATCGCCAGTCGCGAGCCCGTACGTTTCCTGCAAGTACTGAAGCTCGTAAGCTAAGCCGCCACCATTGGCAACTGCGGGGCCAAGCAACCAGAGGCCGGGTGCCCCACGCAATCGAAGCGTTTCCTGCCTTTGATCTTGCGGGTGCCCCATGCTCGGTGTATGAGCGTGGGGCTTTTCCGGCCTCGTTCCCCCTTTGGCAGGTGGCCGAGACATCGCATCTGCGTGAATTGCCTTTCTCCTAATACACGGCGCGGGCGGATGATACCACACCGGAATTTCCCGCGGCCTCCCACACGATAGGAGAGTCCCGCGCGTTTTGGTTTTAAAACGTGCGGCTTTTCGCTTGGTCCGTGAGGGATCGCGGGTCTCCCATTTTCGCCTTCAACCTTTGATCGTCTTAGTAGTTCTAGAACCACCCGCAAGGGACCGGCCCGGATTGGAGCCCGCCGATCCTCATGCTGAAAACATACCGTGCAAATAGGCCAATTTAGCGTGCAAAACGTGACATTTAAGGCGAAATAAGCCCATTTTAAGCGACCGAATTTGCGTCCGATCCGCAAAACCGCGTCGTGCGCGCGCCGGTCCGACCTTTCCCACATCGGGAAAAGCGGTTCTAGTACCCAGATTATTGTTGACAAATGAGTACACGCCGTGGTAAACTTCTTCTCGGGAGTTCACGATGAACGGGCCGTGGTCGTTCGGAGGCGCACTCATTCAAAGGGCGGCAACATCCAGGCAAATGGGGGCAGCCGGAAAGGCTGGCCATCCTGGCCGCGCGGAGGTAGGCCGTTCTAATCGATATCGCTGCGATTAGAAATCGCCGCAACCCTTGCATTTGCACCAGATCCAAGTTTCTAATCGATAGTAAATTAGCTGTCTGGAGGAGAAAAAGAGCAGAAAAGGCGAAAGCGTTAGCCGACAGGTTCGGTCGCCGTTGGGCCGAGGGGTGATCGCAGAAAATCCACAAAATCCCGAAAATCCTAATCGCAAACGAAAATAATTAGAAATCGGCCTAAGCCACTGAAAACAAAGGCCGCGAAAATTTCTAATCGCGGTCAGGAAGGGGGGTAAACGAGCGTTGCGATTAGAAATGAATATCTTCGCGCAGGGTGCAGAGATCAAAGGCACCAGGTTCACGGCTTGGCCGCCTCCCGAACGGCCGCGCTCGGCTTCGTGAACGCGATGTGCTACGTAACAGGGCGGTAACATGCAAGCCGCTGAAATGTATTGCGAGACCGGGGCGAAAAAACCGGGTCGAGACGGTATTGCGTTTAGCAAGCGGAAGAAACTATACTAAGTACGTTCAATTAGGGTCGAAGGACTCAGTGGGCGCGAGCCCACTTTTTTGTTGGTGGCGAAATAGTCCGGCCGGCAGGCAAGTGGGAGAGGCGTCAGGTTCCGAGCGCTTGACTCGAAATAGATGGATCTGGAAAAAATTCGCGAGGCGGCTGAAAGGGTCGCGCGGTCGGAAGGCGTCGAAGTCTTCGACGTCGAGTGGAAGGTGGGAAAGCAGCGGTTTTTGCGCGTTTATCTGGACCGCCCGCCTGGACCGTCTAATCCGGAGAACTTGGGCATCTCGCACCGCGACTGCGAACGCGTCAGCGAACAACTGAGCGTGATCCTAGACGTGGAAGAGTTGGTGCCGGGACCAAGTTATATCCTGGAGATCAGTTCGCCAGGTATGGACCGCAAGCTCGTGAAGGAGTCCGATTACGAGCGCTTCGCGGGCCGCCGGGCAAAGATTTGGTTGAACGAGCCGTTCGAGGGCAAAACGTTTCTCGAAGCGCGGCTCGTAGGTATGGCGGACGGCGCGGTGAAGTTGAACATCAAGGATCATGACGTCGCGGTGCCTTACGCGTCGATAAAGAAAGCTAATTTGGTAGTGGAATTATAGGTTAGGGAGAGCGGGAAATGGCGAGTCTGCTGTACCAGACGATCGAGCAGATCAGCCGGGAGAAGCACATCGAACCGGAAATCATCGTCGCGGCCATCGAGGACGCGATGGTGGTGGCGGCGCGGAAGTATTACCGCACCGAGGAAGAGCTCCGTTCGAAGTTCAATCCCGAGACTGGACACGTGGACGTGTATTCCGTTCACGTCGTCGTGGAGGAAGTCGCCGACCCGCTGAAGGAGATTTCGCTGGCGGACGCGCGCAAGCAGAATCCGGACATCGAAGTCGGCGGCGAGATCACCGCGACCAAGCCAACTGAAGTCCTCGGCCGAATCGCCGCACAGACCGCAAAGCAGGTGATCCTGCAAAAGGTCCGTGAAGCCGAGCGTGACACGATCTACAACGAATACCACACGCGCGTCGGTGAGCTGATCAACGCGGTGGTGAAGCGCATCGAGGGCCCGGACATGATCGTTGACATGGGCCGCACCGAGGCTCGCCTGCCCAAACGCGAGCAGTCGCGGCTCGAGTCATATAACGTCGGGGACCGCCTGCGCGTCACGATCCGCGCCGTCGAGAAGGCCGCCAAAGGGCCGCAAGTGATCGTTTCGCGCGCTGACCCCGCCCTGGTGCAGCGCCTTTTCGAGATGGAAGTGCCGGAAATCTATGACGGTACCGTGCAAATCCGCGCCGTGGCTCGCGAATCCGGCGAACGCACCAAAATCGCCGTCGAAAGCCGCGACAAAGACGTGGACCCCGTGGGCGCCTGCGTCGGGATGAAGGGTATGCGCGTCCAATCGATTATCCGGGAACTTCGCGGCGAGAAAATCGACATCATTCCTTACAGCGAAGAAACGATTGCCTTTGCGCAAAAAGCGCTCAGTCCGGCGAAGGTCTCGCGGGTCCAGATCACCGATCCGGAAGAGAAGCGGCTCGAAGTAATTGTGGAAGACACACAGCTTTCCCTTGCGATCGGCAAGAAGGGCCAGAACGTCCGGCTTGCTAGCAAACTGATCGGCTGGAACATCGATATCAAGAGCGAGGAAGAGAAGCGGCGCGAAGTCGAGGCGCAAATGGCCGCCCTCACCGCTCCGGGCACAGCACTCAGCGAACTGCCCGGTATCGGCCCGAAAACAATCGAGAAGCTCGAGGCTGCCGGCATCACGTCTATCGAGAAGCTCGCGGACATGACGCCCGAGCAGCTCGTCGAAATCCAGGGCATCGGCGAGAAAATGGTGGAGAAAATCCACCAAAGTGTTGCGGCCTACTTCGAAGGACTCGAGTCGCAGGGGGGAGCCTCGGCGGCTGAAGGGGCCGTTCCGGAAGAGGCCGTTGCGGATGCGGGCGCAACTGAAGGTGAGTCCGCCGCTGAAGAAGGCATGGCGGAAAGCGAAGCCGATGTCGATGGATCTGGCGAAGGCCCCGTGGAAGAGATCGAAGCTGTAGCGGAATCGCAGCACGGAAATGAATCAGCGCCCGAAGAGGGCGCGGAGAAGGCGGAAGGCGCAACAGGAGAGTAGCTGGTGGGCTCAGCAATCACTACTCACCGGTTACTACTCACTAGAAAATGGCTGAAGCAAATCAAATCCGAATTAATGAATTGGCCCGCGAGCTGGAAATCAAGGCCAAGATGCTGATTGATTATTTGCCCGAGATCGGCGTCACAGAGAAAAAGACGCACTCGAGCTCGATCGACGTCGAGCACGCTGAATTGGTGCGCAAGCATTTCCAGCAGCTCGCTGCGGCTGAAGCTGCCGCCGAAGCCGCAAAGCTTGCGCCAAAGGCCAGGTTGCCCATTCGGCCCTCGCCACCTCCGGCTCCATCCGGTGCGCAACCAGCACGGCCCGTGGGCATGGCCCCGACGGCGCCTACGGCTGGCGTGAGCGCGCCCGCCGCGGCGCGACCGGCAGCTCCAGGAACTTTGCCGCCTCGAACCGCTGCGCAGCCAACGCCGCAAGCACCGCGGCCATCGGTACCGCCCGTGGTGGTCGCTCCGGCGTCGGCACCGAGCGCTCCGACAGCCGCGGCCCCGCCACCCACAGTTCATCCGCCGTCCGCTCCGCCAGCGACGCCTCGGCCCACTCCGCCGGCTGGCGCAGCGCCTGGCATTCCCGCACCGCGTCCGGCAGGCGCGCCGCCAACGGGTCCGCGTCCAGGCGTGCCACTCCGCCAGCAGCCAATCGGTCAGCCCGGCGCTCCGGCAGGGCAGCGTCCGGCCGCAGCAGCTCCAGGAGCAACACAGCCTGGCGGTCAGGCGCCACGGCCACAAGGGCAGCATGGCGCTCCGCAGGGTCAGCGCCCTCCCTTCCGGCCCGGTCAAGGTCAATTTCAGCCGCGACCCGGCGGGCCCCCTCAAGGTTTTCGCCCGGCAGGGGCATCTGGCGCCCCGCGTCCCGGAGGTGGACCACGACCCGGTGGCCCCCCTCAACGCTTCCCGCAGCGCCCGGGCGGCGGTCGGCCCGGCGGCCCTGGACAAGCTCCAATCGGGAGTCAGCGTCCCGGCGCAACCGGGGTGCCCAAAGCCGAACCTGGCAAACCACTCTATGCGCGCAAGCCCGCTCCAAGCCGCGGCCGTCCGACCATGGAGAAGCGCTACGCCGAAGGCGAGCGCAAGCTTCATCCCGTTCGCACCCGTGCCGGCGCAGGCCCGCGCACAACAGCCGAACCTGTGGCTCCCGTTCAGCGCGAACCGCGCGAACTGACGGTTACCGAAGGGATCACCGTTCGCGAACTCGCCGAAAAGCTTGACGTTCGCGCAAAGGATTTGCTCAAAGTTCTCCTCGACCGCGGCGTTTTCGCTAGCATCAACCAGGCGTTGGACGTTCCCACAGCAAGCAGCCTTGCCGAATCGTTCAACGGAATCGTGCAAGTCGTCACTTTCGAAGAGCAGCTCGTGCAGGAAGAAAAGATCAAGGAAGAACGCACGGGCAATTTGCAGCCGCGCGCGCCGGTCGTGACGGTCATGGGTCACGTCGACCACGGCAAAACCAGCTTGCTCGACGCCATTCGTGAAACTGACGTCGCCGCGGGCGAAGCCGGCGGGATTACGCAGCACATCGGCGCCTACGAGGCCCACCTTGGCGACCGCCGCATCGTTTTCATCGATACGCCCGGCCACCAGGCATTCACGCGCATGCGCGCCCGCGGAGCGAAGGTCACGGACATCGTCGTGCTGGTCGTCAGCGCCGATGATGGCGTGATGCCCCAAACCGAAGAAGCCATCGCGCACGCCCAAGCCGCGAAAGTACCGATCATCGTGGCGATCAACAAAATCGATAAGCCCGGCGCGCAGCCCGAACGCGTAAAGCGCCAGCTTACGGACAAAGGCCTGATGCCCGAGGAGTGGGGCGGCACGACAGTCATGGTCGAAGTTTCGGCCAAGACCAAACAGAACCTGCCGCGCTTGCTCGAAATGATTCTGCTGGTCGGCGACCTCGCCGAACTCAAGGCCGATCCAGAAGCTCCCGCAAGCGGGACCGTGCTCGAATCGCGCGTGGATCGTGGCCGCGGTCCTGTGGCGACAGTGCTCGTGCAAAACGGCACACTCAATATTGGCGACTTCTTTATCGTCGGCGCGGTGTTCGGCAAAGTCCGCGCCATGTTTGACGATCGCGGCCAGCCCATCAAGAAAGCGGCGCCCTCCACGCCCGTCGAAGTTCTCGGTTTGCAAGGCGTACCCGAAGCCGGCGACCAGTTCCAGGTGGCCGACGAAGCTAAGGCGCGGCACATCGTCGAATATCGCCAGGCCAAGCAGCGCGAAGCTTCTCTCGCCAAGTCCTCCACCGGACGCTTGACGCTGGATCAGCTGCACGAGCAATTGCGGGCGGGCGAAGTGAAAGAACTGCCCGTCGTAATTAAAGCGGACGTGCAAGGCTCGGTCGAAGTCCTCAGCGAAATGCTGCCAAAAGTCTCGAATGACGAAGTGAAGATCAAGGTGATTCAGGCCGGCGTCGGCGCCGTCAACGAATCGGACGTTATCCTCGCTTCGGCTTCCAATGCGATCATCGTTGCTTTCAACGTGCGACCCGAGCGCAAAGCGGACGAGTTAGCGCAGCGCGAAGGTGTCGACATTCGCAAGCATACGATCATTTACGAATTGCTCGACGAGCTGCAGAAGGCCGCCGCCGGATTGCTCGCTCCTGTCATCAAGGAAACTTACCTGGGCCGCGCCGAAGTTCGCGATACGTTCCGCGTCAAGGGCGTGGGCACGATCGCCGGCTGCTCGGTTCAGGACGGCATCATGAAGCGAGACGCGGACGTACGCGTGCTGCGCGACAACGTCGTGATCTATACGGGCCGCATCATTTCGCTGCGCCGCTTCAAAGACGACGTGAACGAAGTGCGCCAGGGCTTCGAGTGCGGCGTGGGCATCTCGAATTTTAACGACATCAAAGTGGGCGACGCGCTCGAGTGTTTTAAGATCGAGAAAACGGCCGCGCTGGAAGCTGTTGCCGCCGCCGGCGAGCGGTCACGCGGCTCAGCCGAAGGCGCTGAAGCCCGCCGCGGCTGATTTCGCGAGGGTCGGCGCACCGCTTCGGCCCGCTGCGTTTCGGTCTTCGAAAAAATCGCCATAATGCCCTGCGGGTTGTTCGTGGTGCGGAAATGCCGGTTGGCCTCCTGACGCTCGAAATTCACATCGAAGATGCGCAGTCGCTGAAAGACAAGCGCCAGATTTTGCGCAGCCTGAAGGATCGCCTGCGCGCGCATTTCAATGTCGCAGTGGCTGAACTCGCGCACCAGGACTTGTGGCAACGTTCGCGCATCGGCGTCGTTACTGTCTCCGGCGACGCGAAGCATCTCGAGGAATCTCTGGAGGCGATCGCGGCAGAATCCGAGCGCGTTCTCGGGCGCGATCTTGTCTCGCAGGAAATAGAATATTTCGAAGGAGAATTCGAGGCGCAGCCATGACGGTCGGCGGGCATCGTTCGGAAAGAGTTGCGGAGGAAATTCATCACGAGATGAGCCTGATGCTCGCGGGCGAACTGAAAGACCCGCGCCTCACGGCGGCCACGGGCGTCACGGAAGTTCGCATGACCCCGGATATGCGCACCGTTCGCGTATACGTTCAGCTTGTGGGTGACGATGACGCTCGCGGGCGCGCTATGGAAGGCCTGCGCGCCGCGTCGGGATTTGTCCGCCACGAATTGACCGAGCGCTTGCACCTGCGCCGTTCGCCCGAAGTGCTCTTCGTGCCGGACACCTCGGAAGAATACGGGCACCGCATCGACGAGCTTCTGAAAAAAATCAAACACCAGTGAGAATCGTTGACGCGCGATGTCATCCTGAACCGCTCTTTTGATTCTCGCGGTCAGTGATCTGCAGTTTCTTTTTCTATGTGCCGTGAGTTTTTGCTTTGGCTCGTTCGCGAACATGCCGAAAAACATGCAACCCGCTCAGCTTGACGGAATTCTCGTCGTGGATAAGCCGAAAGGCCGCACGTCGCACGACGCTGTCGAAGCCGTCCGCCGCCTTGTCGGCTTTCGCCAGATCGGCCATCTCGGCACGCTCGATCCCTTAGCCACTGGCGTGCTGGTCCTGGCGCTTGGCCGCGCCACACGGCTCGCGCGTTTCTATGCGGGCCGCCGCAAACGCTACACCTGCGCGGTCCGCTTCGGCTTCGCCACAGACACGTATGATTCTGACGGCGAAGCGCAAGGCGAGGATTCGGCCCCTGTGTTGAATCGAGGGCAAATCGAAACGCTTGCGGGCGGATTCGTCGGCAAGATCAATCAGATCCCGCCGCCGTTTTCCGCAAAGAAAATCCACGGCCGCCCGGCGCATGAACTCGCGCGCAAACACAAACCGGTCGACCTGAAACCTGTCGAAGTGGAAGTTTTTGAATTCCGCATGACGGGTATGGAAGGGCCGGTTGCAAGATTTTCTGTCGAGTGCGGCTCCGGCACGTACATTCGCTCCCTGGCGCACGAAATGGGCAAACTGCAGGGCTCCGGTGCGCACCTTTCTGAGATCGTACGTACAGCCGTCGGAGAGTTCACGCAAGATCACGCCATGCCGCTCGCTGATCTTGAGCGCGAGGCCCGCGAAGGGAAAATCGCCGCTCGCCTGATCCCGATCGAGAATCTGCTCGCCGACCTGCCGCGCGCAGTCGTGCTGCCGGTCATCGAAAAGCGCATCCGCCACGGCGCCAAGTTCAATCTGCCGCTGGCGCAAATTCAACCTGGCCAGGTCGCGGTGGCCGAAGGCGCGCCCGCGCAACTCGATTCCGGCGATTGGAAACCCAGCCGTCTGCGCGTGTTCAATCAGCAGGGTCAACTGATCGCTATCGCCGAGCCCGTTGTCCCACGCACTTATCAACCTGTATTGGTCCTCGAGACCAGCGCGTGATTTCGCTTCGCAGGAAGGCTCACGTCGAGGGCGTGGGTTCCTTCTCAGGCCACACCAGTGTCAATAGCAGCGCCACGCCGATCCCGATCGAGACTTCGGCGAACCGGTCGAACGCGGTGCGCCACGCAGGCGTCACATGCGGAGTCAAAAGAACGATCATCAGCGCAATGCCGCCGAATCGATATGCGCTTCGGTCTGCGCGGATGGCAAAGCACAACGGGCCGAGCACGAAAATTCCCACAGCCAGCACCCACAGATGCGTCCCGAAGCGGCTCACCGCGATCGCGCCCACTGCCGCTCCCAGCGCCGTTCCTATGAACCGCTGCCATGAAACCTTCAGCGCCGCGCCGAGGGACGACTGGGTGATCACGATCGTCGTGATCGGCGCCCAGTAGAATTCCGGCAAACGGCACAGACGCGCCACCAGTAGCGAGACGATCACGGCCATCGTAGTCCGCGTCGAATGCACGAGAACGGAAATTATCGCCTGAGATTCTGTTTTTTCGGCATCGCTGAGGCTCGGCATGAATGGATCGCTCCGTCTTACGAAACATCTGCCGCATTGCGGCGCGATCTCGTCACACCTTCATCCCAAGCTTCTTTTCCAGATAATCCTTGCTGATTTCAGCCGATTCCTTCGGGCTTCGCGAAGGGTCATTCTCATGGTCCAGCTCCACGATCGTCCATCCACGGAAGTGAATCGCATGCAGCGCGTCGAAGACCGCGGGCAAATTCACCATTCCACGCCCGAGTTCGACGAAATCCTCCAGCCTGTGCGGGTCGTTCGGCCTGTCAAACGGTTTTCCCAAATCCTTGATGTGCAGGCAGACGATGTTTTCTTTATATTGCCGAATGGCCTGTACAGGATCGCCGCCGCCCGCCTGATAATGTGCGATGTCGAGAAGCAACTTCACATAACGCGGATCAACCTGGTCGAAGAGCCGCCGTAGCCCTTCCGGATGCGCGCTCACCGAGTTCAGGTGATTGTGATAGACGAGCACCACGCCCATGTCCGAAACGCGCTTCCCGAGCTCCGTCATCAGCCCCGCAAGATATTTATAATCCGCAGCGCTGAACGATTCCTGCCCCAACTCCTGATCGATCAGTTGTAAATAGACCCCGCCGGCCCCGTGCAGGTATTTAGCATTCGCCGTGTGGAATTCCAGGTCGCTCGCGTGCTGCGCGGGATCGATGTGAATGTCGCCGCTCGAAAGCGCCACAAATTTCAGCTTGTGCTGCTGCAAACCCTCGCGCAACGCGGCAGGCTGAAAACTTTTCGTCACGTCATTTCGCAGCTGGATTCCCGGGTAGCCAACCGCGGAAATATCGTCAATCGCTTGCGCCGCTTTGTCGCCCCAGGTGATGGCCGCGTAACCGAAACGAATTCCTTCATTCGCTGACCCGGCTTGCGGCACACCCGCAAGACCCCGGCCCGCGCTCGCGAGTGCGGCGGCCGCGCTCAGCGTAGCCGCTTCAACAAGAAATCTGCGCCGTGAGTATTGCCAGTCCATCACCCTCCTCCAATAAGAAATAAGGAAGCGAAGTTGCGGTTCGAATCAGTCTGGCGTAGAACATAACGTGTGAAGGGCCAAGAATCCTCGGACGTCCGACGTTGGCTCTTACCGCGATCGCCAGCACCAATAACAGCGCCAATAGGATGCCTGGTTTTCATGGCGATATCTTGGCCCGTAAGCTGTCCCAACTAAACGTCTTCGATTTCACACGAAAAGCACAGCAACAAATCGGGAAACCCGGTCAGATAGCCCTTATCTTTTGCACCGCCGACCAGCGGCTCTCCCTGAAGCCCGACACGTGTCCGCCCGCCGCCAAGAACTCTTTCCAAGTCACGCCCGTGAATAGGTCAAGCCAATAGTTGCGAGGGCTTATAGTCAATGGTTAGGTAACAGTGCGGGATTATAGCAGGACAAGCGCCTTGCCAGAGCGTTAGCGCCTCACATGGTCAACCTTTAGCATTCATTCCGGGAGGCATACCGGGCCCTTGCACCAACTGCCCCTCGGGTATGGGGGGTTTATCCCCCACGTCCTCTACTTCCTCCACCTCCTTTACTTCCTTTACCTCCTCCACCTCGATCCCCCGCAGCAGTTCCGCGTGGCGCACGCTGACATTGCGGGCAAAAGTGGCTGCTGCGGCCGCCGACAATGATGCGGCGAATCGTGGCGCCGCAGCGCGGGCACTTCTTCCCTTCGCGTTGATAGACGCGATGGCGCTGCTGGAATAATCCGCGCTGGCCATCCGCGTCCACGTAATCGGAAACCGAAGAGCCGCGAAGGCGAATCGCCTCGTTCAACACGGACTGAACGGCGCGATGCAGCGCGCGCACTTCCTTTCTGGAGAAATTCCCCGCGACCTGCATGGGATGAATCTTGGCGCGCCACAGGCTCTCATCCGCATAAATATTCCCGATCCCGCGAAACACATGCTGATCGAGCAGCACGGATTTGATGCGGGCCCTGCGCCCGCGCAGTTTTTCCACGAACTGTTCCTCGGTCGCTTCTAGCGGCTCGATTCCGAGTTTGCCGAGCGCGACTTGCTGCGTGCCGTTTGCGAGAAATGCGATTCGCCCAAATCGGCGGATGTCCGTATAGCGAAGCTCGCGACCGTCATCCAACCCGAAAAATGCGTGCGTATGCGCCGGGACGGGCACCTCAGGTGCGGAAATCATTAATTGGCCGGTCATCCCCAAATGGACCAGCAGCGAGGATTCGGGCGTGGCGCCGTCCGGCGATTCGAGATCGAAGAGCAAGAATTTTCCGACCCGCCTCACAGTAGTAATCTTCTTACCGGGCAGTTCCCTTTCGAGAGCCGCCGGATCGTCGATGAAATCCGTCTTCCCCAGCCGCACAGCCATGATCCGGCGACCTGGCAGCACGGCGCGCAGCCCTCGGACGACGGTTTCGACTTCTGGCAGTTCAGGCATTTCGATGAATCAAGATAGCAAGAATTGTGACATAAAGGACACGCGCGTGAGACACGCGCAAATAACGTGCAAAAAGCCGTTTTTAAGGCCTGTTAAGCGTCATCCTGCGTCAAAGTTGACGATGCACTTGTTGCAGTAAAATCCGGCACAAGATCCTTCAGCGTTTAAGGATTTTGTGCTCGCCCGAGGCGCGGAAAAGCTACGAAATTGAGGCGAATCGATGGCAAATGAGGCGAAAGGGCTGGTGGGGGTGCGCGTGCTTTCGCTGGAGAGCAGGCGGGCGGCTGAGATGGCAAAGCTCATCGCGAATTATGGCGGCAAGGCGATTGTCGCGCCCTCGATGCGTGAAGTGCCGCTTGAATCGAATACGCAGGCGCTGGATTTCGCGCGGCGGCTTGCGGCAGGCGAGTTCCAAGTGGTTATTTTTCTTACAGGTGTGGGCGCTCGCGCGCTGGCCTGTGTGGCTGAGACAGTTTATTCTCGCGAAAAGTTCCTCGATGGATTGAAGCGAGTCACCGTGGTTGCTCGCGGCCCAAAACCAGTCGCCGTGCTCAAGGAATTAGGCGTGCCCGTAGCCGTAACTGTGCCGGAGCCGAACACCTGGCGGGACCTTCTGGAAGTGATTGATAAGAATGGAGTTCAGCTTCAGGTAAAAGGTGTCGCAGTGCAGGAGTACGGCGAATCAAACCCGGAGTTGCTCGCGGGACTGGCTGAGCGCGGCGCGAAGGTGATGCAAGTGCCGGTGTACAAATGGGATTTGCCGGAAGATCAAGAACCGCTGCGAAAAGCGGTTCATTCGGTCGTGGCGGGCGAGATTGATCTCGTCCTCTTCACCACGTCCGTCCAAGTGATTCATTTCCTGAGGGTTGCAAAAGAAATGAACGTTGAGAAGCAGTTGCGCGAAGCCCTAACGCGCGCGAGAGTGGGATCGATTGGCCCCGTCACCTCCGAAGAATTGCACGCACAAGGGATTCACGTGGATTTCGAACCGGAGCACCCCAAGATGGGCTATCTAGTCAACGAAGCCGCCCGCCAAATGTCCGCAAAGAAGGAAAAGTCCCGCTAACCGAAGGGGTTTTACGCTTAAGTTCGCCGTCGCTGGCTGGGCGTCGGGGTGGTGGGGGGATGTCGATACCCAGCCGCGCGGCGAGTGAAGACACCTTAGCAGCAAAGCGCGAATGCTGTTCCGTCAAATATCCGATCAACATAATTCAAAATCTGAATGATCCCCAGAGAGCGCTTTGCATCGCATTTGAAGGTCAAATGTTACGCACATGTTACTTTTTATGCCGCAAGAACTCTTCGAACATTTCCGCGCTCGCGAGAATGTGCAGGAGCTTTTTTCGTTCGCCGGGATCCATTTCGCGGGAAAAAAGCTTGTCCCTCGCCTCACCTAGAACGCTGATCCAGTCTTCGTATTCCGGGCCAAATTGCTTTTCGAGCAGCTTGCGAATTCGCTGCGCGAGCGCCGGGCTTTTGCCCGCCGTGGAAATGGCAATTTGTAACGCCCCTCGCCGGACCACCGAGCCATAATAAAAATCGCAATGCGGAGGATCGTCGACCACGTTGCAGAGAACGCGTTGCCAGCGAGCCTCAGCAAAAATTTTCTCGTGAATGGCCGATGAGGACGTGGCCGCAACGACCAGGAATGTGCCCTTGAGGTCTGCGGGCTTAAATGGACGCGCATGCCAGCGGAGTTTTTTTTCTCGCGCTAGAGCGTGGATACGTTGCGTTGCTTTGGGAGCGACGACACGGATTTCCGCGCCGGTCGACAACAGGCCCTCGATTTTTTCTTCGGCGATTTTTCCGGCGCCGACGACGAGGCAGCGGCGGTTCGTAAGCTTGAGAAAGATGGGGAAAAGGGTCATGTAAGGGGAAATGATACGACGAAACGGACGTTGCGCGCCGTGGCCCGCTTCATATCAGGTTTCGCCGCGGACCAAGTCGCCGTAGGATTGGCGCTTGCGAACAACTCGGTATCTGCTCCCCTCGACGAGAACCTCGGCGGGCTGGCGGCGCGCGTTGTAATTCGACGATTGGGCGAAGGCGTAAGCGCCTGCTGCCCAGACTACCAGCAAGTCGCCGGCGCTGACCGGCGCCAATGGCCAATCGCGAGCAAGAAAATCCCCCGATTCACAGACGGGGCCGACCACATCCACTCGTTTCATCCCGGCACGATTCGCTCGCGCGCCAGGTTGCTTCACAGGCGTGATGGGGTGTGTCGCATCGTAGAGAACGGGCCGGATCAGGTCATTCATCGCGGCGTCGACGATGACGAAAGTCTTCTCACGATTTTCCTTCACGTAGAGAACACGTGTGAGAAGGACGCCAGCGGACCCAACGATCGCACGTCCAGGCTCGACGATCAGGTGACAGCCAAGCGGGCGAACCGCGCGGATTAAGGTGCGTGCGTATTCGGCTTGGACGAGCGGCGCTTCATCGGTGTAGCGGATGCCGAGACCACCGCCGATATCGAGATAATCGAGCCGAACACCCATGCGCGCAAGATCGCGGACGTAAGACGCAAGGCGGGCGACCGCGCGGCAATACGGCGCAACTGAGAGTATCTGCGAACCGATATGCGCACTGATGCCGCGCCAGGAAATCCAGCGGGAATCCTTGTGCGCGAGATACAGGTGGCGGGCCGGCTGCCAATCGATGCCGAATTTGTGATGGTGCTCTCCGGTGGAGATGTGCGGATGGCCTCCTGCCATGACGTCCGGATTAACACGGATGGCTAATGATGGGCGCGTGCCACCCGACGAGACGTGCCGCTCGGATTCCTCAACCAGCAACTCAAGTTCGGCCTCGGATTCCACATTAAAAAGGAGAATTCCCGAGCGAGACTTAGCGGCGCGAGTGCTCGGGCAGCGAAGCGCGTCGCGAATCTCCTCGCGCGTCTTACCGACTCCGGAGAAAACGATGCGGTTTCCAGACACACCGATGCGCCGAAGCCGGTCCAGTTCTCCGCCGGAGACAATGTCAAAACTACTGCCTAACTTTGCAAGAAGGCGCAGGACCGACAAGTTGCTGTTGGCCTTCATGGCGTAGCAAAGACTGTGGGGAATGGCGGTAAGGGCCTTGTCCAACGCCCTGTAGGCCCTTTCTATGCTTGCGCGGCTATAGACGTACGCAGGTGTGCCGACCTGCTGCGCGATTTTTTCAAGCGGTACCCCCTCAGCAAAGAGGGATTTTGTTTCGGCGCCTCCTGACGCTTTATAGTCGAAATTCGGCGTGAACGCGGCCGGGTCAACCGGGCGCACTCGCTTGCTCGATTTGTGCTTCGTATCAGCCAATGATTCGGAAATTAAACGGCGAAATATCATACAACAGCATACGCGGACCGGCCTCGAAAGCATTGGGTAAGCATCTTCAATGCACACCCGGAAGCGACACTCTGATGGAGTTACCTACTGGACAAAGTACTATCGCGTAGCTGGCAGGAAGCGCGCACACTGTTTTTCGTATTGCGCTCGGGGAAATGGAGAGACTATGCGGAGTATCTGCTCAGTATTGGCCATTTTGGCTTTGGCAATGTCGATTCAGGCACAGCAGTCGTCCAACGGTCAGCAAAGTTCACCGACGGCGCCAGTGCGAATCGAAATGGTCTGCCGGGACATGGAAACCACAGGCAACTACCTGGCGCCGAATGAAACAATGATTGCCAACAAAGCGTGCCATCCCGTAGAAGTACAGCCCCTTGGCAACGGCCCGACCGCGGCGGCAGAAACAGCAAAAGCTCCCCAGCCGAATGCAGCGCAATCTACGCTCCCGGCTGCGCCGACTCCGCCGGATATTTACGCGACGTCTATCGCTGCTGTTGCAAATCCGACGGATAACTCGATTCGCGTTTTTGTGACGGACAGCGAGTCATGGGCTTCGCGTGGCGGTTGGAGCGGGCAAAAAAGTGCGACGCCGGCAACCCCTGAAACTGCCAAGCAAGCGGCGAACACCGCGGGGGAAGTGGACAAGCTGATTACCGCGGTGAACGACCATTGCCCGCAGGTGCTGATCACCAGCGACATCGCAAAAGCCGGGTTTGCGGTGACGCTGGACCGCGAGGGCAAGAACCGGATGTCCGAACGGAACAAAATTGTTGTCTTCAACCGGGGTGGTGACGACATCTACAGCGCGGATACTCGCGGGCTTGGCGACTCGTTGGATGACGCGTGCAAGGCGATCCTGTCGTCGGCAAATAAGAAGTAGAGCGAGCCACAGACGGAGTCTTGATGAATCGGGGAGGGGGAGGGCGTGCAGCGCCGAAGCCCGCGGCGCCACGTTTAAACCTCAAACCCCGGTGCGTAGCAAATGGCCGGCGATGAGGAAAGCTTCGTTCGCGGGTTTCAATTAGTCGGGCTATAATGCCGTCAAAATGAGAGCGAATATCTGGTTGCGACGGTCGGCAGTCGTTTTGCTGATTGCGGTTCTAATATTTGGCGCCGTCTTTCATCGTGGCGCAGCCTTGCCTGCCATCATTCTGATTCCACTTTTGTTTTGCTTTGCGGTGGTCCTCTGCTTTACGAAGCTCGGGCTCGCAGATCTCGTCCCATTCTTAGCTGCTCCAGACCTGCCTGCGTTGGCGTCCCGGCCTCCTCCTTCCTTGCTTCCCTGAATTAGCGAATCGCCATTGACGCGTGGTTCAGCGAGTGGGCAGAGCTGACGCCATTGCAGACTGCGCAACGGGCACGGCAGCTCCTTGCGGCCTGGCGGCGATCCGATGCGAGCGCGCACGGCTACGCTTCGATCATCGGCCCAGCAGCCAGCTCATGTGAGGTTAAGGAGCGCACTGATGAAGCGAAAGCTGCTTACTGTGATTTTTTGGGGGCTTCTGGGATTGGGAGTTGGCTCGGGACCGTACGATCCGAAGAAAACCGAGGATATGGCCCGCATTATGAACGAAACCAAAATCGAGATCGTTCTGGAGAAAGCGGACGGTCCACCGGATTCCGATGCGATGATGGAGATTATCGAAGTTGAGGGGCAACGCACCGCCGAATTGCAGAATGGTCGAAAGCCGAAACGAAGCCGGCGCTTGGACCGTCTGAAGAATGCGGCCGGCGCTTTTGGGGGATGGTTTCGGCGGGGCCGCAATCAGCTTGAACCAATAGTGCGGCTTTTCATGCAAAATATCGTGGTGCAAGTGCCTGCAGCGAGCCCTGCTCGTGTGAACTGGCGGATTACAATTGGAAATGGAACAGATGAAACATAGGCAGGGAGTTATGCGAACCGGCCGAATGGCAGGATCCGCGATCAGTGTCGTGTCCCGCGGCCTTCTGACGGCGCTGGCGGGCTGTTGTTTGTTGCCAGGAGTTCTGGAAGCGCAAGCCCACAGCGTGGTGTGCAACAACGGCGAGGGCCAGTTTCAGGTGCAATTCAGCACGGGCGTGGGCGTTTATGTGGGCCCTTCGACGCATGGCGATCTGGAGAGCCGGTCGTGCGATGCGACACTGACCTGGGAGAAAAAGACGATCGCGGTGGCGAGCGATGCTCCGCAAACTCATATTGACGCGTTGGGAGCGGACTTGGGATTCGGACAGCCCGTAGTGGCTTTCGAGTTCAAGGGCGCGGATTCGCGTGGTCGCATGACATACGAGATCTACTCGTTGCAGAAAGCGCCGCGGCTGCTGAAGAAGATTACGGGAGGGGACTTTTATCGCTCCGCAGATACGGATATGGATGGGCGCGTGGAAATCTGGACGGGCGACGTAGCGGCTGTCGACGGATTTGACGGATTGCCGCTCGGCGATTTCGAATTTGCGCCGACCGTGGTCCTCCGGATAGAACGCGGCCGCGTAATGGACGTAAGCACCGAATTCCAGCCCGAATATGACCAGCAGATCGCCAAGGTGCGGGCGGAATTCGGCCCGGAGGATTTGAGTGATTTTAAGGCGAGCGATGGCAAGACGCCGGCTGCGCCGTCTTTATCAGGGGCGCGTCTTGATCAGTTGAAACTGACAAAAGCGAGAGTGCTGGAGATCGTGTGGGCTTATCTTTACAGTGGCCGCGATCAGCAAGCTTGGCAAGCGTTGGAAAAGATGTGGCCGGCCCAAGACGTTGCGCGCGCACGCTCCGCCATTGAAGCTGCGAGGGCGCGCGGCATCCGTACGCAAGTGGATGGAAATGTGACCGATGCGGCGAAAGACAAGAGAAAGGATGCAGCGTTTGTCTATGACACGCCGAACAGCATCGACGAAAGCCTGGTAAGCCCTACGCTACAAAACGCGCGCACGCCGGAAACAGCTCCGGCGCAAACAAAAACACAGACGAACCCCGTCTCGGACACTACACCGACAGCGATTCTGCTGCATATGCGCGTGGCGAATGGAGAACAGCCCACGTTCCCAGCAGGCGGCGCCGTGTTGGACCTGGTGATCGACTCGGCCGGTAAAGTCGAACGGGCTCAGCCGATAGGGGATGTGGATCCCGGCGTGCTGCGCGCATCGAAGGACTGGACATTTATTCCAGCATTCAAGGATGGGCGCGCCGTGGCCAGCCGCATGAGGATGGCAGTCAGCTTGAGCCAATAGCCCGGGCTCGAGTGCCGATTTCGACGCCGCCGATTGGTTGGAGACCGCCGGAGAGGCAGTTTCTTGACGGGCGACGAGGCGGGCCGCTAGACTTAGCAGGTACTTGATAGAGGCGCGGAGGCCATGACTAGCCGAGCGGCGGTTCCGAGCAGCTTCGGACGCTTGGTGAAAGGGGCAGAAGGCAGGAGGCTCCGCCGAAATTGCCACGCGGGCTGAGGCGCGGTAGTTGGGGAAGCGGCTTAACGCCGGTTCACTGTCATCCTGGTGCGGATGGAGCGCTATCGAGGAGCGAGACCCCTGCGGTGTCCTTCCTCTCTGTGCGCCTCGTCTTTATCCCAAAGTGGCAGTCGTGATCCGTGAGGGCGCGGCTCCGCATGCACGTTTGCTTCTGCCGCGAGTCGTTATGGAAAAGAGATGAACGTCTTTGAGCTGACGCGTGCCTTGGTAGATATCGAGTCGACGTCTGAGTATGAAGGAGACGTCGGCGAACATCTGTTTGCGTATCTGTCGCAGCTGACGGGGGCGAGTACGGGGACCGTTGAACGCATGGACGTGGCGAAGATCGAATCTGCGCGGCGGCGATTCAATGTGCTGGCGTATTGGGACGAGCCGCTGGTGACGCTTTCGACGCACATGGATACGGTTCCTCCATTCTTTGCTTCGCGGGAGGATTCGGAATACATTTACGGGCGCGGCTCGTGCGATGCAAAGGGCATCATCGCTGCCATGATTGCGGCCGCCGAGAGACTGATCGCAGACGGCGTGCGGAAATTCGGGCTTCTGTTTGTGGTTGGCGAGGAACGAAGTAGTGCGGGAGCAGCGACGGCGTCGCGGTCTCCGCGTGGGTCGCGCTATTTGGTAAATGGCGAGCCCACAGAAAATAAACTCGCGCTTGCATCGAAGGGGGCGATGAGGCTCGAGGTGATCGCCAAAGGTCGCATGGCGCATTCGGCGTATCCTGAGCTGGGCGAATCGGCAATCGATGCGCTACTCGATTCATTGGAGGCGATTCGGCGCGTCAAGCTACCGAAGGATGAACTACTGGGACCGAGCACGCTGAATATCGGGACGATTTCCGGCGGGCGAGCGCCGAACGTGATCGCGGATGGGGCAAAGGCCGAGATTCTGTTGCGGCTTGTGGGCGAGCCGGACCCGTTGCGGCAGGCGTTTGCGGCGGCAGGAACGCGTCCGGGAGTGGAGATCAAGGAAGTGCTTTGCATTCCTGCGATTCGAATGGAAAAAGTGGAGGGGCTGCCGACGACGGTGGTGTCGTTTACGACGGACATTCCCATGTTTAACGGCGCGTGGGGGAAGCCGCTGTTGATCGGTCCGGGAAGCATTCATGTGGCGCACACGCCGGACGAGAAGATTTCGAAACGCGAGTTGAGCGAAGCGGTGGATATTTATGTGGCGATTGTGAGGAAGCTGCTTGCTGCGTGAGACGGATTCCGTATGAAACTGGCGATCGTAGGTTACGGGAAAATGGGGCACAGCATCGAGCGGCTGGCGCCGGAGTACGGCTGCGAAGTTTCTTTGCGGCTGGACATCAACAACAACGCCGATTTCGAGGGACTGACGGCGGAGAACTTTCGCGGGATCGATGCGGCGGTAGAGTTTTCGACGCCGGCGACTGCTATTGAGAATATCCAGCGGCTGGCGCGGCTGGGCGTCAATACGGTCGTGGGGACGACCGGTTGGCTGAAGGATATCGACCGGGCGCGGGCGGCGGTGGAGCAGGCGGGAACAGCGTTGGTTTGGGGCGCAAATTTTTCCGTTGGAGTGAATCTTTTTGCGCAGATTGTGGCCGAAGCTGCCGAACTCTTTGCGCGGCAGAAGGAATACGGCGCGTGGGCGTGGGAGATTCACCATGCGACGAAGAAGGATGCGCCTTCGGGGACGCTGCTGGCACTGGTCGAACGAATGAAGAAGAGCGGGTATGATGGGCCCGTCGACACGGGAAGCAACCGGGCCGGCGCGCATCCAGGTACGCATGAGGTGGGGTTCGATTCCGCGGATGATTCGATTACGCTGCGGCACACGGCGCGAGGGCGAGATGGGTTTGCGCGAGGTGCGTTGCGGGCAGCGCGTTGGATTGCAGGCAAGAAGGGATTTTTCGAGTTTCGAGAGATTGTGAATGAGCTGTAACCGGACGGAACGTCCGTGAATGGCGGGAGGATGAACATGTTTACGGGATGCGGCACTGCCTTGGTGACGCCGTTTCGGCGTGACCTTTCGCTGGATGAGGATGCGCTGCGCCGGCTGGTCCGGCGGCAGATCGATGGGGGAATCGATTTTCTTGTGCCGTGCGGAACGACGGGCGAAAGCCCAACGCTGAGCCATGACGAGCAGGTGCGTGTGGTTGAGATCACCGTGGAGGAAGCGCGCGGGAAAACGCCTGTGGTTGCGGGAGCGGGCGGCAACGACACAGCGCACGTGATCAAGATGGCGCGCGAGTTTGCGGCGCGCGGCGCGAATGGAATTTTGTCGGTGGCGCCGTATTACAACAAGCCGACGCAGGAAGGGCTCTATCAGCATTTTAAGGCTCTGGCCGAGGCGGTTTCGCTGCCGATCATTCTGTACAACATTCCCGGGCGGACCGGCGTGAACATCGAACCTGGCACGCAGGTGCGGCTGGCGCAGATCGAAAATATCGTGGGAGTGAAGGAAGCGTCCGGGAACATTTCGCAAATGGCGATGATTTTGGCCAGCGTGCCAAAGAGCTTTGCGGTGCTCTCTGGGGACGACGCGATCACTTTGCCCTTGATGGCACTGGGAGGAGGCGGCGCGATTTCCGTCGCGTCGAATGAAATCCCGGCGGAGATGACGCGAATCGTGAAGCTGGCAAATGAAAACAATTTTGCCGCCGCGCGCGCGTTGCACGATCGGTGGTTCCCGTTGATGGATGTGAATTTCATCGAGACGAATCCCATTCCGGTGAAGGCGGCGCTGGCGCTGATGGGATTGTGCGAGCCGGCGTTACGACTACCGCTGGTGGCGCCGAAGCCGGAAAATCTGGCGAAAATTCGCGGCGTGCTGGAAGCGAGCGGGTTGCTGACGCAGAAAATCTATGCTGCAAGGTGAGATCGAGCGGCTGTTTGAAGCCAGCGCGAGCGATTACAGCGAACACGATCGGCGCGTTTTTCAGGAATTCAAGAATGCGCTGAACTCGGGGAAGATTCGCGCGGCGGAGCCGGACGCGACGTCGAAGACGGGGTGGCGTGTAAATGCGTGGGTGAAAAAAGGCATCCTGCTGGGATTTCGCATCGGCGCGATTGTCGATATGTCGATCGACGTGGAGAAGCAGCCCTTTTTCGATAAATCGACGTACCCGGTGAAGCACTTTCATTCCGGTTCGGGCGTGAGAATCGTGCCGGGCGGATCGAGTATTCGCGACGGCTGCTATGTGGGGCGCGGCGTGACTTGCATGCCGCCGATGTATATCAACGCCGGCGCGTTTGTCGATGAGGGAACGATGGTTGATTCGCATGCTCTCGTGGGGAGTTGCGCGCAAGTGGGCAAAAAATGTCACATTTCGGCGGCGGCACAGATTGGCGGCGTGCTCGAACCGGTGGGGGCGATGCCGGTAATTATCGAGGATGAGGTGCTGCTCGGCGGGAACACCGGTGTTTACGAGGGCACGATCGTGAAGCGGCGGGCGGTGCTTGGCAGCGGGACGATTCTCAATCGGTCGACGCCTGTCTATGACATTGTGACCGGTGAGATTCATTCGACTAGCGATGACGAGCCGCTGGTGATTCCCGAGAACGCCGTAGTGGTGGCGGGATCGCGGGCGATTTCGCATGGGCGCGGCAAGGACTGGAGCCTTTCGCTCTACACGCCCGTGATTGTGAAGTACCGGGACGCGAAGACCGACGCCAAGGTGCAGCTGGAAGACTTGCTGCGCTGATCGCTCCCGGCGGGAGCAGAATCGCGAACTCTTGCGGATTTCTAATCGCAACGCTCGTTTACCCCCTTTCTGACCGCGATTAGAATTTTTTCTTTCCTTTATTTTCAGCGACTTACGTCGATTTCTAATTATTTTCATTTGCGATTAGAAAGGCGTGAATTGTGATTCCGTGACTCGTGCCCTTTCGCGGTTCGCTTTTTATGCGCGTTTGCTCCTCCAAAACAGCTGATTTACTATCGATTAGAAATTTGGATCTGTTGCAAATACTAGAGTTGCGGCGTTTTCTAATCGTAGCGATATCGATTAGAAATGGCCGGTTTTGGTGCGTTTTGGGGTGGTCTCGGGCGCGCAGGGTGGTAGCTGTTGGTTTCGGATTAGGGCCTACGGCCACGGTTGGCATGACT
>Ga0335074_10001782_pt1 | contig 29142 bp, 28 predicted proteins | sample Lox_Sample_23_FD_206715 | JGI IMG/M metagenome (GOLD analysis project Ga0335074, IMG submission 206715) | Soil microbial communities from Loxahatchee National Wildlife Refuge, Florida, United States - Lox_Sample_2.3 | ecosystem: Environmental > Terrestrial > Soil > Wetlands | place: USA... | reverse complement strand
CCGCGGTATGACGAGGTCGCCGCGCCGGAACCGACGGGGTGGCCGGAGGCGACAGACCCGCGCTTTGGCCAGGGTCCGGTTCCCGGGTGGGCGCCGGCGGACTCGGGCTACGGCCAGGCGGCGGCCGGGTGGCCGGCCGTGGCGGAGCCGCGCCACGATGCACTGACGCAGCCGCGGCATGACGAGGTTGCGGAGGCGGAGCCGACGGGGTGGCCGGAGGTTACGAACCCGCGGTTTGACCAGGGCCCGGTGGCCGGGTGGCCGTCGGTGGATACGGGCTACGACCAGGTGGCGCCGACTGGGTGGTCAGTCGCGGCGGAGCCGCAGCATCATGGGATCGCCGAGGCCGAGCCGACCGGGTGGCCCGAACCAGAAGCCGCAAGCCCGCAGCCCGACTTCGGCTCGACGGCCGGCTGGGCCGCTGAGGACACCGGTTACGGCCACGCCGCGACGAATGGCTGGCCCGCGGCCGAGTCAGCATTCGTCGGCGCCCCGGACGAGTCCGGGTACGCGCAGCCGGTGACGGCCGCGTGGCCCCCCGCCACCGGCGAGCAGGCTCCCGCCGTGGACGCGGCAGCCCCCGCTCCCGCCAGGCAGCGCACCGCGCGCAAGTCCGGCAAGAAGGCCCCGGCGAAGAAGCGTGCCAGCGCCAGGGCCGCCGCTCCCCGGCCGCAGCCACCGCGCTTGCTCGCCGATCCCGAGCCCGGCCAGCAGCCGCTCAAGCAGGGTCGCCGCCCGAAGCTCGGCGGCCGGCGGATGCCGAAGAAGGTGCTCGCGATCGCGGGCGCCGTGGCCGTCGTCGCCGGGGGAGCCGGCGCCGTGCTCGTGTTCTCGAAGTCCGCCGGCGGCCCCGACCACACCGTGACCACCCCAGCGACGCTTGGTGCGTTCACCAAGCAGCCGCAGCTTGCGGTGCAGATGCGCGCGGCGTCGCTGCGGCAGCAGATCATTTCCGAGAGCGCGGGCGAGGCCCACAACGTGGTCTACGCCGTCTACCAGGACGGCTCGACGTCCGGTGGGTCCTCCGGTCCGCAGATCATCCTGTTCATCGGCGGGAACCTGTCGGGTACCTCGGCCGGCTCGTTCATCTCGACCTTCACCGGCAAGCTGCAGGGTGCCGTGACGACGAGTCCCGGATCACTCGGCGGCGCCGCGGCCTGCGTCCCCAGCGTGGACGGCCGGGTGGCCGAGTGCGTCTGGGCCGACAACGACACGTTCGGCGTCGTCGCGTCGCAGACGCTCGGCCCCGCGGGCCTGGCCAACGAGATGCGCGCGATGCGCCCGCTCGTCGAGCACGTGACCAGCTCGAACTAGCGCCGCCTGCCAACCTACTTCTGCTGGCTGTCGCCGCCACCGTCGTTCGGTCGCTGCGTGCGCAGTGACAGCCGCGCGACGGCGACCGCGATCGCACTCGCGAGCACGGCCAGCCCGGCCAGCTGCCCGCCAACCAGCCGCGAATCGAGTGGCAGCGTAGACGAGACCGTCGTGGCGTCGACGTTCCGGCCCTTCTTGGCCTTAGCGGAGGTTGCGCTCGCGGACGGGGTGACGGTCGGGAACAGCCCGGAAGGGTCTTGGCTGGTCGTGGTCAGCCCGCCGTCATTCAGGTTGGGGACGTACGACCCGGGGATGCCGTCGCCGACCCCGCTGTCCGACGACGTCGAACCCGAGCCGGACGTGGAACTCGGTGCCGTCACGTCGATCGTCGCCTTGGCGCTGAAGGACGTGGCCTTGGTCGCCTTGGCCGTCGCGGTGAGCGTGATCTTCTCCCCGGTTGAAGCCGCGTCGCGCACGCGCACGGCCGCCACCAGCTCGTCGCTCTGGCTCGTCGGCAGGTCCCCGAGCGTGCAGACGGCGTCCTTGGCGTCCGAGCAGACCTTGTAATAGGGCGCCTCGACGTCCGCGGCGCTCCCCGTGCTGACGGTGACGGTGGCCCCGTCGGCTGCCACGCCCGTGCTCCATACGAAGATCTCGTAGCTGGCCGTTCCGCCCGGCTTGACGTTCTTGCTCGAGTACGGCTGGACGGACGCGCAGAGCTGAGGGGTCTTCCCGGTCGGCGTGGGGGTCGGCGTTGGGGTGGGTGTTGGCGTTGGAGTAGGTGTGGGGGTTGGCGTAGGCGTGGGGGTTGGCGTCGGGCTGGTGGCCGACGGACTGGGGTCGGTTGCAGTCGGGGTCGGGGTGGGCGTCGCGCTCGCGGCTTCGCTGGGGCTCGTGGTCGCGGTCGGGGTCGGCGTCGCCGCAGCCCCGATGACGGACGCGCTCTGCGCGTCGGTCGTGCCAGCGCCTGCGACCGCTGACGGACGCTTGGCGCACGCGCTCGCCGCGCTCATCAGGCTGGCGCTGGACGCGTGCGCGCTGCTGGCGCCCAGGGAGCCGCTTGACACGATCATCAGTGCGGCTGCAACGCCAAACGAGGCCCGACTTAACGTCGACGCCATCGCCGTCACATCGCCGTCCCGATGCCGACCCGAGCGGAGACGCCGTTGCTTCGTCCCATAATTAGCCACTCTACGCATGTCCAGGCTGACCTATTCCTGTGCCCATGTCCATGCCGACCCTTCCCAGTAGTCTCCATTCGACACCTGTGGGTGACGAGGCGCTAGAGCCTTAGGGGAAAGCCTGGGCCGCGTCCGGGTATGGGATGGGCAACGAGCAGGCCAACGCGTTGATCCTTTACGGTGCCGTTTCGCAGAATGGCCGACGGATGGGGCCGCGCTGTCGGGCGTCGGCGCGGCCAGGGCGGCCGTGTCCTGAGTTCAGCCGACCGAGGTCTGCCTGGGCGCGCAGAGAGATGCTGGTTATCGAGGTGCCTTGTAATACGGTCAGACGCATGGGTGCTAGTGCACGACCGTACCGCCCGATGACTCTCGCCAGGCTCGGGCGTTTGCTGGCCGATGCCGACGATGGGCTGCGATGGCGATTCATCGCTGAGTTCCTGGAAGAGTACAGCTGGGAGCCGTCGCCAGCTAGGTTGGCGCTGCTCACCGACGAGCCGCCAGGCACCGGCAATGAGCGGTGGGATGTGTTCCTGGCCGCACTGGCTGAGCATCTTGCCGCGCGGGAGGAGCATGCTGCGCCATCGTGGTCGGAGTCCCGGTCACTGCGACGACTCTGGTTCCCGTTCAATACCCGGGCGGCGCGGGCAGACGCCATCGTCCGTTCGCCAGCGGCGTTTCGGCGCCGTGGCGTGTTTGTCGCAGTTGAGGAGTTGCAGGTCGCGTGAGCACGGACGACCCACTCCTCGATAGAAGGGCGATCGCCGAGGCGTTCAGTCGGCTCGGCGATCGGCTGGCCCGGCGCGGCTTGGTCGCCGGCATTTACGTCTTCGGCGATGGCTCTCGCCTATGACCCGCGGCGAGCGACCCGCGACATCGATGCAATATTTAAGCCGCACGGCGTGGTCGTAGAGGAGGCGCAGGCCGTTGCTGAGGAACTGGGATTGCCGCGATGGTGGCTGAACGAGCAAGCCAGTTCCTACGTCGCCGGGGCGGTGATCCCGGTGCGCCCCGGATACTCGACCATCCGGGGCTGAGGGTATCCGCAGCATCCCCAGAACACCTGCTCGCCATGAAGATACTGGCCGCCCGACGTCGTGATGCCGAGGACATCAGATTCCTTGTCAAGCACCTACATCTTGACAGTGCAGAGGAGGCGTTGGCGCTGTGCGCTGAGGTCTTCCCCGAGGAGGAGATACCGGGTCGAGCAAGGCTGATTCTCGAGGATGCGTTCGGAGGGCACTGAGCGGGCTGTGGGCTTCCGCCTCGAGCTGTTTCAGCCCGGGGTGACCACATCTCGGTCTGTTCGCCAGACGGTCTCCGGGGCCCATGGTCCGGAGTCGCGGTGATCGGAGACTCGTGTATGCTCATCAACGCGGTCCTGCCTACCAGGCGGACTCACCTCAGCCGGACGAGTTTCCGGCGGCTCGCCCCCTTAGCTCAGTCGGCAGAGCGTCTCCATGGTAAGGAGAAGGTCTACGGTTCGATTCCGTAAGGGGGCTCGCAGTTTGTGACAATTTTTCGAATTTATAACCGAGTACTTCAACTGCCGTGAGTGGCACTCTGAGTGTCACGCGGCTTGGATGCGTATGCTGTTGACCAGGACTTCTTCTGTCTGGAGCGTCTCCTCTGGAGGGAACAGGTCCGGTGTCAGGTGACTCCGCCGACACGGCTGGCGACGAGATGCTGGCACGTGGTGGTCTGGGCAGGGTTGACGAAGACGGACGGTGCGCCAGCAGGTACCAGGGTGCATCGCGAGGCCAGTTGCGGTAGAAGAGCGGGTGGCTGACGACCTTGACGCGGCGGTCCCGGCGCTCCCACTGCTGCTTCTGCCTGTCATTCGCAGAAGCCAGCACCGGCTCTTTGCGCGGATCCGGTCTGCCACGGAACACGAGGATGGAGATCGCCTCGCTCGGGACGTGTCGCTTGCTGGCAAGCATGTCGGCGACCAGCGCGGGTTCAGGAACGCACTGGTTGCTCTCCTTGCCGCGCCCGTACAGGCCATGGCCACGCTGCAGCACGTTCTGATAGTCCAGGAAGACGGCTACGCGAGCCTTGTCCGGGGTAGGCACCCAGAAAGAGTAATCCCCGCCAGTCCCGTAGGAGGGCGGGGAAGACTGCTTACGGCATACCCGGTACAGGGTGCATACAAGCAACAAGGTTGGCCAACGCGGTTAGCCAACACGAGTAGCTCGGTTGCGGGTCGGAAGCAGCGTAAGGCCAGCTCAGGACTAGCGGGATCAGGTTGTATCGCCGACGGCTAGGCTCCGACCGTCTCACGACTGTCACCGCGTCCGCATAGACGTAAGCCTGGGAGCTGCCGCCCGCTCTCAGCTCGTTGAGCTCCGCCCCGTTCATGTCGTTCCAGTTGTCCTCTTCGACAATGAGGTTGCCACTACCGCCGAAAGCCGGGCGGCACCATCGAGCAGGTCAACGGTGCGATCGAGCTCGTCGTGATAGTTGAGTGACCGCAGCACGCCCGGCTCCTCCCTGCCGGAAAGCGCTTTGTGCAGAGAACGCACGTGCCCGCAGGTACCCGGAAAACTATGTGGCTCCGGTGACCACGTTCCACAGGTACAGGTCCACAGCCCGTTCGAGGCACCAATCTTGCAGGTCAGCAGTCGGCCTCCATGGGGCCGGCGAAGGCTCTGCCGCCAGCGGCCGCTGACCGTCACCAGCCGATTGCATAGCAGGGTCGTCGCGGGTCCGCGGCTCCGGCGTGCAGGCCGCCATGGGAGTCGATCAGGCACACCGCTCCGGCTCGCCACGTGAGGTCGGGCCACCAGTTGACGTCGTGCCCCCGCGCTTCCAAGTCGGCGCCTACTGCTTGTCCGATCCCCGCCTCGAGGTGCAGTCGGCCGGGATAGAAGTCATGGGGCTCGAAGGAATCCGGGAAGCTGTAACTGGCGAAGCGAGGGGCTTCAACCGCCTGCTGCGGACTCATCCCGAACACGAGCAGATTCATTAGTACCTGCGCCATGGCCTGCGCCTGAACATCGCCGCCAGGTGTGCCGAAGGGGATAATGCGGCCATCCCGGCCCACCGCAAGCGCGGGACTGGGTGTGAGCCGTGGCCGTTTACCGGGTCGCACCGAACTCGGATGGCCGGGATCGGCCCAGCTCTGGGAGCCGCGGGACGAACCGGCTAGACCGGTGCCCGGGATCACGGGCGTGTCGTACGAAACGTCGCTCGGGGTAGCGGAGAAACAGTTGCCCCAGCGGTCGACGACGCAGATGTAGGACGTGTCGAGCGAGGGCGGGGTTGGATCCTCGCGCGGCTCCGGTGCCAGCGGCAAATGAGGATCGACATATCCGCCTTCGACCGGGAGGCCGCGGAATGCCCGTCCTGGATTGATGCGCGACAACCGCTCGAGTGCATAGGGCTCGGAGAGAAGGCGCTCGACCTGCGGCGACACGAAGCGCGGGTCACCGAGGTACGCATGCCGGTCGGCGAAGGCGAGCTTCACGATCTCGACGAAGACGTGAAGATAGTCGGCCGTATTGTGGCTGTGTGCGGCTACGTTGCCGCTTTGCAGCATCCGGAAGATCTGCAGCAGTGATGGACCCTGGCACCACGCGCCGCAGCCGTGCACGTCGACACCCCGAAAGCCGACGCGTGGCGTGTCCTCGATTTCGCTGGCGTACTCCGCAAGATCCTCAAGCGTCAGCAGCCCGCCGTTCTCGGCATGGAACTGAGCAATCGCGTGGGCGATGTTCCCTCGGTAGAACGCATCACGGGCGGCGACGAGTCCGGCTTCGCGCCCGCGAGCGGTCGCGGCGGCCTCCTCATCGGCCATGTACTGGAGGGTGCCCGCCAAGTCGGACTGTACAAAACGCTCGCCCACGCGCGGCGCGCGGCCGCCGGGCAGGTAGACCGACGCGCTGGAGGGCCAGCGAGCGTATTCATCAGCAAAGGTCGCGATGAGCTCGGCCATCAGCGGATACATAACGAACCCGTCGCGTGCGAGCCGGATCGCTGCGCTGGCCACTTCACCGAAGGGGAGAGTTCCGTAGCGCCGCAGGGCGAGAATCCACGCGTCCGGTGCCGCGGGTACGACGCTGCGCAGGAGCCCATGAGGGATCTGGCTGCCGTGACGGTCGCGGAACAGCGTCGCGGTCATGGCACGCGGCCACCAGCCGAGGCCCGAGATCGACTTGACCGTGCCGGAGCCCGCTTCGCGGATGATGATCGGAGCGACGCCTGCGAAATTGACCAGCTCACTCTGGACCACGCTCAGGGCGATGCCGCCGGCGACCCCGGCGTCGATGGCGTTGCCGCCTGCCTCCAGAACCTCGAAGGCCGCCACAGCGGCCAGGTAGTGGCCAGCGGAGACCATGTGGTTGACGCCCCGGAGCACCGGCCGCCCGGTCTCAGCGCCAGACGCCCTGGCCTTTTGCCGGGAAATACCGTCGATGCTCACGATCGTCCTCCTTGGGCTGGTCTGCTGGCGAGGCGTCGCGTGGTTAGGTGTCGCCGAACGCGAACACGGGCTTCGAGGTGCGATACGTGAAGCGCCAGCCGTCGTCCGTGAGCCGAAGCCGGTCGTGGAACTCGCCGACGGCGACCGGTCCGGCGATCGCCGGGATCTCGTCTCCGGTGCGGCTGGCTCGGAACAGCGTCACGTAGGACGTCGCCGTGCACGTGGAGTCGGTCAGCTGTTCCACGAGCGTCGTGCTCATCACGTGACGCTCCACGACGGTAGCCGCACGCTGTTCCAGGAACGCGAGAACCTCACCCGGTCCCCGGAATGACTCCCCACGGCGGTGCCAGACGCCGTCATCGGCGAACAGGGCGGCTACCTCGCGAAACCGGCGATGGTCCAGATGATGGGCGAACAATATGACGAGACGCCGACACGCCGCCTCGGCGTCCACGCCGATTACCGCATCAGCCATGCGCGCCACCTTCGCCTAGTGATCGAACAAGCCCGGATACATCGCGTCGCGCACCGCGGCTGAGGACGCGCACGCACTCCGCAGCCGTTCCCGAAAGCTGTGCGGATCGAGTCCGAAGAGGCGTCGGCGCCCCAGCGAGGCGAGCAGGTACCTGCTCGCCCCGAACGCCACGAGCGCACCGATGTCTCCCTCCAGCAGGGCGATGCACTCGCCTTCCTGCAGCGCGGGGACGCAGCGGTGGAGCGTTCGATCCGGATCGGCAGCTAGCTGCTGCCGGAACCCGTCGTCCTGGTTGGCGAGCCAGCACACTTTGTTGATCGCGTACGCGCTCACGCCGTGCCGCCGGCAATGTCCTGGCCCGCCGCCTGGGCGAGCGGCCACGCCGCGAAGACGTTGCCAAGCGGCCCCTGGCGCTCCACGAATTCCGGGGCCTGCGCGTCGAACGTCCCTAGCATCGCAATCCAGTTCAGGAACTCCGCGCCGATGTTGCCAGCACCCGCCATTCTCCCGACCGTCGCGCCCGATACGAGGCCGGGCACGTTTCCGGCGCTCAGGTGCTCAACCACCTCATCCACCCACGCACTGTCCGGTACCCCCTCGTATTGGAACGAGGGATGTACCTCGGCGGGCCCGTCGTGGATGCCACCGAGGTCGAGCGACACCGTGCCGCTGGCGACGATGGCAACGCGTTTGCCATCGTCCGCCGACTCGATCGCATCCCTGATCGTCTGCCCGATATCGAAGCAGCGCTGCGCAGACGGGACCGGCGGCAACAGGCCGTTGATGAACACCGGGACGATGCTGACGTCGAGTCCAGCTGCCAGGAAGTGATACGGAACGACGAACGCGTGATCTAGCGCGAACTCATGCGATCGGGCGACATCGAATCCGGCAGTCACCGACTCGCAGAGGATATGGCCGGCGAGATGCGAATCGACGGACATCTTATAGGCCGGCGAATCTGGTCGGTCACACGGGCCGACCGTCTCTTCAGCAACTCCAATCCCAAAGGTGGGAACCTCGGCAAAGTAATGGTGAAAATGATCGGAGCTCACGATCACGAGAACATCGGGTGCAACTGATTTCAATTGCTTCCCGACTTCTCCGTAGAGACGGTGAAGCTCCCGGGCGAAATCCGTGTCCTCGCTCGCGAGTGCCGGGAAATTCGGATGATGCGGTACACCGACGGCCCCGACCACCTCACCCATGAGTTACCCCTACCTGGAAGCGCGATGGCGAGAACACATCAATGTTGCGCTTGCTAGACCCGTCGAGCGCAAGGTCGGCGAGAATCTCGCCGACGACCGGCACAAACTTGAATCCATGGACAGAAAACGCGGCACCGATCGTGACGTTGCTGTGTTCTGGGTGGGGACCGATCACGAAGTTGTCGTCCGGTGTCCGCGCGTAGATACACCCGCGACTGCGCTCCGCGGGCTGTCCGCGCAAGGCAGGGATGAGCTGCGACACGAAGCCGATTACCCGTTCTGCCTCCTGCGGGCTCGCAAAACGCTGGAAGGTGGCGGGGGTGGCTGGAGTGCTCGCGTCCGGGCCCTTGATGAACGCAATCTTGATGAGGCTCTGGCCGGGCAGGAGGGCGAAGCCGGACGCGATTCGGCCTGATTCGTCTTCGAGAGCGAAGCGGGGATGCCGGTCAGCGGCGAACAAGCCGAGGTCAGCGGCGGGCCGGACCCATACCTGAACGAGCCTGCCAACCTCCATCGGGATGGCGGGAGCCGCCAGAACTTCAGGAGCCCAGGCACCTGGCGTAATAACCAGGTGGTCGGCGGTGAGCCGGCCGCCGGGGGTGTGCACAACCACACCGTTCGCTGTGGTGCTCCATGCCTCGACGGGTGTATCGAAGTGAAGTTCCGCGCCACGTTCGGCGGCGAGCCGAAGGTTCGCGGACACTGTCGCTTCCGGGCGGATGACACCCTGACTGTGGTCGACGAACGTGAGGCTGGACGATGGCGGGGTCAGGGTGGGCCAGCGCCGGGTGACCTCGGGCGGCGTGAGCACCTCGTACGGCATTCCAAGCTGGTCGGCAACCAGCTTCGATGCCGTCAGCTCCTGGCCACCTTCCGGCCCGACGATCAGAGCGTCGCACGGGGTGAGCAGTTCGGTGTTGCTTTCGCGTTCCAGCTGCTGCCAGAGTGAGTAGGCTTCCTGCGCGAACGGGACGTGCGCCGGGTCACTGAAGTAGGCCAGCCGAATCGCGCGCGATTCGCCATGGCTTGAGCCACGGTCGTGCGTCGCCCAGTAGCGCTCGAGGCCGATGACCCGGCAGCCTCGTCGGGCAAGGCTAGCGGCGGCGGCGCTGCCCATGCCACCAAGACCGACCACGATGACCGTGGGCTGTGCCATTCATTCGCCTTCCGTTGGCTGGGCTGGCCTGCGCTCCACTCACCCGCGGACAGCCGCCCATATCTGCGTCTAATCTCTCACTTATGACTGATCCTACGGCCGAGGACAAGTATTCTGTCAATAGCGGAGGGCCGACGGTACCGTGACCTATGATCAGGGCATACGGGTGTGACCGGACCGCCGTCACCCGAACTCTCATCCAAGAGTTCACTATCCGTTGTCTGGAGGCAGATGTCTCGCGACCAGCTAGCCGCGATCGGAGCGGAGCCTGGCAGAGCTCGCGGGAAGCGGCGCGATGCCGTACGTAATCGTCAGCGGCTCCTCGATGCGGTAGGCGAAGTCCTGGGGGCGGAACCAAATGCCCTCAGCATTCCAACCGTCGCGGACCGTGCCGGGCTCTCGGTGGCAACGACATACCGCTACTTCCCGTCGCTTGAAGATCTGCTCACCAGCTACATGCGCGGCGTGGTCGTCGAGCTACGTGACTACAGCCACGACTGTCCGGAGACCGGGACCGCACTGTTTGAAGCAGTCGCGAATCACTGGGTAGGCCAGCTGCGACTGCATGGCCCGGCCATGGCCCAGCTCCGGTCGCGCCGCGGGTTCCTGCGTCGCCTTCTCGACAACGATGAACTCACCGGTATTGTCCGCGACGCCTGGGAGCGGCCGATTCGCGGAGTGCTGCGGCAACTGGGCATCCCCGATGAGCACTTCAATCACGCACTGTTCCTTTACAACGTGCTCTTCGACCCCCGCGAGGTGTCCGACCTTGTTGACACGGGGCTGCCAGAGACCGAGGCCGTCAGCCGCCTCGTCGGCGCCTACTACGGCGCACTCAAGGGCTGGGCGAACCCGGCACCCGCCAGCCGTTCGCGGGGCGAGCGCTAGATGGTCCGGCGTTCCGGCTCGGCCGTCTGGTCGCTGAGGGCCGGTACCGAGTCGTCGGGCTGGAGTGCGGTGGTGCCGCCCAGGAACCTCTCGAGCGTTTCCGGCCGCGCCTGCGATGTGGGCCCGGCCCAGGTGACCTGACCTCGCTGCAGGAGGACACACGAGTCGGCGAACGCGAGTGCCCGATGCACATATTGCTCGATAAGGATGATCGAGGAGCCGCGCTGACGGATTCGGTCCAGCCCGTCGAACACGGTGTCGACCATGATCGGAGCCAGGCCGAGCGAGAGCTCGTCAGCGATGATCACGCGGGGCTGGCCGGCGAGGGCCCGGGCGAGGGAGAGCATCTGCCGTTCGCCGCCGGAGAGCCGCCCGGCGAGAAGGTGGCGTCGTGCTGTCAGCTGCGGGAAGAAGTCGAACGCAGCATCAATCGCTGCGCGGCGGGCCTTGCGCGGCAGCGCCAGGACGCTCATGTGCACGTTGTCAGCCACTGTGAGTGAAGGGAACACCCCTGCCCCTTCGGACAGGTGCACGACTCCTAGCTTCCGGATGTGGTGCGGCCGCAGGCCGGTGACATCGCGGCCGTCCAGAAGCACCCGCCCGCCGTAGACTGGCACTAGCCCGGAGACCGCCCTGGCCAGCGTGCTCTTGCCGGCACCGTTGACCCCGAGCACGGCAGTGGTCGACCGCTCTGGCAGGCGGAGAGAGATTCCGTTGAGGGCACGGGCCGGACCGTATCTGACGTCGAGATCCGTGACCGCGAGAAGGTCGCTGTCGCTCATGAGCTAGCTCCGGTTCGAGGTTGCGCGGGTTCCTCGCCGAGGTAGGCCGCCCGTACGGCTGGGTCCCGCCGGATCTCGGCCGGCGTGCCTTCGGCAATCAGCTGACCGAAGTCGAGCACGCTGACGCGCCGGGAGATGCCGAGAACGAGCTCCGCGTCGTGCTCGACCAGGAGGATACCGACGTTCTGCTCGGCTATAACCTTGCGCAGGCTGGCCATCAGTTGCCCGGTCTCGCCTGCATCGAGACCGGAGAACGGCTCGTCGAGCAGCAGTACGGCCGGCTCGGTGGCCAGGCTCCTAGCCAGCTCGACTAGCCGGCAGGAGCCCAGCGGCAGACCAAGCGGAAGCCGGTGCAGCAGGGGTTCGAGGCCGAGGAGAGCGGCGATCCGCTCGATCGCGTCGGTCTCGGCCGCCGGTGCCCGGCGCAGTCCGCCGCCAGTCAGGAGGTCAGTCCAGAGCCGTCGCCGCGCGAAACGGGACCGGTAGGCGATCGTCAGGTTCTCCCGGACGGTCAGGCCCGTGAACATCTCGGGGTACTGGAACGTCCTGGCCAGGCCCCGTCGCGCTCGTTCCTGAGCGCTGAGGCCGGTGATCTCCACGCCGTTCATCCAGACCGAGCCTTCCTGTGGCCGGATCAGTCCCGAGAGCGCGGCGAACAGCGTGCTCTTGCCGGCCCCGTTTGGCCCGACGAGGCCGGTGACCCCTCCCGCATGAACATCGATGCCGACCTTGTCGACGGCGGTGAGGCCACCGAAACGCACAGTGATCTCCTGCCCGCGGAAAACAGGGCCGGGCCCGGTCATCGGTGCAGCTCCGGTTGCCGTGCAGGCGCGGATGCGGACGCTTCAGCTCGGCGTACGGCCGCCGGTCCTGTCCTGGCCAGCCGCTCGATCAGGCCCCGAAGCTGCCGCGCATGCATCGCGACCACGCCGTCCGGATTGTTGGCGACCATGATCGCGCCGAGGCCGAACATCAGGGGAGGCAGCTGCGCAAACTGGGTTGGCAGATAGGTCTGGACAACACCGGGGAAGATCGTCAGGGAGAGGCCGGCGATCACCGCTGCGGTGATGCTGCGGCTACCAACCGTCACGAGGACCGCCAGCCAGGTGAGGGCACCGAGGGTGTCGTAAATGGATGGCACCGCGGCGTCGTAGGTCATCGCCACGAGAATGCCGCCGATCGCGGCGACGAACGCACCCGCCCCCGAAGCTATGAGCTTGGCCTGGAGGACGCTGAGTCCGATCGTGCGCGAGCCGGCCTCACTGCTGCGGGTGGCGCTGAGCGCGAGGCCGGCGGTCGAGCGCCGGAGGTTGATAATGACCAGTCCAACGACGATCACGACTACGACGCAGAGGTAGGCGAAGCTCCTGGCACTCGAGGCGAAGCCGGGCGGACCGAGGGCTACGCCAGCGCCGTACTGATCGAAGACGTTGAGGTTGAAGACGACCGTCTCGATCAGCAGGCCGAAGCTGAGGGTCACCAGGCTCACGAACAGATCGCCGAGCCGCAGCGTTAGCAGGCCCACCAGGACACCGACGATCGCGGTTCCGAGCGCCACCACCAGCATTGCGGGGAGCAACGGCCAATGGTAGACGGTGACGAGCTGGGCGGTTCCGATGGCCCCGAAGCCCGCGAAGGTGGCCTGGCACAGCCAGATCATTCCCCCCTCCCCGGTGACCAGGGTGAACGACAGGAGCACCACGGCGTAGGCAAGTCCCTGTGCGGCCAGACCCAGCCAGTAGCCGCTCAGAATGGCGGGGATGAACGCGATGATGACGAGCGGGACCATACTGGACGCGGTGCTGGTTAGCCGCAGGTTGCGCGCCAGATAGCCGGCTGAGGCCATGACGCCAGTGGAGGTCGAGGCGCCGCTGGAGGGACTGATGGCCCGGTCGAGGACGCCCGCTCGAGGCGGGTCGCTCGCCCGGCCGCCGCGAACCACGTAGACGCCCAGGAAGACCAGGATGAAGGCAAACGGAATGCCGACCACTACGTCGGCGGACAGGCCGGAGGTCGAGGGCAGGTACTTCTGTGCCGCTCCGGTGGCGATGCCGATGAGCAGGGCGACGCCCACTGCGGTGGCGAGACGGGTGAGCCGAGCGGCGACGACCGCAGCGAAGGCCGACGCCATGAACGTCGTCATTGCCTCAACGGTCAGGCCGTTGGTCGGAGCGATGAGGATGCCGGTCAATCCGGCCAGAGCCACGCTGACTGACCACACGGCTACGTTGACCCGGGAAGGGTTGACGCCAGACATTGAAGTGAGAGCGGGAGAGTCGACTAGCGCCCGGACCCGCAGCCCGGCGCTGGTGCGCCGGAGCACCCAGGTGCCCGCGGCCACCACCACGACCACGGCAGCGTAGATGATGACCTGGTTGAGGTCCACCGCAGCACCGAACACGTGGAACACGCGGGGCGGCGCGGAGGCCAGTCCGGGTGCTTGAGGGATGGCTTGGGTTCCGAATATCAGGAAGGCAACTGGGGGAAGAGCCACGCTCAATCCGATAGTGGCAACGATCTGGATCAGCTGGCTCTTATCGCGCAGCAGGCGGAAGAAGACGGCCCAGAGCACAGTGCCGAGCAGCGGCCCGATGACAAGGACGGTCACGGCAGCAGCCGGCCAGCTCGGCCAGTTGAGCTGCGCGTTGAGCCAGTAGTAGATGCGGGCCAGGACGAACGCCAGCGAACCGAAGGCGAAGTTGATCATTCCGGTGGAAACGTAGGTGACCACCAGGCTCGCCGACGCGATCGCGTACACCGAACCAAACGCGAGCCCGGCCAGGAGATAACTCAACATCGAAAAGCCGCCTCGCTTCCGCCCAGGTGCCAGCCGACGTGTCGCTCTGTGGCAGCCAGGTCGTCGGTTGTGCCGGACGTCGCACGCCGGGACCACGCCAGTCACGAGCGTACGGCGTTAGCATCTGAGAATGGTGACACAGATCAGCGGGCCAGGCAAGATGGTGGCTAGGCAGCTACTACGGTGAGAACCTCGGAGTTAGTCGTACGCGACCGGGTAACGGGAGAGTAACGATCCCAAGATTAAGTGAGAGCAGTATTGCATTTTTTCGGAGAACCTGCTTGTCTGCGCGTAACCACCACCCATCAGGCGCTCGGCTCGCTCGCCAGGCCGCGATGGCGATGATGCGCAGGCAGCCCGAAGGAGAACCGGGTAATGGGATACGACTCGTTCAACTTCGCCGAGATATCGCTCGGCAAGCTGGCCTACCACGACACGGGTGCTGGAGAGCCGCTGGTTATGCATCACGGGGGTGAGGGGACCAAGGGACAGTACTCCATCTTCGTGCCCTACCTCGGGGAGGGGATCTGGGCGATCTCCTACGACCAGCGCGATGTCGCCGACAGCTTTGTGTCTCCTGGCCCGTACACCATGGCGGACCTCGCCGACGACTGTGTGCAGCTGCTGGATGCGCTCGGCATCGAGAAAGCTCACGTCATGGGGATCTCGTATGGTGGCGCTCTGGCGCTCAATGTCGCTGTCCGTCATCCGGATCGTGTGCAGACCCTGATCGCGGGAGCCGCGCCGGTCACGTTCGCCGCGGGGCCCGAGTTTCGCGAGAAACTGCTGTCGCTGGCGCCCGCTGAGCGCGCCGAGGCCCTGCTCAAGGCAGCCATCAGCGATGAGGGCCAGCGCGATGCGGACATGATGGCGCTTGCCCGGAAGCTCATCTCGGGAAGCTACATGGGGCCAGGCTCGCATCGAATGCGCGCTATGGCATCGCACGACGTGTCCGAGAGCCTCGGCTCGGTCAGTGCGCCGACCCTGCTGATCTTCGGAGGCGAGGACCCGCTGGTTCCGCCGGAGAATGGCGAGCAGCTCGCGACCGGGATCGCCAATTCCGAACTCGTCGTGATCGAGGGCGCTCGGCACGGTCTCGCCTCCGAGTTCAGGGAGCGGGTGGCTCATCTCGTTAGTGACTTTGTGCTGGCGCATCCCATTTCCGGCAGTTAGCTCCGTGGCGGTGATAGAGCCCATATGTGGCGGAAAGGGAATGCGAGATGCCCAGGTTGTACCGGAAGCAGCCGGACTCGTCAGCGTTCACGGAGCCCCGCGTGCTGGCGCAGGTCCTGGCCGAGCCGGGGCACTTCGAGCAGACCGTGCGCTGCTACGAGAGACTGACGGGGACCACGCTGGACATGGACCTCGATGCGCGTGAATTCGGGATCCGCACGGCCGCCGTCGGCGCCTTCCTCATCATCGACCTGGATCCGGCTCAGCGCGACCGTGCCGAGCAGGCCAGGAACACGGCTGTCACGATGATCTTCGCTCATCTCGATACTGCCATCGAGACGAGCCTCGCCCTGGGCGCCGAACTGGTCGGGGATCCCTTCCCGGCGGCTGTTGGACGTGGGGCGCGACTGCGCCACCCCGACGGTCTGCTCGTCGAATACCTCGAGCATCGACCCAGTCCGTACGACGCTGATTCGTCGGCGCTCTGACGCGAGGGGAACGTCTCCTGGCTTTCCGGGGTGTTATCTAAGAGCCACGACACAGATCACAAAGGTCGGCAAGGCGGCGGTTGGCGCACTCACCGTGATGCTTTGCCGTGCCTGAACACGGCATCGTACGAGTCGGCAGGCGACAAAGATAACGGAAGTGTAACGATCACCTCCTTGAAGTGAGAGACCTCTTGCACATTTTTGGCCAAGCTGGTTATCTGTGCGGCTATCAGGCATCGGCTCGCCGGCCGAGCTGGGGAGGTAAGGGACTACATGATGCGCAGACATCTCCTGGTGGCGTATATCGGAGCAAGTGCATTGCTGGCCCTCGCGGCGTGCAGTGGTGCAGCAGGGTCGGGATCTGGCGGGGCAAGCGGCGGCACGATCAAGGTGGGTGTACTCGCCGACGTGACGGGTGCGCTCGCCACAGGGCACGATGTAGAGGACGCCGTGAAGGCCCGTTTCGCATTGCAGAATGCGGAGGGTGGCGTCGACGGTAAGAAGCTGTCCTTCGTGGTCGCCGACACGACGTCGACGTTCCCCGGGGCACTGTCCGCGGCGCAAACCCTGGTAGAGCACGACCACGTGTTCGGCGTTATCGGTGGCACCGAGGCTGTCCAGGGCGCTGTGAACTACCTCAAGGAGCAGAACGTCCCGCTGATGGGATATTACCCAGATTCTCCTGACTTCGGCGTTCCGAGCTTTACGAACATGTTCTCCGTCGACGGCAGTGGGAATCCCAACTACCTGGCCGTGACGACGTTCGGAAAGTTCTTCAAGAGCCAGGGCGTCACGAGCCTCGCCGGTGTCAGCTACGCGGATGCGGCAGGGACGGGTGGGCTCAAGGCAACGCTCGAGAGCGCCCAGAGTGTCGGGCTGAAGGTGGCGTACGAGAACAACACCCTGCCGATTGGGACGACGGACGTGGAAGCTCTTGCCCTCAGCATCAAGGCGTCGGGGGCTAACGGCATCTACCTGCCGGTCCTGGAGAATACCTCGATCGCGCTGCTGACGCAGCTCAAGGAAGACGGCGTCCACCTGAAGGCGGCGCTCCTGATTGTCGGTTATGGTGAGGACACTCTCGGCTCGCCACCAGCCGTGTCAGCGGCTCAGGGCGACGACTTCCTGACTATTTTTCAGCCCGCCGAGGCCAACACGCCGGCTACGCGGCAGATGGTCGCGGCGCTCCGCAAGTATGCCGGCGAGACGGGCGATCCTTACACCTTCGATTATCAGGGCTGGGCAATGGCCTCCCTATTCATTAGAGGATTGCAAGCCGCCGGCAGCAACCCTACCCAGGGAAGCTTCATCTCCGGGCTGCGGAAGGTGACTGACTGGAACGATGGGGGCCTGCTCGCCGAGCCCGTTGATTTCAAAGCGTTCGGCAACCTCGGCGTCACTGTCGGCCCGGGTAACTGCTTCTACGTGGCGAAGCTCGAGGGCAACGCGTTCCGGGCGATCACGTCCGCCAACCCGGTGTGCGGAGCGAGTACGGGGCAGACCGTCGGCTGAGAACACTGGTCAGCATGGGAGGGCTGTAAATGGCAAGCGCATCGGGAGAAGGCACGCCGAACCTGTCCGACATCGAGAGGCGGCTGCAGTCCCTTGAAGATCAACTGGCGATACACCGGATCATCATGACCCATCCGCCTGCGGCCGATTCGGGGGAAGGCGGGTTCTGGCACGTAATTTTCGGCGAGGGCGGCCGGACAGACTACGGGCAGGATGCGAGCCTGGGCGACCTGGCTGGGATTGTGACGCCAGAGCAGCTCGCTGCCTGGACAGCCAGCCCCAGGTTCCGCGAAGCCCAGCGATCGGGCCTGGCCCATGTCTCGACCGCGCCGGTCGTCGTGATCGCCGGAGACGAAGCCGAGGCATGGAACTATCACCAGACGATCGTGCGCACCGACGATGGCTTTCGTGTCCTCAGGCTATTCGTCAATCATTGGCAATTCGCCCGCTCGGCACAGGGATGGCAGCTCACCATGCGGAAGTGCCGCCTGATGGATGGAGATGAGGAAGCGCTCGACATTCTGCGGGACGCTGTCGCCGCGAGTTCCGCGTTGCTGGGCTCAGCCGACGGACCGCGATGACCTCTGCCAGAAGGACGTTGAAGGTGACCGGCTCGGATCTGGTCGAGCGTGTGCGAGCAGCTTCGGCCAGACCCTCCGATCTCGGCGGTGAGTCGCTTAATTCGATCTCGCTCGCCTTGGGCGAATCGACAGATAGCACCCCGCCCGAGATCGTGAGGGCGGCGGTCGCGTCGCTGGCTGCGGGGCGCACCAGATACGAGCTCGTCACCGGATCTCCGAGGCTGCGTGCGCGCATCGCAGAGGCATTCAATGCCGAGGGCATCGAGAGCCTTAATTCGGACAACGTGGTTGTGACGCACGGTGCCAGCGCCGGACTTGCGGCGGCGATACTGGCGCTGGTCAACCCCGGCGATGTAGCGGTGCTGCCGGAGCCAACGTACTCGTTGTACGCGGATCAGGTTGCCATGGCCGGGGGGCGCGTTCGCTGGGTACCGAACGATGTGGGCGGGCGACCGCGTCTGAATCAGCTGGGCGCAGCGATGTCCGGAGCCAGGCTCCTGGTGATGTGCAATCCGAGTAATCCGACTGGCTATGTTCTGGCGGCAGAGGAGCTCACGGCGATAGTTGCGCTAGCTGCCGAGCATGACGCGAATGTGATCTTCGACGAAGCTTATCGGGACGTGGTGTTCGATGGCGTTTCTTTTGCCTCCTCGGCGCCGCTCGTTCCCGGGAATCCACATGTTCTCTGCTGCGGCACGTTTTCGAAGAGCTTTGCCATGACGGGCTGGCGGCTGGGATGGGTGCTCGCCGACAAGGAAAATGCCGACGCCATCAATCTGGTGCACCGGACGATCAATGGTCCGCTGAGCACGTTCGTGCAGGACGCCGCGTCCTCGGCGCTGAGCCTGCCGCACGGACACCTCCAGCGTGCGGTTAGCGAACTACAGGTCCGCCGCGACCTGGTCTGCGCATATCTCGGCGCGATGTCTGGCGTCGAGGCGGCGATTCCGCAGGGCGCGTTTTACGTGTTCCCCAGGATCGACCGAGGTCTGACGTCGGCAGAGCTGACGTCCCGGCTGGCAAAGTCAGGGGTTCTGGTCAGGGCCGGAAGCGAGTACGGGCCCTCTGGTGAGGGGCACATACGAATCTCCTTCGCCCTGAATACTTCACAACTTAGGGAAGGGATGGAGCGTATATCGGAATGCATCCTCCAGATCTGAAGGCGCTCCGCCCGAAGCGAAGCACGCGAATTCGGCGCGCACAACAAGAGGCTGGCTCATGAACAATGAACAGATCGAAGTGCTGTCAAAGCTGAAGGCATTTGGCTCGGCGACGGTATATGAAGCCCTCGGCCGAGTCGGTGCGATGCATCATGCGATAAAGCCCTTGGATCCACGGCGTTCCGTCGTCGGTCGCGCTTTCACCGTTGATAGCGCACCCGGTGACAATCTCACCGTGCACTACGGCGCCGGCCTTGCTAGTCGCGGTGATGTCCTCGTTGTCGATGCGAAAGCGTTTGTAGCTGCCGGGCCATGGGGCGATGTTCTGAGCCATTACGCGATGAACAGGGGAATAGCGGGCCTCGTTATTGATGGTGCCGTCCGCGACAGTCGCGCGATCGTGGATATGGAGTTTCCTGTCTTCTGCCGGGGCGTCTGCATCATAGGGACCGATAAGGTAAATCTCGGCCGAGTCAACGAGCCCATCGTTTGCGGAGGAGTCACAGTCCGGCCAGGCGACTTGATCGTCGGCGACGCTGATGGCGTGGCAGTGGTGCCGCAAGAACTCGTCGGCGATGCGTATGAAGCTAGTGCGAAACGTGAACAGGCAGAGAACGACCTGCGCTCAGCGATCACACGCGGAGCGAGTCCTATCGACCTGCTTAATTTGCGTGGCACCTTGGACGCGGCGCTTGCCGCGCGTGAGCTTTAGCCGATGAATGCGTAAATTGCGCTACAGCCGATCCGGAGAATATCAAGGCGCTGGCGGACGAATCGGGCGCGAGGCAGCCTGCAGTAACCATTCATCTCGTTGACGCTGAGTGTTTGTGGGCCTGGCTGGAATCATGCTGGTGCGGCGGCGGGGAGCGGGAAATGCAGGGGCTGCCGGTCATGGCGCTGTGCAGGACGGTGAGGACGTCCTAGCCGTGCTTGCAGGCGATGTCGATGTACGTTGCCGATGAGCTCGGTGCCGTAGTTGCTGTTGTTCGCGTAGTACGAAATGCGCCGGATTCCGGATATACGCTCACGGAATGGGGCGTTCGCGACGAGTTCCGTGCCATTCACGTTCAGGTCATCCAGCGGTGCGGCGTTAGGTAGCTGGGCTGGAGCGCCCCATGTTAGTGCCAAGTGCGCAGGGCGGCGCGGGCGAAGGCCACGCCCTCGGCTGTCGGCGTGACTACTGAGCGCCGGGGGCCGTCGTCGCTGAGGGCGCCGACCCGTCGCAGGACCGTCTTGGTGTCCCAGGACGCGTGATTTGCGCCAAGCTCGGTGAGCTCGGTGCCATCGGCGTTGACCCAGCCGATCATGCCGAGCAGACGGGCGGTGATCACGTCTGGGTCGTCGGCGGTCTCGGCGGCCAGTGCGAGCAGGAGAATGAGCCCGGCCTGGGCTTCGCAGGTGTCCCGTGACGTGGGTGGCATCCGCTTGGCCAGGTGCCACCACAGCGCGACCGGGTCGCCGCGCAGTTTGCGTGCAGGCGAGCTGAGCAGGAGCGTCCCGTGGCGTTTGCGCAGCAGGCCCATGGCGGATGCCGATTCACGCAGGTGCAGGACGGGCAGTGTCTGATTCTCCCGGTTGCCCTTGCCGATCCATTCCTCGCCCAGGCCTAGTTCGGTCATAGCGGCTTCCACATGGGCCGGAGGGAGGTGGTCGGCCGCGGTCAGCTTGGTTCCGTCATCGCCGACGTGGTTCAGCAGCCAGCTGTATGGGCGGACCATCTGCGAGGCGGTAGCGATATCCACCAGCACTGGCTGGTCCAGGCGAGCCCTGCCGATCAGCTGCCGCAGTTCCCGCTTGCCAGCCCCAGCCTGGACAACGCCCAAGAGCTCAGCGAGGGGCACTGGATAGTTGCGCTGCTGCCCAGCGTCGCTGCCATCCGGCTCACCCTGATCTTGCCAGGCAAGGCCAGCCATCGTCTTGTTGATCTCGCCAATGTCGAACGGAGTCACGCCCACAGCTTCTGGGTCGGCGAAATCGCCGTACACGTGGCTAAGTTCGGCCATCGCGGCGGCGTGATCGGGGTTGCCCCGGTCGCTGGCCGCGCAGATCAGCTCGTAAGCGTAGACGCCGCCGCTGTCCTCCGCGGCGGCCAGCCAGACAAACTGCCCGCGGCCCGCGCTGGGGTAGCACCGCCTCTAGCTTGATGGTGTGCTGCCAGTCATCACCGAAGTCGTAGTCGTAGAACAACTTGTCGCCGACGTCAGCCAGCACCTCGTCAAGGCGCACGTCTTCCTCAGGAATCCCGGTCTCGCCGTCTTGCACCTGGGACGGGCACAGGTAATGCTCGGTCTCGCGATTGTAATGACCCAGACCGGAACCGAACTGATGCAAGTGACTGTCACTCCAGCCGAACGCCACTTGGATGACCTCGTGGACCTGGTCGAGAATCAGGTCCGACGCTCGCTCGAGTCGGCGCCACAACGGCGGCCTGGTTCTGTTGAGGTCGATCCTGATGCGGTAGGTAACGGTCTCAACTCGCCGGGACCGGCGGCGAGACGGTGCGGCTGCTGTTCGAACAGGCTGCCAAGCGGAGCTTGACGGACGAGCAGGCTCTGCAGCCTCTCCTCAATGTCGCCTTGGGTCAGACCCGACATTCCAGCGACAAGCTGCCCCGGGCCTGCCAGTTCGTTTCCCGGCGTCTTGTCAGAACGTGTCCCACCGGCCACGGCGACACGGTACTGGCTTCCCAGCGATACACACGCCGAACCAGCGCCAAACGCGCGATCATCTGTCGCGGTCGGCGAAGGCATGGTGCCGGGCCGGTTGATGCTTACCCGAAGAGCTCTCTCAGGACGGCGGCGGACCGTTGCGGTACTGGCTCGTCCGGATAGAACTCCGCGCAGATCTGCAGGGCCTCGTCGGCTGATTCCACCCCGATGATGCCGGCAAGCACGCGGAGATCATCGACGTCGCGTGTCCGGGCGGCGAGCGCCTTCATCGCGAAGACATGCGCTGGCGATGCTGCCGACACACGCAGCCCGGGATGGTCGAACACCCGGCGCTTGCCGGGGTCGTCCTTACCCGAGATGTAGATGCTTGCCTGCTCGTTCAGCCACTAGTAGGGCAGTCCGAGCTCGTCCGCGACGTGCCGGGCTTCCTCGATCACCACCCATGCGGGACAAACCGTCGCGTCGATGTCACGGGTCACGCGGGTGGCGTCGTAGGCCAAGGCCGTGGCGGCGCCGCCGACCACGAAGACGTCCGCAACGACACCCCGGCGGGCCAGGCGCTCGCCCAAGGCCGTGAATGCACGTTCCATCTCGGCCCGCCCGAAGAGGACATCGTCAGCTTCGGTCACGCGGCGTCCAGGTCCCGGGCCGACAGGTAGACGCCGTGCTTGCGGAACGCTGCTGGAGCCCAGACCAGTGCCTCGGCCCGCTGGATCTGCAGTTCTGCCGGAAACCATGGCCGCCGCAAGACCCGGGACTCAGTCCACGGCGGGGGAGCGAGGTCGAGCTGGGCGGCAAGGTGCTCAGCCAGCGCTGCCAGCAGCGCATCCCATTGCTCGTCGCCAGCGGACTCCGGCTCGTCTTCCAGCAGTGCGGGCTGAGTTTCGGCTTGCTCCCACCGGTACTCCTCGAGAAACTCCCATACGAGCTTCCACCGCACCTTGACGTCAGATGCCCGCGCCAGGCGGCCGCCCAATTCGGCCAGGGTCATGGGGTGATAGCCCGTCACGGTAGAGCCCCTCCAGTGCATGTCCGTGCCGTGCACGAGCATACGGCGCTGATCCGCCCTCACCCCAGCGCCGCGGTGTTTGGCGCCGGCGGGTTCTCCTGCATTCCAAGATCAAAGTGAGTGGCAGATTAAGTGGCAAATCGTGCTCGTGAGGGCCTAACCGGAGCTTGTGAGTGCTCGCCTGTGCTCGTGTTTTCCCTGGTCAACCTGCCCTACCTGCGGTGACGGAACTTGACGGATGTTGATGGTAAGGAGAAGGTCTACGGTTCGATTCCGTAAGGGGGCTCTGCGAGGTGTTCACACCTCACCACGTTTCATGTTCACATATGCCTGTGACACTCTTGCTGTCGCGCTGAGTTGATCTTGTTCCGGTTGTTCGCGGGCTGGTGCCGGGTTGCTGGGCTGTTTTGGGGTCTGTGCTGGCGGGGTGAGGGCGTGGCTTCGGGCGGTGGTGGTGCTGGTGGCTGCTGTGGCGGCGTGGTGCTGGCGGGTGCGGTTAGGGCGGGGCGGATGTGGTGCTGGCGAGCTCGCGGCGGCGTTTGCGGCTGCGGGGCGGCAGCCCGGCGGCGGCGCGGCGGTCGTTGTCTTGCTCGCGCAGGTGGTAGGCGGCGAGGGTGCGCTGGTTGCGGACGGCGGTCAGGCAGGCTAGCCAGAGCATGAGCGGGGTCAGGCCGGTGAGGCGGATCCAGCCGCGGTCGATGGTGTTGGCGGCGGGGTTTTTGATGCTGGCGTTGAACCGTTCGGCGGCTGTGCGCCGGGCGTAGGAGGCCCGCCATTGCGCTGATGGGTAGTCATGCTTTTGCCGGGTCTTGCCGGCGACGGCGGGGCCGGCGGTGATTGTGTGCTGGGTGCAGCAGGCTGGCGGGTGCGCGGGCGGGGTGAGGATCTCGGGCCGGTCCCGGCTGAGTTTGAGCGACCCGGGGCGCAGCGGGCAGCGGGTTTTCCCGGCGGCGGCGGGGCAGGTGTGGCGGCGGTAGCCGTCGGCGTCCTCGCCGGCGTGCAGTCCGAGTTTGTAACGGGCTAGCTCAGCGGTCTTCTGGTCGTGGGCGGCGGTATCAGCGGGGTTGGTGCCGGGTGGCAGCGGCACCAGTTCCAGTAGTGGCTTGGGGGTTTGGGGGCAGTACAGGTTCCCGTTGGCGATGATCGCGCCCTGGTGGGTTCCCTGGGGTCCGCGGTCGCTGGGGTGCAGGTCCTGCACCAGTTGCGCTCCGGCGGCGCGCAGCGGTTCTGCCCACGTTTGCGGGACGCGGTGGGAGTAGCCGGAGTCGGCCAGGATGTCGCCGAGCGGGACGCCGGCGGCTGTGGCCATGTTTGCCAGGACTGCTGCCAGGGCGGCGGCGGGGTCGTGGCTGCTGCTGCCCACGGTGATCCGCCGGGCGAACTCGGGCACGGGCTCGCCGTTCTCGTCGGCCACCATGACGGCCGCTGATAGGTAGTAGCCGAAGAACATCTCCCCTTCCTGGATCTTGCGGTTGACGTTGCGGTGTCCCCAGCGGGCCTCGGGGTCGGTGCCGGTGCCGGGGCTGCTGGCCGGGACCGGCCGTGACCAGGCCTCGACGTCGGTCCAGTCGGCGGCCAGCGAGGTGCTGGCGTCCTTGAACGGCTCGGGGATGCTGGCCTCGGTCAGCTGGTCGCAGATCTGCTGCAGCTCCGCTGACGGCGCGCCGTCGGGCTGGTCTTTATCCAGTGCCCGTCTGATGAGCCGGGCGGTGTGCTCGACCTGCCGGTAGGTCAGCTGGTGCGGCCCGGTCTTCCAGTCTTCGATGACGCCCAGCCGCTTCTGGTCGTCCTCGGGCAGGCTGGTCAGGGCGTCGAGGACCGTGGTCAGGTGGGCGGGACGGCCGTCGGCCAGGGCCAGCATCTGGCCGGCCAGCAGCGTGCCGGCTGTCAGCTGCCGGTGGCGGACGGCAGCCGGCAGCAGGACCTCGATCGCCTCGCCGGCGCCCGAGCCGGCTATGACTTGCTCGATGCCGGCCAGCGTGAGGGTCATGGCGGGGTTGCCGCCAGCCCGCCGAGCAGGGTGATCGCGTCGGCTTCGGTGCCGTGGTCCAGGCCGGCGGCGATGTCGCCGAGTTGCTGGCAGCAGGTGATCCCCGCGGCGTGCAGGAACGTAGCCAGGCCGGTCAGCGCCGCGGTCTCGGCCAGCCAAGTGGCCCGCAGCCGGCTGGTGTCCAGGGTCGGCAGCCCGCCCCCGCCGGCGAGCGAGCGGGTCAGCGGGTTGGTGATGTTGCCCCGCTCGGGCCTGTCCCCGCCGGTCAGGAAGTTCTGGCCGGCGAACTCCGCCGCCGATAGCAGCGGCGCGTGGTAGCGCGCCAGCACCGGCACTGCCCGCGGCGCGCGGCCGCTGCGGACCTGCACGACCACACCGCCGGAGCGGGCGTGCACGTCGGTGCCGCGCGCGTTGCGCAGGCCGGAGCGGATCAGGCCTGCGCCGGCGCCGAGGCAGACCAGCGCCGTGGCGCGCGAGCGCCGGCCCTGCGTGGGCTGGGCGTCCGCTAATGCCAGGTAGCCGGCGATCTCGGCAGCGCAGTAAGGAGCCTTGGCGCGCTGGCGTGGCAGCGGCGCATCCGCCGGGTCCAGGTGCGGCACCACCGCGCGGGCCAGGAACCGCAGGTTGGTGCGCAGTGTGCGGCGCGCCACCGCGGACAGGCCCGGGGAGTGCGCGGCGAACCGTTCGATCACCGACGGGTGCAGCAGCACGCCCGGCACAGGTTCCAGTCCCAGCCCGATGCCGTAGCCGGCGAGCTTGCAGGCCGCCCACAGCAGGCACTTGGCCCGGTCCTGGCTGCCCGGCCCAGCCGCCGCCACCACGGACCTGGCGAACGCCGCGGCCGCCGGCGAAGTCCCCCGGGCGGGCTTCCACCGCGTCAGGTAGCCGGTCACCTCGCTGTCGGCTGGCACTGCCATCGGATGCTCCTCGCGTCCACAGTAAATTACTGTGGACAGGCACGGGAACCCTGGATCTGAGACGGTGTGTCGTATGGAACCATCCGCGGAACGGGCCGTGGGACAGATCGCCGCCGAGCTCGCCGCCGCGGCCGGGCCTGCCCTGCCCGGCACCCTGACCGTGCGCTCCTACGCCTGCGGCAAGCGCCGCTGCCGCTGCCACGGCGACCCGCCCCAGCTGCATGGCCCCTACGCCGAGTGGACCCGCAAGATCGAAGGCAAGACCGTCACCCGCCGCCTGACCCCTGAGCAGCTAGCCGCCTGGCAGCCCCTGTTCGACAACGCCCGCAAGATGCGCGACCTGCTAGCCAGAATCCAGGACCTCACCCTGCAGGCTGTCGGCATCGACGACACCTGAACCCGGCAAACACCCGCATAACCCTGTGGACGCGGCCCGCTTAACCCGTGGACGCCGCCATCAGGAACGCGCATCGCCGCAGGTCAGGCCCAGATGTGAAGACCTCTCCAGGTTGTGGCGATTTTCCGAATATAGAACCGAGTACCTTACTCGCCGCGAGGGGCACTTGAGTGGCATGACCGCTCCGCTGTCAGCTGACTGCGGCTTACAATCCATGCGGCTGGACGATCGTGTTTTGGCAGGTCAGAGCCTTCTGCGACCCCCTGCGGTACACCCCTGAGACCGTTGGGATCTATCGTTCCCGTTGGTCGATTCCCTCAGTCAGCTGCGGAATCACCGTAAACAGGTCCCCGATCACGCCGAAGTCGGCCAGCTCAAAGATGGGCGCTTCCGGGTCCTTATTGACTGCCACGATCGTCTTCGAGGTCTGCATCCCGGCCCGGTGCTGGATCGCGCCGGATATGCCGACCGCCAGATAGAGCTGTGGCGACACGGTCTTCCCGGTCTGGCCAACCTGCAATTGATGCGGGTACCAGCCCGCGTCCACCGCCGCGCGCGAGGCGCCGACCGCCCCCCCGAGCTGATCGGCTAGGTGTTCCAGCAATGAGAAGTGCTCCGGTCCGCCGAGACCGCGTCCGCCGGAGACGACCACGGTCGCATCGGTCAGCTCCGGGCGGCCGCTCGGAGGCCGTTCGGTCCGGGCGATCACGCGGGCGGTCGTGGCCAGATCGGAGAACTCAAGGGCAAGCGTTTCGACCTGCGGCGTCGCGGGCGAAGGCTCGGGGGTGACCGCGTTGGCCTTCACGGCGACGATCGCCGGTCCCCGCACCACGGTGGCCTGCACAGTAAAGGAGCCGCCGAACACCGACTGCGTGGTCAGCACCGTACCCAGCTCGGGGCTCAGGGCCAGGTCGGTGGCGTCGGCAATGACCCCGCCGTCCAGCTTGACAGCCAGCCGCCCGGCCAGCTCCTTGCCCTCCGGCGTGGCCGCCAGGAGCACCGCAATCAGGCCTCCGCGCTCCGCCAGGATCGCAGCCACGTGCCGGATCGCCTCGACCTTCGGGACGGCGGTGTACCCGTCGAGCAGCGGGTCATCGGCGACGTAGACATGCGAGGCGCCGAAATACCCGAGCGCTTCCGCGGCCTGCGCGGCGCCTACGCCGAGGGCTATGACGGCGGGCTCGCCCAAGCGTCGGGCCAGAGTCAGCAGTTCTTGCTCGGGCTTGCGTACGGAGCCGTCCGGGGTTTCGGCGACGACGAGCACATACGGCACGATGACCCACTCCCTAGATGAACTTCTGGGCGCGGAGGTACCCGGCGAGCCGGGTACCTCCGTCGCCCTCGTCGGTGACCAGTTCGCCGCTGGCGCGCGGCGGGCGTGCTGTGGCCGATAGGACCTTGGTGTACGTGGCCTGGAGTCCGGCGTCGGCCTCGGCGATCCCGAGGTCCTCCAGCGACCAGGCCTCCAGCGGCTTTTTCTTGGCGGCCATGATGCCCTTGAACGACGGGTAGCGTGCCTCTCCGGTCTGGTCGGTGACGCTCACCAGCGCCGGGAGCGTTCCTTCGATGGTCTCGGTGGCCAGCTGGGACTCGCGTTCAATCGTTACGCGGGCGCCATTCAGCGACAGGCTTGACGCCAAGCTGATCTGGGGTACCTGGAGGCGCTCGGCGAGCATGGCGGGCACCAGTCCAAGGCCGGCGTCGGTGGAGGCCATGCCGCAGACGACGAGGTCGAAGCCGATCCGCTCGATGGCGGCGGCCAGCGCGCGTGACGTCGCGTGCACGTCCGATCCGTGCAGGGCCGGATCGAGCACGTGCACCGCGCGGTCGCCGCCCATGGACAGCGCCTTGCGAAGGGCGTGTGCTGCGTCGGCCGGTCCCATCGTGAGGTAGGTCAGCTCCGCCGCGCCGCCATCGGCACGCCTGGCCTCGGCCAGGCTGATCGCTTGCTCAGCCGTGTGCTCGTCCAGTTCCGACAGGCGCCCAGGCGCGGCGGCCCGATCGAGCGTGAAGTCCGCGGCGAACCGCCGGTCGGTGAGTTCGGGTACGTACTTGACGAGTGCGGTGATTCTCAGCACCGAAGCAGCGCTCCTTCGTGTCTGGCTATCGCCCGGGCGTGTCTGGCTGTCGCCGGGCGCGTCTGGCCATCGTCCGGATGCCCGGCCTGCGGCTCTCAGAGCCGCTCGATGACGGTGCCGGTGCCGAGGCCACCGCCACAGCACATGGCGACCAGGGCATATCTCCCGCCCACGCGCTCGAGCTCGCTGAGCGCCTTGGTGATCAAGATCGCCCCGGTGGCGCCGAGCGGATGGCCGAGCGCGATCGCGCCGCCGTTGACGTTGACCTTCGCCGGGTCGGCGTGCGTCTCGGCCTGCCAGGCGAGCACGACCGAGGCAAATGCCTCGTTCACCTCGAACACGTCTATGTCGTCGATTGACAGGCCGGTGCGCGCCAGCAACCGTTCGGTCGCCGGGATGGGGCCGGTGAGCATGAGCACCGGATCACTTCCGACCAGGACGGAATCGACGATCCTGGCCCGCGGGCGCACGCCGAGCAGCGCGGCGTTCTCGGCGCGCATCATGAGGACGACCGCGGCGCCGTCCGCGATCTGCGAGGAGTTGCCGGCCGTGTGCATGCCGTCCGGGGCGTCCCTGCGGTTTACCTTGAGGCCTGCCAGGCCCTCCCTTGTCGAGGGCCGGGGGCATTCGTCGGTGGCGAACGCCTTGGTCCCGAGGACCGCGCCGCTCTCGTCGGCCACGGGCACCTCGACCGTGACTATCTGGCTCTGGAACCTGCCCTCGGCGATCGCCCGCGCCGCCCTGGCCTGCGAGCCCAGTGCGTACTCGTCGAGCTCGTCCCGGCCGAAGCCCCAGATCGCGGCGATCCGGTCCGCGCCGTCGAACTGGGTCGTGATCTCCCAGTGGCTGGCGAAGCGTGCGTTTCGCGCGCTGCCCAGTCCCGGAACGGACGCGGAGCCCATCGGGATCCGGGTCATCGACTCCACCCCGCCGGCGATGGCCACGTCGAC
>Ga0335074_10001780_pt1 | contig 29174 bp, 27 predicted proteins | sample Lox_Sample_23_FD_206715 | JGI IMG/M metagenome (GOLD analysis project Ga0335074, IMG submission 206715) | Soil microbial communities from Loxahatchee National Wildlife Refuge, Florida, United States - Lox_Sample_2.3 | ecosystem: Environmental > Terrestrial > Soil > Wetlands | place: USA... | reverse complement strand
GCTTCGTCATGTCGGCCCGCGCCGTGCAGCCGGCATCCCCCGCCGCGGGATGGCGCGGCGGCGTCACCGCGGTCCGTGGTCTCGCCGTCGCGCGCTGGCTTGCTGCCGATCCGCTGCCGCTGCGTCGGGAATTTGCAGAGCTTGCCTGCCATTGGCGGCGGGAAGCGGCCGGATTGCCAGCGCGCCTGCCGCGCCTATGGCAGACCTGAACAGCGGCACGGCCGCGAGTGGTGCCCGCAGACAGCGGTCGCCGATCAGGCTATAAGCCACGGCGGGCACGATTGGCGGCGCGATCGCGGCGATGAACCTGACGCCACGTGAGAAGGACAAACTGCTCGTCGCGATGGCGGCGATGGTCGCAGCGCGGCGCCTGGCGCGCGGCGTCAAGCTGAACTATCCGGAAGCGGTCGCGCTGATCACCGATTTCGTGCTGGAAGGCGCACGCGACGGGAAGAGCGTTGCCGCGCTGATGCGCGACGGCGCGGCGGTGCTGACGCGGGCGCAGGTGATGGACGGCGTTGCCGAGATGATCCCGGAAATTCAGGTCGAGGCAACATTTCCCGACGGCACCAAGCTCGTCAGCGTGCACGAGCCGATCCGCTGACCGCGCCGCTCGCAGCTACGCCGGGATCAGCGCAGCAACTGGCCGCCATCCACCGAGATCGTCTGGCCGGTGACCCAGCCGGCCAGCGGCGAGGCGAGAAATACGACGACCTGCGCCACCTCCTCGGGATGGCCGAGCCGGCCGAACGGGATGCTGCGCAGGATCGCGTTGTAGAGCGGCGGGTTGTCGGTCTTGCGCTTCGCCCAGCTGCCGCCGGGAAACTCGATCGAGCCGGGCGCGACGCAGTTGACGCGAATGCCTTTTTTCGCCAGCAGCGAGGCTTCGGTCTGGGTGTACTCGACCAGCGCCGCCTTTACCGCGCCGTAGGGCGGCGTCCGTGCCGAGGCAACGAGTCCGGAAATCGACGAGATGTTGACGATGGCGCCGGCGCCGCTCTGCTCGAGATAGGGCACGGCGGCGCGGATTGCCCGCACCGTGCCGAGCAGATCGACATCGATGCTCGTCTGCCAGCCCACTTCGTCGTGGCTCGTGCCGAAACCGGACGCGTTGCATACGAGGATGTCGATGCCCCCGAGCGCGGCGGCGGCGGCATCGACATAGGCGGCAAGCGCGGCGGCATCGGCGACATCGCACGCCGCGGCATGCGCGGCGACGCCAAACGCCGCGATCTCGTCGCGCGCCTGCGCCAGGCCGTCGGCGCCGCGCGCGCAGATCGACACGGCCGCGCCGGCTTCCGCCAGGCCCAATGCGATCGCCCGGCCGATGCCGCGGCTGCCGCCAGTCACCAGACCGCGTTTTCCGGCAAGCTCGATTCTCATGGTCCGCGCACCTTCGCCGCTCCGATCCGCCGCCATGATGGCGCGGATCGCGGCCGCTTCCCAGCCTCGCGACGCGATGTCAGCAATGCGGGTTGGTATCGGAATCAGCGAGGTCGTTGGGGCCGACGACGACCGGCGGAAACACGACCCGCGCCTTCACCAGGCCGCGCTGCACGGCGACGTTGATCGCCCCGTCCATGCTGAACGGCACCAGCACCGTGCCGGACCCGAACATTCGCACCGGGAGCTTGTTCGACAGCGGAAAGCACGCCCGCAATAGCGCCCGCGCCCCGGCGGCCGACACGGCGTAGGCCGGAATTCCCCACACCAGGCGGGCGTCCAGCACGCAATGCGAATTGCGCCGGCTCCACCAGCCATGTTCACGCGCGTGATATTCAAACGCGCCCTTTGGCCCTTCGAACACGATGTTGCACCAGTCGCCGCCGCCGAAACCGACCGAGAGCAGCGCATCGCGGTTGTAGCCGAGGTAGAGGATGTCGCAACCGTGGGCCAGCTCGTCCGCGATGCGGGGGATCCAATCACACAGGGTTTCCGGCAGGAAGGCGTCATCTTCGAACACCAGGATCGGCCGGCCCGCTTCCTCGCATTTCAGCCACAGCGCGCGATGCGACAGCGCATTGCCGAGATGCCCGCCGGTAAAATTAAGGTCTTCATCGTCGATCAGCTGCGCACGCCGCAGTTCGCGCCGGTCAAGCGTCTGTCCGTCGACGGCGTCGAAGACGGCGATGTCGAACCCCTTGCCGGCATTCCACCGCAGGAACCGCTCGCGACGGTCGCGGCGCCGCGCGAGGCTGATCACGTAACCGGGCATCGCCGGCGCCGATGGCGGCTCGCTCATCCGTCTTTTCGGACCGTCAAGCGGCGCATCCGGCAAGCGGCTTCAAGCCGGGGATTTGGCGTTCGACATGAGCTGCCGCTCGACCCACCGATAGGTCGGCACGAGGCCGGCCTTGAGCGGCTGGGCCGGCGCCCAATCGAGGCGCGACCGGATCAGCCGATTGTCCGAGTTGCGGCCGCGAACCCCGAGCGGACCGGGAATATGCCGCTTGTCGAGCGGCTTGCTGGCAATCTCCATGACGAGATCCGCCAACCGGTCGATTGTTACCATCTCTTCCGAGCCGATGTTGACGGGTCCGGAAAAATCCGAGCGCATCAACCGCACCGTCCCTTCGATGCATTCGGCGATGAAGAGGAACGAGCGGGTCTGCTGTCCGTCGCCCCAGATCTCGATCGTGCCGTCGGTCGAGGCGGCGACCTTGCGGCACAGCGCGGCCGGCGCCTTCTCGCGGCCACCGGTCCAGGTGCCCTCCGGTCCGAAGATGTTGTGATACCGGGCGACCCGCACCTGCATGCCGTGGCAGCGCTGATAGGCGAAATAAAGCCGCTCGCTGAACAGCTTTTCCCAGCCGTATTCGCTGTCGGGGGCCGCCGGATAGGCCGAGATTTCCTCGCAATTCGGATTATTTGGATCCTCTTGATTATAAGCGGGGTACATGCAGGCCGACGAAGAATAGAAGATGCGCTTGATCGCCCGCTTGTAACAGGCGTCCAGAACATTGGCGTTGATCGTGACCGAGTTGTGCATGACGTTGGCGTCGTTATCGCCGATGAATATGTATCCCGCGCCGCCCATATCTGCCGCCAGCTGGTAGACCTCGTCAAACCGACGATCGATCACCTGGCGGCAGAAATACGCATCGCGCAGATCTCCGACGACGAAATCGTCCGCCACCGTATCGGAAAATTCGGGAAATTTCAAATCGACGCCGCGTACAAAATAACCGTCAGCTTTCAGCCTCTTGACCAGATGGCTGCCGATGAATCCCCCTGCTCCGCACACCAGCGCGGTATTCATCCGCCGCTCCCGTTCTGCCATGCCTTGGACCGCCGCGTCCGCCGCGCCGTTACCCGCCCGGCGACCCCCCCGATTTCGCCGGCAGAGTAGTGGCTTGCATCGCCGCGCGGCAAGACTGTTGTCGCGCAGCGCGTGCCGGGGCACGCCGGCAACAGCGCCGCGGCAGGCCGGGTGGTTGACAGCCGCCCGGCGCTTCGCGAGAACTCCTCCTCGCTTTCGCGCTGCGGCGCGGGATTCCCGGCCGCGCCGGCCGGCGACAAATCGGAGCGATCCGGTGATCATCGATCTGATCAACCTTGACCGTTTTGCCGACCGGCGGCGCCAATTCTTGACCAATAACGCGCATCTGACCGAGATCCGCCGCTGCGCGAGGTTCGACGGCCGCGACCTCGATGTCGAGGCCCTGGCCGAGAGCGGCACGATCGACCGCGACATCGTGAAGTGGTATTCGGCCGGCACGCTGGGCAATACGCTCGCCCATATCTCGCTGTGGGAGCGCGCCGCCGTCACCGGCGAGGTAATGACGATCTGCGAGGACGACGCCCTCTTTCATCACCGCTTCGAGGCCGAGGCGGAAGCAATGATGCGGCGGCTGCCGGCCGATTGGGACGTGCTGCTGTACGGCTGGAATTTCGATGCGATGCTGCTGCTGGACCTGCTGCCCGGCAGCTGTCCGGCGCTCGTCATGTGCGACGAGGACCGGCTGCGGGCGCATGCCGCTGAATTTCAGCGCCATGTGCAGCCTTCGCTGCCCCTGCGGGTGCTGCAGGCGTTCGGCGTCCTTGCCTATTCGATCTCGCCGAAAGGAGCGCGGACGCTGCGGGCGTTCTGCCTGCCGATTCGGCCGATGACCGTGACATTGCCCGGGCCGACCCGCAACCTGCAATCGGAGCGGCGGCTGGCGAATATCGGCGTCGATGTGATGATGTCGGCGGTCTATCCGCAGATCGGCGCCTTTGTTGCCTTCCCGCCGCTGGCGATATCGAAAAACGAGCACGGCGCCTCGACGCTGCGGCCCTTGCCCAATCTGGCCCGAGACCAGGATTGATCCTGACCCCGATCCCGCCCGATGAACTGGGCGGCGCGCTCCGCCGGTTCGCCGCGCAACTCGCCGATCCGGCTTCGCTTGCTGCTTTTGCCGCGATCCGCGCGACCTCAGCCGAGCGCGCCGTCGGCGCGGCGGCGGAGCGCCACCGGCGCACCGCTCTCGCACTGGCGCGTCGCCATCACATGAAGCTCCACCCGGCGGGAACCCGGCCGGGCTGCAACTGGGACGGCGACGCGCTCGATCGCGACACCGAAGCCTACGTTATACTGCACGAGATTGCGCATTTCGTGCTGGCGCCGCCGGAACGCCGCCGCCTCGTCGATTTCGGCCTCGGCCCGGGACCGGATACGACGGCGCGCGCCGCCGCCGAGCGCGCCGCGGTCGTGCCGCCCCTGGAACGCGACGCCGAGGAGGCGGCCGCTTCGCTGCTCGGCATCCTGTGGGAAGCGGCGCTCGGGCAGCCGGCGCTCGCCTCCTTTCTCGATCAGAACTGGCTCGAAGGCGTCAACCGCTCGGCCGCCGCGCATTTCACCGCGGTATTGGCCCGGCTGCAGCAGCGGGGGTTGATCGAAATCACCGAGGGCGGGGACGATCGGCGCCGCGTCGAGCAGCGCCGCTAGAGCCGCGAAATGCGATACGGCGACGGGCGCAGGTCGCGCGCCAACAGCGTGCGCCAGCGCGCCAGCGCGACGCTGTTCAGCAGGTCCTGACCGGACGCAGTGGCGCCTGGCGGCAGAGCGAGCCGCTCACTTCGCCAATTCACCGCCGCCGGACGCTCGATGGCGAAGCCGATCATCGTCAGCTCTCTCTCTGCGTTGGTCACCCGCATCCTGACGAAGCTTGATGCAATCTCAACGCCGTCGGTCCCGCACAGTTCCGCCCGGTTGTCCGGCGCCCTCCGGAACGCGGTGCAGGCGCGAAATGTTCGGCCGGTATGACCGAGGCGATCCAGACGAGCAACGCGCGACCGCGGCTCCGCGCGCGGGTGTCGCGATGGGGCTGCATCCTGACGAATGTGTGGAACGAAATAGCCCGCGACCATGTCTCCGTCATGGCCGCGGGCGTCGGGTTCTACGCCTTCCTGTCGATCTTTCCGGCAATGTCGGCCATCATTTCGGTTTACGGCTTGGTGGGCGATCCGCGCGTGATCGAGCGGCAGCTCGCCAATCTGACCGATATTTTGCCGCCGGCCGCGCTGAAGCTGCTGTCGACCGAGCTGCATGCGTTGATCGCGGCGCCGCAGGCGGGGCTCGGGATCGGCCTGATCGTCAGCCTTCTCGTGACGCTGTGGAGCGCGATGTACGGCACGACGACGCTGATGCAGGCGCTGACCGTCGCCGAGAACGAGGAGGAACGCCGCGGCACCGTCCGCTTCTATGCACAGGCGGCGGCGCTGACGATCGGCATCGGCCTTTTCGGCGTCATCAGCCTGCTGCTCGTTGCGGTCGTTCCGGCGATCATCGACATGCTGCCGTTTCCCGCCGCATGGCGCAGCGGCATCGCACTGATTCGCTGGCCGTTGCTCGCGTGTTTCGCCTATGTCGCGCTTGCGCTCGTCTATCGGTTTGCGCCATCGCGCGAGGCGCCGCAGTGGCATTGGGTGGCGCCTGGCACGATCGCGGCGGTCGCGCTGTGGCTGCTCGGATCGGCCGGGTTTTCCTATTACGTTTCCGAGTTCTCGTCCTACAACAAGACCTATGGCACGCTCGGCGCCGTCGTCGTCTTGATGATGTGGTTCTATTATACCGCGTACATCATCCTGGTCGGCGCCGAGTTGAACACCGAACACGAGAGGGCGAGCGCGACCGCCGAGTGAAAAGCGGACGGCCGCGCAAGGAGGGGGGATGAGCTTTGCGCCGACCGATGAACAGCAGGCGATCCGCGAGGCGGTGACGCGGCTGTGCGCCCGTTTTGGCGACGATTACTGGCTGCGCAAGGACGAGAGCGGCGAGTTTCCGCACGAATTCCACCGCGCCATGGCCGAAGCCGGCTGGCTCGGCGTCGCGATGCCGGAAGCCCATGGCGGCAGCGGGCTCGGCATCACGGAAGCGGCGATCGTCATGCAGGCGGTGGCGCAGTCGGGCGCCGGATTTTCCGGCGCCTCCGCCGTGCATATGAACATTTTCGGGCTGCACCCGGTCGTCGTGTTCGCCAGCGACGCGCAGAAAAAGCGCTTTCTGCCGCCGCTGATCGCCGGGCGCGAGCGGGCGTGCTTCGCGGTGACCGAACCCGATGTCGGGCTCGACACGACGCGCCTCAGGACGCGCGCCGTGCGCGACGGCGCCGACTATGTGATCAGCGGCCGCAAGATCTGGACTTCGACCGCGCAGATCGCCGAGAAGATGCTGATCCTCGTACGTACGACGCCCTATGAGGACACGGCGCGGCCGTCTGCCGGCATGAGCCTGTTCTACACCGACCTCGACCGCAGCAAGGTCGAGGTGCGCCTCATCCACAAGATGGGCCGCGCCGCCGTCGATTCGAACATCGTGTTCATCGACGGGTTGCGCGTCCCGGCGGCCGACCGTATCGGCGAAGAGGGCAAGGGCTTCCAATACATCCTGCACGGCATGAACCCGGAGCGCATCCTGATCGCCGCCGAGGCCGTCGGTCTCGGGCGCGCCGCGCTGGCGCGCGCCGCCCGCTACGCTCGGGAACGGGTCGTATTCGGCCGGCCGATCGGCCAGAACCAGGGCATTCAGCATCCGTTGGCCGAGCGCTGGATCGAACTGGAAGCAGCAGAATTATTGATGCTGCGCGCCGCCGCAGCCTACGACCGGGGCGAGGAGCCGGGCACGGTCGGCGCCTACGCCAACGCCGCCAAATATTTTGCCGCAGAGGCCGGACACCGCGCTTGCGAGACTGCCGTCCTAACCCATGGCGGCATGGGGTACGCGCGCGAATTCCACGTCGAACGCTTCTTCCGCGAGATCCAGATAGCTCGCATCGCGCCGATCAGCCCGCAGCTGATCTTGTCGCATATCGCCGAGCGCGTGCTCGGCCTGGCGAAATCATATTGATCGGAGCCGGCGCCGGCGGCGCGGCCCGCTCCAGCGGCCTGTCAGCCGACCCCGGCGAGCGCCGCTCCCAGCATCAGATAGGCGATAATCCCCAACACGACGACGGTAATACCGAGAGGAATGCTCTTCATCGGCGTAGGCACCCCACGAAACGTCCCGCTCCCCGATCGAAGCGGCCGTTTGCATTAACCCGCGCTTAATGATGGCGGTTCCCTTACCAAACCGTTAAGGGTAAATGCACCGGCCGGCCTGGGCCGCGGTAACGCTTACGCTCCGGCGAAGCGGACGACGGAGATCGGCGGCAGCCGGGCGTCGAGCGCGTGCCGCGATTCGCGGCCGTCGTCGCTGCTCCGTCAACGGAACGGCCCCGGCCGGCGCGCCGATCTCAGCCGCCCGGCAGGCCCTTTGTCGTCGAATATTCGAAGTGCAGCGCACGGCCGGAGTGGACGAGCGGATAGGCCGCATGCGCCGCCAGCGCCGCCTCGGCGAACCCCGACAGAATCAGTTTCAGCTTGCCGGGATAGGCGGCGACGTCGCCGATCGCGAAGATCCCCGGACGCGACGTCGTACACGTCGCCGGGTCGACGCGGATCTGGTTGTGCTCAATGTCGAGGCCCCAAGCCGCGACCGGCCCGAGGTCCGTCGCCAATCCGAAAAACGGCAGCAGGCAATCGGCCGGCAGGCGCCGCGTGTTGCCGGCGAGATCGGCGACAACGACCGCCGACAACCGGCCGCCCTCCCCTTCGAGCGCGTGCAGCTGGTACGGCACGATGAGATCGATGCGGCCGGCCTCGGCCAGCTGTTGCAGCCGCAGGGCCGAGCCCGGCGCGGCGCGGAATTTCGCACGGCGATGCACGAGGCTGACCCGCTCGGCCACTTCGGCCAACGACAAGGCCCAATCGACTGCCGAATCGCCGCCGCCTGCAATGACGATGCGGCGGTTGCGAAAATCCTCGCGCCGCCGCACCAGATAGAACACGCTCTCGCGTTCGAACTCGGCGATGCCGGCAAGCGGCGGCCGGTTCGGGCCGAACGCGCCGGCGCCGGCAGCGATGATGACAGCGCGGGCCGCAACGCGCGTACCGGCTATGTTTTCGATCGCGAAACCACCGCCGGCCGTCGCCTCGATGCGCCTCACAGCGTGCCCGAGATGAAACTGGGGCGCAAACGGCGCCGCCTGCTCGACGAGCCGTTCGACGAGCGCGGCGGCGGCGATTCGCGGATGACCGGGAATGTCGTAGATCGGCTTTTCGGGATACAGCGCGGCGCATTGCCCGCCCGGCGCCGGCAGCGCGTCGAACACCTGGCAGCCGATATCGAGCATGCCGCACTCGAAAACCGCGAACAGCCCGACGGGACCGGCGCCGATAATGGCGACATCGCAGTTGTCGGGCGCGTTCTGCATGCCGCCAGCTTAGCGGCGGTGCCGCGCCGAGCAAGCGGCTGGCCACGCCGCGCCGGCAGATATTGCGGCGGCTCGCGTCAAAGCGATACAAGGCGGTAGCAATGATCGCGATCGACCTGCCCGACGAGGCGGCCACGGCGGCGCTGGCGGCGCAAATCGCAGCGCTCGCCCGAACCGGCGATGTCATCGCCTTGAAGGGCGAACTCGGGGCGGGCAAGACCAGCTTCGCCCGCGCCTTCATCCACAGCCTGGGCGAGACCGGCGAGGTGCCCAGCCCCACGTTCACGCTGGTGCAGGTCTACCCGCTCACCGGCGCGACGGTGTGGCATTTCGACGGCTACCGCCTGCGCGATCCCGATGAGGCGTGGGAGCTGGGCATCGAGGAGGCATTTCCCGCCGGCATTTCGCTCGTCGAATGGCCGGAGCGCTTTGGCGCCCTGATCCCGCCGCGCCGGCTTGAGATTGCACTGCTTCCCGGCAACGCGGCGTCGGCGCGCCGGGCAGTGCTCGATCCCGGCGACGACGAGGGCGGCGGCTGGGCGGCGCGGCTCGCCGCCATCGCGGAACGGCAGATTTGAGCGGCGACCGAGCGGCGGTGATCGCCGATTTTCTCGCGGCATCCGGCTGGCCGGGTGCGGCGCCGGCGCTGCTGGCAGCCGACGCATCGTTCCGGCGCTATTATCGGCTGGCCGACGGCGTGCGCCACGCCGTGCTGATGGATGCGCCGCCGCCCGAAGAGGTGCGTCCTTATATCGCGATCGCCAAATGGCTGCGCGACTGCGGCCTCAGCGCGCCGCAGATCTATGTTGCCGACGCCGCGCGCGGCCTGCTGCTGATCGAGGATTTCGGCGATGCCGGCTACGCGCGACTCCTCGCCGGCGGCGCGGCCGACGCACCGCTTTACGAGTTGGCGATCGACACGCTGATTGCGCTCCACCGCGCCGCCGCGGCGCGCGGCCTGCCGCCGCTGCCGCCCTATGACGCGGCGCGCTTTCTCGCTGAGGCGGCGCTGCTCCTCGACTGGTACGCGCCCGTCGCGCTCGGCGGCGTGCTGCCGCAGAGGGCGCGCGACGATTTCCTGGCGCGCTGGCGCAGCATACTGCCGCTCGCTATGCTACCGCCGACGATCGTGCTGCGCGATTATCATGTCGACAATCTGATGCTGCTCTCCGGCCGCGACGGCGTGCGGGCGTGCGGTCTGCTCGATTTTCAGGATGCGCTGCTGGGGCCGGCGGCCTATGACCTGGCGTCTTTGCTGGAGGATGCGCGCCGCGATGTCGCCCCCGAGCTGCGGGCGGCGATGATGCAGCGTTACGCCGCCGCCTTTCCGCGGCTCGACAGCACCGCATTGGTGCGCGCCGCGACAATCCTGGCGGCGCAGCGCAACACAAAAATCATCGGCCTCTTTGTGCGGCTGTCGCAGCGCGACGGCAAGCCGGCCTATCTGCCTCACCTGCCGCGGGTGTGGCGCCTCCTCGAAGAGGATTTGCGACGCGAGCCGGCGCTGGCGCCGATCGCCGAGTGGCTCGATTGCCATCTGCCCGCGGGCGTCCGCGGCGCGGTGCGGCAACGGAGCGCGGCGTGAGCGATATGCCCGAGACCGCGATGGTATTGGCCGCCGGGCTTGGCACCCGCATGCGCCCGATCACCGACATCGTGCCGAAGCCGCTTGTCGAGGTCGGCGGCCGCGCGCTGCTCGACCATGCGATCGATCGGCTGGCGCTGGTTGGCGTCGCTCGCATCGTCGTCAACGTGCATTACAAGGCCGACCTCCTCACCGCGCACCTGGCACGGCGGCAGCAGCCGCGCGTCGAAATCTCGCGCGAAGAGGCGCTGCTGGAAACGGGCGGCGGCGTCAGGCGTGCGCTGCCGCTGCTGGGCGAGCGGTTCTTTGTCGTCAACAGCGATGTCGTGTGGCTCGACAGCCGCGACTATGCCCTGGCGCGTCTCGCTGCGGCGTTCGACCCGGTCCAACTCGACGCAGTTCTGCTGCTGCAGCGCACGGTCGGCGCAATCGGCTACGACGGCAGCGGCGATTATTTTCTCAGTTCCCTTGGGATCCCGCGGCGGCGCGGCGAGCGCGAAGTTGCACCCTATCTGTTCACCGGCATCCAGCTGCTGCATCGCCGTGCCTTCGACGGCATCGCCGACGACAAATTCTCGCTGAACCGCGTCTACGACCGGGCCGAACGAGCCGGCCGGCTGGCGGCGATCGTGCATGACGGCGAGTGGTATCATGTCGGCACGCCGGAAGGCCTCGCCGCCACCCGCGCCCGTTTCGCCTCGCAGCGCATCGAGCGCTAGACGCCGGGCCCGCGGTGCCGCCGCACGTCTATACGATCGCATCGGAGCGGCCGTTTCTTGCAGCTCTTGCGCAGGGGCTGATCGCGCTGTCCGGCGGCGATCCGCTGGCGCTGCCGCAAATGACGGTATTGCTGCCGACCCGGCGCGCGGCGCGCGGCCTGCGCGAAGCCTTTCTGCGGTTGACGGCCGAAGGCGGCGACCCCGGCGCGCCGCTGCTGTTGCCGCGGCTGCGGCCGATCGGCGGCCTTGACGACGACGAGATCGGCGGCGTCCCCGGCGACAGCGGCGATGACGCAAGCCTCGCGATCCCGCCGGCGATACCCGAACTGCGCCGCCGGCTGCTGCTGGCGCGCCTCGTGCTGGCGTGGAGCGAGCGCAGCGGCGAGGCGCCGCTCCTGCCGGGACAGGCGGCCGCGCTGGCCGGCGCGCTGGCGCGGCTGCTCGACAGAGCCGTCAGCGAAGGTGCCGACTTCGCGCGGCTGCACTCGCTGGCGCCCGACGATTTGGCCGAGCATTGGCAGATCGTCATGCGCTTTCTCGAGATCCTGCCAAACGCCTGGGCGCCGCTCCTCGCCGCCGAGGGTGCCGTCGATCCGGCCGAGCGGCGCAACCGGCTGCTGCGCCGCCAGGCGGAAACATGGCGGCGGTCGCCGCCGCGGGCGCCCGTCATCGCAGCCGGTCTCACGGGCGGCATTCCGGCCCTGACCGATCTGTTGTCGGCGGTGGCCTGGCTCGATCAGGGCGCCGTCCTGCTGCCGGGCCTCGATCGCGCGATGACGGCGGATGAATGGAAGATCGTCGCCGCCGAACCAAGCCATCCGCAGCACCTGATCGCTACGCTGCTGGGCGATCTGGAACTGACCCCGGCAGACGTGCGCGACTGGCCGATGGCGCCGCCGCCCGCCGGCGCGCCGCGGCGGCGGCAACAGCTTGTCGCCGAAGCGCTGCGCCCGGCGGAGCTGACCGATCGCTGGCGCGACCTGCCGCGGGCGGCGGCGGACGGGCTGGCGGGCGTTACCCGCTATGATTGTGCCAGCCCGCAGGATGAGGCTGCGACGATCGCACTACTCCTGCGCCGCGTCCTCGAAACGCCGGCGGCCACGGCGGCGCTGGTCACGCCAGATCGCGAGCTGGCGCGCCGGGTCGCCGCCGAATTGCGCCGCTGGGACATCGATATCGACGATTCGGCCGGTGTGCCGCTCGCGCTGACCCCGCCTGGTGCGTTTCTGCGCCTCGTCCTCGATGCCGCGGACAGCGGTTTCGCACCGGTGCCGCTGCTCGCCGCGCTGAAGCACCCGCTGGCGGCCGGCGGGCTGGCGCCGGAAACCTTTCGCGGCCTGGCGCGCCGGCTCGAAGCGGCGATCCGCGGACCGCGCCCGGCACCGGGCATCGCCGGGCTGCGATCGGCGATCGGCAACCGCCCCGGATTGCGCCGCCTGGTCGATCGCCTCCAATCCTGTCTCGGTCCGCTCGCCGCCGCGCTCGACCGCGACGGCGCGCCGCTTGCCGAATTGGTCGCCGAGCATCTCCGTGCGGCGGAGCGGCTCGCGGCGAGCGATCGCGAGGGCGGCGGCGCGCGGCTGTGGCGCGAGGCCGCCGGCGAGACCGCAGCGCGCTTCTGCCACGAACTGCTCGGTGCGGCCGGCGATTTCCCACCGCTGCCCGGCCGCCACTATCCGGCACTGTTCACCGCGCTCGCCGCCGGCGTCGTCGTGCGGCCGCAATATGGCCGGCACCCGCGCCTGGCGATCTGGGGCCTCGTCGAGGCGCGGATGCAGCACGCCGACCTGATGGTATTGGGCGGCCTCAACGAGGGCACCTGGCCTGGACCCGCGGCCCATGACCCGTGGATGTCGCGGCAGATGCGCGGCGAATTCGGCATCGCGCTGCCGGAGCAGGCGGTTGGCATCGCTGCGCATGATTTTGCGCAGGCGATGGCCGCGCCCGCGGTGGCGCTGACCCGCGCCAGCCGGCGCGAAGGCGTGCCGACGGTGCCGTCCCGCTGGCTGCTCCGCCTCGAAACGCTGCTGCGGGCGGTCGGTCTCGACGGCGCGCTCGGCCCGGATCCGGAGATTGCCGCCGCCGCTGCGTTGCGCGACCGACCGCCGCGCCGCCGCCGCCGCGAACCGGCGTTGCCGTGCCCGCCGCTCGCGGCGCGGCCGCGCCAGTTGCCGGTCACGCAGATCGAGATGTGGATCCGCGATCCCTATGCGATCTATGCCCGCCATATCCTCGGCCTGAAGGCGCTCGAGGAACTCGACGCCGATCCGGGCCGCGCCGAGCTCGGCATCACCGTACACGGCGCCCTGGCAAAGTTCGTCGAGCGCCATCCGCGCGACCTGCCGCTGTTCGCCGAAGACGAGTTGACCGCGATCGGTCGCGAATGCTTCGCGCCGTACCTGTCGCGTCCCGGCGCCTGGGCCTTCTGGTGGCCGCGCTTTGTGCGCGTCGCGAACTGGTTTGTCGCCGCGGAGCGCGAGCGGCGTGGTGCAATCATCGACAGCCGCGCCGAGTGCCGCGGAAAGCTCGTCGTCGCGGCGCCGGCCGGCGCGTTTACGATCACCGCCGTCGCCGACCGCATCGACCGCCTGGCGTCGGGTGAGCTGGTGCTGATCGACTACAAGACCGGCGCGACGCCGGCAAGGCGCGAGATCGACAATGCCGTCGCCGTGCAGCTGCCGCTCGAAGGCGCGATCGCCCGCGACGGCAGCTTCGACGGCCTCTCGGGGCCGGTCGCGGCGCTCGAATACTGGCGTCTGCCGGGCGGCGACCCGGCGGGCCAGCGTTGTCCGATCGCCGACGGCGATCCGGCAGCGCTGATCGACCGGGTGTTGCAGACAGTCGCGGCGCTGGTCGCCCGTTTCGACGATCCCGCAACGCCCTATCCGCCGGTGCCGTCGGCGCGCTGGCGGCCGCGCTTTTCCGACTACGACCACCTCGAACGGCTGGACGAAGCCGAGTGCGAGGCAGAAGACGACGCCGATACCGCGCCTGGAGACATCGCGTGACTCGCGATGCGGCCACGACGGCGCAACGGCGCGCATTGCGCCCGGCCGAGTCGGTTTGGGTCGCCGCCTCGGCCGGCACCGGCAAGACCAAGGTGCTGACGGAGCGGCTGTTGGCGCTGATGCTCGGCGGCACCGACCCTGCTCGCCTGTTGTGCCTGACATTCACCCGCGCCGCCGCCGCCGAAATGGCGAACCGCGTCAACCAGCGTCTTTCCGCCTGGACGACGATGCCGCCTGGCGCATTGCGCGAAGAACTGACGGAATTGACCGGTGGCCTGCCGCAGGCGGAGGACGTCGCGCGCGCCCGCCGGCTGTTTGCCCGTGTGCTCGATGTGCCGGGCGGCGCCAAGATCGCGACGATCCACGCCTTCTGCCAGTCTCTGCTGCGCCGCTTTTCTCTCGAAGCGGGCGTGACGCCGGAATTCGCCGTGCTCGACGAGCGCAGCGCCAGGGAGGCGTTGGCCGAAGCCGCCGCCGCGGTCATCAACGCCGCCCGCAGTGACGGCGACCGCCCCGGCGGATTGGCCGATGCGCTGCGGATCGTCGCCGCACACGCGCCGGAGGAGCGCTTTATCGAGCTGATAAGCCAGATCGCCGGCGAGCGCGAGAAATTGCGCCGGGCGCTGGCGCAAGGTGAGGCGGCGCTGCGGCAGCGGCTGTGCACTGCCCTGGGCGTGCCCCAGGATGAGACCTGCGACGACTTCGCCGCAGCGTTTTGCGCCTATGGGGCGGGTGACGAGACGGGGCTGCGCAGCGCCGCCGCGGCGCTCGCGGCAGGTTCGGAGCGAGACCGTGCCCGCGGTGCGGCGATTGCCCGCTGGTGTACCGTCATTGCCGCTCAGCGGCCGGCCCTGATCGATCAATACGTCAGGGTCTTTCTTACCGATAAGGGCGAGATCCGCCAGACGCTGATCAGCAGAGGCGCCGCGGCGAAAGCAGCATCGCCCGACACGTGCGCCGCGTTGCAGCGCGAGGCGGAGCGCATCCTCCGTTTCCTGGCCGGGCGTGCCGGGCTTGCCGTCGTGGAAGCGACCCTGGCGCTCGTCCGACTCGGCGGCGCCCTCCTTGATGCCAATGAGCGGCACAAGCGGCGGCACGGCCTGCTCGACTATGACGATCTGATAACGAAAGCGCTTGCGCTGTTGCGGCGGCCCGGCGTCGCGGCATGGGTGCTGTTCAAGCTCGACGGCGGCCTCGACCACATCCTGATCGATGAGGCGCAGGACACCAACCCCGAACAGTGGGAGATCGTCGCCGCCCTGGCTGAGGAATTCTTTGCCGGCGAAGGCGGCGCCCCGCGGCCGCGCACGGTCTTTGCGGTCGGCGATGCGAAACAGTCGATCTACAGTTTTCAGCGCGCCGATCCGCGCGAATTCGTTCGCATGCGCCGGCATTTCGAACAGCGGGTCATCGCTGCCCGGCAGGAATGGGCGGTCGTGCCGCTGGAAATTTCGTTCCGTGCCGCCGAGCCGCTGCTGCGGGCGGTCGATGCCGTGTTCCGCCGCGATGAAGCCGCCGACGGCGTCGCGCTTGACGGCGCGACGATCCGTCATGTCGCGGCCCGCGCCGGCCAAGCCGGCGTCGTCGAATTGTGGCCGCCCGTACCGGCAGACACCGACGAGCCGGAGACGGCACGGCGAGTACCGGAGCCACGCGCCCGGCTTGCTGCGGTGATTGCGGCGACGATTGCCGGCTGGCTCGAACGCGGCGAACGGCTCGACGCGCGCGGCCGTGTGCTCCGGCCCGGCGACGTGATGGTACTCGTGCGGCGGCGCAACGCCTTTGTCGCCGATCTGCTGCGGGCACTGAAAGACCGCGGCGTGCCGGTCGCCGGTGCCGATCGCCTCGCGCTGACGGGCGAACTGGCGGTGCGCGACCTGATCGCGCTCGGCCGTTTTCTGCTGTTGCCGGAAGACGATCTGACACTGGCGACGGTGCTGAAGGGACCGCTGTTCGATTTTTCCGAGGAGGCGTTGTTCCACCTCGCCCATGACCGCGGCGAGATGCGCCTGTGGCAACGGCTGCGCCGGCTGGCGGCCGAGGATGCGGTCATGCGGGAGGCCGCCGAGCGGCTGGGCGCGTTGCTGGCGCGCGCCGATTTTGCGCCGCCGTTCGAGCTTTATGCCGAGATCCTCGGCGGCGGCGGACGGCGGGCGATGCTCGAGCGGCTGGGGCCCGAGGCGGCCGATCCGATCGAGGAATTTCTTGCGCAGGCGCTGCTTTACGAGCGCGAGCATGTACCCTCGCTGCAGGGTTTCCTGCGCTGGCTCACCGCCGGCGATGTCGAGGTAAAGCGGGATTTCGGCGAGCGGCTGCGCGATGAGGTGCGCATCATGACGGTGCACGGCGCCAAGGGGTTGGAGGCGCCGGTCGTCTTCCTGCCGGACACGCTGCAATTGCCCGATCGTGGTCCGGCGCTGCTGTGGCGCGAGACGGATGGGCTGCCGCTGTGGCGGCCACGCGGCGATCTCGCGGTCGCCGCCTACGTCGCTGAACGGCAGGCGTTGCGGCGACGGCAATTGCAGGAATATCGGCGGCTGCTGTATGTCGCGCTGACCCGGGCGCAGGACAGGCTTTATGTCTGCGGCTGGCAGACCAAGCGGCCGCCGGTGGAGGCGCCGAACTGGCATGCGCTGTGCGCCGCCGGCTGGGACGGCATCTCCGAGAGGTTCGACTTCGACGTACGGCCGCTCGTCGGAGCGCGCGACGGCTGGCAGGGCGAGGGTCTGCGCCTTCAGGGCGCCCAGGCCGCGCCGCCGGTGCGCGATCGGCCGTTCGCCGCGGCGCCGCCGTTCGGTTCGTTGCCGGCCTGGGCCGCCGCCCCGGCGCCGGCCGAACCAAGCCCGCCGAAGCCGCTGCTGCCGTCGCGCCCGAGCGGCCCGGAACCGGCGGTCCTGTCGCCGCTGGCAGCGGCCGGGCGCGATCGCTTCAAGCGCGGCCTCCTGGTGCACCGCCTGTTGCAGAGCCTGCCCGATCTGCCGGCGGCCGAGCGCGATCGGGCGGCGCGGCGCTATCTGGCGCTGCCGGTGCACGAGCTCGCAGCGGGCGAGCAGGCGGATATCGCGGCCGAGGTCCTGGCCGTGCTGGCCGCTCCGCGCTTCGCCGAGCTGTGGGGCGCCAATTCGCGCGCCGAGGTGCCGGTTGTCGGCTTGATCGGCGACACTGCGCTCGCCGGTCAGATCGACCGGCTGGTCGTGACGCATGACCGCGTGTTGACCGTGGATTTCAAAACCGTGCGGCCGGCGCCGGCCAGGGAAGAGGACGTACCAGCGCTCTATCTGCAGCAGCTGGCGACCTATCGGGCGGCTCTCGGGCGCATCTACCGCGAGCATCGGATCGATTGCGCGATCCTGTGGACCGACGGGCCGACGCTGATGCCGATCAGCGGCGACCGCCTCGACCGCCACCTGCCCGGCCGCCTGAAACGCTGAATGCAATTGTCGGATCGGTTGGGAACCGAGCGCGGCGAGCGCGCGTCAATACGTCAATGTAATCTGTGTTCATCCCGCGCGAGGGCGGGCCCATGGGATCACTCCTTGGCTTTTATCTGACGATCGGCATCGTGCTGCTGGCGATCGGTTTTGTCGCGACCGGCCCCTGCCCGCACAAAAACCGCGATGTCGTCAGCGATGCGGTGTTTGTGCTCGGCTGGCCCGTCTACCTCTATGACGACGTTGCGCACGGCAACCTGACCGCGCCGAAATGGCTGCACCGGCAGGCCTGCGAAGGCGGCGTCGTCGCCTATCGGGTCGCCGCGCTGGCGCGCTGATCAGACAAGGCCGAACTCCGGCCCGGCGTCACGCCGCAACGCGGCGCCCAGCGCGGCGCCGGTCGGTACGGCGTCGGCGACTGCGCCTGCGCGGCGGCCGCGCCGCTCGGCCGCGCCGTCGGGCGACAGCAGCAGGCCATCGAGGATCAGCCGGTCGCCGTCGATCGTCGCCAAACCGGCGATCGGCGTGCGGCACGAGCCGTCAAGCGCCGCCAGCATCGCCCGCTCGGCGGCGACGCATGCTGCCGTCGCCGCATCGTGCAGCGCCGCCAGCAGCGCACGAAGATCGGCGTCCACGCTGCGGCATTCGACCGCCAGGGCGCCCTGACCGACGGCCGGCAGCATGACCTCGACCGGAAGGATCTCGTTCGCCAGCGCGGCCTTTCCCAGCCGCTGCAGTCCGGACAGCGCGAGCACCAGGGCATCGGCCTCGCCGGACGCGAGCTTGTCGAGGCGGGTATTGACGTTGCCGCGGATCGCGACGACGTCGAGGTCGCCGCGCCGGCGCAGCAGCTGGGCGCGGCGGCGCAGCGATGCGGTCGCGATGCGCGCGCCCGGCGGCAGCTCCGCCAAGCCGACGCCGCAGCGCGACACCAGCGCGTCGCGCGGGTCGTCGCGCGCCAGAACGCAGCCGATCGCAAGCCCGGCCGGCAGCGCGGTCTCCATGTCCTTCAGCGAATGCACCGCGAGATCGATCTCGCGGCGCAGCAGCGCCTCCTCGATCTCCTTCGTGAACAGCCCCTTGCCGCCGATCTCGGCGAGGAGCCGGGTCTGCACCCGGTCGCCGGTCGTGCGGATCGGCACCAGTTCGATCGGCAGACGAGGATGGGCGGCGGCGAGCCGATCGCGCACGAGACCCGACTGAAACATCGCCATCGGGCTGCCGCGGGTTCCGATGCGCAGAATTCGTGACGGCACGCTTGCTCCTGCAACAGGGTTCCGGACGGTTGCAGATGTGGCGATTGCCGCCGCAATCTGCGACGGTCGGCGCTTACGGCGGCACCGGCGCGCCCGTCCCGGTCAGCGGCAGAATGTGCAGCAGCGCCAGCCAGAACGTCGCGAAAATCAGCGATGCGAGCGCGATCGGCACGCCGGCGCGGGCATGGTCGGCAAAATCGAGGCGACTGCCGAGGCGCTCGGCCTGCTCGGCGATCAGCAGATTCGTCAGGCTGCCGCTCAACAGCAGATTGCCGGCCAATGTTGCCAGCAGCGCCAGCGCATAGAGCACGCCGGGAGGCGGGTTTGGCCAGATCTGGATCAGCAGCATCGCCGAGGGCAGGCTGCCGAAGATGTTGCTGGTTACGATCGAGAACGGCAGCAACAGCAACAGGCTGTTGGGCAGCCAGCCGGTACTGCTGAGGAAGGCTAGCACTTTCGATGCCAGTCCCGAGCCGTTCAACTGACCGGTGATCGCGAACAGGCAGGACACCAGCAGCAGCAGCGGCCAATCGACCGTGGCGATCATCGTGCGGCTGGTGATCTTGCGGTTGGCGAGCAGCAGGGCGGCGATGATCAATGCGCCGATCTCGCGTGGCAGCGGCGTCGCGAACAAGACGAGGAGCGCCAGGACGGCGGCCACGCCTTTGATCGTCTGGTTGCGGTCGAGGGGATGCGCTGGGATGACGAGCTGCGTCGGATCCGGCGGATCGGCGTCGGCGCGGATGCGGCGACCCCATTGCAGCCAGACGACGGCAAACACGACAATCAGCGCAAACAGCGCCGGCACGCCGCAGGCGAGCAGAAACGTCCAGAAGTCGAGCCGACCGATCGCGCCCAGGAGGATGTTCTGCGGGTTGCCGATCATCGTCGCAGCCGACCCGGCATTGGCCGAGGCGGCGAGCGCGATCGCAAACGGCCGCGGGTCGAGGCCGCGGTGCTGCGCCCCCGCGATCAGCAGCGGCGCGATCGTGATGATCAGGATGTCGTTAGCCAGCACCGCCGAAAGACCGCCGCCGATCGCCACGGTCAACGCGAGCAGGGTCGCCGCGCCGCCGCGCCGCTCGACGCCGCGCGCGCCGATGATCGTGCGGGCGCACAGGTCAATGAACCCCGCTTCGGCAAATTGCGCCGAAATGATCATCATCGCGAACAGCAGCGCCAGCGTCGGCATGTCGACGGCGCTGCCGAAATCATCGAGCGTCATCGCGCCGCTCGCCAGCAGCGCAATGACCGCCAGCAGCGCAATGCCGGTACGATCGACGCGCAGCCAGGCGATGCGCCCGGCTGCCATGCCGATATAGGTCAGGACCAAAACCAGCAGGGCGATGGCGGCGTGCATGCGCAGATCATGGCGGATGTCGCGCGATGATAAGGCGGGGACGATGCCGCAGGGCAGATCACGCCGTATTTGCAACGGTTTTGCACCGCGGTGTTGCCGCCGCGCCACCACCCGCGTAGGACTCGCCGATGCCGCTTTGCTTGGCCGCGGTCGAATACGGCGCCGGCCCGCCCATCGCCGTCCTGCATGGGCTGTTCGGCTCGGGCCGCAACTGGGCGACGATCGCGCGGCGTCTGGCCGCAAAACACCGCGTCGTCGCGCTGGATCTGCGCAACCACGGCAATTCGCCGTGGGCCGACACGATGACCTATCGCGAGATGGCCGAGGATGTCCTGTTCACGCTGCGCGCGCTCGGCATCGGCCGGTGCGCGCTGCTCGGGCACAGCATGGGCGGCAAGGCGGCGATGGTCGCGGCCCTCTGGAACGGTGGCGAAATCGAGCGTCTCGTCATTGTCGACATCGCGCCGGTGCGGTACGAGCCGCGCCATATGAGCCTCGTGCGGGCGATGCGCGCTCTCGACTTGTCCCGGATCCGCCGCCGCAGCGAAGCCGACGGCGCGCTGGCCGCGGCGGTACCCGATCCCGCCGAGAGGGGCTTTCTGCTGCAGAACCTGGTGCTGGATGACGGGCGGGCGCGCTGGCGCCTCAATCTGGCCGCGATCGAGTACGCGATGCCGGATCTCGTCGATTTCCCCGTGATGCCGGCGGGCATCGATTACCGCGGCCCGGCGTTGTTTGTCGCCGGCGGCCGATCCGATTATCTGCTGCCGGCGCACGAACCGACGATCGCCCGGCGTTTTCCGGGCGCGCAAATTGCGCGCATCGGCGATGCAGGCCATTGGCTGCACGCCGAGCGGCCGCAATCTTTCTTCGATGTTGTAGAGCCTTTCTTCGCCATCCACGGATGACGCGCAGAGCAATCGACGGCGGCAAGGAGGGTCGGTTGCGATTCTCCGCACGGCGCGGCGATGCGCCGCGCCCCAAGGCCGCGGTGCGTTACTCTGCTGCCTGCGGGAGTCGCGACTTTTCTTTTCCGCCGCAACGCCCGATTATCGGACGAAGCGGCGCGCCACGATCGGGGATTGCAGGAAGCGCTGCTGGGCGGGGAATGTGATCGTTTTCGCAGGCGGAATTCTGCTGATTGCGGCGGCGCTGTTTGGCGGCTTGTCGTGGCGCCTGCGAAAGGCGTTGCGGCAGGCGATCGCGGCAGGCGGCATCACCGCGCGCCGTCACGCCGGTCTGGCGGCCATCCTCGCCGCGGCGCCGGCCGCCGCGTTCTGCTGGCGCGACCGTGACGAGCCGACGGCGCACGGCCGGCTCCCCGGTCACGGTGCCGAATTGTCGTACGACGCCTTCACCGCCGGGCTGGACGGGGCCGACGCGGCGCACCTTGCCGCTGCCGTCGAGGCATTGCGCCGGGTCGGCACGCCGTTCAACGCGACGCTTTCAGCGCCCGACGGCGCCGCCTATGACGTCGAAGGCTGCTGCATTCCCGGCGGGGAACGCGTGCTGTGGGTCGCCGACGTGTCGGCGCTGCGGCAGACCGAACAGGCGCGGGCGGCTGCCGCGGCGGAAGCCGGCGCGCTGCGCGATGTCATCGAAGTGCTGCCGCTGCCGGTATGGCGGCGCGACCCGGCGCTGCGGGTCGTCGATTGCAACGCCGCCTTCGCTGCCGCACTCGACCTGACGCGCGACGCGGCGCTGGCAAGACCCTGCGAACTCGCCCCCGACGGCGGCGCCGCCGAACCGCCGGCCATCGCCCGCGCCGCCGCCGCGGGCCCCGCGCAGCGCGACGAGCGGCACGTCGTCATCGGCGGCTCGCGGCGCCTGCTCGAACTCACTGAGGCCCCCGCCCGCGCCGGCGGCACGATTGGCTTTGCGCTCGACCGCACCGAACTCGAAAGCGCCGAGAGCGAGCTGGCGCGACACGTCAATGCGCATGGCCAAGTGCTCGAGAGCATCAACGCCGCGGTCGCGATCTACGGCGCCGACAAGCGATTGAGCTTCTTCAACTCGGCGTTCGCCCGGTTGTGGGGCATCGAGGAGGACTGGCTGGCCGGCGAGCCGTCGCTCGACGAGCTGCTGGAGCGGCTGAGGGAACTGCGTCGCGTGCCGGAATACGCCGATTTCCGCGCATTCAAGCGGCAGCAGCTCGAAATGTTCACATCGCTGATCGAGCCGCAGAGCGAATTGATGCACCTGCCGGACGACCGCACGCTCAGCCTGTCCGTCTCGCCGCACCCCCTGGGCGGCCTGATCTTTGTCTACGAGGACGTGACCGACCGCCTTGCGTTGGAGCGCTCCTACAACACGTTGATCGAAGTGCAGCGCGAGACGCTCGACAACCTGTTCGAGGGCATCGCCGTATTCGGCAGCGACGGCCGGCTGAAATTGCACAATCCGGCCTACGCCAAGATATGGGGGTTGTCGGAGACCGATGTGGCGGGCGAGCCGCATGTCGGCGAAATCGTCGAGAAGATCCGCGCCTTCTACGATGACGGCGGCGATTGGCCGGCGACCCGCGACCTGATCATTGCCGGCATCGCGGCGCAGACGCATTGGAGCGGTCCGCTGGACCGGATGGACGGCTCGGTACTGCAGCTGGCGAGCGTGCCGCTGCCCGACGGCAACCTCCTGCAGACCTGCCTCGATGTGACCGATACCGCGCGCGTCGAGCGCGCCTTGCGCGAGCGCAACGAGGCGTTGGAGACCGCCGGCCGGCTCAAAAGCGAATTCATCGCCAACGTCTCCTACGAACTGCGCACACCGCTCAACGCGATCATCGGCTTTGCCGAAATCCTGACGAACCAGTATTTCGGGCCGCTGACGCCGCGGCAGCTAGACTACAGCCGCGGGATCCTCGAAAGCTCGCACCGGTTGATGACGCTGATCAACGACATCCTCGACCTGGCGACGATCGAAGCAGGCTACATGGCGCTGGAAACGGCGTCGGTCGACATCCGCGAACTGCTCGAAGCCGTCGCTACATTGACCCGAGAGCGGGCGCGCACCCAGAACCTCGCACTCTCCGTCTGCTGTCCGGCAGGCATCGGCATCATCGCCGCGGACGAGCGGCGCCTGAAGCAGGCGCTGTTCAACCTCGTGTCGAACGCAATGAAGTTCACGCCGTCCGGCGGCTCCGTGCGGATCGCGGCGCGGCTCGATGCGCGGCGGGGTGATCTCGTGCTGGAGGTGGCCGACACCGGGGTCGGCATCCCGACGGCCGATCAGCAGCGTGTGTTCGAAAAATTCGAGCGCGCCAACCCGCATGCCCGCGAATCCGGCGCCGGCCTCGGATTGTCGCTGGTCAAGAGCCTGATCGAACTGCACGGCGGCACCGTCGGGATCGAATCGGCGCCGGGCCGTGGCACGACCATCCTGTGCCGGTTGCCGGCGGCGCTGCGCGTGGCGGACCGCGAAGCGGCCGCGACGGGTGCGGCAAAGTGATGTAACCGGCCGGAGTAGGCTTGTCGCCGCGCGGAGGTGGGAGATGGCCGAGCAGCGCCCGTTGCGCGTCGCGATTGCCGGGTTTGGCGCGATCGGCAAGGTGGTTGCGGCACGGCTCGACCGCGGCGACATCGACGGGCTGGCGCTCGCCGCCGTTGCGGCCCGCAACCGAATGCGCGCCGAACGGGGGATGGCCGCTTTCGCGCAGGCCGCGCCGGTGTTGCCGCTGGCGCGGCTGGCGGACGCAGCGGATATCATTGTGGAATGCGCCCCGGCCGCGGTGCTGCGCGAGATTGCGGAACCGGCGCTGGCCGCCGGGCGCACGCTTGTCGTGCTGTCGTGCGGCGCGCTCCTCGACAATTTCGACCTCGTCGATCTGGCCCGCCGCCACAACGGTCGGATCCTCGTGCCGACCGGCGCGCTGTTGGGACTCGACGCGGTGCAAGCCGCCGCGCAGGGCGAAATCGCGCGCGTCCACATGATCACGCGAAAGCCGCCGAACGGGCTGGACGGCGCACCCTATCTGATCGAGCGCGGCATCAGCGTTGCCGGTCTCGCGCGGGCGCTGTGCGTCTTCACCGGCAGTGCGCGCGAGGCGGCACGTGGCTTTCCCGCCAACGTCAACGTCGCAGCGGCGCTGGCGCTGGCCGGCCTCGGACCCGACCGCACGACGGTCGAGATCTGGGCCGACCCGGCCGTCACGCGGAACACGCACCGCATCGAAGTCGAGGCCGATTCGGTGCGTCTTGCGATGCAGATCGAGAACGTGCCGAGCGCCGACAACCCGAAAACCGGGCGGCTGACCCCGCTCTCGGTTATCGCACTGTTGAAAAAGCTCGCCGCGCCGCTGGCAATCGGCACGTAGGCCGCGGTGGCGCGGGCCGGCATTGCTTCTGTTTTCCCGCAACCCCAGATTCGCCAACGACATGATCTTTATCGTACGCGGCCGTGACGCGCCGCCGGACCTGCCCGGGGTCGCCGTCAAACTTGCCCGTCCGACGCCGGCCCGCGTGCCGGGGCTTGTCGGCGGGATCGACCATTTCTGCGTCGCCGAAGCAGCCGCTGTCGCCGCGCTGCGCGGTGCCGGCTGGGATGTCGTCGCATTGCGCGACGGCTATTACGAGGACGCAAGCGGCGGCGGCGTTGCGGTTTGGGGCCAGGGCCGCTACTGGGAGATCCGCAGCGATCCGTTCACGGTGATCGAAGCGGCCGGGCCCTCCGGCACCTCGCCGGCCGCCGCGCCGCAAACCGAACACGTCGAAGTCCGCCGCGCCATTTTCGGCGCATAACCCTTTCCGGGCCCGACGCACCGGCGCTTGACCCGGCGGCGCAAAGGAAGATTCTGCGCCGCTGATCCGTTGGGGAGTCCGGCATGAGCGACGAGTTCCACGAACTGTTTCCGCTGGGCGCGGACGATGCGCCGTACCGCAAGCTAAGCGGCGATCATGTATCGATCGGTGCCTTCGATGGCGAGCGCATCGTCAAGGTGGCGCCCGAGGGGCTGACCCTGCTCGCCCGCCAGGCCTTCATCGATTGCGCGCACCTGCTGCGCCCCGGCCATCTCGCGCAATTGCGCGCGATCCTCGACGATCCCGACGCCTCCGCCAACGATCGCTTCGTCGCGTTCGACCTGCTGAAAAACGCCAATATCGCGGCCGGCAGGGTGCTGCCGATGTGCCAGGACACCGGCACCGCCATCGTAATGGGCAAAAAAGGCCAGCGCGTGTGGACCGGCGCCGACGACGCCGCGGCGATCTCCGAAGGCATCCGCCGCACCTACACCGAGACGAATCTGCGCTACAGCCAAGTGGCGCCCTTGTCGATGTACGAAGAAGTCAACACCGGCGACAATCTGCCGGCACAGATCGAGCTTTATGCCGAGCCGGGCGACGAGTATCATTTTTTGTTCGTCGCCAAAGGGGGCGGCTCGGCTAACAAGAGCTTTCTGTTTCAGCAGACAAAGGCGGTGCTGAACCCGAAATCGCTGCTGAAATTCATCGACGAGAAGATCCGCACGCTCGGCACCGCCGCCTGCCCGCCCTATCATCTCGCGATCGTCATCGGCGGCACGTCGGCCGAACTGACATTGAAGACCGTCAAGCTCGCGAGCTGCCGCTATCTCGACAGCCTGCCTGCCGCAGGCAACGGATACGGCCAGGCCTACCGCGACCGCGACTTTGAGGCCGAGGTGCTGCAATTGACGCGCGGCCTCGGCATCGGCGCGCAGTTCGGCGGCAAATATTTCTGCCACGACGTGCGCGTGATCCGCCTGCCGCGGCATGGCGCCAGCCTGCCGATCGGCATCGGCGTCTCCTGCTCGGCCGACCGCCAGATCCTTGGCAAGATCACCGCCGATGGGGTATTCCTGGAGGAATTGGAAACGAACCCGGCGCGTTTCCTGCCCGACATTGGCGCCGAAACCCTCGGCGGCGAAGTCGTCAGGATCGATTTGTCGCGGCCGATGGACGAGGTACGGCGAACCTTGTCGCAATACCCGATCAAGACGCGCCTCGCGCTGAGCGGCACGCTGATTGTCGCGCGCGATATCGCGCACGCGAAATTGCAGGAGCGGCTGGACCGCGGCGAAGGTCTGCCGCAATACATGAAAGACCATCCGATCTATTACGCCGGCCCGGCCAAGACGCCGGCGGGTTACGCGTCGGGCTCGTTCGGACCGACGACGGCCGGGCGCATGGACAGTTACGTCGGCCCGTTCATGGCGGCAGGCGGCAGCTTCGTCACGCTCGCGAAGGGCAACCGCGGCCCGGAGGTGCGCGAGGCGTGCCGCAAATACGGCGGCTTTTATCTCGGCTCGATCGGCGGCCCGGCGGCACGTCTGGCGCAGGATTGCATCAGACGCGTCGAGCTTGTGGAGTATCCCGAACTCGGCATGGAGGCGATCTGGCGCATCGAGGTCGTCGATTTCCCGGCATTCATCGTCGTCGACGACAAGGGCGATGACTTTTTTGCCGCCCTCGCGTGATGTTCTGATCCGACCGGGTGCCTGTTTGCCGCGGGATGTCGTTTCCCCTGACTTGCTGAACGGCGACGCCGCCGCCTGGGAGGCGTTTATTCGCCAGTACGGCGGATTGATCGTCGCCGCCGTCCGCGGCATCGCGACGAGCCGCGGCGACATCGAGGACCTGACGCAAGAAGTGTTCGTGAGGCTCTGCAAGGACGATTTTCGCCTGCTGCGCAGCTACGATCCGCAGCGCGCCGGAATGTCGACCTGGTTGACGATTGTCGCTCGCAGCACCGCCCGGGACGCGCTGCGGCGGCGGCGCGCCGAAGCGGTGCCGCTTGATGCGGTGCCCGAAGCGCAACTGGCGGTCGAACCGATCGAGCCGACGCGCCGGCTCAAACTGCCCGAAGCACTGCTGTCGCCGCGCCAGCGCGAGATCCTGGCGATGCTCTACGACAAGGAAATGGATGTCGCCGAGATCGCCCGCGCCCTCGGCATCGACCCGCAAACCGTGCGCAGCGCGCATCACAAGGCGATGGTCAAGTTGCGGGCGCACTTCAAAGCCGATTTGGCTTAGCGGATAATTAGCCTTAAAGTTGCGGGGATAGGTTTGCCTCTACCCACCTACAATTAGCCGGCAGCAGGATGCGGCGCGAGATGCGAGGAAGCGGCAAGGATTTGGCGGGGCCTGCGGACCGGAAGCTGTGGCGCCGGAGCATGGCCACCGAAGCGGCCGACGAGGCTGCGCGCTTCCTCGACCTGGCCGGCTTCGCAGACGGCTCGCTCGACATCGACGACCGCGAGAGGGTCGCCGAATGGCTGGCCCGCGATCCGGCGGCAGCCGCCGACGTCGCGGCGGCCCGCAGCAACGCTGCCGCACTTGAAGCGTTTATACCGGCCTCCGAGGCAATCGTCGCCCGCGCCCGCGCGCTGCTCAGCCCGAGTCCGGCGGCTGCCGATATCGTCGCGTTTCCGGCATGGCGCCGCGACCGGCCGCGGCTGCTGGGCATGGCGCAGTGGGGCAGCCTCGCCGCCGCCGTCGCAGTCGCGGCATGGCTTGGCCTGACGCTCGGCATCGACACTTCGCAGGCGTTTGTCGGCGCCGGCGCACGGCCCGCGCAGGCGAGCCTGCTCGGCGACCTGCTCGATGCACAGCCGCCTGCACTCGGTCCGCTCGGCGAGGATTCGCAGACGTGAGCACCGCTACCGCCGGCCGCACCGTTCAGCGAGCATGGCCGCGCCGGCGCCTGTTAGCCGGATTGCTGGCGGTATCGCTCGCGCTCAATGTGTTTTTCATCGTCGGTGCGGTTTGGACCCGCTTCAACGGGCCGCCCGGCGCGGTCGATTTCGACCAGCGCCTGCGGCAGATGGCCGTCCAGCTGGACCTCAGTCCGCGGCAGCAGATCGCGTTCCAGCGCTATGATGCGGCGATGCAAACCGGTCGCGAAGCGATGCGCCGCCACATCCGTCCGCTCATGGATGCGGTGCGGCAGGAGATCGCGAAGCAGCAGCCCGATGCCGCTCGCATCGCGCAGCTGCTCGACCGGACGACGGCGGAGCACCATGCATTTCAACAACTGGCAATCAACAACACGCTGGCCTTTGTCGCGACCCTGTCACCGGCCCAGCGCAGCAGGTTTCTGGCGATCGAACGCCAGCACTGGCAGCAGCCGCATCGCTGAGGTCTCACCGGGTGTCTTTGCAATTGTACATTTAAGCTGAACAGCTTTAGTAATCCTCTCTGGATTTCGCGCGCCGATCGGGGGATCTTCCGGGGCATTTCGCTGTTTCGGATCGAAACGCGGACTTCGCGGGAGGCCAAAGCGATGCGACTGTTCCCTGCAATCGCCGCCGTGTTGTCGGTGGCCTGTACGATACCGCTGTCGGCGCATGCCGACGGCATGCCGCCGGTGGCCAGACTCGCCGGCCATGGCCGGCACGTCGTGCATCGGCGCATCGTGGAAACGCGCCGTTGGGTGCATTACCGGCTCCGCCGCTGGCGCCGGCCGGTGCCGATCGCGCTGGCGCCGCCCGTCCCGATCTATTTCGGCTGGCAGATCCCGGACACGCTGAACCCCGGTTATGACAGGGCGATGGTGCTGCTCTATCGAAGCCCGGCGGTCAGCGGCATGTACACCGACGATCCCGGCTTTCCGACAACGCCCGTCGTGACCGGCGCGCCCTACCAATACGACGTGTGTTGCGCGGTGTTTCAATATGACGGGATGGCCGGCGCATACGTGCAATTGTCGCAAGCCGACGCCGCGGAGGCCACGATGCCGCCGCCCAACGGCGTACCGATCCCGCTGCCGACCCCTTGACGGCTTCGATCAGCCGGGATCGCCCGTATCGGCGACGAGGCCGGCCGCCGTGATGCCGAAGACGGCGCAGGCCTCGTCCTTGTCGGACGTGTCGCCGCTGATGCCGACCGCGCCGACGATCTCGCCTGCCGGGTCACGGATCAACACGCCGCCCGGCACCGGCACGATGCGGCCGCCCGACGCGACCGTCAGCGCCTGAATAAAGCCGGCGCCGCCCGACGCCATGCGGCGGGCGAACTCGCGGCCGCCGAACCCCATGCCGAGCGTCCCCCAGGCCTTGCCCATTGCGATTTCCGGGCGCAACAGACTGGCGCGGTCTTCACGCTTCATCGCCTTCAATTGCCCGCCGCCAT
>Ga0335074_10001779_pt1 | contig 29176 bp, 17 predicted proteins | sample Lox_Sample_23_FD_206715 | JGI IMG/M metagenome (GOLD analysis project Ga0335074, IMG submission 206715) | Soil microbial communities from Loxahatchee National Wildlife Refuge, Florida, United States - Lox_Sample_2.3 | ecosystem: Environmental > Terrestrial > Soil > Wetlands | place: USA... | reverse complement strand
CCACTCTGGATTTTTGTTGTTACATTTCTGTATGCTATTTAATTATAAGATACTTAGTGAAAGATTGCCCTGTCGCTTTTCTAATTACTCCGGGGGAGGGGGTGGGGGGAGGTAATTTTCTAGTAACAAGAGACAGTGCTAGTGTACCGTCTCTAAAATGACTTTACAGCGGTTGATTTTCTCAAGGATCTTTTCGACGCTGGCCGTCCAGAGGAAAGGTTTGGGTTGGCGGTTGTTTTGTTGCATGTATTCTTCGATGGCAGCTATGAGTTCTTCGACGCTATAGAAGTTGCCCCGGCGGATGCGCTTTTCGGTCAGTTCGCGGAACCATCGCTCTACCAGATTCAGCCACGACGAACTTGTGGGGATGAAATGGAAATGGAAGCGGGGATGCTTGGCTAACCACGCTTTGACCTCCGGTTTTTTGTGGGTTCCGTAGTTGTCCACAATCAAATGCAGGTCGAGATGGGCAGGCAACTCGCGATCCAGGCGGCGCAGGAACTTGAGAAATTCCTGATGGCGATGCCGAGCCATGCACTCGCCGATCACCTTGCCTTCCAGCACATTGAGAGCCGCGAACAGGGTGGTGGTCCCGTTGCGCTTGTAGTCGTGGGTCATGGCGCCGCAACGGCCTTTCTTCATGGGCAGGCCCGGCTGGGTGCGGTTCAAAGCCTGAATCTGACTCTTCTCATCCACGCATAAAACCAGCGCTTTATCGGGCGGGTTCATGTACAGGCCCACCACATCGGTCAGCTTCTCTTGAAACTGCTTGTCGCGCGACATCTTGAAGGTGCGCACCCGATGCGGCTCCAGACCATGCGCATCCCAGATGCGTTGCACCGTCGCCGGGCTCACGCCCTGGGCCCGGGCCATGGTGCGCACGCTCCAATGCGTGGCCGCCGGCGGCTTGGTGTGCAGGGTTGCTTCCACGATTTGCTTCACGCGCGCGGCAGAAATGGTCGCCTTGCGTCCCCGCCCGGGCGCATCTTCGGTGAGCGCCGCCGTTCCACCTTGCTCAAAACGCCGCCGCCACAAGATCACACTCGGCCGGCTGGTTCCCAGTTCCTGAGCAATCTGGCTGTTGGCCTTGCCCTGGGCAGCCAACAACACGATGCGCACACGAAAGACAACCTTCTGCGGAGTGTTGCGCGCAGACACCCAGCTGGACAATGTACGTCGTTGTTCCTCGGTCAACGTCAGCGCTTCGGGCACGGTCCACATCATACGTGGAGCATGGCACACTTTTCCTTATGTGTCAAGCTATTTATGAGACACTACGCTAGCTTGGCCTTGAAGCGACAGCCTTGCACTTATAAACGAGAACCTCTGACAGAGAATGACCGGGGAAGCCATCTCTCGGAAAGAAGATGAAGGATCGAAAAGCTGCCCGGGAATGAAATCCGCGTGAAATGAACGACGAAAACAAAACAAATTTGCCGAGCTTTGCAGGGGCCTGCCGATTTCTATTGAACCGGCCTTCGTGGCACCTATATACTCGGGCTCTCCCCCTGAGAATACGTCGAGATTGTGCAACGGAGGCAGCAATGTTAAGGCGAGGGTTTGCGCTGGCGGGCCTGGGGATTCTTGTGTCTGTTGGGATTGCTGGATGCGGCGGAAAAGCGAAATCGATCAGCGTTGCACTCACTGCATCGGCCACAACCGTTGACGGTACCGATGCGGTTACTTTGACCGCGACAGTAACCCATGACAAGGACTCCGATGGTGTTACCTGGACATTAAGCGGTCCGGGAGCTCTCTCAGGCCAGTCGACGACCTCTGTGACTTACACCGCGCCGGCAGCCACAAGCTCGACGCAGACGGCAACCATCACTGCCACCTCAAAAGCCGATAGTAAAGAGACAGCCTCGGCGACGATCACCGTGGCGGCGCAACCCGCCATCACGACCACGGGTGCGGCTTTAGCGGCCTCAGTAGGCGCGAGCTACAGCGTGCAGTTGGCGGGCAGCGGCGGAATCTCGCCATACACCTGGGCCGTGACCGGCGGATCGCTGCCGCCGTGCCTGACCATGACCAGCGGCGGCCTGATCACCGGGACGGTGACATCGAGTTGCGCGGGAACGTACAGCGTGACCTTCACGATGACCGATTCGGGCTCGCCCAACAATCTCACCGCCTCAGCCACTGTGACCATCACCATTGCGCCGGCGCCTGCGATCACATTTACCGGAACCATGCCGGCTACTGCCACCTTCGGAGTTGCGTACACGGGCAGCGCCGGGGCCACAGGCGGCTCCGGTACGCTTACCTATTCGATCTCCGGGGGGGCGCTGCCCACCGGGCTCACGTTGAATACGAGTACTGGCGCGGTCACGGGATCACCAAGCGCGGGAGGGACTTTCAACTTTACGATCAAGGCGGCCGACGCGTTCGGCGACTCGGCTACGCAGAGCTACGACATCGTGGTTGGCTACCCAGTGTTGACCATTACCAGTCCGGCGACGTTGCCGGCTGGTTATGCCGGCAAAGCCTATTCGCAGGCGTTGACGGCGAGCGGGGGTTCTGGAACCGGCTACGTCTGGACGGTAACCTCGGACGGGAGCGCGTTAACCGCCGTTGGATTGAGTTTGTCGAGCGGTGGAGTGCTTTCGGGCGCAACGCCGGTTGTGGGATCGGCGACATTTGGCGTACAGGTGAAAGACTCGGCCGGAAATACGGCAACCGCGACCCTCTCTGTAACCATCGACACCGGTGTGACGATCACAACTGCATCGCCACTGCCGGGCGGCTACAGCGGTACGGCATACTCGCTGGCTTTTGCGGCGACCGGCGGTTCGGGAACCGGCTACACCTGGACGGTGACGTCGGGCGCAAGCCAGTTGACAGCAGTGGGATTGAGTTTGTCGAATGCCGGCCTGCTGGCAGGCGCAGCGCCGGTGGCAGGAACAGCAGCATTCACGGTGAAGGTGACCGATTCGATTGGAAACAGCGCAACCGGGAACTTCACGGTGACGATCAAGGCGGGACTGGCGATCACGACCACCTCTCCGCTGCCGGTGGGCTACGCGGGCGTCGCGTATTCGCAGACGTTTGCTGCGACGAACGGTTCGGGAACCGGCTACACGTGGTCTGTAACCTCAGGCGCGAGCAGCCTGACCGCAGTTGGGTTGAACCTATCGAGTGGCGGTGTCTTGTCGGGAACAACGCCGCTGGCGGGAACGGCCAGCTTCACGGTACAGGTGAAGGACTCGGCCGGGAATATTGCCACCGGCACTTTCAGCGTGACCATCAACCCGGCGCTGACGGTCACCAGCACGGCCACACTTCCTGTAGGTTATGTTGGAGCGGCTTACTCGCAGTCTCTGACGGCGAGCGGCGGTTCTGGAACCGGGTATAGCTGGTCAGTGACCTCGGGCGGGACCGAGTTGACGGAGGTCGGGCTGGCCCTGTCCAGCGGAGGCGTGCTCTCGGGCACCACGCCCGTGGCAGGCTCTGCGAGCTTCGGCGTCCAGGTGAAGGACTCTGCCGGGAACACGGCCACAGCTACGCTTAGTGTGACCATTGACGTCGGAATCACGATCACAACTGCGACGACGCTGCCTTCAGGGTATGGCGGGACGGCGTATTCTGAGTCGCTGGGCGCATCGGGAGGGTCGGGAACCGGCTACACCTGGACGGTGTCCTCGGGCGCTAGCCAGTTGATCGCTGTCGGGCTGAGCGTGTCGAGTGCCGGCGTGGTGTCAGGCACAGCGCCTGTCGCAGGATCAGCGACCTTCGGCGTGCAGGTGAAGGATTCTGCGGGGAACACGGCGACAGCCACTTTCAGCGTCACCATCAAGGCTGGCGTTTCCATCACTACCACATCCCCATTACCGGTCGGCTATGCCGGCGTGGCCTATTCGCAGACCTTTGCCGCGACGGGTGGATCAGGGGCCGGTTACACGTGGTCAGTAACTTCAGGCGCGAGCAGCCTGACCGCCGTTGGGTTGAGCCTGTCGAGCGGCGGAGTGCTGTCTGGAGCAACGCCAGTTGCAGGCACTGCCAGCTTCACCGTGCAGGTGAAAGACTCGGCAGGAAATGTCGCGACCGGCATCTTCAGCGTGACGATCAACGCGGCGCTGACGATTACCACCACCAGCCCTTTGCCGAACGGCGTTGCAGGAACGGCGTACTCTGACACGCTGACGGCGAGCGGCGGCTCGGGGACCGGCTACACGTGGACGGTGACCTCGGGCGCCAGCCAGTTGACGGCGGTCGCATTGAGTCTGTCGAGCGGAGGCGTGCTGTCAGGAGCCACGCCAGTGGCCGGCTCTGCGACGTTCGGCGTACAGGTGAAGGACTCAGCAGGCAACACGGCAACTGCGTCCCTGACAGTCACCATCGGCACAGGACTGACGATCACCAGCGCCAACCCACTGCCCTCAGGCTACGTCGGAACCGCGTACAGCGACACGCTCACCGCGGCGGGAGGTAGCGGCAGCGGACGCACCTGGAGCGTGACTGCAGGATCGAGCGAACTGACTGCGGTGGGGTTGAGCCTGTCGAGTGCGGGCGTGCTGTCAGGAACGACGCCGGTGGCAGGGACAGCGACCTTCACTGCGAAGGTTGTTGATTCGGCCAACAACTCGGCGACAGCGACGCTCAGTGTCACCATCAATCCTGGAGTCACAATCTCGACGACCTCTCCTCTGCCGGTCGGCTATGCCGGCGTGGCGTATTCTGACACCTTTGCCGCAACGGGCGGATCGGGAACTGGCTACACATGGTCAGTGACTTCAGGCGCGAGCAGCCTGACAGCGGTTGGGTTGAGTCTGTCGAGCGGCGGCGTGCTTTCAGGCGCAACGCCGGTAGCAGGCACCGCGAGCTTCACCGTGCAGGTGAAAGACTCGGCCAACAATGTCGCGACCGGCACCTTCAGCGTGACGATCAACGCGGCGCTGACGATTACCACCACCAGCCCTTTGCCGAACGGCGTTGCAGGAACGGCGTACTCTGACACGCTGACGGCGAGCGGCGGCTCGGGGACCGGCTACACGTGGACGGTGACCTCGGGCGCCAGCCAGTTGACGGCGGTCGCATTGAGTCTGTCGAGCGGAGGCGTGCTGTCAGGAGCCACGCCAGTGGCCGGCTCTGCGACGTTCGGCGTACAGGTGAAGGACTCAGCAGGCAACACGGCAACTGCGTCCCTGACAGTCACCATCGGCACAGGACTGACGATCACCAGCGCCAACCCACTGCCGGTAGGCTACGTCGGAACCGCGTACAGCGATACGCTCACCGCGGCGGGAGGCAGCGGCAGCGGACGCACCTGGAGCGTGACTGCAGGATCGAGCGAACTGACTGCGGTGGGGTTGAGCCTGTCGAGTGCGGGTGTGCTGTCAGGAACGACGCCGGTGGTGGGGACAGCGACTTTTACTGCGAAAGTAGTCGATTCGGCCAACAACTCGGCGACAGCGACGCTCAGTGTCACCATCAATCCTGGACTGACGATTACCTCATCCAGCCCGCTTCCGGCGGGCACTGCAGGAGTGGCATATTCCTACGCATTGACGACTTCAGGTGGAACAGGCACAGGGCTGACCTGGTCGGTAAGTGCGGGAAGCAGCAGCCTGACAGCCGTTGGGCTAAGCCTGTCGAGCGGTGGAGTGTTGTCTGGAGCAACCCCAATAGCGGGCACCGCGAGCTTCACCGTGCAGGTGAAAGACTCGGCCAACAATGTCGCGACCGGCACCTTCAGCGTGACGGTCTACAGCGGCGTAACGCTGCCAGCGGCGAATCCAGCAACGCTTGGTGCCGCTGACGCAGGCCTGGCGTACACGGGCACGATTGTTGTTGCCGGCGGCAGCGGCAATTACACGTGGACGGTGACCGGCCTGAGCGACAATCTAACATCATCGACCAGCGGTTCAACCCTGACCATCACCGGAACACCGACTGCATCCACTTCGACAACCACAGTGCACTTCAATGTCACTGTGAAGGACACGACGGCTAACCAGACGGCCGGTCCAGTGACGTACAGCATCACGGTGTACCCGTCGCTGTCTCTGCCGGCGCCCGATCCCAGTTCGCTGCCCTCCAGTGCCTATGTCGGCATTGCTTACAACAACGGAAGCGGGGGCACGATCACGGGAGCCGGCGGTAGCGGAACCCTGTCCATAGTGAGCCCATTACCAAACTCCCCCGGAGGGCCGGGTCTTCCGGTCGCCAGTGGTTTGTCCTCAACCTCGAGCGGAGCAACGCTCACCGTCAGCGGAACACCCACCGCGTATACAACCCCGCCCTATACGCTCACATTCAACGTCACGCTGACCGACACTACAACCGGATACAGCATTACGCAAACGGGATATTACATCAACGTGAGCAATCCGCCAGCGTTGTCGCTGCCCACGCCGAGTTCCACGGTTCCTGGATCGGCAACTGTGGGCGCGAGCTACACCGGTTCGATTACCGCGTCGGGCGGAGTCGCGCCGTACACTTGGTCGATCAACGGCACCAATGTGCCTGCCGGTGGAACATCGCTCGGTGATAGTTTGACGGCTACTGCGTCTGGCGACAGCCTCAACATCGCCGGCACGCCGGGGACGGCGGAGACCGTGTCTCTGACCAATGTCGAGGTAAAAGACAGCCTGGGTACGAGCGCCACGAATTCTTACTCGATCCTAGTGAGCAACGGCTCGCAAGTGAGCGGACAGATCACGCTCTATGGCGTGTGCGGCAGCATCAGTACGTTGCCCAAGTTTACGGTGAGCATTAACACCAGCCCGGTGCAGACAACAACAACCGACAGCAACGGCAACTACTCGTTCGCGTCGGTACCGAACGGGACCTTCACCATCACTCCTTCGATCACAGGCGCGAGCTCTGTGTTCTATCCCGCCACCATCACGGGAGTGACGGTGACGGGCAACTCGATTGCCTCTGAGGACTTTGAAGCAGAGGTCGGCTACACGGTCACGGGAACGATCCAATACAGCCCGGCGACGGAATCCGGTCCGATATACATCAATCTGCAGAACAACAACTGTGGCGGTTCGGGTGGTCCGGGAACGACGATCAGCGCGCCCGGGAGTTTCACCATCCAGGGAGTCGCGCCCGGAACCTACACATTGAGCGCGTGGATGGACACGATCGGTCAGGGGTTCCAGAACGCCAATGATCCATCTGGAACCAGCGGGACATTCGTGACCGTGTCGAACGCGAATTCCGGCAGCAACATCGATACGCTCGTCAATCCCACGACTCCAACGCTTTCAACCAATCCCGGACCCACCCTCGGCGTTGTAAGCCCGACCAACGACGGCGTGGTTATCTCCTACGGACCGGTGACCACTGCAACTGGAGGCAACGGACTTGAGGAAGCGACCTCGTACACCGTGGAGTGGAGCACCAGCTCGAGCTTCCCGAGCGGGAGCACGGGGAGCAAGACTTTCATTGCCAACGGGACGAATACCAATGCCTGGATTCTGAACAATACCTCGACGGGATCAAGCAGCAGCTTTGCGAACGGCACGTCTTACTACTTCCGCGCGCAAGGGACCGACGGGACCACCAACGTGACTCCGTGGGTGGTGCTGGGCGGGAGTTCGCCAACGGCAGTCAAGATCGGCGCAAATACGACCGGCTCTACGGTCACCGGCTCTGTGACCATTCCCTCGGGCGTGACGATCGCCGCGGGTGCGCCGCTCTATGTGGGCCTGTATTCGCAGGGCAGCAACGGAGCGACTGTGTACGCCGACGAGATCACGAGTCCGGTGGTCGGCGCCAATAATTTCACCGTCACCTTGCCCAACGGAACCTACTATCTGTTTGCGATTCTCGATCAGAACAACGATGGATTGATCGACGTGGGAGACGTGACAAATGTGCGCGGCAACTCCAACACCTTAGTTACTGTTTCGGGCAACATGGGCGGGCAGGATATCACGCTTTCAGCTGCTGACAGCACGGCGACAGTGCAGACGCAATACCAAACCTTCACAAACAACGGCTCGACAACAGGCGGTTACCAACTGAACTTCCAGTTGAGGGAAGGTGACAAACTGCCGGTCGCGGTAGAACTGGAGAGCGGGCCCAATCTGGCGTTGCCTGTGAACGTGGGCAACTATTGTCAGGGTTGCTCCGTTCAGTTCGACTACAACGTGCAACTGCCGCCCGGATTGGTGCCCACCACCAGCCAGAGTTACACGCTTAATGTGACCTACGGCGACAATACGACCGGCACGGTAACCGCGCCGATCACTGGAGTACTGGGAGCGAGTCAGCTTGCGACGCTCATCTCGCCGGTTTACGGCTCGAGCACTACTGCGCCGTCGTTTGACTGGAGCTACCCAGCCAACGCGAGTGACTACATCTATGAGTTCCAGTTGTGCTGCAGCAGCAATAACGACATCTGGCAGATTCCGAATCAGAATTCGTCCGCGAACGGCTTTACCAGCTCGCAGGTCACGCCGCCACTGACGTGGGGCGTGGATCCGACGGACTCAAGCAATGCGCCTTCGGTTTCGGCGCTCACCGAAAACACCCAGTATAACTGGCAGGTTACAACGATGGACAGCAACGGGAACTCGGCCACGGCATCCGCCAACTTTGTTGCTGAACCCTCTTCGCTGACGATTACGACGCCGGACCCAATGCCAAATGGAGTCACGGGGACGGCGTACTCCCAGACCCTGACGGCCACGGGCGGAGATTCCCCGTACATCTGGAGCATCACTGCCGGAACGCTGCCGGCTGGACTCTCGCTGACGGCGAGCACCGGCGTGATCTCGGGGATGCCGATCACCGCGGGTACGTCAAACTTTACAGTGCTGGCAACCGACTCGGAAAACAATACGGCCACTGCCAATCTCAGCATCACCATCAATGCGGGCACACTGGTCGTGACTACAACGGCGCTGCCATTTGGGGTAGTCAACACCGCGTATTCCCAGGGTTTGGCTGCTTCAGGCGGCACACCACCCTATACGTGGAGCATTATCTCCGGCTCGCTGCCTGGAGGATTGTCATTGACCGCAAGCAGCGGGCTCGTATCGGGCACGCCAACGGCGTCTGGCACATCGAGCTTTGAGGTGAAGGTTTCCGATTCCGCCAGCCATACTGCAACGGGCAACGTCAGCCTCAACATCCTTTCTACCGCTCTCACCGTCACGAATACGACGCTGACTAACGGGACCGAGAACGTTGCCTACTCGGCGACTCTGACCGCAACGGGCGGAGTATCGCCTTACACATGGAGCATCAGTTCCGGTTCGCTGCCGTCCGGACTCTCGCTGAATGCGAGTAGCGGCCTGATCTCCGGTACGCCTTTGGCGACAGGTACGTCGACTTTCACAGTGAAAGTCACGGACTCGGACAACGACATCGCCATTCAGTTGCTCAGCATCACGATTACTTCGTCTCAATTGACCGTCGGTACCGAGGGAATTTCAGATGGCACGGTTGGCATAGCTTACTCGCAAACGCTGGTTGCCAGTGGAGGGACTCCACCTTACACCTGGAGCGTCAGCGTCGGCTCGCTGCCTGCCGGTCTTTCGCTCGACGCCAGCACCGGCGTCATCTCCGGCAAACCAACCTCCGCGGGCAGTACGGTCTTCGAAGTACAAGTGGCAGATTCGGCCAGCCACACGGCCACGTCAGGAAGCTTGTCCATCCGGATCTACTCCGGGCTGGAGATTACTACCAAGAGCCTGGCCAGCGGCCAGACCAGCGTGTCCTATAGTGCCGGACTATCCGCCACCAGCGGCACGTCTCCGTACACCTGGGCATTGGCTTCCGGTACCCTCCCGGCAGGATTAAGCCTGTCGAGCGGCGGCGCGATCACTGGCACGCCCACCTGCACCTGCGCCACTCCCAGCACGAGCGTCTTCCAGGTTTCCGTTCAGGACTCCGAGTCCACGCCGGCTACGGTGACGGCGACGTTGAGCATTACCATCAACAACGCGAATCTACCTCGAATCGAGACCCTCACTCTCGACACCGGTACTGTGGGCACCGCCTACGAGTTCCAAATGGAGGAAACCGGAGGCGCCACGCCCGTGACGTGGAGTGTCATCTCCGGTTCGCTTCCCGCAGGCCTTACGCTTGCCTCCAATGGAACCATTGGCGGCACGCCTACCACCGCGGGCGATTATGATTTCATCGTTCAGCTCGAAGACGCGAACTCCAACACAACAGCCAGGCCGGAGGAGATCGAGATCTATCCTGCGGCGCTGCAGATTGACAACCCCGACTTGCAATATGCCAACGTCGGCAAGACTTACGCCACAAAACTCGATGCCTCGGGAGGCAGCGGGAATTATGTGAGCTGGACCATTACTTCCGGATCGCTGCCGTCCGGGCTGACATTAAGCTCGACTATCGGCGAAATCGAGGGAACCGCAGCTGCCGCCGGCTCCTCCACATTTACAGTTCAGGTAGAAGACTCGGCATCGAATACCGCGACTGCGACATTCACGCTCACTGTCTACAACAATCCGGCATGCCCCAGCGGCAACGAGTCTGAACTCAACGGTACTTATGCAATGCTGTTGAGCGGATTCGTTGGTGACGGGCTGGGAACCCCGGTGGCCACCCTGGCAAGCTTCACGGCAAACGGTGCGGGCGGCATCGCCGGCGGCGAACTCGACAACAATACCGGCTCAACCGGCTCGTCGGGCAGCACGGAGATTGCCATCGCTCCAGGCAGCTACTACAGCGTCGGATCCAGTGGAGCAGGCTGCATCACCATCAATACCGCGAACGGGACCAACACCTACGCGTTTGTTCTGGGTGGTGTCACATCCGGCGTGGCCACGCGGGGCCGCATTATGGAGTTCGACGACGAAACTGGCTATGGCCAGTTGCAAACCGGCGCGCTGGCGCTGCAAACTTCCGCCGACTTCGACTTCTCTAAACTGGCGTCACACTTCGCCTTCGGCATCAGCGGCGACGATTCTTCCGTCGGCCGGTTTGCCTTCGGCGGATCATTGACGAACAGCAGCGCGGGCAGCTTCAGCGATGTCTATGGCGACTCCAACGACAATGGAACCGTCAATTCCGCGATGAGCGGCGGGAGTGGAGGCTTCGGCTCGGCTCCGGATGCAAATGGCCGCACCACCGCCAGCATTTCCATCGGGGGCAACACGTATAACTACATCGCGTACATTGTGAATGCAGACGAAGTGTTCCTGCTGTCCTCTGACCCGATCGCGACAAACCCGGTGGCCAGCGGAACCATGCTGGTGACGGCCAGCTCCTTCACAAACTCCTCGGTGACGGGAAATTACATTCTTGCGGCGGAGGGAGCTGACGCAAGCAACAGCGGCTATTCCTTTGCCACTATGGGCATTCTGAATTTCAGCGGCGGAGACTGGAACGGCACCATCTACCAGTACGAGCTGGATGGTCCCGGTTCTAGCCAGGGCGCGCCACAGAGCCCCTCGGGCACGTATACCGTGGACGCAGCTTCAGGACGAGTCGCACTCACGCTATCCTCCAGCGGTACCCCTCCGGCCATATACCTGACCAGCAGCAGCTCCGGACCGGCCGCCTTTGTGATTGATCTGGACAGTGGATCGGGCGCGCCCGCTTACGAGGGCACCCTGCTGGTGCAACCCAACGAAACCTACAACAACACCACCGTCTCCGGCAATCTGGAAATCAGCCTTGCCAGCATGCCCAGCAACGAGGACGAAACCGTCATCGGACCGGGGTCAGTCGGCGATGGCGAAGCCACTTTCACATTGGATGCTGGTATCGTGGGTGCCCCGCAGGAGGGCGGGATCACGGAGCATTCCGCTTACACGATCAATGCCAACGGCACTGGAACCTCAGTATACGGAACCAAATCATTGCTGCTCACGAACGGCTCGACGGTTTACCTACTGGAGGTCAGCGGCGGCCCGGCGGAGATTATCGAATTCGATGCACAGTAACGACCGGAGAGGAGAGTACGATCAGCGAACGGTGTCTGCGCAATTTGTCCAGAGTACAAGAAACTCTGGCCCCTTCACCGTCGCACTACACACTTGCCCCGACTTCCAGTTCTGGCTCGGCCAACTTTGCTGTGTGCATCATTAACTATGCCGAGATGCTCATGCTTAGGACTGATGCGGCTTCGAGCGACGACTTAGGGGTCGGATTCATGCGTTCTGAACAGTAAAGCTCGTACTCCGCAGCCAATCTCAACGGCGAGTTGGTCTTATACGCGCAGAGCCTCGACTACAGCGGTAGCAGCGTGACCAGTGACCACTCCTGGCTCGCGCAGCTAGTGCATCCGAGAACATTTGTTTCATCTTTTGAGGGACAATTCGATTAATCGGCGCTGAAGCGACGGGCGCCGAGTTTTGAGTGGACCGTCAACTTGGAAGTTACCTTGGAGTTGACGGCTGTCGCGAACTTAAATGCAGATGCGTCTCGCTTCACGCTGAATCGCCGAAGCACATTTCGGCGTTCGTCGGACCTGGAAGCGTGAATTGGGCTGTTGGCGCTCGCTGAGATTCGTTGCTGGCCATTGGATGAACCTTGCCGGACATTGCCGATTTCGGGATGTTGTATTTTGCACCTTCGGCCACCGGCAAGGCGATCCGGCAATTCGCCTGGCGGCATGACTTTACCGAGGGCGAGCTTGGAAGCCTCGAACGGGGTCGTGAAACGGAAGGCCATTTTTTTCACTATCTCAGTGAGTTGCTGCTGCCAGACGGGAAATCCTTAACCCGTTCGAATACAAGCAGGCCGGTGCATTCCCCTTGTGCCGCGCAAGAGGAGGTTTCATATTCAACCGTGGGTGTTCCCTGCTGTCCGCCGCAGCTTTGATGCTGATGACGAGTATTGGCCTTTGCCCCGCGCAGCAGAGCGCGCCGGCTCCCGTGAAGCCCGAGATTCGCGAGGCATGGCGCAAAGTCATGGTGCAGAAAGCTCTGCCGAAGAACGGGTGCTTCAAGGCACAGTATCCGAGCACCGAATGGCAGGCAGTGCAGTGCGGACGCCCGTCGCCCTATCTGAACCAAGGGGAGAAGGCGCCGGACCCAGATTCGTTGGCGGTATAAGCGGCGGCGGATCCAACCACTACGTGGCTCAGGCCACCGGCCCGAATTTTATTTCGTCGTCAACGGGGTCGTTCTTGCCTATCGTGGGAGGCTCATCCGCCAACAGCGAGAGCGGGTATTTGCCCCTCACGGGAGAACCGTTCGTCCCCTGCACCGGACCCGACTGCGTCAACAATATCTTTTCGTTGCAGATGTACTCACAAAGCCCGGTTAACAGCAGTGACGGGTCCTTGTTTTTCACTCCGGCCTGCAGCACCGCGCCGAACGGCCCCGCCGGTTGCTCCGGTTGGCAGCAGTTCGTGTTTTCTCAAACACAGGGTCCGGCGCCGGGACCGAGCCAGCAATCGGTGCCTGTAGCCCCCGGCACTACCCCCGGCATTTTTATCGAATACTGGATGTATGGCTACGGATCGCCTTGTCCGACCCTGCCGAGCGCGGACAGCGTGTTGCTGCCCAGCACTAGCCTGGACAAGCTGCAAACTGTCAAACGTTGCTTCTGTGACGCAGAGCGCGAAGGCAATTACTGAGTCTCGCATAATAGAGTGACAACAAGATCAAAAGAATAGTCCGGCGTGGTGTACGAAAGAGAAGGGCAATGCGGATTGGCGGATGCGTTTCATGCCGTGGCAGACGCCCTGCTCGGCCTCGCCCAGACCGTCGACGCAACGATTGGCCAACTCCTGGCCTTTGCGATTGCCCCATAGATCTTCCACGGGGTTGAGGTCCGGGGAATAGCCCGGCAACATCTCCACTTGGAGCCAATCGGTCTGGCTTTCCAGCTACTGCTTCATCTTCCTGCTCTTGTGCGCTGGCAAGCCATCCCAGACCAGAATCGCCTGCTGTCCCCGCAGGTGTCGTTTCAGCTCGCGCATAAAGGCGATCAGGCTCGCATCGTTGTAGCTGCCGGGCCGGGTCTGAAACCAGAGCCGACAGCGCTGGCCGTCCCAGCGATAACCCGGTACCGCCGATACCGTCAGCTTCTTCCAGTTGAAGGCGTGAATCAAAACCGGTGTCTCCCCGCGCGGCGCCCAGGTACGCCTTACCGAGGGCCGCTCCGAAACTCCGCTCTCGTCCTGGAAGAGGATCCTGGCTCTTCGCCGCCTGGCTTTTTTTTTTACCGCCGGCCAACGCTTGGCCACCCAGCGCTGCCGCGCTTCCGGATTACGTTCCCGCGCCTGCTTGGCCGGCCGCTGCAGGCTCCACTCCATGGCGGCCAGAATCTTCCACACAGGACCGGGATGATAATGGACCCCCGTCATCCGCTCGATGACCGCCGCGATCCGCGGCAGTGTCCACAGGTTGGTCAAGAAACCGTGCGCCGGCGCTCCGCGCCGCAAGGCTTCCTCCACCTGCTTCCATTGCGCCTGATCCAGGCGTGGGCGCCGACCGGCACGACCGGCGCCGCCGATCCAGCGTGGCTTATCTGTCCGCCATGCTTCGCACCACCGGCTCACACTCTGTCGGCTGACGTGCAGTTCTCGCGCGATCTCTGCCTGCCACAGGCGACCGGCGGCAAACAGTCGTGCCGCTGTCCGGCCACGTTGTTGCATGGCAGCAAAGTCCCAACCTTCCACACTTACTCGGGTCATGCTCTCCGCTTACCGCCAAACGCGCCAGTCGTCACTCTCTTATGCGAGGTTCAGTAAGTCTTCCTCAGGTTCGCGAATTTCTCCATCAGCTTCTTCAACCCGTGGCGTTCGAATACCACGGTCAGCTTGGCGTCTTCGCCGTCGCCTTCGCGCATCATCACCACTCCCTCGCCGTACTTCGCGTGACGCACGCGGTCGCCCTTTTTCAACCCTGTAGCGCCACTTGGCGTGGCAATCTCCAACGCCGGACGCGGCAGAGATCCGGGACGGCCGGCTCCGGATTTGCCGCCGAAGAACTTCGCAATGTTGTCGATCGAGTGCGCGTCGGGGCCGCTCTGCGCTGCGGCGCTCTCGCTCTTCGGGCTGGATTCCTGCCCGGCCAACCCGCTTTTCTTCGCGCCCGTCATCCACGGGGCCACAAACGGCTTTGAAGGATCTCTCCGCGATGCAGCGTTTTGCGCCGACGCGGCCGGGTGAATCTCCTGGCTCTCATCCTCGTAATTGTAGTGGCGGCTATCGCCGTCGCGCGCCCAGTCTCGCCGGTCGCCCCGCCCGAATCCTCGCCGGCTTGCATGTCCATATGCCGGAGTTGACCACGCCGGGCTTCCTCCGCCCAGGTTCTCGATCAGCGCCGGCGGCACCTCTTCAAGAAATCGCGAGGGAACGCTCATCTCGGGTGAGTCGTTGCCATAGCGCCGGCGGTAGTGCGCGCGCGTCAGGATGAGCGTGTTCATTGCCCGCGTCATCCCAACGTAGCAAAGCCGCCGCTCTTCTTCGAGCTCCTCAGGACTGTTCAACGTCCTCGAATGCGGAAACAGGCCCTCTTCAAGGCCGGCCAGAAAGACCAGCGGAAACTCGAGCCCCTTGGCCGCATGAAGCGTCATCAGCGTCACGCGCGCATCGGGGTCGAACTGATCGGTGTCAGACGCGAGTGCCGCGTGATCGAGAAAATCGCCCAGCGTCTCGCCGCGCGCCTCGGCATCGTGGGCCGCATTGGCCAGTTCCTTCAGGTTCTCAATCCGGCTGAACGCTTCGGGCGACCCTTCCGTCTCAAGCGCCTTGATGTAGCCGGTGCGGTCGATGATGAACCGGATCAGTTCCGGCAGCGTCGCCGGATCACCCGGGGCTCGGAATGCGGCGGGCTCTTCTATCGGGATGAGGGGAGGCGCTCCTAGGGCCGGAGCCTCTTCCACATATGAATAGGCAACTCGAAGAACTTCTGCATCCCTCGCCACGAGCTCATCCAAATAGAGATCAAGTTCCTTGACGCTGTCTGAGTGGAATCTCCAAGCGTCGGGGTTGCGCAGTCTACGTACCTCTGGCTTGTCACCCAGGAATTCATGAAGGCAACTGCTGCCGACCTGCTTGTAGCCCCCATCGTCGTTCTTGAGGATGTAGGTCTCATTTCGATGGCGGCGCGTATTGCAATGCTCACATTTCTCCGGGTCGTCCAGGTAGGCATTGGGTACAGTCTCTGCTCCAACTTGGTCAGTCACTAACTTCCCTTCGCGCTTGCTAACGACCCCAATGAGTTCCCATTTGCCCGCGCGCATGGGATCAAAGAAGATTGCGACCTTCATCGGACTCTGACTATTCACTGACGTCCGCGGGCCGCTCACACCGATACGTTCAGCTCTTTCAGAAAGAGTTTCCAATCTGATCTTGAGCTTTTCGTAAGCAACCTCACTCACCTGCCGTGTTTTGCCGTCGACGGAGACTTCCACCATTGAGTGCTCTGGAATTGGGGCTGCCTCGTAAACCCGAGAAGCCGGGATGTTCGCGGCCTTCGGCATCGTAAGAAAAGAATGGCTCGATTGCACAAAGGGCGAAAAGCTCGCCGGATCGAGCAAAAGAAGCTGATCATCATTTCCGCCGACGTTGAAATCAGTGTCCAGAGCGTCACTTTCAGTTACTTTTGAAGCCCCAGCCCCAAATCCGAATCCCGTATCCGCGTCCTCAGAATCGGCCACATCGGCCGATAGCTCGCCTGCAAAGTCCGGATCCATCATTGCCTGGGCATCGGTAATCAACTGGCGGAACGAATCGAGCGCCGCAAGCGCCCGCGCCGGAATCAGCCGGTTCTCAATTGCGGCCGCGCTCGCATCCCACGTCGACTTGCCCGTCTCAAGCGCGAGCCGTTCTACTGTCTCCAGCGTGGTCTTGCCGATTCCCCGCGCGGGCGTGTTGACCACCCGCTCCAGCGCCATCGAATCGTGCGGATTCCGCACCAGCCTGAGGTAGGCAAGCAGATCCTTGATTTCGGCTCGCTCGTAAAAGCTGAATCCGCCCACCATGGTGTAACTGATGTTGTAGCGCCGCAGCGCCTCTTCAACTAGCCGCGACTGTGAGTTGGTCCGGTAAAGAACCGCACAGTGCATGCCGCCGCCAGAGCCTTCATCGGCTTCGCGGTTCTCTCGCATAAACGCCTGAATCTTGTCGGCGATAAACAGCGCTTCGTTTTCTCCATCCGGAGCTTCGTAGTATCCGATCAGCGAGCCGCCCTGGCGTTCGGTCCAAAGCTTCTTGCCCTTGCGGCGAATGTTGTTGGCCACCACCGCGCCTGCGGCTTCGAGAATCACCTGCGTCGAGCGGTAGTTCTGTTCCAGGCGAACGATGCGCGCATTGGGAAAATCCTGCTCGAACTCGAGAATGTTGCGGATGTCGGCGCCGCGCCACGAGTAGATGCTCTGGTCTTCGTCGCCCACCGCGCACACATTCTTTTCCTCACTGGCCAGCAGCTTCATCAGCTCGTACTGCGGCCGGTTGGTGTCCTGGTACTCATCCACCAATAAGTAGCGGTATCTCCGCTGGTAGCGCTCTTTCACCTCGCGCGAAGCCTTGAGCAGCCGCACCGCCTCAAGCAGCAGGTCGTCGAAATCCATCGCATTGTTTTTCGCGAGCTCGGTCTGGTACTGCTTGTAGATTTGCGCGATGCGCTCGCTATTGGGGTCTTTCGAGTTGAGGAAGTACTCCTGGGGATCGACCATGTGATTCTTGGCCCACGAGATGCGGCCCAGCACGGTGCGCGGCGTCAACTGCTTGGTGTCGAGGCCCATGCGCTTCATGATCTGCTTTACGATTCCCTGCTGGTCGTTTTCGTCGAAAATCGCAAAGTTGCGCGTGAGTCCCTTATCGCCGATTCGCAGCGCTTCAATATCGCGCCGCAGAATTCGCACGCAGAGCGAGTGAAAGGTCGCGATCAACGGCTTAGCCAGAGAGCCGTGGCCCAGCAGCCGGTCAACGCGCTCACCCATTTCGTTGGCGGCTTTGTTGGTAAAGGTGACGGCCAGAATTGCGTCGGGCGCAACGCCTTTTTCTTCAATCAGCCATGCAATCCGGCTGGTGATCACGCGGGTCTTGCCTGATCCGGCGCCGGCCAGGATCAGCAGCGGCCCTTCAGTGGCCTCGACCGCAGCGCGCTGTTCAGGATTCAGATTGGATAGGATTGTTCGCAAGGCGATGGTCCGGAGAAAGGTGTCCTGTCTTCAGTTTAAACGCCTTGTCATTTCGTTGCAGAAGCTCGCAGCAGCGCTGAAGATGGTTGTTGTTTTCTTGCGCTTAGCGCTGCATACATAAGGTCGGCCACAAACTCGGCTTCGGCGTCGAGCGCGAGTTCGGTATACCCCAGCACCCTGCGCTGAATGGTGCCGCGTACCAGGTCGGCCACCGCCCATGCGGCCTTTTCCGATTCGATCTCGCGCACCTCGCCGGCCTGCCTGGCCTCATCGATCGCCTCGGCCAGCAGCATCACCGGCTCGCGCACCCACTCCCGGTACTGCGCGCGTGTGAACCCCGGCGCGCCGGGATGAGTGTCCATCATCCTGAAGATCTCGCGGTTCAGTTCGGCGTTTTCAAGCCGCGCCAGCGCGAACGCTCTGATCTTGGCCCTCAGCGTAGTCTCAGCCTTCACGCGGGCCACTGCATTCGCCTTCACCACTTCCATGTCGTGGTCGAGAAGCGCTTTGTAGATCTCTTTTTTCGACTTGAAATAGAGATAGACCGTGCCCTTCGCCATCCCCGCTTCAGCGGCAATTTCGTCCACGATGCCAGCGGCAAATCCCTGGCGCGCAAACACCTTCCGCGCCGCATCGAGAATCGCCTCGCGCCGGAATGCCGTCACCACCTGTTGTTTCGTCTTCATGCTGGTTCTCGTCCGCCTGGTTGGGACCACCCACGCCGGAATGACCGCTGCGACTATTATAATGACTCCATGGTCATTGTCTCGAATTCGCCCAAACCCGAATTCGCTGGGCTAACAATCCGGCGGTTTCAGTGAGCGATGACCAGGTAATCCCGCCTGCCGAGCCGTCCCACTGGACGCCCCAATCCAATCCCTGGGCCATCGCCGCGTCGGTCATGACCGCCACTTTCATGGTGGTTCTCGACTCCTCGGTGGCTAACGTCGCGCTTCCGCACATTGCCGGCAATCTTTCTGCGTCCACCGACGAAGCCACCTGGGTGCTCACCAGTTATCTCGTCTCCAACGCGATCATGCTGCCGGCCACCAACTGGATCACGCGCCGCATCGGTCGAAAGCGCCTGCTCATGTACTCCATTCTGCTGTTTACCGGAGCGTCAATGCTCTGCGGCGCAGCCATCGACATGCAGATGCTGATTTTGGCCCGCATTCTGCAGGGTGTGGGTGGCGGCGGCATGCAGCCGTTGGCGCAATCCATTCTGCTCGAAAGCTTCCCAGTCGGACAGCATGGCAAGGCCATGGCGGTTTACGGGACCGGCATCGTCGTCGCCCCGGTCATCGGCCCCACCTTGGGCGGTTGGATCACAGACAGCTACTCCTGGCGCTGGATCTTTTACATCAATCTCCCCGTCGGCGTGCTGGCTTTGTTTCTGGCTGCCGCATTCATTGAGGATCCGCCGTACGTTCGCGCCAAAGTGCGCGAATCCATTGACTCGCTCGGATTCGCTCTCATGGCGCTTTGGCTCGGAACGCTGCAGCTGGTCCTCGATAAAGGCCAGGAATCCGATTGGTTCGGCGCGCTCTGGATCCGATTCACTGCCGCTATCTCGGTGGCTGCGCTTATCGCCTTCATCGCCCGCGAGCTTCGCTGCCGCGAACCCATTGTGCACCTGCGCATCCTGCTCAACCGCAACTTCGCCACCGGCACGCTTATCACCGGACTCTACGGATTCGTTCTTTACAGCACGACAGCTCTGCTTCCGCTGTTTCTGCAAACGCTGCTCGGTTATCCGGCGCTCGACAGCGGCCTTGCCGTCAGCCCCCGAGGGCTGGGCTCGATGCTCTCCATGCTGGTGGCAGGCTCGCTCGCAAACCGCGTCGACTCCCGTCACATGCTCACCTTCGGCTTCATTGTCCTCGGCGTATCCACAATGATGCTTGGCCACGTTGACCTCGAAATCTCAATGTTCACCGTCGCCGTTCCAAATTTTTTCAATGGCTTCGCCGGCGGGTTCATCTTCGTTCCACTTACCACCATGACCATGAGCCGCCTGCGCAAGCAGGAGATCGGCAATGCTGCCGGCATCTACAACCTCGTGCGTAATATCGGCGGCAGTATCGGGATTGCATCGGTAACCACGCTCCTCGTCCGGCACGCGCAAATCCATCAAAATTTTCTCGCTGCCCACTTCACGGCTGCCGATGCTACCCGCGGGCTCGCTCGCGGCCTCGAAGCCAGCCTCTACAATTCGGGCACATCCTTCTACGACGCCCAGCAACGGGCCCTTGGCGCGATTTACGGCCTGCTCGAGCAACAGGCTTCGCTTCTGGCGTATGTGGATAACTTCCGCATCCTCGGTTTCCTCTGTTTCACGTGCATTCCTTTTGTCTTTCTCTTCCGCGCGACAAAGAAGGCACAATAATCCCAGCGCAATCTTCAGGCGTTATCCTTGAAGAGGATGGTTCGGCCTCAATCTCCACTTCGCCGCGTGGCTGTTTATTGCGGATCTGCCGACGGCGCCAATTCCGATTACCTCGCAGAAGCGCGCGCGCTGGGCCGCGCCATTGCCGCTGCCGGCATCGGTTTGGTTTACGGCGGCGCCAGCGTCGGACTCATGGGCGCGGTCGCTGACGCCGCGCTAGAGGCGGGCGCTGAGGTTGTCGGGATTCTGCCTCGCATTCTGGCCGGTCGCGAAATCGCCCACAATCATCTCACCACCCTCGAGGTCGTCCCCACCATGCACGAGCGCAAAATGCGCATGCACGCACTCGCGGACGCATTCATCGCACTCCCCGGCGGTTACGGAACCCTCGACGAGATGATGGAGGCCGTCACCTGGGCACAACTCGCCATTCACGCCAAGCCTTGCATCCTAATCAACACGCTGGGCTACTGGAATGGCCTGCTCGATTTTCTCGACACCGCGGTCAGCGCCGGATTCCTGAAGCCGGAGAACCGTGCGCTGCTGCGCATCGCGGCAGACTCAGCCGAAGCCATCGTTCTCGCCGCCGCGCAGAAGAACTAGTGGGTCTTTCATATGACTCCGCGGCTTCCCAGGTCGCAGACACGAGACCTGGGGCACCCAAACCTTATGAACTGAATTGTGAGACCGCGAAGACACGCCACTGGCGGCCACCGGCGCTATGATGCCCTTATGTCAACCAAGCTTCGTTTCGGAGTTCTCAGCACCGCGGCCATCGGGCTCAGGAAAGTGATCCCCGCCATGCAGCAGAGCAGTCTCACCACCGTCACTGCCATCGCATCGCGCGATGTGGCCAAGGCTCGCGAAGCCGCATCAAAACTTGGCATCCCCAAGGCGTACGGCTCCTACCATGAGCTGCTTGCCGACCCTGAGATCGACGCCATTTACAACCCGCTCCCCAATCAACTCCACGTTCCTTGGAGCATCCAGGCCGCTGAAGCCGGCAAACATGTTCTGTGCGAAAAACCCATCGCCATGAACGTCGCCGAGGCGCGTTCGCTGATCGAGACGCGCGATCGCGCGGGCGTCAAAATCGCTGAAGCGTTCATGATTCGCAGCTCTCACCAGTGGCTGCGCCTGCGCGAATTACTCGATGAACACCGCATCGGGGAGCTGCGCTCGGTCACGGGATTCTTCAGCTACTTCAACATCGATCCGGCTAACATTCGCAATAGCGTTGAAACCGGCGGAGGCGGGGTTTACGACATCGGCTGTTATCTCATTCATTCGTCGCGCTTCGCGTTTGGCCAGGAGCCAACGCGCGTAGTCGCCGCTCTCGATCGCGATCCCCAGATGGGCACCGATCGTCTCGCCTCCGCTATTCTCGAATTCCCCTCTGGCCACGCAATCTTCACCTGCAGTACTCAGCTCATCGCTTATCAGCGTGTCCACTTTCTTGGAACACGCGGACGCATCGAGATCGAGATCCCTTTCAATGCGCCCCATGACCGCCCCACGCGACTCTTCATCGACGCGACAGGCAATCTTGCGGGAACAGGGATCTCCACTGAGACTTTTCCGGCAGGCGATCAATACACAGCCCAGGGAGATGCTTTTGCACGAGCGGTTCTGAACAATACCCAGGCTCCAGTTACTCTTGAAGACGCTCTCGGGAATATGTCGGTCATTGAGGCGATCTTTCGGTCAGCCGCATCAGGTAACTGGGAGATACCCGCACGGTGACCCTCGGTACTGCCTTCAATAATCAGGCAATCGATTAATTCGCACGCTTCGATTGCCCCCTTAAGGGCGAGCCGATGAGCGCCTGGACCATCTAGTTAGTTCCGGTTCCGGAAACGATTCGGAGTTACTCAGCGGCCGCAGCGGCCTTGCGATTCTTCTCCCAGCGCCGTCTCTGAGCGTCGGCAATCCGTTGGCGGCCCTCCGGTGTAAGATTTCTCTTCTTTCGCCTCTTCGCCGGCTTCACTGTGGGAGCATTCAATGCCGCCAGTCTGGTTGGTCTCCGGTTCTTTCTCTCTTTGCCCGCTTTTGCCGCAATCAGGCTGCGCGCCTTTTGCAAAGTCGTAATTTCACGGTCAATCGAAACGAGAATCTCAGCTAATCCCATACTTGCCCTCCTGGGTCCCAATAGTCGGCTGATTCAGTTAAGGTAATGGCGCACGCACCCGATTCCTGCTTCGAATCAACATAACCACATAAGTCGTGATTAAGCAATCGAATTATAGTTGTGAAGATTTTATAAAGACGCGATTAACCTGTGTTCAGGATCGAACTTACTGACAGGAATTGACGAATTGTTTGTTCTATGGCAACAAAGCAGCCGCATAAGTCCCATGAATCCATGGGTAACCCATATATACCCCACTTACTCCGATTGACTCATCACTGAATAACTGATGAGTAAATAGCAGGTAAAAGTATTTGTCCGGTCGATCTGGGGTAAGTCCTAATTTAGTCTGCGCAAGCCTTAAGATCCCTGCAGAAGGCGTCGATGCGCTCGAAATCGCTATCCCATGCAAACATGAACCTTGCGGCGCCGCCAATGAATGTGTAGAAATTCCATCCCTGTCTGCGTACGCGCTCCAGCACTTCCGGCTCCGCTTGAATGAACACTGCATTCGCCTCCACCGGTTGCGCCAGCTTCAGGCCTTGAATTCCCTCAACCTGCGCCGCAAACTTCCGCGCGCACTCATTTGCGTGCTGCGCGTTCTTCAACCATGCACCGCTCTCCAGCATTCCCACCCACGGCGCCGACAGGAATCGCATCTTCGATGCCAGTTGTCCCGCCTGTTTGCAGCGATAGTCGAAGTCCGCCGCCAGTCCGCGATCGAAGAACAACACTGCCTCGCCAACCGCCATTCCATTCTTTGTGCCGCCAAAGCACAGTACATCGACGCCGCTGCGCCAGGTCATGTCGGCAGGCGAACACCCGAGGCTGGCGCAAGCATTGGCAAATCGAGCGCCGTCCATGTGCAGCGACAATCCGTGCCGTTTGCAAATTGCTGAAATGGCGCGTAGCTCTTCAATTGTGTACACGCGCCCGGTTTCGGTCGGCTCCGTGACTGTGACCGCTCGCGGCTTGGGATAGTGGATGTCATTCCGCTTGGTGGCAAGCTCGTGAATCGCGGCGGGCGTCAGCTTTCCGTCGACGCTCGGGGCCACCAGCAGCTTCGATCCGTTCGAGAAGAACTCCGGCGCGCCGCATTCATCAGTTTCGACATGCGACTGATCGCAGCAAATGACGCTGTGATACGACTGGCAGAGCGAAGCCAGCGCCAGCGAATTTGCCGCCGTCCCGTTGAAGACGAAATAAACTTCGCAATCGGTTTCAAACAATGTGCGAAAGGCGTCCGCTGCTCGCTCGGTCCACGGATCGTCTCCGTACGCCGTGGCGTGTCCGCGGTTGGCGGCCACTATCGCCTGCAACGCCTCGGGACAAATTCCCGCATAGTTGTCGCTGGCAAACTGCTGGTGCAACTCCCTCTCATCGATTCCTGTCATGAATCGATTATTTCATCCGCTTGAGCGCGAGTTTCGCGGCATGGTATCCGCACATTCCGTGCACGCCTGCGCCGGGAGGCGTTGACGCCGAACAAAGATAGATGTCGCTGGCGCTGGTTGCGTAGGCATGCAGCGTGGGCCTGAACAGAATCTGCTGAAGCGATGGCGCTCCGCCCGCGATGTCGCCTCCGGCAAGGTTGGCATCCATCTTTTCCATAGTCGCTGGCGAAGAAACATGCCGCGCCAGGACGCAATCGCGGAACCCGGGCGCAAACCGCTCGATCTGCGAATCGATTCTTTCCGTCATATTCGCGCGTGAACCATTCGGCACATGGCAATAAGTCCATAACACGTGCTTGCCTTCCGGCGCGCGCGACGGATCAAACAGAGTGGGCTGAGCAGCCAGGACAAATGGCCGCTCCGGCACGCGCCCTTGCGCAACCGCGCTCTCGGCCTCTGCGATATCTTCAAAACTTCCGCCCAGGTGGACGGTGATCGCGCGCCTGCATTCTGCCTCTTTCCACGGCACCGGCTCTCGCAACGCATAATCCACTTTGAATACGCCCGGCGCACGCTCAAATCGCGCAAACGCGTTTCGGTATTTGGCATTCATCCGTCCCTGCACGATCGACGCCATTTGCCTTGGATCGGTGTCAAACAACTTCAATTCGTATTCCCGATCCAACTCGCGAAACATATCGTCATCGACGCGCAGCGATGTGTGCATCGACCCGCCCAGAGACGCGAATAAACCAATCAGTGCCTGTGCGATTGCCCCGGCTCCGCCCCGCGGAATTGGCCAGCCTGGCCCATGAACCGAAGCGCCAAACATGACGCCGATGGTTCCGCTCAAGGGGCGGTCGAAGGTGAGGAACGAGTGTCCCGCCAGCCCCGCAAAGACGGCGCGCGTCCGCTCGCTCCTGAAACCCGCGGCAATCGTCCGCGCCGGTTGCAACACGGTGAGCCCGAATTTTGCCATCAGAAATGGGTGCCGCGGAAAGCGCAACAGCGGGCCGAATGCGTCCGCGGCGAAATCGTTCCAATGCTCTGCGACGGGGCCGACCAGGCTTCGCCAAGCCTTGCCATCAGTGCCGAGCGCCCGCTCCGTCTGGCTCAAATCGCGCTCCAGCACAACTGCGGTTCCATCATCCAGAGGATGGGCAACGGGCGCGTCACCATGGATCCACTCAAGGCCGTGCCGGGCGAGTGGAAGCGAGGAGAAAAACGGAGAGCCCGCGGCCAGCGGATGAACCGCCGATCCAAAATCGTGCACAAACCCCGGCAATGTGAGAGGCAGACTGCGTGTCGCACCTCCCGGCTCCGCCTGCGCCTCAAACACATCCACTTCCAGACCAGCCTGCGCCAGCACGATGGCCGCAGCCAGACCGTTGGGGCCCGATCCAATTACGCATGCGCGGCTCACTGCCGAGTTCCTCGACACACCATTTTCTGATTTCAAATCCCTGGCCCTTAGTCCCTGTCTATCTAGTTCCCTTGGTCCCTGGGTCTATTGTTCCCAGTCTCAGTCGTGAGGCGGCAACTCCGCGGGCCACTCAACCACCGCATAGTCGCCGTCCTGTGTCAGAGTCAACTCAGGCGCGTAGAGGCCGATGTACTTGCGACGCCACCAGTCGCCCGTCTGCCGCTTCTCGTCCATGGTCGTGAACCAGTACTGCCACAGCACCGCTCTCACATATCGAGGCGGAAAATTTGGGAACGGGTTGCGCCTGAACAGTGAAAGCACCGCCGAGCTGTTCACCAGCAGTCGCTCCTCAGTCGCGGGTACAAATTCGTTCTGCTGCCAGTCTCCCAGCGACGAGAACCACAGGTTCCACTCGAATCGCGGCTGATACGGCGCGTAAATCCCGGGAGCCTCATTCAGCGCCTGCGGTTTGAAGCGGAAAGGATAGGGCGTCCAGTTCGTGCCGTCGTTCGAACCCTGAAACTCAATCTCGTATCGCCCTCGCGTCATTACCGCAAACAGACCGTACTGATTCGCGATTCTGAATGGTTCAAGGGCCCTGATCGGCGCAACCGGCAGTGGCAAGCTGCGCACTGGAATGCCAATCATCTCCATCGTTGTGTCAAACGCGATCCAGGTCAACATTACCGTAGTCACGGTGAGGCCGATTGTTCGCCGTCCAACTCTGACCCATCGCCACGTTTCCGACTCCTCAGTCAATTCGTGTGCTCTGGCAACCAGCGCCTCTTTCGTCTCATTTCCGCTCGGTTCCTCTGCTTCGCGCACATGCAGAATTGAGAGTGCCGGCTCCTCCTGCGGCTCTGGTTCAACAGCCGGCGCGGGCTCAAGCGGCCTCCATCGCAGCGGCACAAAGCGCATCGCGAACCGATCGTCGAGTAGCAGGAACCCCAGCGACAGCACCAGGTAATTCAGGAAAGTGTAATTCGCCGTGAAGATCACGCCCAATTCCCATGGGGTGACGATAAAAAAGCAGATCAGGCGAATGCGGCGCGGGAAGAAGAGCATAAATACCAGTCCCAATTCCAACCCCAGCGTCGCGCCCACGGTTGCGGCGTGGAACCAATGCGGCAGGTGCTCCACGTACCATCCGATCCAGGTTGGCAGCGGGCCGTTCTGGTAGTACTCGTCCATGGCGGTAAAGTTGCGCCACTCCACATCGCCGCTGAGCAGCTTTACCATGCCCGACTCAAAATAGATGCGGAACCACTCCCACAGCAGCAAGAACAGGCTCATGCGCGATGAAGGATGATCGGCGCCCCAACCCGGCAGAAGACCGCGCGGCGCGAAAAACAGGGCGATGAATCCCGCCTCAAGCAGCATGCCGTCCGATTGGTACATCGAGAAGACGTCGGTCGCGGTCACAAACGAGAGGAAGCAGATAAAGCAGATGAAGAAACTCAGACTGGGCCACACGTTTACCAGCGCGACGATCGATGCCATCAGTCCGATCCAAGTCACGGCAAGCAACATCGTCTGGCTCGAAGACACCCAGAAGAGCGTAGGCGCGAACCAGTAGCGCAGAGGGCCGAGCGCTTCAGCAACGGCGCGAAGATAATGGTCTGCCGGCCTTGCCCCCTGGGGGCCGATCAGCCCGTTGATCTGGAAGACGAGCGAAAGAAATGCCGAAAAATAGATGAGCGCGAGGGCGCGCAAAAAAATCCATCGCGCCACAAGCCGGCCCTTTGGGCCGTAGCGCGAATCAAATAACCAGCGAAATGCTTTCACCAGCCTTCGCCCAAACATATTGCGATCAGAATAGCCTTTCTCACCAGCGCTTTCTACCCGGGCCTGAGTCAGTTATCCTTTCGTTGTCGCCCTTCAAATACGCACTGCGCGACCCGCTGTCGAGCAGCGCTAATCTCCAGGCGGTTTCCAATGCGTCGAATCTTGGTTCTCCTCTTCGCCCTTTTTGCCATTTGCGCGACCGCCTCGGCCGCGCCCGTCGCTCTCTTTTACTTGACCGACAGCCCCGAGTCCATCCGGTCCTTTCTCGCTCACTCCGGCAAGATCGACCTCCTCGTTCCCACCTGGTACCAAGTGGACGAAAACGGCCTGGTCACCGGCGCGCCGAACCCCACCGTGCTCGACCAGGCGCATCGCGAGGGCCTACCTGTCGTGCCCATCGTGGCGCTCTTCAACAAGAAGAAGTTCCACTCGCTGGCCACGAGCGTCGAGGCCCAGGAGCATCTGAACGACGCCCTGCTCCGCGAAGCCAAGCTCCACGGCTATGCCGGATTTCAGTACGATCTCGAGAACGTCGACTACCTCGACCGCGACAACCTGTCCGCGCTTGTGGCGCGCACCGCCGACGTCCTTCACAAAGCCGGTCTTCAACTCTCCATCGCCACCGTGCCCAACGCGCCGGGCTATCCCGGCAAGGGCGGTTTTGCCAAGTGGATCTACACTGACTGGCGCGGCGCCTACGACCTGACCGCGCTCTCCAAATCCGTTGACCTCATCTGCCTGATGACCTATGACCAGCAGACCCGCTGGACCGAGCCCGGCCCCGTCGCCGGCTGGCAGTGGACCACGGACAACCTCGATTACGCGTTGCAATTTGTACCTAAGGAAAAGCTATCGCTCGGCATCCCCCTTTACGGCTATCACTGGTACACCGGCGCGCCCATTGAAGACAAGACCACCGGCGACTTCAAGCCCAATCCCACTGCCGACTACATCAGCACTCCCGACGCGCTCCAGCTTGCGAACGCCTTTGGCGGCAAGCCCGAGTGGGACGCCTTCGACCATACCGAGTTCTTCTGGTTCTATCGCGATCAGATGCGCGAGTGGATCTTCTACACCGACGTTCACACCTTCAAAGATCGCTATCAACTGGCTGCGGACCGCGGCCTGGAGGGATTCTGTTCGTGGGTCCTCGGCTCTGAGGATCCGGGCATCTGGGAATATTTGCCTGACCGCGCGACAAAGAAGTAGTCGATCCTGAAAAAGCGATTTCAGATCGAGATCGACGACATCGGCGGGCCGATAGGCGCCGGGATAAGCCGGAGTTGGCTCCAGATGCCCAGCAGCACGCGCAGAAAATGGGGCCCAAAAGCTCCGAGGAGCTTGTGGAGGTTCATCGCCGCGGCTGCCAGCATCGCGTGAATCGCGTCACCGTAAGTGCCTCTTAGCCGATTACGTTCCAGTCGGTGTTCGTTCTTCAGATGTCCGATGCTGGGCTCGACTGCGGCGCGGCGTTTCATCCATCGCCACAGCGCTTTCGGCGTGCGCCCCCTTGTCCGCTTATCGACATGCACCTTCACATCGCCACAGGAGTCGTGGCCGCGATAGCCCGTGTCCACATGCGCCTCTCGGACCCGGTTCCCGATCATGTTCTTGACCTGTTCCATCTGGGCAGCCAGCGTATGCCCATCGTTCGGGCCGGGGCCAGTTTTCCTCATTTCATCGTCCCTCGTCGCTAGCAGACACCCGATATCCACCCCCTGAACTTTGTTCACGGGACCCCGGGGTATGCGTCACTCCTCATTCCTCGAACTGAGAAAAACTGGCTCCCAGCGCCAGCCGCCCCAGTAGCGTTAACAGGCCCTAGTATTTCTAACAAACGGCGCGAAGGGCATATCCCCACCCCCCTATCCGATACCCCCGCCCCCTGCGAAAAATCTCTAAAGTGGGGTAGCTGCCTTAATACAGTAGACTCAAGATATTGTGGTTCGCACGCCTGAAGTCGCGAAGCAGCCTGATTATCCAGGGACTTGGCAGCAGTTTCGCGCGTGGTTTCCTGACGAGCAGTC
>Ga0335074_10001778_pt1 | contig 29177 bp, 24 predicted proteins | sample Lox_Sample_23_FD_206715 | JGI IMG/M metagenome (GOLD analysis project Ga0335074, IMG submission 206715) | Soil microbial communities from Loxahatchee National Wildlife Refuge, Florida, United States - Lox_Sample_2.3 | ecosystem: Environmental > Terrestrial > Soil > Wetlands | place: USA... | reverse complement strand
TGGTTGACGCAGTCGACGCAGTGGATGAGGTGGAAACCAGATTCGGATCCAGCTGCGTCAAGGTGGCAAAATCCGACTGCGCTGAGGACAGGTTGCCGGATTGCAAATCCTCTCCCAGCTGCTGAAATTCCTGCTGCATCTGCTGGATTTTGCTGTTCACGGTGGTGCCGCCGTAACTGTATGGATCCATGTTGAGAATCGGTGATATGGACATGAAGCATCTCCTCTCGTCGGGGGGACGAGTCTTTGAATTTTATCGGCAGGGCGCGGCTGAACTTCAGCGCGCTGGGCCAAAGAGAAAGAAGCAATTTCCTGGCCACGCCGAGCCAAGGTATTTGCCGAACTTGCTTAGGGTTTGAGATAACCAACGGTGCCGAAGCTGCGACACCCGGCAAGGCTTGCCCAGTTCCGCTCGGCAAAACCTGCCGTGCTGGCGCGAGCGCGGCCCGCATGATTTGTTGCCACTGGAGCCGGCAGCTCGGCTATGATGCCCTTCGCTACCCGAGGTCTTTTATGGAGAAGCCGACGCTCGACCAGTTTCCCCGGGAAGTCCTCGCCCAGATTGACATCCAGAAGGCTTTCCACATCTCGCGGCTGGTGGTCGCCGCCGAGAAGCTGCAGCTGTTTCGTCGGCTCGACGGCAAGCGGATGAAGGCCGAGGCGATCGGCCGCGCGCTCAAGATCCACCCCCACTACCTCGAGCCGTTCCTGAATGCGTTTGTCGCTTTGCGACTGCTCGACAAAAAGAACGGCGAATACGGCAACACGCCTTTTGCGGAGAAATACTTCATCGACGAGCGCTCCATTTACTGGACGCGGCAGTACTCCAATGAATGCCTCGACGACTACGACGCGCTTACGGTTCTGGAGCAGGCGCTGGCGACGGGCAAGCAGCCGCGGTCGCTGAAGCGGGCGCGCCGGCCGCTCTACGTCGTGGGGATGCACCGCGACCCGAAGCAGGCGGAAAACTTCACCCACATGCTGTTCTATCTGCATCAGCCCGATGCTGAGGCGCTGGCGGAATATCTCGATTTGTCGCGGCGGCAAGCGCTGCTGGACATTGGCGGCGGCTCGGGCGTGATGTCGATCGCTCTGGCCAGGAAAAATCCGCGGCTGCGGGCCACGATTCTGGATATCGAGCCGGTCTGCAAAGTTGCCGCAGGCATCATCCGGCGCGCCGGGCTGGAGAAGCGCGTACGCGCACTGCCGGGCAACATTCACCAGGGTTTGCCGCACGGCTACGATGTAATCATGATGTGCGATATTGGTCCGATTTCCCAGCGACTGTTGCGCCGCGTGTATCGCAGTCTGCCGCCGAAAGGGATACTGGTGCTGGTCGATCGCTACCTGTCGGAAGATGGAACGCAGCCGCTGGACCGGCTGGTCGAGTACTTCGCCGGATCGTCATTCGGCGTGGCCACGTGGAAAGACATGATGAACGCGGTAGAAGCCTGCGGCTTCGAGCAGGTCAAGGCGGAGAATCGCTATCGCGATGTGTGGTTCATTACCGCTGTCAAGCCGGGCGCACGATAAGTTCTTGACCATCGCCGCTTTGCAATGCCGGGGAACCTTTGCTTATCCTGTTCGTACCATTCTGTGGAGGCTGTATGTATTGCAACTATTGCGGCAAGGTCATTCAGGATGACGCCAATCTCTGCGCCTATTGCGGCACGCGGGTGGGTTCGGTTGCCGGACGCCGCAAGCTGATGCGTTCGCGCGCCAATCGCAAAATTGCCGGTGTCTGCGCCGGTTTCGCCGAATATTTCGATCTCGACGTCACCGTGGTGCGCGTGGTGTGGTTGATCGTCGCGATTTTCGGTGGTGGCGGATTCCTGGCCTACATCATTGCGTGGATCATAATGCCGGAGGAGCCGCAGATCGTGGCCGCCGCGCCGCCCGCGACGGTGGCAACCACTCCACCGCAGCCGTATCAGGGGTCGTAAACCCCAGCCAGCGCGAACCCCGGCAGGGGCTTTGAGTTATGGCACAGCCAGCCGCAGAGTGGCGCGATGACGTTAGCCCGGGGCGTAAGCCCCGGGTAGGTGTGGAAGATTGAACCGAGCCGCGGCAGCGACGACAGCACTCGCGCAGCCGAAAATCGTGCCCCGATACGAATCCCCGCCTCGCTAAAATAGATCCTTGCGATCCCATGCCCACCTTTCGCAGCTCTGACGTGCAACTCTTCTACGAAGTCGCCGGCAACGGGCCGCACGTTGTTCTGCTGCATCCGTTTCCGCTGAATCACAATTTCTGGAAGCCGATTGCCGCCGAGCTCGGCACGCGCTACCGGCTCGTGATGCCTGATCTGCGCGCGCACGGTGATTCCGAGCTGGGTGACGGTCCGGCGACGATGCAGAAGCTGGCCGCCGATCTCGCCGCGCTTTGCCGCGAGGAGCGAATCACGAAAGCGTACTTTGCCGGCGTGTCCATCGGCGGATATACGCTGTTTGAATTCTGGCGGCGGTATCGCGAGCATGTCGCCGCGCTGGTGCTGTCGAACACGCGCGCGTCCGCAGAAACGCTGGAGAGCCGTGCCACGCGCCTCGGCCTTGCGGACAAGGTTTTGCGCGAAGGCAGCGCGGGGTTCATCGAAGAGATGCTCGGGAAGCTGCTGTCGCCGGTGACGCGCGGCAATCGTCCTGACATCGTGGACGCGGCGCGCCGCATGATGCAGCAGATGTCGCCGCAGGACATCGCCGGCGTGCAGCAGGGAATGGCCGACCGCCCGGATTCGATTCCGACACTGAAGACGATTGATGTGCCGACGACGGTTCTTATCGGCCAAGAGGAAGACAAAGCCGAATCTGAATTGATGCGGCAACACATTGCCGGCAGCCGGATGGAGGTGATCCCGCGCGCTGGGCATTATGCTGCACTGGAGCAGCCGGAGGAGTTTGCGAGACTGCTGCGCGGCTTCCTCGACGGCTTGCCGCGGGGATAAATCAGCTCGCCTGAGCCCTTGGTTTGCGGGTGGAGCACGCCTTCAGGCGTGCATCACGATTGCAATATTTTAGCCGCGCTTTAGCGGCCTGGGGTAATGCTTACCTCAGTGGCTAAAGCCGTCTTTACGATGAGAGAGGAGCTGCCCCGCTGAAGCGGTGCTCCACCCATGGTTCCGCCAGAACATCCTCAACTTGTGACCAACATCACTCTTCGCCGCCGCCCGCTCCGCTAGAATTGTCCTGTCATGCTCGATGCTTTCCTTGTACCTCCGAACACCATTGTCACCGCCAAGGGCGACAGCGAGCCGCTCGAAATCAGCGGCGCTGCCAATCCTGTCTTTCTGCTGACGCTCACCATCGGCGCGATCGTTGAGCAGGAGGCGATCGACCTCAGTCTCTTCACCTCCGCCGACGGCGCCACTTGGGAGACGAAACCCGTGGCCTCGCTGCCGCAGAAGTTTTATCCCGGCGATTACCCGCTGCTGGTGGATTTGTCGGAGGCGCCCAATGCGAAGTTTGTGCGCGCGCATTGGGAACTCAATCGCTGGGGACGTGGCTCGACCGCGCCGCGATTCGAGCTCGCCATTCGCCTGCGCGAAGTTTCCAAAGAGGCATTGCAGGAAGCCGAGGCCGAAGCGCACATGCGCGCCAGCTTCTAGACCAAACAGGGCGCTCCGCTGAGCGCCCTGTGCGTTCGCTTAACTGTCAACCGGTTAAGAAAAAAGAAATCGTGCTACGCTGCCTTCGGTCCGGTGAGGACGGGCTTCGTCTCCGCGACCGGCGACGGCTGCGTCTCTACCAGCTTCATCTGGTTCCAGTCGTAGGGAAATTCCTGCCCGCAATCCAGACACACGACGTAGGTCCCGGTGACCGACGCTGCCGGACTGCGGCGCAGCTTGCCGCGTACCGTGATCGGGAAGCTGCAGCGTTTATGCGAACAACCAAAGACCATATCGAATAGCCTCATAGCCTCCTCCTGGCTGTCTGTGGGCGATCCTGCCACCCTCATCACGGCCGGGCTTGGCCCCCGAAGCCTGGTCATGCCCCTTACAACAGGACCCTGTCGACACTGGTTAGATTCGGAAATTCTGCTAAAGGTTTCGTTTTGGAAATGACGGTTGGTTGAATTGGGAACCCAATTGGGAAAGCTCTGGCGAGATCACAAAAGTGCTAAGGTGACCTCTGCGAGAAGCTGCGACGCATCTTGCAGCCGCTATAATCGAACTACTTTGCAATACTTTGGTAACCGTTTTCATGGTCTTGCGATAATTCTGACCGCAGCACTTTGTCTTTGCGGGACCGCGCCTGCCCAGTCGCCTCCGCCCATGCCGGGCACGCTGACGCTGCTGGTCATGCCCTTCGAGAATCAGTCGTCCGCGCCCGGGTTGGAGTGGATCAGCGAAGCCTTCCCCGAAGTGCTCTCGCAGCGGATGGCGTCGTCGCAGACTTACGTCATCAGCCGCGAGAATCGCACCTACGCCTTCGACCAATCCGGTATTCCGGAGAGCGTGGTGCCGTCGCGCGCGACCATCTACGACGTCGCCGAGCAGATGGGCGCCGACTATGTCGTGATGGGCCGCTACACCTTCGACGGCAAAAGCTTCACCGCGACCGCGCAACTGCTCGACATGCGCAAGCTGCATCTGTTTCCGCCGGTCGGCAGCAGCGGCCCGCTAACCAGCCTCATCGATTTGCAGACCACGCTGGCGTGGCAGTTGTTGCAGCAGATGCCGCAGCATCCGGCGACGACGCGCGATCAGTTCCTCAAGGCATTTCCGCCCATCCGCCTCGACGCCTTTGAGAACTACATTCGCGGCACGCTCGCCACCGGCTACCAGCAGCGCATCCATTATTTCCACGACGCGCTGAAGCTCAACCCCAGCTACACGGCCGCCATGCTGCAGCTGGGCAAAACCTATTTCGACAATCACGAGTACGAGTTGGCGTCGGTGTGGTTCGCGCGCGTGCCCAAGCCGGACCCGGTATCCGGCGAGGCCACGTTCCTGCTGGGTATGTCGGAGTTCTATCGCGGTAATTTCGACAAAGCCTTCGCCGCGTTCAGCTATCTTTCGACGCGCGTGCCGCTGACGGAGCTCTTCAATAACATGGGCGTGACCGAGGCGCGGTGCGGACATCGGCCGCAGGCGGTGGACTATTTTTCCAAGGCGGTCAACGCCGATCCCAACGATGCCGATTATCGTTTCAATCTGGCGGTGGCTCTGTTCAAGAACGGCGACAGCGCCGGAGCGGCGCGCCAGCTGAAAGAGGAGTTGCAGCAGCGTCCGACCGATGGCGAGGCGAAGTCGCTGCTGGACATGATCAATCACGGCGTGCCGCCGCCGATGCTGAGCACCACCACGACGACCGGGAACGCACTGTTACCGACGGCTCAGCCGCGCCTGCCGATGGAGCGCATCAAGCGCAATTACAATGAGGCGTCGTATCGCCAGCTGCAGATGGCGATCGAAAACTTCACCGAGGCGCGGCTGGCCAAAGTCGATGGTCCAACCCACGCCGCCTATCATGTGCAGCGCGGCCAGCAGTTGCTGGCGCAGAACTTGACCGCCGACGCCGAGAACGAATTCCGCCAGGCGATCGCCGCGTATCCCGCCGATGCCGTCGCCCATGCGCAGCTTGCAATTCTGCTGGAGAAAAAGGGCGACGTGGTCAACGCGCGCAGTGAAGCGCAAACGTCCATCCGTTTGAAGCCCAATGTCGATGCGCTGCTGGTGCTGGCGCGGCTCGATCTAAAGCAGAACCAGGTACAATCGGCCGCGGCTGATGTGGATCGCGCGCTGGCGATTGAGCCGGCGAATTCCGCTGCCCTGGCGCTAAAACGGGATGTCGCCGCCCGCCAAACAGGCGCACAATAAGCGTAGAGGCTTGGATTGTCCGTGGTTCCTTGTTTGTGTCAGGTATGACTTTACAGGCCATGAAAAATCGATTTTCGAGCGCTTCGTGCCCTGACACGAGGCGAGTTCAACAAAGCGACGCAGCGAAGGTCGCCTACGGCTTGCCAGATTAGGATCGCCCTCCGGAAGGAGGTTATATGTCGCGAACTCGAACCCTTCTTGGTTGTTTGATTGTTGCGTTGCTGGCTACAACCGCCGCGTTCGCCAGCTCGGTCGTGAAGATCCGCGTTGACGATACCATCCAGCCGGTCAGTGCTGAGTACATCGACCGCGCCATCGAGCACGCGCGCCAGACCGGCGCGGACGCCGTCCTGATCGAGCTGAACACTCCTGGTGGTTTGGCCGATACCACCCGGGAGATTATCGAGAAGATACTTGCTTCGCCGGTGCCGGTCATCGTCTACGTGACGCCCGAAGGCGCCCGAGCCGCTTCCGCCGGCTTCTTCATTCTGGAGTCGGCCGACGTCGCGGCAATGGCTCCGGGCACCAACACCGGGGCGGCCCATCCGGTAATGCTGGGCGGCGAGAAGATGGACGACATCATGAAGACCAAGGTCGAGAACGACTCGGCTGCCTTCATGCGTTCGTTTGTTGGGCCGCGCGGCCGCAATGTGCAGCTGGCCGAGAGCGCGGTGCGCGAATCCAAGTCCTGGACCGATCAGGAAGCGCTGCAGCAGCACCTGATCGACATTGTCGCCAAAGATCAGACTGATCTCTTCAAGCAGATTTCCGCCCGCACCATCAAGCGCTTTGACGGCAAGCAAGTCCAGCTCGATCTGGTGGGCGCGAAGGTGGATACGATGCCGATGACGCTGCGCCAGCGCATCCTCGACTTCCTGGTCGATCCCAACATCGCGTTCCTGGTGCTGGCGGTGGGCGCGCTTGCGCTCTACGCCGAGTTCAATCATCCTGGCGCGATCGTCCCCGGCGTGGTGGGCGCCATCTTCATCCTGCTGGCGCTGTTCGGGCTGAACCTGCTGCCCACGCGCTATGCCGCGTTCACGCTGATCATGGCGGCCTTCGTGCTGTTCGTGCTGGAGGCGAAGTTCGCGACACACGGCATCCTCGGCCTGGGCGGCATCGCCTGCCTCACTTTGGGCGGCTTGCTGCTGGTCGATGGCCCGATTCCGCAGTTGCGCGTGAGCCTGTGGGTGGCCCTGAGCGTCAGTGTGCCGCTGGGCGCGATCACGGTCTTCCTGATGGACATCGCCCTCCGCGCGCGCCGCAATAAAGTCGTGACCGGTGAGCAGGGATTGATTGGCGCCATTGGCGAAGCGCGCACCGATATTGATCCCGAAGGAAAAGTTTTTGTCCTCGGCGAACTGTGGAACGCCCACGCGCCCTCGCGCGTCAGCATCGGCGACCACGTTGTCGTCCGCAAGGTCGAAGGGCTGGAATTAGAAGTGGAGAAGAAGTAGACAGCGGCTCTGAGCCATGAGCTTTGAGCTGTGAGCCAAAACCCGCATAACGGTCCATGGCGCCTGTCAAAGTAAAATCGCTCGTGCCTTACCCCTCACCTGTCCTAAATGCCCAGCCGTGAATGGCTCACGGCTCAGAGCTCATAGCCGCTTGCTATTGCCAACTTGGGTTCCTCGGCGGATGAGCCTACAATTCGCAGTAGCATTCGTTCTAAACTTCCTTTGTGCTGGAGGCACACTGTGCCCGGTATTGCTGGCATTGTTGTCGTCATCATCGTCGTTCTGTACATCCTCAACTCGATCAAGATCCTGGCCGAGTATGAACGCGGCGTGATTTTTCGCCTGGGGCGGCTGCTGGGCATGCCAAAAGGGCCAGGCGTAATCCTGGTGTTCGCGCCCATCGATCGCATCGTGCGTGTCTCGTTGCGACAGGAGGCGCTGGAGGTTCCGCCGCAGGACATCATCACCCGCGATAACGTCACGCTGAAGGTGAACGCGGTCATCTTCCTGCGCGTGATCGATCCCAACAAGGCCGTGGTCGCGGTCTCCAATTACATGTACCAGACGTCGCAGTTTGCGCAGACCACGTTGCGCTCGGTGCTGGGTGAAGTCGATCTCGACGAGTTGCTGGCGCATCGCGAGAAGATCAATCTGCGGCTGCAATCGATTCTGGATCAGCACACCGACCCCTGGGGCGTGAAGGTGAGCAATGTCGAAGTCAAGCAGGTCGATCTGCCGGAGACCATGACGCGCGCCATGGCCAAGCAGGCGGAGGCCGAGCGCGAGAAGCGCGCGAAGATCATTCATGCCGAAGGCGAGTTCGCCGCGGCACAACGGCTGACCGAGGCCGCTCATCTACTCGCGGCCGAGCCGACCAGCATCACGCTGCGTTATCTGCAGACGCTGGCCGAGATTGGTGTGGAGAAGAACACGACCGTCATTTTCCCGGTTCCGCTCGATCTCCTGGCCGGGTTGCAGCTTTTACTGAAGGCCGACCCGACAGCCAAGATCGGCGGCTGCGAGCCGCCGGCGGAGAAGGGTGGAAGCGCCGGGTAGAGCTGGCCTTCCTGTCCACTACCCAATTACGAGGTTCTTGTGCACTCAATGGCATCTGACGATAGCGAAATAACCTTGGGCGCGGGCAAGCTGCTGGGATTGTTTTTCCTGCTGGCGGCAATCTGCGGCGTTTTCTTCTCGATCGGTTATTCGGTCGGTCGCAGCTCGGGCCGCGAGCAGGCGCTGAACGATCAGCCTTCGCAGGTGAATGCCGCCTCCTCACCCGATTCCGTACTGGCGAGCACCTCCGGCAGCGACGGCAAACCGTCGCCAGGCGTCGCCGCCAAGTCCGATATTCAGGCCCCCGCTGCGGGCGATGCCGATGCCAACGACCAGCAGAAGCTGACCTTCTACAAAGCAGTACAGCAGGACGACAACCCCACTCCGGATACCGAAAAGGCATATCAGCCCGGCCACGACTTGAGGTCCGGCGGGGAGACGCCGCAGTCTCGCAAGGTCGCTGCCACGGAACCAACAGCGGTGGTCGCCTCTGTGCCGGCCAGCGCACCGCCGGCCAAGCCTGCGGCCGACGTCATCTCCCATACTTCTCCAGTCACCGGACCGGGAACGATCGTGGTGCAGATCGCGGCCGTTTCGCGCGAGGATGACGCCGTCGCTCTCGCCGGCGCGCTGCGCAAGAAGAACTACAACGTCTTCGTGGTGAACAATCCCGTTACCAACGACAAGTTCTTTCACGTGCAGGTTGGACCGTTCTCGACCATGGCCGAAGCCGAAGCCATGAAAGCCCAGCTGGTCGCCGAAGGCTACAATCCCATCATCAAGCGCTAGCTCTCAGCTATCAGCCGTCAGCTGCTACCTATCCGGTGTAACAATTCCCCCGAACTACGCTCAATCCGGCAGCTGAAATCTGCAACTGAAAATCCGACGGGCGAGAGCTGACAGCCGACAGCAGTGCTGTTGCAATTTAATTGTTCGCTGGTCGCGAGATTGGTGTAAAGTGATTCCCACGTTTCGGGCCCGGCAACAAGATCTTCCCGCAATTGCGCAACCCAGGAGGCTCTCTTGAAGACGTGGTCACTCGCTCTCTGCACATTGATTCTGCTTGTCCTGTCAGTGGCTCCGGCTGCTGCCCAAGTCGTCTACGAGGACGGTCCTATCAACGGCAACGTCGACGCCTGGACCATCAACTTCGGATACTTTGTTGGTGACACCTTTACCGTTTCCGCCGGTACGAGCACGATCACGGGTTTCTCATTCGGCGCGTGGCTGTATCCCGGCGACATCCTGGAAACGGCTGAGCTGCAGTTAGAGTCGAATCCGATGGGCAACATTTACTTTGATCAGTCGGTTTCCTTTACCGCGTCAGGCTGCCAGTTGAACCAGTACGGGTACGACGTCTGCACAGAAACCGCGAGTTTTGCCGGCCCGACCTTACAGAACGGGTCGTACTGGGCGATCCTGCAAAATGCCGTCGTAAACGACGGCGACCCGGTTTACTGGGATGAGAACTCCGGTATCGGCTGCCACTCACCCGGCTGCCCATCCCAGACTCTCGTACCGGAGGGATCGATTCCTGCAGAATCCTTCACGGTTCTCGGAACTGCCAGCAGCACCAGCACCACCACCAGCGTTCCCGAGCCCAGCAGCCTGATGCTGTTTGCCTCCGGCATTCTGGGATTGGGCGCCCTGGTACGCCGCAAGCTGATGTGAGTGAAGTTGCGTGTCCTGGATGTCGTCTCGCAATTTCTCGAAGGAGCTAATGCCATGAAGTCGCCCACTTTGCTAACGCTGATACTGGCCATCCTGCTCACGATTCCTGCTTTCGCCCAGGATGTCTACAACAACGGTCCTATCAACGGCAACGTCGACGCGTGGACCATCAACTTCGGTTACATCGTTAGCGACACCTTCACCATCTCCGGCGGCAACACCGATGTCACTGGCCTCTCCTTTGGCGCGTGGCTGTTGCCCGGCGATACCCTTACCTCTGCCGAGGTGGACATCACCTCCGGGGAAAACGGCGGTATGACTTACTTCGATCAGGTCGTCAACTTCACGGCGTCGGGTTGCCGGTTGAATCAGTACGGCTGGGACGTTTGCACCGAGACGGGCACCTTTAACGCCGGAATCTTCGCCAACGGCACCTATTGGCTGAATCTGGAGAATGCCAGCGTGCCCAGCGGCGACCCGGTGTTCTGGGACGAGAACAGCGGCGTCGGCTGCACCTCGCCCGGATGTCCTTCAGAGCCGTCGGAGAACACGGTCGGCACCATCCCGTCGGAGTCGTTCACGGTCTTCGGTTCAGCCGCGAGTACCACCACCAGCGTTCCCGAGCCCAGCAGCCTGATGCTGTTCGCCTCCGGCATTCTGGGATTGGGCGCTCTGGTACGCCGCAAGCTGACGTAATTGGCGAGTGATCAAAAGCGATCGCCGGGGCGGATTGTTCTGGAGTTTTGGCTTCAAGGTTCGTGTCAGGGAACGACCTTGGTCGTGCCGAACGGCGTATTCTAACGGCGAGGGCTTTAGCCCCTGCAAGAAAGCCGCTCGGCGGCCGCGCTTCTGATGACCACCGTTCCCTGGCAAGGCCGCAATCCGTCGCTTCGCGTACGACTGATTGCCTGGCTCCTGCTGCTGCTTCCCATCGTCGTGGCGCTGCTCTATCCCACCGCGCAGGATTACCTGCGCGCTGCTTCGCTTCTGGAGCGCATCTCCAATCCGCACGCCACCGGCTGGATCGCCAACTACGATGTGCATCCCGTCGACGTTCACGACACGACGTACGACTTTCGCGGCCGCGCGATTCCCGCGCGCCTTTATCTCCCGCGTGGCGTCGGCTTCGCTCCGGGCATCCTCGTTGTGCATGGCATGCAGTACCTCGGCATCGATGACCCGCGACTCGTAGCCTTCGCGCGCGCGTTTGCCGCCAGCGGCTTTTTCGTCATGACGCCCCTGGTTCCTGGCCTGGCTGACTATCGCGTCGAAGCGCAATCCGCCGACGTGATCGGCACCGCCGCGCAGGCCTTGGCGCAACAGATCAGCGTGCAGAAGGTTGGCATCCTGGCCATCAGCTTCTCCGGCGGGCTCGCGCTTCTTGCTGCGAGCGATCCGCAATACGCGCCGTCGATCGCCTGGATCGCCTCGGTCGGTGGCTACTACGATCTCGAGCACGTGCTGCGCTTCTTCGCCACCGGCGACGCACCGCGTCCCGATGGAACCATCGAGCACCTCAAGCCGCATGAGTACGGCTCGCTGATCGTCGTCTATGATGAGGCGCAGGATTTCTTCTCGCTGCACGATGCACCGCTGGCGCGCGACGCCCTGAAACTCTTGCTCTCCGGCCATGGCAAGGAGTCGGAAGCGCTGACCGCGAAGATGACGCCCGCCGGTCAGCAGATCATGCAGGACATCTACCACAAGCAGCGGCAGATTCTCGCGCCGGCCATCCTCGCCGAGATCGACAAGCACCGCGACGAACTCAGCGCCGCTTCGCCCGCCGGGCATCTCGCATTTGTGCACGTGCCCGTGCTGCTGCTGCACGGCTCTGACGACACCGTGATTCCGCCGACCGAGCTGTTGTGGCTTAAGCGCGATATCCCGAAGCAGTATTTAGTCGCCGCGCTGGTGAGTGCGGCCATCACCCATGTGGAAGTGGACACCAAGGTCAGCTGGCTCGACAGGCTCGCGCTTGTACACTGGATGGCGCAGATGATTCACACCGCTCGCGCCACCGAATCCGGCAAAGGGCCGGTTTTGCCGGCCGGAACGTGGGTTGTTTGGGCGCCTCGCAGGTCTTTGCTAACTGCTAATCGCTAATTGCTAATCGCTCTCATGGTAACCCTCGCCGACATCCAACTCGCTCAACAACGCCTGCGCGGCATCGCCGTGCGCACGCCGCTCATCGCCTACTTTCCGCCGGCGACGGAATCCGCAAAGAACGGCGGCCAGCTTTTCCTCAAGCCCGAGAGCCTGCAACCCATCGGCTCATTCAAACTGCGCGGCGCCTATAACAAAATTGCTTCCCTCACCGACGACGAGCGCCGTCGCGGCGTGATCTCCTACTCCAGCGGCAATCACGCGCAAGGCGTCGCCTATGCTGCGCGCGCGCTGGGAGTGAAGGCTGTGATCGTGATGCCGCGCAACGCACCCCAGCTGAAAGCCGACAGCACCGCCGCGCTCGGCGCGGAAATCGTCACGGTCGGCCCAGCTTCGAGCGAACGCATGCAGCGCGCCGAACAGCTCTCGCGCCAGCACGGCTATGTCATCGTGCCGCCTTACAACGACGAGCAGATCATCGCTGGGCAGGGCACCGTAGGCCTCGAGATTCTCGAAGACCTGCCCGAGGTCGACCTCGTGCTCATCCCCTGCGGCGGCGGCGGCTTGAGCAGCGGCGTCTCCTCGGCCATCAAGCTGAGCGGCGCGCGCGCCAAAGTCATCGGCGTCGAACCCGAGCTTGCCAACGACGCGCAGCAAAGTTTCCGTAGCGGCAACATCGTCGAGCTTTCCGCTGAGCGCGTTTCCTCGACGCTCGCCGACGGCCTGCGCACGCAATCCATTGGCCCCATCAACTTCGAGCACATTCGCCGCTTCGTCGACAACATCATCACCGTCACCGAAGACGAAATCCGCGCGGCCATGCGAACCATGGCAACCAGCGCGCGCCTGGTCGCCGAGCCGAGCGGTGCCGTGACCTTCGCGGCGTGGCTCTTTCACTCGAACGAATTGCCGGAATCGAAGAAGACAGTCGCGGTGGTCAGCGGCGGCAACGTCGATCCGCGACTTTTGTCGCAGGTGCTGATCCAGACGTCAGGGTAGAGCAATGCTTTCCCCTTGGCCGCATCGGCTTTGTTCTGAATTGGCCGTCTGCTTAGTTCTGAATTGACCGAAGACCGGGAACGCGGAACCTCACCCGCCGCGCAGCGGCATGGAGTCAGCCCGGCGCGTAAGCGCCGAGTAAAGTGGGAAATTGATCCGAGCCGTGGAGCGGCGACACGAGTCGACTTCGGTCGACGCCAGCCTCACATGCCTTGGACAGCAACGAGGTGTTTCCCGCCCCAAAGCTGTCACCAAGTAGTGGCCATCAGCACAAGTCGAGATGGCCACTACCAACTTCCAGCGCCTCTGCTGAATAGTATTATAACTACTACTACACGTTGGCGGGCAGCTTTTACGTGTCCGGCTGGGTTTCGCATTTACGGGCGCAGATTGGCCATCGTTCCGAAGCAGGTGTTGCGAATCTCTTTGCCCGGTCCCAGCAAGGTATTCTTCTCGTAACCTGACAGTGCCACATCCGGCGAGTAGTTCGCCCATTGGCACACCCTCTTGCCGATCGCGGTGAAGCTCTGGATCTCCGCGTAGGGCGGCACGTTCAGCTCGCCAAACGACCAGTCCTGGGTCTTCAGCACCAGGTGTCCCTGAAAATTCTTGACGTAGGGTTGGACCGTGGGCGGCAACTGGTCCTTCACCTTCGGGCTCACCACAACCTGCGCCTCGGTCAGATTCGCGGTGTAAAGGCACAGCGACAGATCCGACGGCCACAGGCCAACGAAACTCAGCGCCGGCAACACTCCAAGGAGGACCAGTATGACTTTCTGAAACACGAACCGGTTGCGCCACAAGATGTCGCCAAACGTCACCTCGGTCTTGGTGAACAGCAGCAGAAGGAGCGCGATCATCACCACGTTCCATGGCCACACCACGCTGTTCCAGTTCAGCCCCAACGGCCCGAAGCTGTACAGAATAAACAGGTGCATGATGATGCCGTTGACCACGCCGATCTTTCGGAAGCGGCGCGAGAGCAGGCACAACCCGATGCTGACCTCGACAAAAGGAACGATCCGTACGATGTAATGCAACGCGGGGATTTGGAAGCGCAGCGTCCCCAGCACCCACGGCATGCCTTCGGCGAAAAAGCGCGCGTTCAGCTTCTGAAAGCCGCTGTAGAAGTAGGTGCAGCCCATGATCAGGCGGCAGATGTTCAGCGTGTCGCGCTGGCCAACCAGGTCCTCGGCGTTGCACGAGAAGCAGCCCAGCGCAATCAGCATCAGCCAGTACTGATAGGCCCACGGCTGCCAGCGCGTCTGATCGAAAAGCGCATAGATGGCGAATAGCGCAACGAACGTGAGGATGTACGGTCGCGGCCGCGCGGCGATGACGATGGCGCCAAGCAGAGCCAGCAATATGCCGAAGCAAACGTAGTCCAGCGGAAGTGGAATTCGCGGCAGCCAACGGAAGACGGGGACCAGCGGATAGAATCGAGTGCTCACCCACAGCTTGGGCGAAAGCAGCATGCCGGCTGCGAGCCCCACCACCACGGTCGTCTTGACGCGCAGCAGCGTGCGGTCGGCAACCAGCAGCAGATTGCCGGCAGTAGAAACTGGCGCGCCGGCTACGGAACCTGAATCCGTCGCCAACGCCGGTTGTAAGTTCGGGGTCGCTCCCATGGTTCGGAAGAGCGGGTCTTTAGGCCCGCATTTAGTACCGTTGTCTCTTGCTTCGCCCGCTGAGGCCTGGCGATTCAGCGGCGGAAGCGGCTATAGGGTTCGTCAGAAAATTGTAATCGGAGTTCGCTTATCCCTGCACGGGGTCCCCGGCAAACGCCGTATTTGCGTTTGTTGGGGTGAGGGAAAGCGCGCTTATTTTACACTGGCTCGGATCCAAAGTATAGGCGGTGCGCGCCGGACGCCCACGGAATCCAGAAGCGCACTCGATAGCCTGCGCGGCCTGGGCGAGGTTACTTTTTGCGGCTAGGATCGTCCTCAGGATTGACATAATTGAACTGCACCGGCGACTGGCCGTGTACCTGTACCACGACTTCATCAACCGCCATCGCGTAATGGTGCATGTCGGGATCCAGATATGCAAAGCTGCCCGCGGGGAAAGCCATCATTTTGCTCTCATCAAACTGATCTCCCATGCCGACCTTGAACGTGCCGCTCATCACGGTTACGTTTTCGCGCTTGGGATGCCAATGCGGCGCAATTTTGTATCCCGCGGGCATCTTCAACCGGATGGTATAGTCGCCCGATGATGCCATGGGATTGCCTTCCAGCACCGCCAACTGCGCTCCCGGCACAACGAACGGCGGCGCCGGGCCCCACGGAATTGAATCGGGAGTGAATGCATTTTTCTCCGCAGCCGACGCCGTCGAACTGCCGCGGACACCGGCCTGGGTCATCCACACCACTGCCGCAACCAGCACAACCAACAAACAGAAGTTCCGTTTCATCGCCCCTCCCCATCGGATAATTTCCAACTGGAGTGACACTATGGCTCTATTCCCGCAGGCTGGCAATGAGCACGAGATACTTCTTATGTATTTTTGGTGTATCGTTGTAGGCTCTTGCTCTGAATAGAGTTGGGGATTGCATGGCCCATCCCAGGTCCCGCGATATCGAGCTCGATCTCGGCCGTTACGAACTGCGGCGCGCCGGCCATCGCATCAAGCTGGAAAAGAAACCGATGGAGCTGTTGATCTTCCTCGCCGGCAGGCGGGATCAGCTGGTGTCGCGCCAGGACATGGTCTCTGCGCTGTGGAAGTCCGATCCACTCATCGACACCGAGCGCAACATCAACAACATCGTGCGCAAAATCCGCACCGCGCTCGGCGACGATGCAGAGAAGCCGCGTTTTCTGGAGACTGTGATCGGCAAAGGCTATCGCTTCATCGGGCCGATGCGCGTGATCAGCCCGCTCTTCCCGGCCGCGCAATCCGCAACGGAAAAAGACGCACCGCCCGCAGCCGGAGCGGGCAAGCGTCTAACCCGCGATCCGCTAGCCTACTCCGAATTTCTGCGAGGCTATCGTCAGAGCACCTCCGGCGATCCCAAACTTCTGGAAGAAGCCGCACAGCATCTGATGAATTCGGTCGCGCGCGATCCCGGCTTCGCCCTGGCGCACGCAACCTTGTCGTACGTATGTGCGGCGCGCCACTTCGGATTCGATCCCAGCCACAGCTGGCTGGAGAAAGCGGAGTTCCACTGCCAACGCGCTTTGGAGCTTGATCCCGATCTGCCCGACGCGCACGTGGCGCGAGCGTTTCTACTGTGGGGGCCGTCGAAGAACTTCCAGCACATTGAAGCCATCGCTGAACTGAAGCGGGCGCTTTCTCTTCAGCCCGATCTGCCGCATGCCCACAATCGCCTCGGCACTATCTTGGCGCACATCGGCCTCATGGATCACGCGCGCACCATGTACGAGCGCGGCGCGCCCTATGGCCCGGGCAAGACCATCAGCCACAACATCATCCAGGTTTATCTGTGGAACGGAGAGTATGAGAGAGCGCGCGAGCAGATCGAACTGTGGCGCAGCGAATCTCCGGACAGCAAATATGGGATGTACTTCGCGCTGCACTTGGCGATTCTCACCCGGCAATGGGAGGAAGCCGAACGCTTGGCCGCGGAGGCCGTTCGCCTGGCGCCGGAGGAGCCTATCCTCGTTAGCCTGGAAGGTCTGATCCACGCCGCGATGGGACGATCCGCGCGCGCCCTGCGCTGCATGAACCAGGCCTGCACCAATCCGAAATCATTTGGCCACGCGCATCACACCTACTACCAGGTCGCCTGCATTCACTCTCTGCTGGGCCGACCAGAGGTTGCGTTTGAGTGGCTGGAGCGCAGCGTCGACAACGGCTTCGCCTGCTGGCCGTTCTTCCTGAACGACCCTGCCATGGAGAATCTGCGCCGCTTGCCGCAATTCGAGCTGCTGGTCAGCTCCTTGCAAGCCAAGTATCCCAGTGAACTGGGCTTGCTGTAGGGGCGCGCAAGTCTCATTGCAGGCCGCGAGTGATAATAGTTGCCCGTCTCCTCGGCTCACTCTTCTTGCGGTCTCCTTGCGAACCGGAGATCCCAGCACAACAAGCGCAAGCCCGACGCTTCGCTATTGATTCAGATAGCGCAGCACTTTAAACGCGGTATCGAAGCCCTGATGCGGCACACTAATTAAATAGCTTCCCACTACCACGATCTTGCTGTCCGTCTGGATCGCCAAGCCGTTGGCACTGATCGTGGGAATCTCGATTCCAGTACCGGGAAATACCGTCAGCGCAACGCCATTGGTTCCAAATGTGGTGTCGAGCTGGCCAGTCGGCGTGTAGCGAGCGAGCGCAAAAGCCGCCGGCGCGTTTGCACCTTGCGTCGCCGTGCCTACCACAACAATGTCGTTACTTGACTGCACAGCAACTCCAGAGGTGGTGACAACAAGGTAATTTGGGATGGAAGTTGTCGTGCCGCCGTTGACTCCAAAACTGCCGTCCGCGATTCCGGCATTCAGGTAGCCGGCTATGGCGAAGGCCGTCGCCACCGTACCGTTGGAACTGATTATGGAATTGTTGGTCTGCGTTCCACCCGAGATCACATCGCCGGTTCCGGAGAGTGCTACGCCGGGTGCGGTGCTGGGAGTGGGCAGCTGGCCGTTGATTCCGAACATCGTGTCGAGCGCACCATTGGACTGATATCGGCAGATGAAACCGCTGGCAACTTCCGTGGAAGAGGTGAGAATTTCTCCGTTCGGAAGAATCGCCACTGCTGTCGCCGCATAACCGGCATTTCTCGCTGCACCGTTGCTTCCAAAGGTTGTGTCAAGTTGACCGTCGCTGAGCAAGCGGAAGAGGTTGCGATTGGCGACCAGGATGTCTCCGTTAGACTGAATCGCTACGCCGCTCGGTGACGGTCCATTGATCTCGCTGAGCTGCACAATTCCGTTGGTTCCGAAAGTCGAGTCCAATGTGCCCGTCGAGGTGTAGCGGGCCACGAAAGCTGTAAAGCCTCCCGCAACTGCGACGATCTTGCCGTCCGACTGCACCGCGACCGAAGTAAACGGTGTGTCTTCTATGCTCGCGGTCGAGACGATGCCCGAGCTTCCAAAGCTCGCGTCCAGGCTGCCATTTGTGTTGTAACGAGCTACGGCTGCAATGGGAAAGCCGTTGCTGCCCGGAATCGCGCCCGCGACGACGATTTTCCCGTCGGATTGGATCACTACGGCATTGGGGGTAGCAACGTTAGACGACGACGTCTGAACGCCGAAGTCCGTCGTTACAATTCCGCCATTGCCGAACGTGGGATCCAGATGGCCAGCCTGCGCTGCGGCTTGTTGCGCGGCGATGAGAAGGACGCAGAAAACTACTGGCCAAATCTGCTTCAACTTCGCCCTAAACATGACCTTGCCTCCTGATGGCGATCAAATCGAATCGTCGGAATTCCCGGTGCGAAGTCTATCTTTGCTACGCAGCAGGTTGTCATAGGATTGTCTCCGGCTTGTCAAAAAAGCGTCAAAAACCGTTCACAGGGCGATGGGCATCGTTTGCCGGCCCTGCCAACGCAAATCCCTAATTCGCCATCTAAAACCAATGGCTAAGGGTCAGTCCCAACTAGCCACTGACCACTAGCCACTGTCCTGGAGGCGCAATGTCCTGTTCCCGGCGCTTGATCCTGATTCCCCTGCTCTTGTCTGCGCTCGCGTTCTCGGCCAGCGCCGGTGACGTCCGCATCAGCATTCCCAAGCGCACCAAGCCCACGCCGGTGCAGAAGCTCAATCAGGAGGGCGTAAAGGAAATCCAGAAGCACGACTACAAGCGCGCCAAGATGCTGTTTTACAAGGCGTATCTCATCGATCCCAACGATCCCTTCACGCTCAACAATCTCGGCTACATTGCCGAGCTCGAAGGTCAGGCTGACCGCGCGCAGCGCTATTACGATCTGGCACAAGCGCAGGGCTCCGACGCCGTGGTCTACAAATCAACCGAGCGCGCCGCCATCGGCAAACCGGTCGATCAGATCGCCGGCATGGCTGCCGACAACAAGATGCAGGTCAATCGCATCAACGTCTACGCGATTGGTCTGCTACAGAAAGATGAGGCTCCTCAGGCCGACTTGGCGCTGCAAAAAGCTCTGAAACTCGATCCCAGCAATCCATTCACCCTCAACAATCTCGGCTACGCGCGCGAGAAAGAAGGCGAACTGGAAGACGCTTATAAGTACTACACCGAAGCTGCCAATCAGCATTCCGACACGCCCATCGTGGTCACCATCAACAAATCCTGGCGCGGCAAAGGCATCAGCCAGATCGCCGAAGGCAATGCCAACAAGGTTCGCAACCTGCTGGATCACGAGCAGAGCATACCTGAGCAGGTCGCGCGACTGAACACGCGCGGCGTCGCCGCCATCAATCGCAACGATTACAAACTTGCGCGCCAGTATTTCCAGAAGGCTTACGAACTCGACCATCACAATGCTTTCGCCCTGAATAACATGGGTTATCTCGCGGAGCTGGATGGGGATCGCGAGACCGCCGATTACTATTACGACAAAGCTCGGTCCGCCGACCAGTCGAGCCTGAAGGTCGCCTACGCTTCGCGCAAAGACGTTGAAGGCATGAAGCTGTCGTCTGTCGCCGGCGACAGCGACGATGCCGTCAACAAAGCGACCGAGGAGCAAGCTGCCCTGTTGCGCGCTGAAGGTGGGCCGGTCGTGTTGCGCTATCGTAACAATCAGCCGGTGCTGGAGCCCGCCATTCCGCCCAAGCCGCTTCCCGAAACTCCCCGGCCAGCAGAGACGGCTCCCGAACCGACTGACAATCACCTGTTACAGCCGCTGCCCGCTAACGAGCAGCCGCCGGCCGCGCAACCGGGAAATCCGGCTCCCGCTCCTAATAGCAATTCGCAACCTACAGCTCCGCAGCCTCCGCAAGGTGAGGCGCCGGCAAATTCCGGCGGCGGATTGCTGATGCCATTGCCCGAAAATCAACAGCCTCCAGAGGCCCGCCAGCCGAACAATTCGGCTCCGCCGCCGCAACAGCAAAACCAGTACAATGTCCCACGTCCGCCCCAATCGCAGTCGCAGCCGCCCGTGGTTCATCGCCCACCGCAGTCGCAGGATCCGACGCCGGCTAACTCCAGCGGAGGCTTGCTGATGCCGCTTCCCGACAACCAGCAGCCTCCCTCTGCCAAACAGCCGCAGCAGTAATTAGGGCTTGTCGGTTGCCGGTTGTCAGTTGACAGTCCTTGTTCTTGGCCCCCTGATTTCATTCCCGAGTGTCGAAACCGGCGCGGGTTCCAGTCCAACCCGACAACCGACAACGGAAAGACAGTAGTAATCAGTCGAACCACCTACCACTTAGGTAACAAGTCTCAAAAATTTGTTGACACATTAGGACTAGGGTGGGACACTTCGCGATGAGCGAAACGGTGAACAACTAGCGCCCTCCATGGGTCCACTTCGTTTCTGAAGCGGCTCACCGAACGCCTATTCACGGGAAACCCCCGAAAGGATGAAATCCAATGGCTGGCCGAGTCCTTGCATTCTGTTCCGTAATCGCAATCTTGGCGTTCACAGTGGGTTGCAGCCAAAACGCCCAACTGACTTCGATCGCGGTGACGCCGACGACGGCAACTATCCCCAGCGCAGGGCAGACGGCCCAGTTCACGGCTACAGGAACCTATACCAACGCGAAAAATAATAAGAACTACCAGGAGAACCTCACGACCCAGGTGGTGTGGACTTCCAGCAATACGGCCGTCGCCACCATCAATTCTTCCGGATTGTGTACCGCCGTTTCCATGGGCACAGCCACGATTACCGCAACTGGTGGCAATGGGGGTCTCACAGCGACTGCTGCCGTGACGGTCACTGCAGGACAAAACGGGGGCAACACACTGCTATCCATTACCGTTATTCCCTCGTTGCAGCTGGTCGATAATGTTGGCGAAACCACTCAGTTCATCGCCATTGGCAACTACAGCGGCGTCCCCTCGACGCAGGATTTGACCAATCAGGTCACGTGGATGTCCAGCGACACCGAGGATGCGACGATTAATTCCGCTGGACTGGCAACTGCTGTCGGAGACTGCAGTTCGTTCCAGCAAACTACGATTACCGCAATTGCGCCCCCCAGCAGTGGAACCGCCGTGACGGGAACGGGCTTGCTGCAGCCAGGATCATGCGGGACGGTTACACAGCCCACGCTGGCGGTCACCCTTGTTGGCCAGGGAGCTGGCATTGTTACCAGCTCGCCCGGTGGAATCGACTGCGGATCCGGTGCCGGCTGCACTGGTTACTTCCAGTTGAATCAGGTCGTTACCCTGACGGCAGCCCCCAGCAATGGCTCCCTCTTCGGCGGGTTTTCCGCCAATTGCACGCCCGTGGTCCCCGATCCCAGTGGCTGCACGGCGAAGGAGTCGGGCGTATCGTCCTGCACCTGTACGGTGCCAATGGTTAACAATCAAAACGTTGGCGCAATCTTCAACGTGCCCAACTAGCACGGGCGATCCGACAACTTGAATGTAGGAGCGATCTTTCAACCCGGCACCCAATAATTAGCGAGAGTCGGCAAACACGGCCAGCGGCAACGCTGGCCGTTTTCGTTAAAGTGCTTATTTTCAGTAAATTGCTTCTAGATCCGAGTCGGCGCCGAGGCCTATGACGGGCTTCTTGGAAGACTCACGCCTAGCATACTTTTCCCAAAATAGCAAGCCGAAACTCACAATTCCCGGTTAGTGGGGTTGACTCCTGCTTCTCCCGATCAATAGACTCGTACTTTCCTGCCAGGAGGAACCAACTTAAACGATGAGAGGTGTCTAAATGTTACGAGTACTAAGCCTTACCGCGGCGACGTTAGTTTGCGCCACCGCGTTGGGCGCGGCACCCGGTAATAGCACACCGGATTCGCGAAAAGGGACCCCAGGACAGACCCAGGGAAGTAAGCCGACCCGCACCCGCAAACCTGAAGTCGGGAAGGCCTCGTGGTACGGCCGCATCTTTCAGTCTCATAAGACTGCCAGTGGCGAGCTGTACGACATGAATCAATTTACCGCTGCCCACCGGACTTTGCCGATTGGCTCCTGGGTCAAGGTCACAGATTTAAAGACGGCTCGCTCGGTCGTCGTCCGCATCAACGATCGCGGACCGGTCGCCCGCAACCGCATCATCGACCTGTCCTACGGCGCAGCTAAGATGCTCTCCATGAAGGGCGTAGACCAGGTTCGCCTGGACGTTCTCCAGACCCCGGAAGAAGTCGCCGACAATCTGGGCCCGCAATAATTCGTCGTATCGTCATCCCGAGCAAGCCTCTTTTGCGTGGCGAGGGATCTGGGCGCGCCGATTCGCGGCGAGTCGGGGTCCCCAACGCGCGCGGTTTTCGCGCGGTGCACGAAAGGCGTGCATCCCTACTCAAACCCGTTTTTGAAGCGTCCCACTACCGGACATACTAGGGTAAACTCTAAGCCGATGCTCACGAAAGATCGGCTCATCGTGGCGCTGGACGTTTCCAGCGCCGCCCAGGCGCAGCGCCTCGTCCAGACCATCGGCGACGCCGCCACCACCTATAAAGTTGGCAAACAGCTCTTCACCGCCGAAGGGCCGCAGGTGGTCCGCGACCTCATCGCCTCCGGACGTAAGGTCTTTCTCGACCTCAAGTTCCACGACATCCCTAACACGGTTGCGGGTGCGGTCCGTTCGGCCTGCGAGCTTGGCGTCTCAATGCTGACCGTCCACGGCTCCGGCGGCAGCAAGATGCTGAAGGCCGCCGTCGAAGCGGCAAGCCAGTCATCCGCCAAGCCGCTGGTGCTGGCCGTCACCGTCCTGACCAGCTTTGCCGACGCCGACCTGCAGGAAATCGGTGTCTCCGGAACCGCCTTGAGCCAGGTGCTGCGTCTCGGCGCGCTTGCTCGCAACGCTGGCTGTGGAGGTCTCGTCGCGTCAGCCAAGGAAGCCAAAGAGCTGCGTCGAGAGCTAGGCGAAGACTTCGCAATCGTGACTCCTGGCGTCCGTCCCGCTGCCGCTGCCGCTGGAGATCAGGCGCGAGTCGTTACTCCGGCAGACGCTATCGCCGCCGGTTCGACCTATCTCGTCGTCGGCCGCCCCATCCTCGACGCTCCCGACCCAGCCAAAGCCGCCGCCGCTATCCTCTCCGAAATCGAGGTGGTGGCGGTGTAGGCTAATTGCTAATGAACTCACCTCGTCCTCTCGTCCTCGTCATCCTCGACGGTTGGGGTTATGCTCCGCCATCGCCGGCCAACGCGATCTCGCTGGCGCGCAAGCCCAACTACGATCGCATGCTCGCCGACTATCCCAACACGCTCATCCACACCAGCGGCCGTTATGTCGGACTGCCGACTGGCCAGATGGGCAACAGCGAAGTCGGGCATCTCAACATCGGCGCCGGTCGCGTCGTCTACATGGACATCACCAAAATCGATCTCATGATCGAGAAGGGTGAGTTTTTCCAGAATTCCGTCCTGCTCGACGCCATGACCACCGCGCGCACCGGCGAGCGCCGCCTGCATCTCTTCGGCCTGCTCTCCGATGGCGGCGTGCATTCGCATCAGAACCACCTCTACGCCATCCTGCGCATGGCCAAGCAAAACGGCGTCGAGCGCGTCTTCGTTCACTGCTTCATGGACGGCCGTGACACGCTGCCCACCAATGGCGCCGGCTACATCGAGCAGCTGCAGCAGAAGATGCGCGAGTACGGCGTCGGCAAAATCGCAACCGTCAGCGGCCGTTACTACGCGATGGATCGCGACCGCCGCTGGGAGCGCGAGAAGAAGGCCTTCGAGGCGATGGTCTACGGCCATGGCGAAGCGCCTTACTCCATGGACCCGGTACAAGGCATGAAGGACTCCTACAACCGCGACGTCACCGACGAGTTCGTCCTACCGTTTGTGCTGGTAGACGAAAATTACGACCCGGCGGCGGTGATTCGCGACGGCGATGTCTGCATCAACTTTAACTTCCGCGCCGATCGCGCTCGCCAGATCACGCGCTGCCTCGGCCGTAACAGCCACTTCACCGCGCAGGACGGCCGCGAACTGGAAGGCGCCGACGATCTCGACAAGGTCATTCCCCGCAGCCGCGTGCCTAACGATCTGCACTACGTCTGCATGACGCAATACGACAAGCATTTCACGCTGCCCGTCGTCTCGCCGCCGGAGGCGCTGACTAACATCCTGGCGAATGTGATGGCCGATCGTAGCTTGCGCAATCTGCGCGTCGCCGAGACCGAGAAGTACGCGCACGTGACCTATTTCTTCAATGGCGGCGTCGAGAAGCCGTTCCCCGGCGAGGATCGTGTGCTGGTGCCGTCGCCGAAGGTTGCGACCTACGATCTGAAGCCGGAGATGTCCGCGCAAGGCATTGCTGATGCGGTGATCAAGGCGATCAGCGACAACACCTTCGACGTCATAGTAGTGAACTTCGCCAACGCCGACATGGTCGGCCACTCCGGCAAGATTCCGCCGACAATCACGGCGGTCGAAACCGTCGACGGCTGTCTCGGCCAACTCTATACCGCGTTACGCCAGCGCGAAGGCGCGCTCATCGTCACCGCCGATCACGGCAACGCCGAGCAGATGATTGATCCCGAAACCGGCGGCCCGCAGACCGCGCACACGACAAATCCTGTACCGTTCATCGTCTGCGCCGAGCACGCCGTCACCGCGCCCAATTTCAAAGGCGACGCACGCCGCTTTACCCTGCGTCCTGATGGCGCGCTGCAGGACATTGCACCTACCATGCTGGGCATCCTCGGCATCCCGCAACCAAAGGAGATGACGGGGAAGGATCTGCGGATCGAAGCGATTAGCAATTAGCTCTGCGCATGGGCAGGGTAGAGCTGGCCTTCAGAGACTGTGTCGCGAGTGCATCGCAGATTTCTGAGTCGGATAAACGTCCTGAATTGCGACCCAACCAGCCGCGCAGCCGGGGTCCCCGACAAGTCCTTCTGTTGGACTTGTTGGGGTGGAGCAGCGGCGGGATGGGGTTAGCCCAGGGCGTAAGCCCCGGGTAGCAGTGGGAAACCGTTGGAGCCGCGTCAGCGGCGCCACCACTCGCGACACAGTCTCTTCAGGCCAGCGTCCAGACGATCCTATTTGTTTCGCGAGCCGGCTTTAGCCGGCGGCACTTGGCACAAAACATCACACGGTACCCAGCAGTCGTTGACGCGTCTCATTAATTGCTAATTGCTAATTGCTAATTGCTAATTGCTTCTTTGTGAAACTCCTCATCGTCCTCCATCACCGCTTCGATCTTTGGCAGGCGCCGCCGTGGTTCGCCGAGCGGCTTCGTCGCGACTTCCCGCAGCTCGACGTTGTTCATTTGCACGATTACGGTCGCATCAACGACGAAATCGCCGATGCCGACATCGCGATTGCCTGGTCTTTGCGCGGCGAGCAGATCTCAGCCGCCAGGAAGCTGAAGTGGATTCACTCCACCGCAACTGCCGTCCACGCGCTGATGAGCGATGAACTGCGCGCCAGCAACATCGTTGTCACCAACGCACGCGACGTTCACGGCCCGGTTGTTGCCGAGCACGCGATGTCGCTCGTCTTCGCACTCGCCAAGCGCCTGCCGCAAGCCATGCGATTTCAGCAGCAGAAGCACTGGGCGCAGCAAGATATCTGGAACGACACGCCTCGCCCACGCGAACTGAAAGGCGCGACCATCGCGATCATTGGTTTGGGCGGAATCGGCCGGCCACTGGCCAAGATCGCCAGCTCTCTTGGCATGCGCGACATCGGCGTGCGCGAGCACCCGGAGCGCGGATGCGATGGCGTTGAGAAGATCTACAGCTTCGCTCACCTTGACGAAGCGCTAGCACAAGCCGACTTCGTTGTGCTCGCGTTGCCGGTCACAGCGAAGACCCATCACCTGATGAATGCTTCTCGTCTCGCCCGCCTAAAACCCGAAGCCTATCTGATCAACGTCGGGCGCGGTGTTCTTGTCGATGAGGCCGCGCTTATCGACGCGCTACGAAGCAAAAGCTTTGCCGGCGCAGCCCTGGATGTCGCCGAAGAAGAGCCACTGCCGCCCGAATCTCCGCTGTGGGCAATGGACAACGTCTTTATCACGCCGCACATCGCCAGCCTCACCGAGCAGATGTGGGAGCGCCATTACCAGACGTTCACGCAGAATCTGCGTCGCTTCCTGAACAACCAGCCCTTGTTGTGGTTGGTCGACAAAGAGAAGGCGTACTAGAGGGTCGGGTGTTTCATGATCTGCTTCGTATCAGGGCATGACTTCAGTCGTGCCCTGATTACAAAGCTGCCCGGTCAGCCGAACTCATCTCTTTTTCGCTGCCTTTTTCGCCTTCGTCGCAGTCCTGGTCGCGGCTCTAGGCGCCGCTTTGGGCTTACTGCCTCCGCCGCCGGGAACTTTCGTCCCTGAGGTCACCCGCCCTTGCGTCAGGTCCACGGTGACTGAATCCCGCACCGTCACCGTGCCCCCCTCGGCGGTCTTGAAGGCGATTGTCAGCGTTTTTCCATCGGTGACCAGAGTGAGGTAACCGAACTCAACGATGGGATCCACTTCCAGCGTGGTATCGCCGATGGTATAGGGCGCCTTAGGCGCCGAGCCTTGCGGAGCCGTCGCCGCATATCCACCCGAACCCGAAACGATGTAGGGCACGTGCTTGCCGTTGACCACGCGCGTGAAGCGTTGATACAGATGCGCGTGTCCGGATAGCACGACGTCCGGCCACAGGCCTGCCGCCTTGCAGCATTTGTCGATGTCCTGCTCGATGCCGCTCGATCCGCCGTGCTTGGCGTCGACCGAGGCCGGAGGATGATGCACCGTCAGAATCACCGCTCGAGGCCCACTCTGCTGTAGACTCTTCAGCCGCGTCAACTCGCTCGTCAGAAACGCGAGCTGCACGTCACCTTTTAAAACCGGGAACATACCGCCTTGCGAGGAGATCACGCCTGCGCCGGAGTCCAGCACATTGCTGTAGAGTCCGATGATCGACACGAACGGCGCATCCAGCGTGAAATAAACCGCCGGCTGGGTCATTACCGAGCGCAGCAATGTTCCGGCGTCGGGCGAAGGACCGACCTCGGCTGCGCAGAAATTATTCAGGAAGGCTTGCAGCGTAGGAACCGCTGGCGCGCTGGAATTCGGCCCATAAACCATGCCGTCGTGATTGCCGGGGATGGCGAAGACCGGCCGGTCATAATCGCGGAACGGTTCATAAAATTGATCGTAATAGTACTGAGCTTCGCCGAAGTTGTAGACCACGTCTCCGAGATGGAAAAAGAACGCCGGCCCAGGCAGTCCACCACTCTGCACGTCGGCCGACATGGCATCGGCTACGCCTGCTTCGTGCGCAATTGCCGTCGCCGCGGTTTGCGAGCGGCTCACCTTCGCCGCGCCCGTGTCGCCCACGGAATGAAAGGTTATTCGCTGCGCGGCATTGATCGCGGTGATGATCTCCGCGGGCACGAAATCCGCCAGGTTGAGTTGCATCGCAGCCCCCGCCCGCGCGGGCGGAATCGGCTGCACCTGGGCTTTGTGCTGCTCGTAGTAGACCGAGTTGTAATACTGGGCGCTGACGTTGTCTTGTTGAAATGACGTTTCATCGGCACTGGGCGTCGGCTCAGCGTAGAGCCGTCCTTGCGGGCCCGTTAGGTTGGCCCTGGCATTCTGTAACTTCGCTGGCATACGTTTCCTCTTTCAGGCGAATCGCGACAACACGAGTCTGCGATTCGGTTAGGGCAGACGTTCCGCAGGAGAGAGTTCACTACAAGGCGATTGGGTTATTCTCCTCGTTCGCACAGGTTTGTCAACGGAAAAGGGATCGCATGCTGCCGTGGTTTCGTTCGGAATTCCTGCCTATGGCTGAATCAAGTTGCGGCAGTTGCGATCCAGATGCTGGAGCTCGTATGACAGGAGCCGAAGCGCTGGGCATTCGGCCAAGGATTCCCGCCCCGCTAATTGCTAATTGCTTGTTCCGCCACCGGCACCGTGAAATAGAATACCGATCCGCTGCCCAGCTGCGAGGTCACGCCGATGGCCCCGCCGTGCGCTTCGACAATTGCTTTGGCAATCGCTAATCCCATGCCGGTGCCTTGCACACGATACCGCTGGTCGCGTCCGCGATAGAACTTTTCGAAGATCAGCGACTGCTCCAGGTCGTCGATGCCCGGCCCCTGATCGGCCACGCTGATATTCACCATCCTTCCGGCGCGCTCCGCCGTGATGGTGATGGGCGATCCTGCCGGGGAATATTTCGCGGCATTCTCCAGCAACTGCACCAGCACGTCCGCCGTGCGCTCGCGATCCACCAGAATCGGCGGCAGCGTCTCAGGAAGTTGCAGCTTCACCTCGCGCCCAGCCAGAAACGGTTTGGATTTCCCCACTGCCGCTTCCACCACCTCGCTAACGGCGTGCGGCTCGCGCCGCAGCTCCACCTTTTGCGCGTCCAATTGCGCCATCTCCGCGGCTTCCCCCACCAGACGGTTCAAGCGATCGGTTTCTTCGTTGATGACCGTGAGCAGCTCCTCGCGGCTATCCGGGTCGATGGGATCGGGCCCCAGCAGCGTCGTGACCGAGAGCTTGATCGCCGTCAGCGGCGTGCGAAATTCATGGGTGACGCTGTCCAGCAAGGCCGAGCGTAGCTTTTCGCCTTCGCGCGTAGCCTCCGCGCGAGTAAGCGTTTCCACCGCGTGAGCGCGCTCGATGGAAATCGCGATCAGGCTGCCTACTGCTTCCAAGGTTTCGCGTGAAAGGATCGCGCCTTTCAAGCCAATGCTTCCGACCGACGTTACTCCCATCCGCAGGGGCACGAAACACAATTGCTGTTCCTCATCGACCACCAGCTCGCCGCGGCCGCTCACCGACTCCAGTTGCTCTTCGCTGAGTTCGGGATGGTCCAGTCCAGTTCGATAGAATTCTTTGCGTTTCGGCAGATACATCGCGGCCGCCGTCAATCCGAACGCGTCGCGAACGAAATGCGGAATGTTATTGAGCAGCTTCATGACGTTGTCGGTTGCCAATAGCTGCTGACTGAGGAAGTACAAGCGCTCGACCTCTTTGCGACGCCGGTTCGCGTTCTCCGCCTCGCGCCGGGCACGCTCGGAGAGCCGGCTGGCAACAATCGCGCTGATCAAGAAGGCCATCAGCGCAATC
>Ga0335074_10001777_pt1 | contig 29180 bp, 30 predicted proteins | sample Lox_Sample_23_FD_206715 | JGI IMG/M metagenome (GOLD analysis project Ga0335074, IMG submission 206715) | Soil microbial communities from Loxahatchee National Wildlife Refuge, Florida, United States - Lox_Sample_2.3 | ecosystem: Environmental > Terrestrial > Soil > Wetlands | place: USA... | reverse complement strand
GACTCGGCTGCGATCGACGCCCCTGAACTCATCGACTACTACGCAACGTTCGCGCGGGAGCGTCTGGCATGACCACGATAACCGAGTCGGCCGTGGGCGCGGTGCCTCCGCCTGACGGCGCCGCCGCCACAACGGCCGCGCCGCCCGATCGCCTCGTCGCGATCGCGCAGCTCGGCGGCATGATCCACCTCTGCTACCTGCTGATGACGCGGGCTCTCCGGCGGCCGTTCTCGTGGGGCCCCGAGTTCGCCGAGCAGTTCGAGTTCACTGTGCGGATCAGCGTAGCGCCGCTGTGTCTGTGTGCGTTCGTGCTTGCGTTCGGCCCGCTCGGCGTGCAGGCGACCGGCTTCTTCGGGCTGATCGGCTCGTATGACCGGCTGGGAAGCCTGTACGAGCTGGTCGAGGTCAGGGAGCTGGCGCCGATTGTGGTCGGGATCGTCCTGGCCGGCGCGGCCGGCACGGCGATCTGCGCCGATCTGGGTGCCCGGGTGGTCCGCGAGGAGATCGCCGCGCTGCAGGTGATGGGGGTCGACCCGGTCAAGAGCCTCGTGCTGCCGCGGCTTTTGGCGCTGGTGGCAGCGTCGTTCCTGCTCAACATCATCGCTCTGATCTCGGGTCTGCTCGGTGCGGTGCTGGTGCTGGTCCAGCATCACCAGCCGCTGGGTCCGTCGGTGACGGACTTCCTGTCGAACGCGACTCCGCTCGAGCTGGAGGCTGCGACGGTCAAGACGGTCCTCTACGGGGTGATCACTGCCGTTGTCTGCTGTTACAACGGCCTGAACGTCTCCGGCGGGCCGGAGGGCGTCGGCCGGGCGGTGAACCGGTCGATCGTGATCGTGTTCGTCGCGATCGGCTTCACCGACTTCCTGTTCACCCAAACGCTGTTGGCCACTCACCCGATCCTGTCGGAGGTGCGGGGATGATGGGCGCGAGCGCGACCAGGGTGTCCTCACCGCGGCGGGCGCTGCGGGCCTCCGGCGATCTTGTCTACACGTCCCTGCAAGTCGTGCGGGGCAGCGGGCGCTGCCTGCGCGAGTACTTCCTCGAGGTGCTGCGCCAGGCGACCATCCTGGCCACCGGCTCGACCTTGATCGTGCTGACGCTTGTGTTCGTGTTCGGGCTGTCGATCGGGGTCGAGGGGTCGTTTGGCGCTCGGCTCGCGGGGGCTCCGTCGCTGGCTGCATTGGCGCCAGCGATCGGCGGGCTGCGCGAGCTGACGCCGTACGCGTTCGGCTACATGATGGCGGCCAAGGTGTCGACCGGCTACGTAGCCGAGATCGGCACGATGCGGATCTGCGACGAGATCGACGCGCTCGACGTGATGGGCATCGACTCGCTCGTGTACCTCGGTTCCACGCGCCTGCTCGGGACCTGGATCATGCTGCCGCTGATCTATGGCCTCAGCGTGCTCGTCGGCTTCATCGGCGCGTTCCTGACCGCGGTGCTCGAGGTGGGGCAGGTGTCCGCTGGCGGCTACCTGCGCCTGTTCTGGGAGTTCCAGAGCCCTGGCGACCTGCTCTTCTCCGTGTTGAAGGGGATGATCATGGGCACGTTCGTCGTGCTCGTCGGGATCTACTACGGCTACCGGGTACGTGGCGGGCCGGCCGAGGTGGGGCGCGCCACCGCTCGGGCGATGATCGTCAACCTGGTGGGCATCCATCTGATCGGGATGCTCACCACCCAGGGCTTCTGGGGCAGCAACCCAAGACTGCCGATCGGCGGATGAACCCTGCCCGTCTCACCGCCGCAGCTGCCATCGCCCTGGCATGCGTGGCGGTCCTGATCATCGTCACCGGCTCCGGCGACGAGTACGTGCTGCATGCGCGCTTCTCGAACGCGGGCGGCCTCGTCCAGGGTGGCCTGGTCGAGGTCGCCGGCAGAAACATCGGGAGTATCACCTCGATCGGGTTGACGCCTAACGGGGAGGCGGACGTCACCCTGTCGATCGACGACCCCTCGATCGTGCCGTTGCACGAAGGCACCCGGGCGGACATCCGGGCGATCGGCCAGGGCACGATCGACAACAACTACGTCCTGCTCAGCCCGGGTACCAGCACCCGTCCCGCGATCCCGAGCGGCGGCATCCTGCCGGAGACGCAGACGATGGGTCTCGTCCCGCTCGACGCGCTGCTCGACGCGTTCACGCCGCAGACGCGCAACGACTTCGATGCGTTCCTGGGCGAGAGCGCTCAGATCTACGCTGGATCGGGCTCGGCGGCGTTCAACCGGATGCTCAACGAGCTCGACCCGGCCCTCGCCCAGCTCGACGGGTTCACCGGCCAGCTCGCGCTGGACCGCCCCGCGCTCTCGCAGCTCGTCGACACGGCCGCGATCGCATCGAGCGCCGTCGCCTCCCGCGCCAGCGAGCTGACCGACGCGATCGCCCACACGGCGGTCGGCCTCGGCGCTGTCGCCCAGCAGGACCAGGCGCTCAACGACATCCTTGAACGGACGCCCGGCTTCCTCGGGCAGGCCGGGGTTACCCTCCAGCGCACGCGGGCCGCGGTCGAAGACTCCGACCAAGCCCTGCGCGACACGCCGGCCGCCGCGTCGGTATTGACGCGGTTCCTCGGCGCCACCGACCAGACCCTGCCCGTCGCGACGCCCGTGCTGGCGCAGCTGAAGGCCCAGGTACCACCGCTCGTCGAGAGCCTTCACGAGCTCGTCCCGGCGGCCGCGCCGACGGTCACGGCGCTGCGCTCGCTCGGGCCGGCGATGAAGGGACTGATCCCGCTTCTCGAGGGGCTGCGCTACTACGGCACTGACTTCGTGCTCGGGTTCCTGGGAGGCGTGGGGTCGCTGACGACCGCGGAGTACGACGACATGGGCCACTACGCGAAGACGAACTTCGTGCAGTCGCCCCAGACCCTCGTCTCGGGCGAGTTGTCAAAGCTGCTCTCGTCGGTCCCGATCGTGCCGGGAACGTTCGCAATCCGCACCGGGCTGACCCGGCGCTGTCCCGGCGGGGCGGAGCCGCCAGCTCCCGACGGCTCGATCCCGTGGCTGCTCGGGTCGAAGTGGTGCAGCGCCGCCGACGACACCCCGCTCAGTGTCGATTTCCCATGAAACGCTCACTGCTTCTAGCCCTCGCCGGCGTCGCCCTACTCGTCTCGATCGTGATCGTGACCGCGAGCCACGCCTCCGGCTACCAGGTGGCAGCGGTATTCGACGACGCCGACCAGATCGTCCCGGGCTCGCAGGTGAAGATCGCCGGCGCCGTCGTCGGCAGCGTCCAAGCGGTGCAGCTGCGACCCGGCCCAACGGCGCGGATCGTGATGAGCGTCCCTGCGCGCTTCCGGCCGTTTCACGCCGACGCCAGCTGCTCGATCCTGCCGGAGGGCCTGATCAGCGAGAACTTCGTCCAGTGCACGCCGGGAACTTCGACCGCACCGCTGCCCGCCGGCCTCGGCGGGGTGCCGACGGTGCCGATCGCTCACACCACGATCCCGCTGTCGCTGCAGCAGCTGATCGACGTGTTCACGGTGCCCACCGACGAGCGGATCTCGTTGATGCTGGACGAGCTGGGGATCGCCACCTCCGGCCGCGGGCAGGATCTAAACGCGCTGCTGCTGCGGTCCAACCCTGCGCTGACGCAGGCGCGACGAGCGCTCGGGATTCTCGCTCGGCAACGGCAGGAGCTTGCGAACGGCATCGTCGAGAGCAACCAGGTGCTGGCGGCCCTGGCGCAGAGCCGTCAGAGCGTGAGGGAGTTCGTCGACAACGCGGCCGCCGCCTCGGAGATCAGCGCGGCGCACGCGCCCGCACTGGCCGCCGGCATCCAGCACTTCCCAGCATTGCTCGGCGTCCTCCGCTCCGCGCTCGCGCGGCTGCGCGAGGCCGCGGTGGCCGGGCTCCCGGTATTGACCGCGCTGCACGAGGCCGCGCCGCAGCTCAGCGAGCTGAACACGACCCTGCCCCCGTTCCTGCGCGCTGGCACGGCCTCGCTGCCCAGCTTGACCGCCCTGTCGCGTACGACGCTCTCGACGATCCGGGTGTCGCACCGGACCGTGGCCGACCTGCTCGCGGCGGCCAGGCATGTACCGGGCTTCGCGCGGGACACCGACGCGACCCTGATCAGCGTCCGCAACGGGGGCGGCAATGAGGCGTTCCTGCGACTGAACTACTCCGTCGCTGCGGCGCTCGCCGGCTACGACAGCCTGTCGCACGTGGAGGCGGCCTACATCAACGTCTTCCCGCAGTGCATGAACCACCCTCCCGCGGCCGCTTGCGTGATGACCTACGACTCTCCGGGCGAGGGAACGATCCCGGCCAACGATCCGGCCTGTGGCCCGCAGTCGGCCGCTCCCTGGGCGCCGGCCACCGACTGCGTCGCCGAGAACCAGACTGGTGCGATCCGTCACCACCGCCGCACCAGCCACCGCCACGGTTCACAAGCCTTGCCGAGCGGCAGGAGAGGTGCCACGCCAACCCCGGCGCCGGGCACATCGCCGGTGCCCGGCGCCGGCGACCACGGACTCGGCGGCGTGGTCTCCGCGATCAACAAGCTGATCCAGAAGGTCGGCGGCGGCACCGCCCCTTCCACGCCCGCCCCGACCTCGCACGCCGAACTCGGTCCGCTCCTGCGCTACCTCCTCGCTCCATGACCGCTACTACCACCAAGCGCCGCCGTCGCACCGAGCGCCCGAGCCACCGGCTGTACCTCGGGCTGGGCCTGCTCGCACTCGCCGTCGTCGCCATTGGCGGCTACATCTCGATAAACGCGCTAAAAGGCTTGCCATTCGAGTCCCACTACGACGTGAGCGTCGTAGTGGGCGACGCCGACCGCCTGATCGCCACCGACGACGTCCGCATCGGCGACATCCGGGTCGGGCAGGTGGCCGGCGTCGTGGCCGAGCCGGGACGTCCCGGTCAGCCGCCCTACGCCGTGGTCCATCTGCAACTGAGCCCCTCGGTCGGCCGGCTCCCGGTCGACACGGCCGTCCAGGTGCAGGCTGCGTCGGTGCTAGGCGCCACCTACGTCGACCTCACCCCGGGGCACTCCCACCGGACGGTGCCTCCTGGCGGCACGCTGCCGGAGAGTCAGTCGCGACCGACCGTCGACGTGACCAACCTGTTCCAGTTGTTCAAAGGGAGTGCCGCCCGCAGCTTCCAGCAGTCGACGGCCGACTTCGCCTACGGCCTTGCCGGGCGCGGCGCCGACTTCAACGACACGATCGCCTCGCTGTCGGCGCTGATGGCGCCGCTGACCATCGTTTCGCAGACGCTCGCCGCACCGGCCACGCAGCTGTCGCGCTTCATCACCGCCTCTGACCGGGCGTTCGCCGGGCTCGCGCCGGTCAGCAACGAGCTCGCCGGCCTGTTCCGCGGTGGCGCCGTTACCTTTGCGGCGTTCGCCGCGGTGCCGCGGGCCGTGGCGGCCGCAATTGAGGACGCGCCGCCAGCGGAGATCACGGGCACGGCGGCGCTGCAGGCCATCAAGCCAGGGCTCGAGGACCTCGCCCGGCTGATGGCTGCGATCGCACCGTCGGCCCCCGATCTGGAGCCGGCGCTGACGACGCTCAACCAGACGTTCCAGACCGGCACGCCGGCGCTCCGCCACCTGCCGGCCTTCAGCAGGGCGCTCCAGAGCGCCCTGGTCGCGCTCGAGCAAATCAGCCGGATCCCTTCGACGAGCGGCGCGCTGCGCAAGCTGTCCGAGCTGGCCGTCGCGTTCAAGGCCGCGATTGACCCGCTCGAGCAGGCCCAGATCCACTGCAACGTCCTCCCGCTCTCGTTCCTCGGCATCAGCGGATTCAACGGATCGCTCGGCACGGGCGACGGACCCGCCCTGACCAACACTTCGATCGACAACCCGGGCGACTCGACCGACAACGAGCAGAGCGCCGATGTCCCCCCCGACGGCCACATCAACTACCGGCCGGAGGAGAACGGCACCGAGTGCGCCGCCGGAAACGAGCCGGCCCCCGCCGGCTCGCGCGACCTCACCAACCCGACCGGCCTGCCCGACCGCACGCGGTCGACCTCGCCGCCGCCGGGCGTACTCGGACTCGCCAGAAAGACTGGCCTGCTCGCGGAGATGCCGCCGGCATGACCCCGCTCCACCTCGCCGAGATGCGGTCACCGTGAGCCCGCGCCACCACCACATCACCCACGCCATCCGGGAGCGCGAGCTCGCTCGCCGGCAAGAGTTGGCCGCAATCGCGGCGATCGCGCTGCTACTCGCGATCACGGCATTCGTGTTCCTGGTCGAGGGTGGCCTCGGGACCCCGGGCTACCCGATCCGTGCGGTGTTCGCCTCCGCCAACGGGATCGCTCCGGGAAGCCCTGTCCGCATCTCCGGGGTCGACGTCGGCACGGTGACCGGACTGGCGCCGGGCGCGGACAACACCACAGTCATCTCGATGAAGATCGATCAGCAGGCACGCCCCGTCCACAGCGACGCGACGCTCTCGATCCTGCCGCGGCTGATCCTCGAAGGCAGCTTCTACATCAACCTCGAGCCCGGCTCGCCGAGCGCGCCGGTTCTGCCCGCTGGAGGCACGATCCCGGAGCGCGACACGGCGATCCCGGTCCAGTTCGACCAGTTCCTCGACGTCTTCACAAGCCCCATCCGCTTCTCGCTCCAGCAGACGCTGAAAGGCTTCTCCGAGGGGTTCGGCGGCGGCGGGACAGGCGCCCACCCGTCCGGCGCCGACGGCTTCCGGGCCACTGTGCGGGCATTCGCGAGATATCTGCCGAGCATGGGCATCGCCGCCCGCGCCTCCCGCGGCACCTCACCCAACGACCTGTCTCGGATGATCACCTCGCTGCGTGACTTCACCACAGGCCTGGCCGCCAACCCACCGGCGCTGAGTGGGCTGGTCGATCACTTCGACCGACTGATGGGCGACATCGCCGCCGAGAATCGCCCGCTCGCCGCAGGGCTCGACGCGCTCGACGCGACCCTTCGTGAGGCTCCCCCGGAACTGGCGGCGCTCAACGCCGCTCTGCCGACGGTCGGCCCGTTCTCGCACGCAATCGACCCGGCCTTGCGGAACTCCCCGCGTGCGCTCGACGAGGGGACGGCGTTGCTCGCCCAGCTCCGCGCTATCTCGCGTCCCGGGGAGTTGCCGACGCTGCTACACGCGCTGAGCCCGCTCGACCAGACGCTGCCAGGCTTCGAGCGAGAGGTTCCGCGCCTGGACGGGCTGACGACGCCGGCCGACCGCTGCATCTCGAACATCATCGTCCCTACGGCGAACGAGGAGATGCCCGACGGCTCGCTGAGCACGGGCGATCCCGCCTGGCTCGACCTCTTTCACGCGATCTCCGGCATCACCGCTGTGACAGGCGGGTTCGACGGAAACGGCTCCGCCATCCGGATCGGCCTCGTTGGCTCGGCCTCCGAGTTCGCCGGGGTCATACCCGGCCTCGGCGCGGTCGCCGGCATCGGACCGACGCTCGAGGGCGTCCGGCCCGAGTGGCTCGGCTACGGCGTCGACCCCGCCTTCCGTCCGGACGTCTGGTGCGACACGCAGGCCCGCCCGGACCTGGCCGCCCGCTCGGGCCCGGCGCCCGCCCTGACCAGCAACCCGCTGCCACTCGGAACCTCGCTCCGGCACACCTCATGAAACGCGACCGCGCAAGCATCTACCTGCGGTTCGCCGCGGTCTTCACCCTCCTCGGCGTGCTCGGCGTTGGCGCGGTCGTCTACGTCCTCGTCCACGAGCGGTTCACGCTGCCGTTCGCCAACGTCTACTCGATCCGGGCCGAGTTCACCGCGGCCGACGGGGTGCTGGCCGGAACCGGTCAACCGGTGCTCGTAGCGGGCGTCAAGGTCGGCCAGATCACCGGGCTGCGGCTCGTCGACGGCACCGCGATGGCGACCCTCCAGATCAACCGCAGTCAGGTGCCGCGGGTGTACGCGAACGCGACTGCGGTTCTGGCGCCGGTCTCGCCGCTTGACGACATGAGCATCGACCTCGACCCGGGTGCATCGCCGGCGCCTACGCTCACGCAGCCGATCGGAATCGGGAACACGACCTCGCCCCTCAACAGCGAGGCCCTCCTGGGCAGCCTTGACAGCGACACCCGCGACTACCTCAGCTCGCTGCTGACCGCGGCCGGCGAAGGCCTCGGCAACCGCGGCGCCAACCTGCGGCGAGCGCTGATCGCGCTCGGGCCGACCACCCAGCAGCTTGGAGAGATAAGCCAGGCGCTGGCCGCCCGGCGCACCGAGCTCGCCCACTTCGTCCACAATCTCGGCGTCGTCTCCTACGCCTCGGCACAGGACGGCCAGATTCCTGCTGCCATCTCCGCCGGCAACGAGACGCTTCAAGCGATCACCTCGCAGGATGCCGCCCTGCGCCAGACACTCGCCGAGCTTCCAGGGACGATGGACGAAGCCCGCAGTACGCTCGCCGCGGCCAAGCCGTTCGCGCAAGAACTGGGACCGACGCTAACCGCGCTCACGCCGGCCGTCGAGCAACTCCCGGCGACGCTGCGCGACGCCGACACGTTCGCCCGGAAGGCCGTACCGGTCTTCCGCGACGTGCTGCGGCCGACGATCCACGCCTCGATCCCGTACGTCCGGATGCTCGCACCGGCCACGGTCGATCTCGCCCGCGCCACGCCGTACATCATCGGCGATCTGCAGTCGCTCAACTACTTCCTCAACGAGCTCGACTACGAGCCGAGCAACGGCGACCAGAGCCTGCTGTTCTGGATGCTGTGGGCGTTCCACGACGCCAACTCTGTCGCATCCACGGCGGACGCCAACGGCACGATCGGTCGCGGTTTGTACTTCATCAACTGCCAGGGGCTCGAGGCCTCAGAGCAGCTGCAGTCGACCTTCAACCTCGTCGACCTCTGCCCCAAGTAGGCGATGCAGACCCACGCTCCCAACACCACCCGGCTGGTCACGCTGATCGCCTTCGCGCTCACCAGCATCGCACTCGCGATCGGCGTCTACACCGTGTTCGGCGGCGTCCTCCCGTTCACCCCAAAGCCGTACGAGATGAGCCTCGTGCTCCCCGATGCCGGGAACCTCGTCCCTGGCTCCGACGTGGAGATCTCCGGGGTCAAGATCGGGCACGTGCTGCAGGTCGCGCGGGTTCACAACGAAGCGCGCGCGACGATCGCGATCGACCCTCAGTATGCACCGATTCGGACCGGCGCCCGCGCGATCCTGCGCACCAAGACTGCGCTCGGGGAGGCGTACATCGAGCTCGCGCCGGGCACGCCGACAAAGCCGGCGATTCCCGACGGCGGCGAGCTCGCACCCTCGCACGTCGTGCCCACCGTCTCGCTCGACGACTTCCTGCAGACATTCAACCCCGCCGCGTTGCGCAACTTCCGCGCGTTCTTCACGAACTTCGCGGCAGCCCTGCACGGCCAGTCCGAGAACCTCAACGGCGCGCTCGGCCTCGAGGCCCCCGTGACCGACAACCTGGCGAACGTCGTCACGACGCTGGCCGGGCAATCGACCCAGCTCGGAACGGTGTTCGCCTCGACCGGGCACGTCATGCAGGCACTCGGCGCCCGCGTCGGCGACCTGCAGGCCGCGGTCCGGGCCGGCGACGACGTGCTGACCACAACCGCGAAGCGCCAGCGGGACCTCGAGGCCCTGTTTCGCGCGCTGCCACCATTCCTCACCGAAGTCCGGTCCACCTCCGCCGTGCTGCAGGCCGACAGCGGCGACTTCGACCGGGCAATGAGCGCGCTGCTCCCGGCCGGCGAGCTGCTCGGGCCGACGCTGCGTCTCGTCCGGCAGGACCTGCCCACGCTTCGCGGCCTTTTCCAAGCCCTGCCGACACTGATGTCGGCCGGGGTGCAGGGCTTCCCTGCCCTGCGGGCAATCCTGCGGGCGATCCCGAGTGGCTTCAGCGAGCTCTACCCGGCCCTTCGGCAGCTGATCCCCGTCGTCCAGCTGCTCGCCGCCTACGGCGAGGAGGGCGTGGTCGCGCCGCTCGCCAACACCGCCGCCGCCTTCAACGGCACGATGGTGGGGCCTGGAGGCCGGATCATCGTCCGGCAGTCCGGCTCGCTCTACACCTCCAACGAATCGATCGCCGGCTACACCCACCGGCTCCCGACCGACCGCGCTAATCCGTATCCGACGCCTACCGGTACCGAGAGCGTGGCCCAGATCGGCTACCTGAAGTCCTTCGACTGCCGCAACATCCACAACCCGGAGATCGTGCCACCTACCGGTACCGGCGTGCCGCCGTGCCTGACCCAGGGACCATGGACCTACCAGGGCAAGACCGCCTACTACCCGCGCCTCCAAGAGGCGGGCCCATAGGTCCGCCGACCGTAAACGAACGCAATTGAAAGGTCACATGTCAGATTCCACTCAGGTCCTGGTCTCCGGCGGCGGACCGGTGGGTCTCGCCGCTGCCGTCGAACTCGGCCAGCGCGGAATCTCCTGCCTGGTCGTCGAGCCGCGGCGGGAGGTCTCACGCGCCCGGCCGCGATGCAAGACGATCAACGTCCGCACGATGGAGCACGCCCGGCGCTGGGGAATCGCCGATCGGATCCGCGCCGCCGCGCCCCTGTCGGCGCAGTGGTCGAAGGATCTCGTCTTCGCCACGACCCTGTCGGGCTTCACGCTGTCGCGCTTCAGCGGCGTCTTCGGCCTCGAGCCGGAGGGCGATCGCTTCCCGGAGATCGGGCAGCAGGCAGGCCAGTTCTACCTCGAGGAGGTGCTGCGCGAGGTCGTCGACGAGCTGCCGAGCGCAACCCTGGAGCTCGGCTCGCGCGTCACCGGCCTCGAGCAGGACGACTCCGGCGTCCGGGTGACGATCTCGGACGCCAGCAGCAACGAGCGCGTCGTCGAGGCCGAGTACGTGCTTGGCTGCGACGGACCGCGCAGCGCCGTTCGCGACGCGATCGGCGCGCAGTACACGGGCTCCGACGCGGGGCTGCCTAACTTCGGCATGGTCTTCCGCGCGCCGGAGCTCTGGAAGCTCGTCGCCCACGGCCGCGCCGTCCAGTACTGGATCGTCAACCCGTTCGCGCCGGGGGTGATGGGCCCGCTCGACGGCGAGGAGCTGTGGTGGGCCGGGTTCATGGGCGTCGATCGCGAACGCGGCGAGCGCGACGGCACCACACTGCTCCGCTACGCGATCGGCGCCGAGACCCCGATCGAGGTGCTCTCGACCGATCCGTGGGTCGCGACCATGCAGCGCGCCAACGTCAACCAGCGCGGCCGCGTCTTCCTCGCCGGCGACGCCTCCCATCTGAACCCCCCGTTCGGCGGGCACGGGCTCAACACCGGGATCGGCGACGCCGTCGACCTCGGCTGGAAGCTCGCCGCGGTGCTCGACGGCTGGGGCGGCTTGGCGCTGCTGGACAGCTACGACGCTGAGCGGCGCCCAGTCCATGCGAAGGTGATCGAGGAGGCGCTGGCCAACATGGGCGTCCTTCCGACCGAGCTGATGAACCCCGACAACGCGGTCGAGGGGCCGGCCGGCGACGCCGCGCGGGCGAAGGCCGACGCGAAGATCCAGGAGACCAAGCGGCGCGAGTTCCACGCTGTGGACTTCGTGCTGAACCTTGGGTACGGGGACTCACCGATCGTCGTGCCCGACGAGCGCCCCGACGCCGGCTCGGGCGCCCGTCCGGGCTTCCGCCTGCCGCACGCCTACCTGAAGTCCGGCGCGTCGATCTTCGACGAGCTCGGGACCGGGATGACGTTGCTCGCCCTCAGCGGCGAGCCGGCACCGGACTGGGAGGCGGCCTGCCGCGACCGCGGTGTCCCGCTTAGCGTGCTGGACCTTAGCGCGGAAGCGGTCGGCGATCACTACGGCGCCGAGTTCGTCCTCGTCCGCCCCGATCAGCACGTCGCCTGGTGTGGCGACGTGCTTCCACAGGCCGTTGATAACGCCATCGACGTCGTGCGCGGAGCCGCGCGACAGAAGGAGACCGTATGACCAGCCACCTCACCGAGGGCCACACGCTCCAGGGGGTCCACGTCGAGCGCTGGGGCACGGGCACGCCCGTGGTTCTGGTCCACGGCGGCGGCCACGGGGACCCCGGCGGTGGCGCGCTCAAATGGAGGTTCCAGCGACCGCTGGCCGAGCAGGGATGGGAGCTGATCGTCTCCGACCGCCCCGGGATGGGCCAAAGCCCGTCGCAGGGCCCGGACGACTTCGAGCTCGACGGGCCGTGGGTCGCGGAGCTGCTCGGCGACGGCGCGCACCTGATCGGGCACTCCTACGGGGGCGCAATCGCGACCTGCGCATCCGGCCTGCGGCCCGAGGCGGTGCGCTCGTTCACGCTGATCGAGGCGCCGCTGTTCTCAGTCGCGCGCGACCGGCCCGAGGCCCGCGCGCTGGTGGCGCGGCTCGAGGGCGCGATGTCGGAAAGGATTCCGCTGGTCGGGGTCGTCAAGGCGTTCAAGGTGCTCGGCATTCCGCGCGACCGCGAGCTGCGGGAACGCCCGCCGGTCTCCGCGATGCGGGCGATGGCCAAGGGCTTCAAGACGATGCGCTCCCCCGACAGCTTCGACTTCGGGCCCTCGATCGACGCGGTCGTGGCCGCCGGCGTGCCGACGATGTGGGTCGACGGCGGCTGGAGCGATGGCCTGCGGGCCGTCGGCGAGGAGTTCACAAAGGTGTCCGGCGGCAAGCTGCTGACGATCCCGGCCGGCCACCACTTCCCGCAGATGATCGAGGGCGGCGCCCCGTTCAACACCGCCTGGCAGACGTTCGCCGGAGAGCTGTGAGATGAGCCCATTCGATCAGCAGGCGGCCGCCGAGCAACCGCCCGACGAGGGCGGCAGCTCCGAGCACGCCTACGACACGATCCGGGCGCGGATCCTCAGCGGCGAGCTTGAGCCCGGGTCGACGTTCTCCCAGGTGCAGCTCGCGCTCCAGCTCGGCATCAGCCGTACGCCCCTGCGCGAGGCGGTGCGGCGGCTCCAGAGCGACGGCCTCTTGCGCTCCGAGCACAACCGCCAGGTCCGCGTCAGCCCGCTCAGCACGCGGGACTTCGAGGAGCTGTACTCGATCCGGATCGCGCTGGACAGCCTGGCGGTCCGGATCAGCGTGCCGCACCTGACCGACGACGAGCTCGATCAGATCCGGGAGGCGTATCGCCTCACGAGCGAGGCAGCCGAGCGAAGCGACCTGGCCGGCTACCGAGCCCCGCACCGCCGCTTCCACATGGGCCTGTCGGCGCATGCCGGCACGCGGCTGCTCGCCCAGGTCGAGGATCTGTGGGATCACGCCGACCGCTACCGCCTGCTGTATTCCGGCCACGCCGGCGACCGGACGCAGATCATGCAGCTGGCCAGCGGCGAGCACCGGGACATCCTGTCGGCCGCCGAGCAACGCGACGCCGGTCGCTGCGCACGGCTGCTCGCCGCCCACCTCGCACGGACGGCGCTGATGACGATGGTCAGGGTGGACCATCGTCACGACCCGGCGGGTATTCGCGCCGCGCTTGACCTCGTCGCCGCCGAGGACCCCGTGTCCGAGCGCGACCGCGGCGAGGTGTCAGACGACGTCCACGTCCTCGGCTATGTCCGAGACGTCCAATAACTCAACACACGTGAGGGATTCGATATGGGAATGCACATGGGTCATCTGGCGCTCGAGGTCACCGACCTCGACGCCTACATCGACCACATCACGGTGGCGCTCGGCCTGACGGTGCTCGAGCGCGACGCCGACCAGGCGCTGCTCGGCTCGCAGCCGGTGCGCCATGAGCTGCAGCTGATCAAAGCCGACCGGCCGGCGTTCGGACACATCGGGCTGATGGTCGAGAGCGAGGCCGAGTTCGACACCGCCGTCCAGCGCGCCGTCGACGCCGGCGGGGTGTTGAGTGACTCGCATGGCGCCGAGCGCGGTTCCGTGCGCTCGGCTTCGGTGGTCGGGCCCGCCGGGATAGTCCATCAGCTGTATCTGCCGGAGGCGCGCGTGCCGCTGACACTGAACATGAAGCTCGGAACCGCGACCCGCCGACTCGGGCACCTGACGTTCTTCTCCAACGAGGGCGATGCGCTCGTCGCGTTCTGGCAGGAAGGGCTCGGCTTCCGGGTCTCCGATGCGGCGACCGGCTTCACCTGGCTGCGCTGTGACCCCTATCACCACACGCTCGCGGTCGGCACGCATCCGGCCGCGACGTTGCTGCACCACCACGCATGGGAGACCCAGGACATCACTTCGCTGACAAAGCACTGCGACGTCAACGGCGCGGCCGGCCGTCCCCAGATGTGGGGTCCGGTCCGGCACGGACCGGGGTTCAACGTGGCCACCTACATGGCCGACGCGGCCGGCTCGCTGATCGAGGTCTACACCGACCTGCTAATCATCGACGACGACGAGAACTACGTCCCATTCGACTGGTCCGATGAGCCGCTGGCGCTCAACCTGTGGGGCACGATGCCCTCGCCGGACGTGTTCGCGGCCGGCGTGCCGGTGATCGCATGAAGCTCGCGACGTTTGTCCACGAGAACGGCGAGTTGCCCGGAGCGCTCGCCGGCGAGGAGATCGTCGACCTCAGCCAGCTGGGGGTGCGTGTCGAGGATCTGCTGGCGAACGGCTTGGCGGGCGCCCAGGCGCTGGTCGATTCAGGTGAGCACCGGACGCCACTGCCTGACGTCGTCCTGGCCCCGCCGGTTCGGCCACGGAAGTTCTTCGCGATCGGGCTCAACTACGCCGACCACGTCGCGGAGTCCGGCCTCGAGACACCCAAGAACCTGACCGTGTTCACGAAGGCGCCGACGTCGGTCACCGGTCCGTATGACCCGATCGAGCGGCCGCTCGTCTCGGGCGCGATCGACTACGAGGGCGAGCTGGGGATCGTGATCGGGCGCCGCTGCCGCCATGTCCGCGCTGAGAAGGCAGCCGAGGTGATCGCGGGGTACACGATCGTCAACGACGTCAGCGTCCGTGACTGGCAGGTGATGACGCCCCAGTGGTCGCTCGGCAAGAGCTTCGACACGCACGGACCGATCGGTCCCTACATCGTCACGGGCGACGAGGTCGGCGACCCTCACTCGCTGGATCTCCGGACCTACGTCAACGGTGAGCTACGGCAGAACTCCAACACCTCGAACCTGATCTTCGACTGCTTCACGATCGTCGAGATCCTCTCGCAGGCGTGCACGCTGGAGCCGGGCGACGTGATTGCGACCGGCACCCCCGCCGGGGTCGCCGCCGGGATGGAGGGCATGCCGTGGCTCGTTCCCGGCGACCGCGTGCGGGTCGAGATCGACGGGCTGGGCTTCATCGAGAACGGGGTCGTGGCCGAGGCCGTCCCGGACGGTTTCGAGGCTGACCCAGCGTGGGTCGCCGGGCGGGCTTAGCCGGATGGTCTTCTTGAAAGGTTCCGTCGACCTCGGCGATCATGACCACCATTCAGCGGACGTGGACGCCCTGCATGCGCTGTACGGGCGGCTGCACTCTTCATGTCCGGTCGGACGTTCGGAGTCGTATGGCGGCTACTACCTGCTCGCCGGCTACGACGACGTCCGCACGGCGGCCGGCGACTGGGAGACGTTCACCTGGGCCGGCGGCACGCGGCTGCCGAAGGCGCCGTTCAGGATCGCCGCGATCGAATTCGATCCGCCCGAGCACCGGTTCTGGCGCAACCTCTACCGGGAGGTCCTGAACCTCGCGACCTACCGCGTTCGAGGAGAAGATCGCTTCGCGTGTGGCGTCGCTGGTCGACGCGTTCGCCGGGCACGGGCGGGCCGAGCTCGTCTCCGAGCTGGCCGAGCCGCATCGCCCTGTCGGGCGATCCCGTTCTGCGCAGTTGGCGTGGCGGCAACCTGCACTCGATAGACCGGCTCGACGTGTGTTTCACCGGCTGGCGAACGCGGCCATGAACCGCGGGTTGTAGCGCCTGCACTCGATAGACCGGCTCGACGTGTGTTTCACCCCTGATGGGACCGGCTGGGATGACCCGAGGAGATGATCTGAGATGAGTGGTGTTCCCGAGCTGGCGATCGACCTGTTCTCCGACGAGGCGCTCGCCGAGCCGTATGAGCTGTACGACGAGATCCGCGCCGTCGGCCCCGCAGTGTGGCTGCCCGGACAAGCGGTGTACGCGTTTGCCCGTTATGCGGAGACGCGCGAGGCCGCGCGAGACTGGGAGACGTTCTCCTCAGCGCACGGCGTGATGCTCAACGATATCGTCAACGGCGCCACCGGTGGAGTGACGACGATCTGCAGCGACCCGCCCCGGCACGAGGAGATGCGCCGCGTGTTGCGCCGGCCGCTGATGGCCGACGCCGTCCGCGACCTGACGCCGACGCTGGCCGCCGAGGCCTCGCAGTTGGTGGATCGACTCGTCGAGCAGGGAACTTTCGATGCGGTCAGCGACCTGGCCCAGCACCTGCCGCTGGCGATCATCTCGAACCTCGTCGGGATCCCGGAGTCCGGCCGCGAGCGGATGCTCGCCTGGGCGTCGGCGAGCTTCGACGCGATGGGCCCGCTGAACGCCCGCACCCAGGCCGCGCTCCCACTGGCGCTCGAGATGATCGCCTACGGCAACACCGAGGCGGTGCCGCCGCACCTGACGCCCGGTGGCTGGGCGCAGATGGTCTACGACAGCGCCGAGCGCGGCGAGCTCGCCCCCGAGCTCTGCCCCAGCATGATGTCCGGCTACCTCGCGCCGAGCCTCGACACAACGGTGAACGGCATCAGCAACGCGATCATGCTGTTCGGCGAGCACCCCGACCAGTGGGACATCATCTGCCAGGACCCGTCCCTGATCCCGAACGCCGTCAACGAGGTCCTCCGCCTCGAGTCCCCGATCCAGCGGTTCACCCGCTACGTCACCCGGCATGTTGAGGTCGATGGGCTCACGATCCCCGAGCGCTCGCGCGTGATGCTCCTGTTCGGTGCCGCAACCGCGATGAGCGCCGCTGGAAGGACCCGACGCGCTTCGACGTCCGCCGCGAACGCGTCGCCGAACACCTCGCCTTCGGCTTCGGCCCGCACGCCTGCGTAGGCTCAAACCTCGCCCGCCTGGAGCTACGCGTGATCCTCGAGGCACTCGCGCGCCGGGTGCGTCGCTTCTCGACGTCGGGCCCGGTGCCGGCGTTGAACCAGACGCTGCGGGGGCTGGCGTCCATGACCGTCACGGTCACCGGGTAGTCAGTTCAGCCGAGCCTTCATGGTGCGCAGCTCCGCCGTGAGTATGGCCTTGGGCGACGGCGTCGCCGGTAACGCGAGCCGGAGGCTGGCGCCGCATAAGGCGGCGGCGAGTTGCCCCGCCGGCCCTGGGAAGAAACGAGGTTGCCCGGCGACAGCGAGACTAATGCTGTTTAAGCACCGGAGCACCAGCCGGTGCGCTGCGGCCTCGAGGCTGACCATCGCGTACGAGATTCGTCCTTGGAGGCCGCGCTGTCGCTTGGCCGCCGCTTCGATCGTGCCGGTCGCCGGCGCGGTGCGAGCGCATCGCCACGTTGCGATCGGGCGCCCGCCTTCAATCCGGTCGCTGCTCGCCGTGCGAGGCGGTCGTCAGCCGGGGTGACTGGAATAGGTGAAGCGGAGTAGCCGGTCAGTCGCGCCGGATGGCGAGCGATTGGTCGCTCGAGACTTGCTTTGCACATGCCACGAGCATCTCGGGCGTGACGTCCTCTGCCCTCGCTTGCGCGCGAAAGGGCGCCCGCGATGACAGGGGGTTCATCTACAAGGGCTCGCGCGCGGCTTGTCCTACGCGGCAGCTGACCGTGCGAGGTCCGAACGCAGATCAGCCATCGCGTCCAGCGTCGCCACGCCCTTGCCGACGTCATAGCCATCGGCCAGCTCCCGCGGATCGTTGTAGCCGATGATCGTCTCCTCGTTGGTCTTCCAGAGGACGATGCGGAGCGGCAGTTCTCCCGATCCGCGGGTCGCTCTTCATCAACGGCGCGCCGGCCTGCGGATTGCCGAACACGCCCACTGCCTCCGGGGCCAGATCCATGCCCACCTCTCGGGCTGCAGCTGCGTGGTCGAATTGCGCGAACACGCTCAGGCCGCGACCGGCGATCGCATCGCCTGCTCAACGTCTCCGCAAATCCGTTCGAGCTGGGAACCGTGACCACGTTCAGCCTAGGACCGGGTCGAAGCTCGGCGCGTTCCATTTCACGGCGCTCAGCTCGTGTGGCCCGTCGCCTGTCTCGCATCCGTCGGGGACGGACCCGGCATGTGCTAGAGAGGGTCGACCGCTAGGTGGTAGGCGGCTTGCCGACAGCCATGTAGTGCTGAGTCACGCCCCAGCAGGTTCCGCTCTTTCCCTTGCTCTGTTCGTTGTAGACCGTCGTGACCGTCCCGATGACTTTCGTCGAACTCACGAACTTGCCGGTGATGGTCTCAGTCCCAACCTTCGTGCCCGTGTCGGGCAGCTTGCCGCCCGCCTTGAACGTGCCTCGGTTCGAGACCTTGGTGGAACTGCGCTTGAAGAACCCGGTGGGCAGGCCGCCCTCGTAGCCCTTGCCGCACTTGAGCGCCGGGCCGGCGGTCAAGTCGGTCAGCTTCTTGGCGCTGACGGCCTTGAAATTGACAAACGGCTCCGTCGAACTGGCCTCCGCAGAGTACGTATCACCTGCTGTCGGCTTCGCCGCGAGCGCGATCCCGACAGCCGCGAGCAACGTGACTAACCCGGTGACCGCACCGGCCAGTACCCGACCCTTGCTCCTACACATGAGTACCACTCCAAATTGAACTTCCAGCCGCGCGCGCAGTCTACCCCCTGCCAGCGTGCGACCAGTTCTCCGCGCCCCGCTTTCGATCCGCGGCGCGCATCCGGGCGATAGAGCGCCGCGTACCTGCTACGCGCGCGGAAACCGCGTCGGTCCATGCGAAGCGCGATGGTCGCCCACGTCGCGCGGAGGTCACTCCTGCCCGCTGACGGGTTCCGAGCCGTGGTAGTGGGCGAACCGCCAGCGGTCGTCGCGCCGCGCCAGCACGCCGGTAGTCCGGTAGGGCACGGCAGCGGCATTCCCCGGCTCGCTGTAGTGGGCGAGCGCATCGGCGAAGAACCAGGCAACGTCGCCTTCGCTCGAGACACGACATGTACGCCACTCGAACCGGAACGTCCCTGGACGGGCGAAGAGGCGCTGGAAGAACGCGCGCAGCTCGGACGGGCCGACGGCGATCTCGCCAGCCTCAGATCCGATCACGGTCACGTCTGGATCCGAGACGAACAAGCCAAGCACGCCCTCGAGATCGCGGCCCGCCAGGTGGCCGTTGAGCGTCTGAAGAACGTCCAGCACCTCTCGCTCTGTTTCATCGTCGACCTTCATCAGCCGCTTGTCTAGCACGCCTCCTCGCCGCAGCCGAGCGCAGTAGACAAATCGCTACCGAGCTCATTCAGCGCACGAGCAGGCTGTCGGTCGAACCCAGAGCCTCGCAACGCGCGGCATCAGAGGTCACGACGGTCGTCGTCGCCGACTACGCGGCGATGTGCTGATCCGGCCAGGAACCCGTCCGCGCCCGAGCGTACAGCGTGTCCGGTGCAAGGTCCGCTCCGCCCGGCCAGACCACCGTTCCCGACTCGACGTCGACGGTGACCTCGGCGAAGCCATCAGGCGTGCGGGCGGCCGAGAAGACCGGACCATGCATCCGGTCGAGCACGTCGATGTCTGCCGACACGCCGTCGGCAAACGTCAGTCGCAGCATGCCGTGCCTGACGACGGCCGCGGCGGTGATGTCTGGGGTCAGTCCGATCATTGGAGTGGGTCGATCTCGCTAAGTGTCTCACCAGCTCGCGCCAGCCGCCAGTTCTCGAGCAGCTCGTCCTGATGCAGCTCGGCCCAGGCGAGCACGAACCGGAGCTCCCGGCGGCCAAGAGTGCTCTCGATCGCCTCGAGCGTGTCGATCCGGATCTTCGCGGCGCCATCCGCGTGACGGGCGTGGAAGTGCGGCGGTCCGTGATCGTCGAAGTACATCGCGATCACGATCCCGAAGAAGCGACTGATTGTCGGCATGGCTGCCGATCCTGTCGCATGGATCGGTCGGCCTGAGCCGCCTCTGGTTCGTTGTCGGCAAGCGCATCTCGCTCGGCCCCACCAGATTCCCTGTAATGCGCGGACACCAGGGGATGCGTGGCTATCACGCGCGTCGGAGGGTGGCGTCGATCTCGGCGGTCAGGAGATAGAGATCGAGTTCGTCGGGCTTCTCAGGATCGAATGGATGAAAGCCGAGTCGTTCCCACCACGTCCGAGCAGTCGGGCTGAGGGCAGTCACGACGACCGCACGGCACGCCGCCTTCTCGTTCAACTCGACGGCCGTCGCGAGTACGTGAAGCGCCAGCGCTGTCCCGATACCGAGTCCGGCGTAGTGGTGGTCGACCGCGAGTCGGCCGAGCAGGAGAGCCGGAACGGGATCGGGCGCGCCCTTCGCTACGACGCTAGGTGCGGCAGATCGGTCGACCCCGGTCATGGAAATGCTCGCGTAGGCCACGACCACGTCGTCAGCGTCGGCGATCACCCACGTGGCGGCCGTGTCGCGTCGCCGATTCTGGCCGGCGTATCGGCGCAACCACTGATCGAGTACCGGCTCGCCACTGTCGAACCTGTCGCGATCGTGTCGGCGCGGGTCAAGCGGCGCCGGCCGGCGCAGCTCAGTCAAGCCAGCTGAACTTGCGCTCGCGATGCATCGCGTTCGCGAGCCGCTCGTTGACCTCGGCCGGCCTCTCGAGCGCTTCGGTGAACGCCGTCGCGGCCTCGCCGGAAAGACGGATACTGGAGCGCTCGGCCAGGACCTCCTCCGCCCTGGACGCAGCAGCCTGGACGACAAATGCGGAGACGTTCAGGTGCGAAGCGGCAGCGGCTCGTTCAAGCAGCGCCTTGTCAGAGGGCCCGACGCGGATTTGGAGGCGTTCTTCCTTGGTGGTTGACATGTACTCACGATGGCAGTACAGCCGTGGGTTGTCAAGCCATCCACCCACAACGGGGAGGAAGTCATGCAGTCCACCATGCTCGACGCCGCCGGGCACCGGCTCGCACCGGTCACCATGCCCGGCTATCACCGGGGGCGCCCACCACGCAACAAGGGCGAGCAATACCCAGCCGACCCACCCACTGTCGAAGAGATCGTCGCGGTCATGCGAGCCGTCGGCGACCGGCCCGAAGCTCACCGGCTCCGCGCGTCGATCGTGCTGCTGTGGCGCGCCGGACTCCGGATAAGTGAGGCGCTCGCGCTCCAAGAGAGCGATCTCGACGCCTCGCGCGGTGCCGTGCTCGTCAGGCGCGGGAAGGGCGGCCTATGTCGCATTCGACATAGATCGCCGTATGTCGCGCCCGGAACTATGTTGCGCAGTGGGTTTGCGGGTTGAGCGAGGGGCTGTGGTACGACCGTTCGGCGCGGTAGTTGGCTGCGTCGCCCGGGGCTGAGCGCAACATATTTTGGCTGGGCTGGTCGAGGGTTGGCTTCTTGTCAATCCTTGGAGGGAGGCGTTTCATGGCCGAGCCGATGCTGGATCGTGTCCGGGTCAGCGGACCGCTCGCGGGGTTCGCGGACGGCTTTCGTGGGCAGCTTGGCGAGCAGGGCTATAAGCCGTATGCGGCGCGGTTTCAGCTGCAGTTGCTGGCGCATCTGAGCCGCTGGATGCAGGCCCAGGGTGTTGCTGTCGGTGAGCTCTCGCCGGTGATCGTGGAGCGGTTTCTGGCCGAGCGTCGCCGTCAGCGGTACGCGAGCAGGATCTCTCTGAAGGGCTTGCGGCCGCTGCTCGGGTACTTGGACGGGCTCGGGATGCTTCCGGTCGCTGAGGAGCCCGCGTCGGTGCCGATCGATGAACTGCTCGGTCAGTTCTGCGGGTTCCTGCGCGAGGAGCGCGGCCTGGTCGCTGGATCGATTGCGCTCTATCGGCGGATCGCCCGCCGGTTTCTCCTCGAGCGCTCGGAGCCGTTGGCGGATGACCTCGCGCGGTTGACCGGGGCGAAGATCAACGCGTTCGTGTTGGCAGAGGCGCGCCGGGTCCGGCCGCGGACGGCCGAGACGGTGGTGTGCGCGCTCAGGGCGTTGTTGCGGTTCTTGCATGTGCAGGGGTGGATCGCGCGGCCGTTGGTGAGCGTGGTGCCGTCAGTGCCGCAGCGGCGGGAGAACCTGCCGCGCGGGTTGCCGGCGGGACACGTGGAGCTGCTGCTGGCGAGTTGTGATCGCGCGACGCCGGCTGGATCGCGGGATTACGCGATCGTGCTGATGCTCTCGAGGCTGGGGCTGAGAGCCGGCGAGGTCGCTGGAGTGACCCTCGATGACATCGACTGGCGGCTCGGTGAGATCGTGATCCGTGGCAAGCGCTCCCGGGTCGACAGGCTGCCATTGCCCGCCGAGGTCGGTGAGGCACTGGCCGAGTATCTCTCCCGCGGACGCCCGTGCGGGTTTGGTCGCACGGTGTTCCTCCGCGTGCAGGCGCCGCTGGGCGCGATGTCGGGCGACGCGGTCAGCGAGGTGGTGATCCGTGCATCCCGCCGCTCCGGTATTCCACCGGTCCGGGCGCACAGGTTGCGTCACACGATCGCGACGGAGATGCTGCGCGCCGGCGCGGGCTTGACCGAGATCGGCCAGGTGTTGCGCCACCAGAGCCCTGACGTGACCGCGGTCTATGCCAAGGTCGACCGTCAAGCGCTCTCACGGCTCGCGCTTCCGTGGCCGGGATCGCCGTCATGAGCGCGCTCGATCAAGCGGTGAGCGACTATCTGGCGCTGCGTCGCAGCCTGGGGTTCAAGCTCGAGATGCACGGTCGCGTGCTGCCCCAGTTCGCCGAGTTCCTCGAGCAGCGCGAGGTGACGTTGATCACCACCGCGCTAGCGCTCGAGTTCGCGACGCAGCCGGCGAGCGGCAGCGTTGTGTGGTGGCATCAGCGGCTCGCGATCGTGGCGGGGTTCGCCGGTTACCTGCAGGGCTCCGATCCGCGCCACGAGGTTCCGTCGAGCGATCTTCTGCCGGCGAAGTTCCGCCGCGTGATCCCGTATCTCTACTTCGAGGAGCAGATCAGCGCGCTGATGGCGGCCGCACGCGAGATCGTCTCGCCGTTGAAGGCCGCGACCTACGAGACGCTGATTGGGCTGTTGTCGGTGACTGGGATGCGGATCGGGGAGGCAGTCGCCCTCGACCGCGACGATGTCGAGCTTTCAGAGGGCAGGCTGACTGTTCGTCACGGCAAGAACGGCCGCTCCCGGGAGATCGCGCTGCACCCGAGCACGGTCACAGCACTGCACAGCTACGCTCGCGTCCGAGACGAACTCTGCCCGCACCCGAAGGCGCCGAGTTTCCTGGTCACCGTCACCGGGATGCGGATGAACAAAGGGACGATCTGGCACGAGTTCGACCGGTTGCGCCACGCGACCGGTCTCGATCGTGAGACGCTCGGGCGCCGAGCCCGCATTCATGACGTCCGTCACAGCTTCGTGTTGCGCATCCTGCTCGGCTGGTACCGCGACGAAGTCGACGTCGAGGCGCAGTTGCCGCTGCTCTCCGCGTTCCTTGGGCATACCCATCCGTCGGACACCTACTGGTACATGGAAGCCGCCCCGGAGCTGCTGGCGATGGCTGCGGAGCGTCTGGAGCGGACCTGGGAGGAGCCGTCATGACCCTGGTCACGACCCCGCTTTCGCCGATGCTTCAGGCGTTCTTCGTCGACCGTCTCGCCCGTCAGCGCGATGCAAGTCCGCACACGGTCGCGGCCTACCGAGACAGCTTCCGGCTACTGCTCGGCTTCGTGCACGAGCGGACCGGGACACCGCCGTGCAAGCTGCAGCTCCAGGATCTCGACGCGACGACGATCGCCGCATTCCTGTCATACCTGGAGAGCGAGCGGGGCAACAGCGTGCGGACCCGCAACGCGCGACTGACCGCAGTCCACTCGTTCTTCCACTACGCCGCGCTGAAAGCGCCGGAGTGCTCAGAGCTGATCACACGCGTGCTCGCGATCCCCGAGAAGCGATTCGACACGACCGTGATCAGCTATCTCACCAAACCCGAGATCGCCGCGCTGCTCGCCGCGCCAGACCGATCGACCTGGACCGGCCGTCGCGATCACGCACTGCTACTACTCGCCGTGCAGACCGGACTCAGAGCCTCAGAGCTCGCACGCCTCCGCCGCCAAGACCTCCAGCTCGACAGCAGCGCCTGGGTCCGCTGTCGAGGCAAAGGCAGGAAGGAGAGGTGCACCCCGCTCGCCCGTCCCACGACCAAAGTGCTGCACGTCTGGCTGCGCGAACGAGGCGGTGACCCAGACAGTCCGCTGTTCCCCAGCCGCAACGGCCAGCACCTCACCAGAGGCGCGATCTGGCGGCTGGTGATCAAGCACGCCGCCACCGCCAGCGAGCGCTGCCCCTCGCTCCAAACGAAGAACGTGACGCCGCACACCCTGCGGCACTCAGCCGCGATGGGATTGCTCAGCGCACCGCAGCCAGTCGACATCGCGACGATCGCGCTCTGGCTCGGCCACGAATCGCTCGACACCACCAACAAGTACATCCACGCCGACATGGACCTCAAACGACGCGCGCTCGACCGCACCGCGCCGACCAACGCCAAACCCGGCCGCTACCAGCCGCCAGACGCCCTCCTCGCGTTCCTGGAGAGTCTCTAACAGACCAAACTATGTTCCCCTGACAGCCCACGATCTCGTTCGGTGCCTGGCCATAGGGCCGCGACCGCAACATAGTTCCGGGCGCGACATACGGCGGCCTATGTCGCATTCGACATAGACCGCCCTTCCCGTGGCGCACGAGTACGGCGCCGCGAGAGCGGTCGAGATCGGTCTCCGCGAGCGCGAGCGCTTCGCCGATCCTGAGTCCGGCGCGCCAGAGCAGCACGAGCAGCGCCCGGAGGCGCAGACCGTCCGGTCTCTCGCCGGCGACGCGCATGACGGCGACGATCTCTTCGATCGTGGGTGGATCGGCCGGGTAGCGCATGCCCTTGTTGCGCGGCGATCGGCCGTGGTGGTAGCCGGGCATGGTTGCCGGTGAGCGTCGATGACCGGCGGCGTCGAGAGCGATGGATTCCATCACTCCACCTCCTACTTGTTGACAACGTGCAACACTGTAGGCGTGTCCGTGAATGTGTCCGTCCGCCTCGATGACCGCCTTGCCGAACGCCTGCGTCTGCGCGCGCGTGCGGCTGGCGAGAGCCTGTCCGATCGCCTCCGACGATATGCCGAGGAGGGCGCACGTCGCGACGAGCACCCGATGATCACGTTCCGTGATGGTCCAACCGGCCGTCGCGCTGGACTGATCGGAGGGCCCGACGCGTGGGAGGTCGCGATGTGGATCGACGACCTCGGACCGGTCAAGGATCCGGCCGACCAGCTCGCCGCCGATGGAGTCGTCTCCCGACCCCAGGTTGATGCTGTTCTTGCGTACCGGGCCGCGTACCCGGACGAGATCCAGGCCAGGATCGAGCTCCATCGCAGCGAGACAGCCGCCGCCGAAGCGCGGTGAAGATCCTCGTCGACGAGATGTATCCCGCCACTGTCGCCGGGGAGCTTCGCGCGGCGGGGATCGAGGCCACCACGGTCGCGGACCTCCGACTTGGCGGCGCGTCGGATCCCGAGGTGTTCGGCGCAGCGGTCGCCGGCGGCTACACCGTGCTCACCGAGAACGTCGGCGACTTCGCAAGGATCGCAGCCGAGCACAGCACCGCCGGCGGGCCCCACCACGGCGTGCTGATCGCACTGTCCAGCCGTTTCTCACGACGCCCCGGCGGCATCAGTCCATTAGTCGCTGCGATCCAAGCCGTCGCTGACGAGCAGATCGCAGACCGGGTTGTGTACCTCCAGCAGGCGGTCGATCGGTAGCAGTAGCGACCTCCTGTCCGCGCGTTGCGCGTCTCTCGTCCGCGGAGCCGAGATGCTCGTGTGGAGCGAAAGGCAGGTTCTTGTCGCGGCGGTGGTCGATCGCGACGGGTTGGCGTTGTGCTCTGCCGTTCTCGGGGTCGCGGGTCATGCCGCTTGTCGTCGGAAGAGGGCGGCGGCCAGGGCGATTGAGATGATGAGAAGGCCGGTGCACCAGATCGCGGCTGTTAATGGGGCGTTGGCGGTGGGGGTGTGTAGGAGGAGTCCTCGGAAGGTGTTGACGATTGGGGTGATCGGCTGGTGGCGCGCGAACCCTTGGATCCATGCGGGCATCGTGTTGATCGGGACGAACGCGCTGCTTGGGTAGGGGAGGAAGATCATCGCGAAGACGATGTTGCCGGCACCTTCGGGGGATTTGGCGAGCAGGCCGATCGCGGCGGCCAGCCAGGAGAACGCGAAGATGAACAGCAGCAGGATGCCGGTCGCGGCGACCCACTCGATCGGGTTGGCGTGGGGTCGGAAGCCGAGCGCGAAGCTGAGCGCGAGGGCGATGATCAGCGAGATGAGGTTGCGGAGCATTCCGGTGACGACGTGTCCGCAGAGCACGGCGGCGCCGCTGACGTCCATCGATTTGAGTCGGTCGATCATCCCGCCGGTCATGTCGTGGCAGACGGTGACGGCGGTTTGGGCGGAGACGAACCCGGCGCATAGCAGCAGCACGCCGGGCACGACGTAGTCGACGTAGGCGATGCCTGCGTGGACGGCGCCGCCGAAGATCTCCACGAACAGCACCATCAGGATCACTGGCAGCACGAGGCCGGTGTAGAGCGCGTCGAGGTTGCGGCTGGAGAGGCGAAAGCCGCGGCCGACCAGGGTGAGCGTGTCTCGCCGGGCCGATCGGGGGCGGGCCTGGGTTTCGGCGCGGCAGGGTGCGGTCGTCGTCATCGCTGGTTGGCTCCGGGGGTGCCTTCGTGACGGCTGGTGTAGGCGAGGAACACGTCGTCGAGGGTTGGGACTCGCAGATCGAAGTGCGCGATCTTGCTGCCGGCGGGGTCGATCGTGTCGAGTAGCGCTCGCGCGCCCGCGGCCGTCCCGTCGGTGTCGAGCTCGATCGTCAGGCGAGCCCTGTCGGCGATCAGGCGATGGCGCTCGAGTGTCTTCAGACTCGTATCGAAGTCGCCATGGTCGGCTAGCTGGATCCGGAGGCGCTCGTTACCGATGCGGGCCTTGAGCTCGCTCGGCGCTCCGCGGACCACGATCGTGCCGGCGTTGATGACCGCTACCTGGTCGGCGAGTTGGTCGGCCTCTTCCAGGTATTGGGTGGTGAGCAAAACGGTGGCGCCGCGGCGAGTGAGCCCCTTGATCACCCCCCACATCATTTGCCGGCTCGGAAGGTCAAGGCCGGTGGTCGGCTCGTCGAGGAACACGACGGCGGGCTCCGCGACGAGGCCGGCTGCCAGATCCAGCCGCCGGCGCATCCCGCCCGAGTAGCTGCCAACACGTCGGTCACCGGCGTCAGCGAGCTCGAACGCTTCGAGCAGCTCGGCGGTACGGGTGCGGGCAGCCTTCCGCGACAAGCCCCACAAGCGGCCCATCATGTACAACAGCTCAGCGCCGGTCTGGAGCTCGTCAACCGCGACCGACTGGCCCGTCAGCGAGATCGCGCGGCGCACGCGATGGAGCTCGGAGACGACATCGAAGCCGGCCACCCGCGCCGTCCCGGCGTCGGGTCGCAGCAGGGTCGCGAGGATCCGCACGATCGTGGTCTTGCCCGCGCCGTTGGGGCCGAGCAGCGCGAACACGATCCCGGTGGCGACCTCGAGATCGACTCCCCGCAGCACCTCTAGCGTGCCAAACGACTTGCGAAGCCCTCTCGCTGCGACTGTCGGTCCAGCGCTCACCGGTGTCAGATCGGTCCTCGTAGTACCGTAATCGTTACAGTGTACAAGCTACTCTATATGCCATACGTAGTAAGTCTCTGTGCGGGAGAAACGCGATGAGGACCCCGGACCGCAGCGCAACGCGACTGCCAGCCGGGATCGAACGGGCATGGGGACTGCGACCGCGTCCCCGGAAGGGGCCCAAGCCCGGCCTCGACCTCGGCAGCATCCTCGCGGCAGCCGTTGCTCTGGCCCAGACCGAGGGCCTTCAGGCGGTCTCCATGAGCCGAGTAGCCGCCGCACTTGGCGTCTCAACGATGGCCCTGTACGGCTACGTCGACACCAAGGACGAGCTGCTGGCGCTGATGGTCGATCACGCATGCGGTACCCCCCCCGAACCGGCAACCATCGAGCGGGACTGGCGCAGCGGACTGGCGCGATGGGGATCGACGCTCTACACCGCCTACCGCAATCACCCATGGGCGATCCGGGTCCCGATCAGCGGCGTGCCACCCACCCCCAACCAGGTCGCCTGGCTCGAAGCTGGCCTGCGATGCCTCACCACCACCAGCCTGAGTAGCCAGCAACGGCTGTCCACTGTGCTCCTGCTGAGCGTCTTTATCCGCAGTGAAGCCAGCCTCGCACTCGACCTCGCCGAAGCTCGCCAGCACGCCACAGATACCCCAGAGGCCGCCCAATATGGGCACCTGATCCGCCGGTTGATCGACCCCGACCACTTCCCCGAGGTGTGGGCCGTCGCTGCCACCGGCGCATTCGAGGACGACGCTGGCGTCGACGGCGAGTTCCGCTTCGGACTCGAGCGCATCCTCGACGGCATCCACGCTCTCCTACACCAACAGCAAACCGCCACCGATCCCACGGCCGGGCGGTAGCTCGAAGCGGACCGGGCTCTGCTACTGCCAGAACCGGCCTCTTCCGCGGATGAGACGACCTCGGCTAGCAGCAGACGGCGGCGCCCCGGGAGCTGACCTCGAAGCCAGCGGGATGAAGTCTCCAGCGCAGGTCTCGGCACTAGCGCGTCGTTCACTGACGCGTACCGGGATACGTCCCTGTCAGGACAGGCAGCATCCCCGCGCGCATGACACACAGACGTCCAACCCCCCCTCGTATCCGCGCGCGTAGCAGGGCCGGTGGGGCCAGGCAACGAGATGCCCGTACGACGACGAAGGAAGGTCTCCGTCGGCCGCTGGCATGTCGATGGTGCTGATCGCCACCGACAGGTGGATCCAAGACGTCGACACACCCTCGTCACCGCGGCTCACGAGGCCGACCAGCTCATTTCTGATCGTGTCACAGGTCGCCGCCAGACCGGTCTGATCTCATCCGCTGGCGCCGACCGTTGGCGGGAAGCCACATCAAGTCTGCGGTGGCGTACTGACGAGCGCGCGCGTGAGTAGTCGCCTAGCGTCGCCCGTAAGCCTTGTGACGATCAGCGAGAGATGAAGAGATCAGCGAGCCGCGTCAACTCAGATGAGGCCCGGGTATCGCGGTCACACCATCGGGCGTGTTGGTCGGGTGGGTGTGTTGGCGTGGCAGGGCGAGGGCGGGGATGATGGCGATCGCCGTGAAGCCGAGTGACCACCAGAACGCAGTGCCGAACGC
>Ga0335074_10001776_pt1 | contig 29181 bp, 31 predicted proteins | sample Lox_Sample_23_FD_206715 | JGI IMG/M metagenome (GOLD analysis project Ga0335074, IMG submission 206715) | Soil microbial communities from Loxahatchee National Wildlife Refuge, Florida, United States - Lox_Sample_2.3 | ecosystem: Environmental > Terrestrial > Soil > Wetlands | place: USA... | reverse complement strand
GAGACTCGCCGACCCGTAGCGGCGGCGTAGTCCCACGCGGCGGAGAGCACCTCGGCGACCTTCCACCGCCGGTTGACCGGGACGAGCGTGTCCCGGAGTTCGTCGTCCGGGGCGTGCAGGGAGACCGCGAGGGTGACCGACAGGCGCTCGGCGGCCAGCCGGGTCATTGCCGGAACCAGGCCCACCGTGGAGACGGTGACCGAGCGCTGCGAGATACCCATGCCGTCGGGCACCGGCTCGGTGAGCCTGCGCACCGCGGCGACCACGTTCGGGTAGTTGGCGAGCGGCTCGCCCATGCCCATGAACACGACGTTGGATACCCGCGCCGGGCCGCCCGGGATCTGCCCGTCGGCAAGCAGGCGGGCGCCCGCCACGACCTGGGCCACGATCTCGGCCGCGGACAGGTTCCTGGTCAGGCCGGCCTGGCCCGTCGCGCAGAACGGGCAGGCCATCCCGCAGCCGGCCTGCGACGACACGCACATCGTCACCCGGTCCGGGTACCGCATCAGCACCGACTCGACCAGCGCCCCGTCGAACGCGCGCCACAGCGTCTTGCGCGTGGTCCCGTCGTCGCACGACAGGTCGCGTTCGGCGGTCAGCAGGCGGGGCAGCAAGGCCTGCGCCAGCTGGTCACGTGAGGCGTGCGGGAGGTCGCTCATCTCCTCCGGCCGGTCGGTGAACCGGCCGAAGAAGTGCCTGGACAGCTGGACCGCGCGGAACGCGGGCTCGCCGAGCCCGGCGACGACCTCCCGGCGCCCGGCCAGCGGCAGGTCGGCCAGATGGCGCGGCGGCCGCCTGGACCCACGGCGTTCGGTTGTCGCCGGCTCCAGGGTCAGCGGCACCGGACCGGCCGGGTTTGCGCGCGCCACCGGATCCGCAGCGGCGGGCGGGGAAGGGGGCACTACGCTCCGTTCGGGATAAAAGAAGGTCCTGTGGCTGCCACAAGACAGGATAGGGTGCCGGATCGGTGACCCAGCTCACCGGTATTGGAGATGGGGGTTTGAGCGGCGCGTCAATGTCAGTAAATTTCGTTCATGGCGATGTCGCACCGTGAGCCGGGCGGGCAGGGTAGCCCGCGGCCGCCGGTCACGCTGCTCGAGAGTTTCAGCCCGTACGGCAGCCGCAAGGTCACCGTCGAGTACGACGGCCTGACCACGGCCGCGTACCTGCACGACGATACCTCCGCGATTTCGGCCACGTGGATCGCCAACCACCGGCCCGCGCCGCAGGCCACCGACCAGACGCGAGTCGACGCCGGCCGGGCGCCGCTGATGCCCGCCGCGCGGACCAAGCACCCCGCTGGCCGTCCGCCGCTGCAGCCGGAGGCGCTCGAGGCGCTGTGGTTCGAAGAGGGCGACGGCGTGGCCATCCTGGAGAACGGGCGCCCGGTCGCGGTGATCGCAGGCTGGTCCGACATGGACCGCGGGATGCCCGGGTACAGCAGCGACGTCATCGGCCAGACGCCGTTCGGCTGGTCGCTCGACGACGCCATGGAGGGGCTCGCGCCCCGGATCGAGCGATCGCGGGCCTACTGGCGCTGGCGGGGCTCGCCCGGCGGGTGGAGCCAGTTCCAGCAGGCGCTGCTCGGGCACCTGCTGCCCAGGCTCGGCCCGGGCCGGCACTACTGGGACTCCTCGGCCGGCCAGCAGCCCACGACCGGCGTGACCGAACGGCCGCCGGCGCCCGGCCGCCCGTACACGGTCCTGTCCACCGTGGGCATGAGCTGCCAGCGGATGCCGGTGGTGGAGCAGGTCCTCGACGACCCGAGCGCCTACGCGAGGATCGAGCTCGCGCTGGCTACCACGCTGCCGAGCGCGCAGGCCGCGCGGGTGTTCCTGTGGCTCGCCACCTACCCGTGGCACGCGGTGACCTGGTTCGGGCCCGGCCACAGCGTCCGGTGGTACCACGACGCCTCGACGTTCCCGCTCGGCGGCGGGGAAGCGGTGCTGCTCCTCGACTCCCCCGGCTCGCTGGCCGGTCCCGAGCCGCCGGACCTGTCCGGCTTCGCGTTCGGCGGGGACCCGGTCCGCTGGCTGTGGATCGTGCCGATCACCGAACGGGACCGGCAGCTCGCCAAGGAGCGCGGGTCCGCCAGCCTGGTCAGCCGGCTCGTCGCGCAGCACAGGAGCTGGGTCGTCGGCTAGCGGGACCCGGGGGGACTCCTCCCGTGAGCGGGGAACCGAGAGGGTCCGTCCCCCCGGGCCGTTCAGTGGACGTGCAGGTTGACGCCGAGCAGGACCAGCCACCAGAGGAATACCGCCAGCAAGGCGCTGATGGCGGTCTTCAGCCAGGCGAGGGTCGCGTACCCCCGATCCCAGGCCACGACACAGCCGATGACGATGTAAATCAGGACGACGAGGGACCTGAGCCGGAACATGACGCGCTCCTATCACGCGGCCACGACTTGCCCGGATCAGCTGCCCACGCGGGCGCCCGGCAAACTAGCGGGCGGGGATGAACACGTACAGGAGCAGCCACACCACGGGGGCGGCGACCAGGAGGGAGTCCAGCCGCTCCAGGATGCCGCCGTGGCCCGGCAGCAGCGTGCCCATGTCCTTGATGTCGAGGTCCCGCTTGATCATGGATTCGACCAGGTCGCCGAGGATCGCCGCCAGCACCGCCGCGGCCCCGGTGATCAGCCCCTGCCAGGCGTGGCCGTGCAGGAGCAGCGTCACGCACAGCCCGCCCGCCGCCAGACCCGCCGCGACCGATCCGGCGAAGCCCTCCCAGGTCTTCTTCGGGCTGATGACGGGCGCCATGAGGTGACGGCCGCGCCGGCCGAGGGTGATCCCGGCGAAGTAACCGCCGATATCGCTGCTGATCGCCAGGATCACGAAGGTCAGCACGCGCCGGGCGCCGTCGGAGGGGACCAGCATGGCCGACACGAACGAGGCCAGGAACGGAACGTAGATCGTCGCGAAGATGCCCCCGGTCACGTCCTTGACGTAGCCGGAGGTGCCGCCGGGCAGCCGCCAGGCCAGGATCACGGCCACGGTCAGCGCGAGCGCGGCCAGCGCCCAGCGTGATCCCAGCCAGTACATGCAGGTCACCACCGCGGCTCCACCTGCCGCGACCGGGATCACCGGGATGTTGATGTCGCGCTTGGCGAAGGCCCCGGCGAGCTCGGCCAGCCCGACGGCCAGGGCGATCCCCATGTACAGCAGGAAGGTCGCCCTGACCGTGAACAGCGTGAGCACCGCGAGGCCGCCGAGCACCACGCCGACCGCGACGGCGGCCGGGAGATTGCGCCCGAAGGCGCTGGCCTTGGGGGCCGGCTCTTCTCTTCCGGGGGGACCCACCTCCCCGGACCCCCCTCGGGAACTCCCCCCGCCCTCGCGGGCGCCTCGCGGCGAGCCCTCCGGTGGACCCGCTCCGGGATCAATCCACAACTAGACCTCGAGGAGTTCGGCTTCTTTGTGCTTGAGTAGCTCGTCCACTTGCGCGACGTAGGTCTGGGTGAGGTCGTCGAGTTCGCGTTCGGCCCGGCGGACGTCGTCCTCAGGCGCGTCCCCCGCCTTGATCATCTTTTCCAGGGAGTCCTTCGCGTGCCGCCTGATGTTCCTGATCGCGACGCGGCCGTCCTCGGCCTTGTGCCTGGCGGTCTTGATGTACTCGCGCCTGCGCTCCTGCGTCAGCTCCGGCAGCACGATCCTGATGATGGTCCCGTCGTTGTTCGGGTTGACGCCCAGGTCGCTGTTCCTGATCGCCTTCTCGATCGCCCCCAGCGAGTTCTTGTCGAACGGCTGGATGACGACCATCCTCGGCTCGGGGACGTGGAAGGAGGCCAGCTGGTTCACCGGGGTCTGCGTGCCGTAGTACGTGACCGTGACCTTACTGAACATGCCCGGATGGGCGCGGCCGGTGCGGATGACGCTGAACTCTTCCTTGGCGACCGAGACCGCCTTGTCCATCTTCTCCTCGGCTTCGAGGAGCGTGTCATCGATCATTGTTCGGCTCCGTTGTGCTGGCAGTGCCTAAGCGAGCTTAACCGTCCGCCCGGCCTTCGTCCGCATCGTCGGGGTCCCAGCCGTGCTCCGGGTCGAAGCGGGCCACCAGCGTGCCGACCGGCTCGCCGCGGATGGCCCGGACCACGTTCCCCTCGCCCATCAGGGCGAACACCACGATCGGCATCCCGTTGTCCATGCACAAGCTGACCGCCGTGGCGTCCATCACCTTCAGCCCCCGGCGAAGGTACTCGGTGTAGTCCAGGCGATCGAAACGCACCGCGTCCGGCGTGGTGTGCGGGTCCGCGTCGTACACCCCGTCGACCTTGGTGCCCTTGAGGACCGCGTCGGCTCCGATCTCGAGGGCCCGCTGCGCGGCGGCGGTGTCGGTCGAGAAGAACGGCGCGCCGAGACCCGCACCGAAGATGACCACCCGGCCCTTCTCCAGGTGCCTGATCGCCCGGCGCGGGATGTACGGCTCGGCGACCTGGCCCATCGTGATGGCGGTCTGCACCCGGGTCTCGACGCCGAGCTTCTCAAGCACATCCTGAAGGGCCAGGCAGTTGATGACCGTGCTGAGCATCCCCATGTAGTCGGCCCGGGCCCGGTCGATGCCCCGCTCGGCCAGCGCCTTGCCGCGGAACATGTTCCCGCCTCCGACCACCGCGGCGACCTGGACGCCATCCTTGACCGCGGCGATGATCTCCGCCGCCAGGTGCGCGACCACGTCCGGCGAGATCCCCAGGGGCTCCTTGCCCGCGAACAACCCGCCGGACAGCTTCAGCACCACCCGGTGCCAGGCCCGGTGCTGCCCGGCATAGGGCAGGGACTCGGACTCCGGCACCGGCATCAGGCCTGGCCGACCTGGAATCTGGCGAAACCGAGGACGCCGAGGCCGTGCTGCGCCAGGACCTGCTTGACCGTGGTCTTCTGGTCCTTCACGAACGCCTGCTCGGTCAGCACGACGTCCTTGTAGTACGCGTTCACCCGGCCGTCCACGATCTTGGGAATCGCCGCCTCAGGCTTGCCCTCGTCCCGCGTGATCTGTTCGGCGATCCTGCGCTCCTTCTCCACCACGTCCGCGGGGACGTCCTCGCGGACCACGTAGAGCGGGCGCATCGCGGCGATCTGCTGGGCGAGGTCGCTGGCGACTTCGGCGTTCTCCTTGTCGAGCTGGACCAGGACGCCGATCGTCGGCGGCAGCGCCGCGTCGGTGCGGTGCAGGTAACTGGCCACGTAGCCGCCCTCGAAGCGGGCGAACCGGCCCAGCTCGAGCTTCTCCTTCAGCGACGCGCCTGCCGACTCGATGAGCTGCTCGACCGTGGTACCGGGCTTGGCCTCGGTGGTCAGCAGCGTCGGCTTGTCGTTCACCTGGGCGTCCAGCGCGGTCCTGGCGATCTCGGCCGCCACCTGCTGGAACAGGTCGGTGTTGGCCACGAAGTCGGTCTCGCAGTTGAGCTCGACGAGCACGCCAGCCTGCGTCCCGTACAGCTGCGCGGTCACCAGGCCCTGAGCCGCCGTACGCGAGGCCCGCTTGTTGACGTCCTTGGCCCCCTTGACGCGGAGAAGCTCGACCGCGGCCTCCAGGTCGCCGTTGGCCTCGTCCAGCGCGTTCTTGCAGTCCATCATGCCGGCGCCGGTTTGCTCACGGAGCCGCTTGACGTCAGCGGCAGTGAAATTCGCCATGTCCTCGTCTCTCACTCAGTCTCATCGGTTGCTTCGGCTTCGGCGATGGCTTGCAGGTCGTCGGCCTCGTCCGCAGCGGCGTCTGCATCGCTGGTGATCGCGGATTCGGCCTGGATCTCCGGCGCGGCTTCTGCCACGGCCGCGGCCACTTCCGGGGTGTCGGCGAGAACCGGGGTGTCGGCGACGGCCGGTGCGTCGGCGAGGGCCGGTGCGTCGGCGAGAGCCGGGGTGTCGGCGAGGGCCGGTGCGTCGGCGACGGCCGGTGCGTCGGCGACGGCGGTCGCTGCGACCGGCCGGGAGCCCTCGAGCAGCTCCCGCTCCCACTCGGCCAGCGGCTCCTCGGCGGCGAGCTGGTCACCGGACGGCTTCTCGTCACCGGCGGCCGCGCCCGCCCGCGCGATCAGCCCTTCGGCGACCGCGTCGGCCACCACCCGGGTCAGCAGCGCGACACTACGGATTGCGTCGTCGTTGCCGGGGATCGGGTAGTTCACCTCGTCCGGGTCGCAGTTGGTGTCCAGGATCGCCACGACGGGGATGCCGAGCTTGCGAGCCTCGTTGACCGCGATGTGCTCCTTCTTGGTGTCCACCACCCAGATCGCGCTCGGCACGCGGGCCATGTCCCTGATCCCGCCGAGGGTCCGGTCGAGCTTGTCGTGCTCGCGCCGCAGCTGCAGGAGCTCCTTCTTGGTCATGCCGGAGCCGGCCACGTCGTTGAAGTCGAGCTCCTCGAGCTCCTTCAGCCGCTGGAGCCGCTTGTAGACGGTGGAGAAGTTGGTCAGCATGCCGCCCAGCCAGCGCTGGTTCACGAACGGCATCCCGACCCGGCGCGCCTGCTCGGCGATGGCCTCCTGGGCCTGCTTCTTCGTGCCGACGTACAGGATGGTCCCGCCGTGCGCGACGGTCTCCTTGATGAACTCGTACGCGCGGTCGATGTAGTCCAGCGACTGCTGGAGGTCGATGATGTAGATGCCGTTGCGCTCGGTGAAGATGTAGCGCTTCATCTTGGGGTTCCAGCGCCTGGTCTGGTGGCCGAAGTGGACACCGCTCTCCAGGAGCTGCTTCATGCTGACGACCTGAGCCATGAGGGCACGGTCCCTTTCGTTCGTCGCGCCGCGTGCGTGTCCGGTTTTGCGGCCTTCCGGTTGTCCGGTGTCCGGCCGCGGCGCTGCTCGGTTGGTTGCCTGGTGCCCGCGGGTTGACGCGCCTGCGGCCGGCCTTGCGGCCGGCGGACCGAGCGGCGCGTCCCGCCGGGAAGCGATCTACTCGCCCCGGACAGCTAGCGGGCACGCGATTTAGCCGCCAAGCGCGCACCCGGCCGGGCACGGCTGCGGCGACCGTGTCCAAGAATACTTGACTTGCGTGAGTGAAGCAGTTTGTTATGCCCGGGGGTGAGCCTGGCGGTAGCTGGACTTGAGGCGCTCGATCGATACGTGCGTGTAGATCTGCGTGGTCGCGGGCGAGGCATGACCCAGGATCTCCTGAACGCTGCGCAGGTCGGCGCCGCCCTCGAGCAGGTGCGTGGCCGTGCTGTGCCGCAGCCCGTGGGGGCCGGTCTGCCTGGTCGTTCCTGCCTCACGCAGGCGCTCGTGGACGACCCGGCGGGCGGTGCGCGGGTCCAGGCGGCGGCCGCGGACGCCGAGGAACAGGGCGGATCCGCTTTGCGTGGTGACGAGCGCCGGGCGGCCCGCGTCCAGCCAGCGGGTCACCGCTTTGAGCGCAGGCAAGCCGACCGGCACGGTGCGCTCCTTGTCGCCCTTACCCCTGACCCGGACCGTTCGGCGGGTGTGATCGAGATGGCCAGCCTCAAGCCCGCACAGCTCGCTGACCCGGATGCCGGTCGCGTAGAGCAGCTCAAGCACGGCGGCGTCGCGCAAGGCGACCGCCGCCGTGTACGCCCCGGGCGCGGCCGCGGCCTGGCGAACGGACTCGTCAAGGCTCGTCAGCACCGTTCGCATCTCGTCCTGGCGCAGCACGTGCGGGAGGGTCCGGCGGGGCTTGGGCGTGCCCAGCTGCGGACCGGGGTCGGTAGCCAGCCAGCCGCGGCGGTGCGCGAAGGCGGTGAAGGTCCTGGCCGCCGCCCCGCGCCTGGCCAGGGTGGTCCGCGCGGCGCCGGAGGTGTGCTGGACGGCCAGCCAGCCGCGCAGGTGGGCAAGCCCGAGGTCGCCTGGTTCCTCGACGCCCTGGCGGCAGGCGTGCTCGAGCAGCGACCTGACGTCGCCGGCGTAGGCGCGGACCGTGTGCGGGGACAGCGAGCGTTCGGCCCTGATGTAGCGCTCGAAGGCGGTCAGCGCCTCGGCCAGCGGCGGCGGCAGCGGGGCCTGCGGCGGCAGCGGGGCCTGCGGCGGCTGCGGGGCCTGCGGCGGCAGCGGCCGGTCGGTTGGCTGGCCTGCCGCCTCGGCGGATTGCGACCTGGCGCGCGTCATGGCCTTTAGTCTGCACCGCCACCGATGTTGTTTCGCGCTTGCCACGCAGGGCCCCGGGCCGGTCGTGCCGCCTGGGCCGGTCGTGCCGCCTGGGCCGGTCGTGCCGCCTGGGCATTTGATCGCGAGTAATTTCGTATCGCGACACGCCGATCGAACTGAAGTTTGACATAACGATGGTCCTTACGGCAGCGTGGTCCATGCGTTCCGCGACCTTGCCGCGGGGGCCGCGGGACGCGCTAGGACTACCCGCCCGAGAGAAGGATCCAGCATGGGTCAGAAGACTGTCCGATTCAGCGACCTGAGCGGCCAGCTCATCCTGGAAGACGACGCCCTGGCACGCATCGTGGTCCAGGAGCACCCCGAACTGGTTGACGGCCCGGTCGAGATCGAGGCGTTGACCGACGAAGCCAAGGTCATCGAACAGGCGGCCCTGCGGGTCGTGGTCGTGGACCTGTACCTCCCCGACGACTACGAGCCGAGGCGGATCACGATGGACGCCGCCGCCTTCGAAGAGCTGGCCAGCCAGAAACCGGTCAGCGAGATGCTCATCGGCGCGCGGCCCGCCAGGCGCGGCGCACGAGCCGCGGCCAACGGGAGCCCGCGCAACGGCGGCGCCGACTACGCGAGCCTCCAGCACGCCGGGCAGCCGCACAAGGGCAAGACCACCGACGCCGAGAAGCTCCTCGTCCAGGAGCACTTCGACGAGATCAACGAGCGGCTGGCTGCGCAGGGGCACCGGACGCTGAGCCTCGATGACCCGGAGCATGTCGAGCGGTACGGACTGGAGCACCTCGCCGCCGAGCGCGGCCTCGAGGTGGCGTGACGCCGCCGTCCTGACCGGACGCCGGCCCACTGCAGCGGGTCGCTGCGGTGGTCCGGGCGGGAGTCAGGCTGGCGCCCGACCGTGATCACCAGGATCGGCACGACCACGATGGCGATCTCGGCGCGGATCAGCCGGGTGTTCTGCGGTACGAGCGTGAGTGCACAGGCGCCAGCCCTGATCGCAGCGTTCGACGAAGCCGCAGCCGGCCAGCAGCCCGAGGCAGCGCAGCACGGTATCGAGGTCCAGTCCCGCTTCCACCGCGAGCGTGGCGGTCCCGGCGCCGCCCCTGGCGGGAAGCGCGTCGAGCACCCTCGCGCTGTCGGGATCCAGCTCGTCGCGCGACGGCGTGTGGTGTGCGGACCGTGACGCGGACGCCGGTCCCCCGCGGCCCGCGCAGGCCGGTATGTCCGCGGCGCCCAGCGGTGAGAGCATTTCGATGATGTCGGCGGCGCAGGTGACGCACGCGGCGCCCCACTCCCTGATGATCCGGTGGCACCCGGCCGACTGCGCCGACGTCACGGGGCCGGGGAGGGCCATGAGCGGCCGGCCTAGGTCGGCGGCGTGCCGCGCGGTGTTCAGCGCGCCGCTCCGCTCGCTTGCCTCGACGATCACGGTGCCGCAGGCCAGGGCGGCGATGGCCCGGTTGCGGACCAGGAACCGCAGCCGCGCGGGACGACAGCCTGGCGGCCATTCGCTGATCACCAGGCCGCCCGTGGTGATGTCGGCGAACAGGTCCGCGTGACCCGCCGGGTAGCTGTAGTCGACACCGCAGGCCAGGACGGCGATCGTGGCGGCTCCGGTAGCCAGCGCGCCGCGGTGTGCGGCAGCGTCGATGCCATACGCGCCGCCCGAGACGATCGTCCAGCCCTGCTCGCCGAGGTCGGCGGCGAGCTCGCCGGCGACGTGCGCGCCGTATCCGGTGCAGGCCCGGCAGCCCACCATCGCCACCGACCTCAGGCAGGCCTCGCGCAGGTCCGCGCGGCCGCGCAGCCACAGCGCGTACGGCCGGGCCTGGCCCAGTTCGTCCAGCCCGGCGGGCCACTCGGGATCTGTTGGGCAGACCAGCCTGATGCCGTCGCGGCCGGTACCCGCGAGAGCCGAATCGTCAGGCAGCCCGGGCAGGCGGGCCCGCCAGCACACTAGCGCCCGCTCCAGCGCCTTCCTGCTCGCCGGGCGGTCGCCGCATCCGAGCCCGATCCCCGGCAGCATGTCCGCCTTGATCGCGGCCAGGATCTCGGCCGGCTCGCAGATCTCCAGCAGGGCGCCGAGGGCCGGGTCGCCGGGCTCGGCCAGGTAGGTGAGGGCGGCCCTGGCGAGCTCCTGCTCACCGGGCCGCCGGCCCCGGCTCACCGCCGTACCCCGAGCCACAGGCCCAGCGCGGTGTTGCACTCGTCGGCGGTCGGCCGCGGCTTCCCGGCCAGGTCGGCGATCGTCCAGGCGACGCGGATGACCTTGACCACGCCGCGCGCGCTGATCTGCCCGCGCTCCAGGCAGCGTTCCACGACGGCGAGCGACCCGGGCGCAGGCGGCCAGGCCCGGCGCAGCTCTGATCCAGGGATCTCCGCGTTGAGCCGCCATGGGGTGTCCCGTAGCCGGTGGGCGGCGCGTTCCCTGGCCCGGATCACGCGCAGCGCCACCGTGTGGCTTGACTCGGCGAGGTTCCTGTCGTTCAGCAGTTCCTTGCGGCCCACCGGCTCCAGCTCGATCTTGAGGTCGACGCGATCGAGCAGCGGGCCGGAGAGCCGTCCCAGGTACCGCCGGCGCGCGGCGGGGCTGCAACTGCAGCCCTCGGCCGGGCCGGCGGCCTTCGCGCACGGGCACGGGTTGGCGGCCAGGATCAAGGTGAACTTGGCCGGGAACCTGGCGGTGACGCCGGACCTGGCCACCACGATCTCGCCCGCCTCGAGCGGCTGGCGCAGCGCGTCGAGCACGTCGCGGTCGAACTCGGGCGCCTCGTCGAGGAAGAGCACGCCGCGGTGCGCCAGCGACGCGGATCCCGGGCGGATGAGGCCGCTGCCACCGCCGACGATCGCGGCCTTGGTCGCCGTATGGTGCGGGGCGAGGAACGGCGGGTCGGTCAGGAGCGGAACCTGCGGCGGGAGGGCGCCCGCCACCGAGTGAATAGCCGTGACCTCCAGCGCCGCCGCGCGGTCCAGGCGGGGCAGGATGGTGGGGATCCGCTCGGCGAGCATCGTCTTGCCCGCGCCTGGCGGCCCGAGCAGCGACAGGTGGTGGCCGCCAGCCGCGCACACCTCCGCGGCCCGCCGCGCCGTCGACTGGCCCAGCAGCTCCGCGAGGTCGGGCGCCGGCAGCGATCGCGAGCCGGTAATCGCCTGTTCGGGGAGGGTCCTGCCGGGGCCTGCGACCGAGCCGCTGGTGAGGCGCCCGCCGCTGAGCTCCCGACCGCCCTCGAGCTCGGCCGCGGGCTCGCCATCGTGCAGGCCGGGCGTGCCGCGCAGCCAGTCTGCCGCCGCGGTAAGGCTGCCGACCGCGATTACCCGTACGCCGGGCACCAGGGCGGCCTCGGCGGCGTTCTGCGCGGCCACCACGACGGTGCCGAACTTCTTGTCAGCCGCGGCGGCCACCGCGGGAAGGACGCCTCGTACCGGGCGCAGCCGCCCGTCGAGGCCGAGTTCGCCGAAGAACATCACCCCGTCCACCGCCGCCCTCGGCACCGTGCCCGCTGCGGTGAGGATGCCGACCGCTATCGCGAGGTCGAACCAGCTGCCTCGCTTGGGCAGGCTGGCCGGTGAGAGCCCGACGGTGATCCTGCGTTGCGGCCAGGCCTCGCCGCTGTTGACGATGGCCGCGCGGATCCGGTCCCGCGCCTCCCGCAGCGCGGTGTCGGGCAGGCCGACCAGGATCATCCCGACCAGCCCGTTTGCGATGTCCGCCTCGATCTCGACCACGTGGCCGATCACGCCCACCAGGGCGACCGAGTGCGTCCGCGCGAGCGGCACGGCTAGCCCACTCCCCGGACATGCTCGATGGTGAATCCGCCCGTCCCCTCGTACACCAGGCCGACCATGTCGATCCGGACCTGATCGAAGCGCACGCCGTGGGCATTCAGCCACTGCACCGCCAGCCTGCGCAGCCTGGCGAGCTTGGCGCGGCTGACCGCCTCCAGCGGGGTGCCGTAGCGCGTGGAAGTCCTGGACTTCACCTCGCACACCACCAGCACGTGACGCTCGACCGCCACGATGTCGATCTCGCCGTCCGCGCTCCGCCAGTTGCGGTCGAGGATCCGCAGGCCGCATGAGGCCAGGTACTCGGCCGCCGCCTGCTCGCCGGATGCGCCAAGCACGTCCTTCGCGCGCATCGCCATCACCTCCGGCTCCCAAGATCGCCGCCGGCGGGCAGGGCCCGCCGGCCGGCTTTCCTGCCCGTGGACGACCGCAGAGCGGTGGACGTGCCGGTGGAAACCGGACCGGAAATGTCGGTGCGGGATGGTTGAATCCGGCCGGGGTTTTCTACGCCAGGCGGCCGGGCCCGGGCGTTAGCGGGGTGCGCGGGTCAGTTCGGCGGGGAGGATGGAGCCGACCCATGCGTCTACCCGCACGCCGCGGTGGACGAGCCGCTTGCGGAGGGTGGCCTCGATAAGGAATCCGGCTTTCTCGGCGACGCGGAGGGAGGCGGTGTTGCCTACCTCGCAGCGCCATTCGACGAGCTCGGCGCCAAGAGCGGTGAACGCCCAGCGGCATGCCGCCCGCGCCGCGCTGGTCGCGACGCCGCGGCCACGGGCCCCGGGATCGGTCCAGTAGCCGATCTCGGCAGCGCCTGGCTGGCGCAGGTTCAGGCCGACCCGGCCGAGCCGGGCGCCGGTGGCGGTGTCCTGGACGACGAACTCGGCCCGCTGCCCGCTGTCCCAGCCGGCCATGGCCACCCCGTGGACGAAGAACGCGGCGTCCTCGATCCGGTAGGGCGCGGGCACCTGGACGAACTGCTGCAGCGCCGGGTCCTGCGAGACGTTAAAAACCCAGCCGGTGTCGGCTGCGGTGAAGGGCCGCAGGGTCAGCCAGCCCGCGGGGATGGTGGGAGCCTCCATTGCAACAGTGTGCCCTGCGGGTATCAGACTCCTGGCCCGGCCGGCACCGGTGCCGGCCGGGCCAGAGGGCGGAATTCGCTAGGACTGCCCGGACGGCCCGTCATCGGGGTGTGGGCCGTGATCGGGAATGCTCGTGCAGGTAAGGGGCGCACCGGCGACGATGAGCGTGAACGAGATCTCACGGTCGTTCGGGTCCTGGCGGTAGCCGATGCTGAGCTCCGTCCCGCTCGGGATGGCCGAGCCATTGATCACGATCGGGCCCGGGCCGGCCGGTTTCTGGCCGGGCGCGAGGGTCTGAAGAGGCCGTCCGGGCAGCACCACCACGGAGCCCACGCCGGGGGCGGGCTGGACGGCCGTGCGGCAGAACTCCCCGGCCGTGACCAGGGCCGGGATGCCGTGTGCCGCCAGCGCCTGGCGGACCGCGCTGGGGTCGACCACCTGCCCAGAGTTCAGGGTCAGCGTCGTGGTGCCGTCGGGGCCGGCGGCGACCGTGAACGCCGCCAGATGGACCCCCGGCACGCTGCGCTGTGGCGCTGCTTCGTGCTGCGGACCTGCTCCATGCGGCGGCGCTAGCCTGGCCGAGCCGCCGCCGCCGGTCAGGCCGACGACCAGCGCGGCGCACGCCCCGGCGGCGGCAACGGACAGCCCGGACACCCCGGCCAGGCGGCGGCGGTGGCGCGCGCGGCCCCTGGCCGTGATGGCCTCCAGGCGCGGCGCCGCTGGCATGGGCAACCCGGAGATTGTGTCGCGCACGGCACTCAGCACGGCGCTGTCGTTCAGTTCGTCATTGTCGTTCATCAGTCGACCTCCGTGGCCTGAGATGGGGAAAGTTCGTGACGCAGCGTCGTCACGGCCCTGGACAGGTGCACCCGGACCGTTACGGGGGCGATCCCCAGCTGCGCGGCGATGGTGTCGATGCCCAGGTCGAGGAAGACGCGCAGCGCGATCACCTCGCGCTGGCGATCCGGCAGGTGCCGTAGCGCGGCCAGCAAGGCGGCGTCCAAGCCGTCGTCCACGTCGCTGAGGACCGCGGTGTCGTGGCCTGCCAGCGGCAGTTCCCGGATGCGCCTGCGCCACCACGACGCCCCGGCGTTGAGCGCGGTACGCACCACCCACGCCCGGGGGGCCGGGTGACGGCGGACCTTGCGCCACGACAACCACGCCCTGGCGAACGCCTCCGCCACCTGATCTTCGGCTAGCTGCACGTTGCCCGTGCTCGCTACCACCGCCCGCAGGCACGGGCCCCAGCTGGCCTGGAAGAACTCGGCGAACTCCGTCCGTTCGTGACTCACAACCCTTTAACCCACAAGCCCCGGCGTTCTGTTTACCTGGCCCCGGTCGCGCCCCGTCGCGCCGCACAGCCCGAGCCGATGCCACGGCTTGCCGCCGGGTCCCTCACCATCTTGCCCGTGGCAGGCCCGTGGCAGGATGGTGAGCATGGCGGAGCTTGATGCCAAAGCCGACCTGCGCCGCTACCTGCAAGACGCGCGGGACGCGCTGGTCTGGAAGCTTGAGGGCCTGTCCGAGTACGACATCCGCCGGCCCCTGGTCCCGACCGGGACCAATCTGCTCGGCCTGCTCAAGCACCAGGCCGGCGTCGAGATGGGGTACTTCGGCGACACGTTCGGCCGCCCCTGCCCCGACAAGCTGCCCTGGGACGAATCAGACCCCAACTCGGACATGTTCGCGGCGGCGGACGAATCACGCGAGTTCATCACCGGCCTGTACCGGCGGGCCTGGGCCCACTCGGACGCCACGATCGAGGCATTGCCGCTCGACGCCGTCGGCCACGTGCCGTGGTGGCCGGCCGGGCGGAACGAGGTCACGCTGCATCATGTCCTGGTCCGCATGGCCACCGATACCAACCGGCACGCCGGTCAGGCCGACATCGTCCGCGAACTCATCGACGGCGCGGCCGGCCTGACAGCCGGGTGCGACAACCTCCCGCCTGGTGACCGAGCCTGGTGGCAGGCTCACCACGACCGGGTCGACCGCGTCGCCCGGGAAGCCAGCCGCAACCGCGGCTAACGACACCTGCGCACCCGGCGGCGGGGCAGCGGAGCGCGGGTCAGCTCACGGAGCCGCGGTTGTACGGTGGCCGCCCGGGCGGCTGCTCGGGGCGCGGCCCGGCCTTGATCGCCGGAACCTTGCGTTCCACCGCCTTCTTCCCGAGCTCGAACTCCTCACCGTGGTGGCTCACCGTCATCGGGTCGCCCTCGATCAGCTCGTACTTGGCCCGGTCGAGGGCGATCGTGACGCGCAGTTTGCGGCCGCGGTAGCGCATCCGGAACGTCAGCCCCGTGATCCCGTCGGGCAGCCGCGGGCTGAAGGCCAGCGGGCCGTACCCCGCGCGCATCCCCCCGAACCCCGCCACCAGCGCCATCCACGCCCCCGCCAGGGAGGCCATGTGGACGCCGTCGGAGGTGTTGTGCTCCACGTCCCTCAGGTCCATGAGCGCGGCCTCGGCCAGGTAGTCGTGGGCGAGGTCCAGCTGGCCGACCTCAGCGGCGATCACGGCCTGCGTGCAGGCCGACAGCGAGGAATCGCGCACGGTGAGCGGCTCGTAATAGGCGAAGTTGCGGGCCTTCTCCTCGGCGGTGAAGGCGTCCGAGCGCAGGTACATGGCCAGCACCAGGTCCGCCTGTTTGACGACCTGCTTGCGGTAGAGCTGGAAGTACGGGTAGTGCAGCAGCAGCGGGTAATTCTCCTCGGGGGTGTTCTTGAAGTCCCACTTGGCGTAGTGGGTGAACCCGTCGTGCTGCGGGTGCACGCCGAGGCGCTCGTCGAACGGGATGAACATCGCGGCCGCCGCGTCGCGCCACAACGCGGCCTCCTCGCTGGACACGCCGAGCCTCTCCGCCTCGTCCGGCAGCCGCGCCGTCGCATCCGCGGCGGCGGCCAGGTTCCGCTGCGCCATCAGGTTGGTATAGACGTTGTTGTCCTTGACCGCGCTGTACTCGTCGGGCCCGGTCACGCCCTCTATCCTGAAGTGACCCATCGGGTCGTGCTGGCCGAGTGAGCGCCATAGCCGCGCCGTCTCGACCAGCAGCTCAAGTCCGAACTCCTGCTCGAACTTGGCGTCTTCGGTGGCGTCCAGGTAGCGGAGGACCGCATCGGCGATGTCGGCGTTGATGTGGAACGCGGCGGTCCCCGCGGGCCAGTAGCCCGAGCACTCCTGGCCGCGGATGGTCCGCCACGGGAACGCCGACCCGGCCAGGCCCAGGTCGGCCGCGTGACTCTTGGCCTCGGACAGCACCATGTGCCGCCAGCGCAGCGCGTCGGACGCGGCGGACGGGTGGGTGTACATGAGCACCGGCAGCACGAACGTCTCGGTGTCCCAGAACGTGTGCCCGTCGTAGCCGGTGCCGGTCAGCCCCTTGGCCGCGATCGGCCGGTACTCCGCCCGTGCGCCCGCCTGCAGGATGTGGAACAGCGCGAACCGCACCGCCTGCTGGATCTCGGCGTCGCCCTCGACCTCCACGTCGGCGCCGTCCCAGAACTCGTCGAGGTACTTGCGCTGCTCGTCCAGCAGGCCCTGGAAGCCGGTCAGGTGGGCGGCGGACAGCGCGCCGCCCACCTGGTCGACCAGGGCGGGCCTGGACCGCTGGCTGGACCAGCCGTAGGCGCAGTACTTCACGATGGACAGCTGCTCGCCCTGGGCCACCTCGGTCGCCACCGTGGTCCGGGCCAGATCGGCGTAGGCCTCGGTCCGGATCGCCATCTTCTTCGGGCCCGTAATCTCGTGCGACATCCCGGCCGCCATCCGCAGCCCGCTGGCCCTGGTCCTGTGCACAAGCAGCCCCCGCGACGGCGGGCCGTCGTAGGCCAGATGCTCCTCGCTGACCAGCGGAGCATCCAGGATGGCCGCCAGCCGCGGATCGTTGCCCCGCTTGGGCAGCTCCTCGTTGGTGACCAGCTCGGACTGCACCACCAGCCGCAGCGTCTGGTCCACCGGCTCGACCGTGTAGCTGATCGCGGCGATCGCGCGCTGGGTCAGCGACACCAGCCGCACCGAGGTCACCTTGACCCTGGCGCCGGCCGGCGAGGACCAGTCGACGGTCCTGGTCAGCGTGCCCGCCTGCAGGTCAAGGACGCGCTCGTGGGAGTTCAGGGTGCCGTACCTGATGTCGAAGGGCTCGTCGTCGACCAGCAGCCGGATGATCTTGCCGTTGGTGACGTTGATGACCGTCTGCCCGGCGTCGGGGTAGCCGTAGCCGGCTTCCGCGTAGGGCAGGGGCCGGACCTCGTACATGGAGTTGAGGTAGGTGCCCGGCAGGCCGTACGGCTCCCCCTCGTCAAGGTTGCCGCGCAGCCCGATGTGCCCGTTCGACAGCGCGAAGATCGATTCGCTCTGCGCGAGCAGGCTCGGGTCGAACTTCTTCTCGACGAGCCGCCAGGGCTCCGTCCCGTACGCGGCATGGTTGATCATCGGGCGCCCTTGTCCTGGTCGAGGAGTTCCGCTACGTCTTGCACCACGATGTCCGCGCCGTGCTCCCTCAGGGCCTGCGCCTGGCCGACCCGGTCCACGCCGACGACGAGGGCGAAGCCCCCGGCGCGGCCCGCGGCCACTCCGGCCTGGGCGTCCTCGAACACCGCCGCCTGCTTCGGGGTCACGTGGAGCATCTGCGCCGCGGCCAGGTAGGTGTCCGGCGCCGGCTTGCCGCGCAGGCCGCGCTCCTTGGCGACCACCCCGTCCATCCGGACGTCGAACAGGCCCGCGATGCCCGCGGAATCCAGCACCAGCTGCGTATTGGCGCTGGCTGAGACGATTGCGGTGGATATTCCCTTTTCTTTGACCGAACGAATATAGGTGATCGTGCCTGGGTAAACCTGGACGCCCCCGGCGGCTATCTTCGCGAGCACCAGGTCGTTCTTCTTATTGCTGAGGCCGTAGATCGTCGGCGCACCCGGCGGGTCGTCCGGGGTGCCCGCGGGCAGGTGGATGCCCCGGGACTCCAGGAACGACCTGGTCCCGTCCAGCCTCGGCTTGCCGTCGACGTACTCGTCGTACTCGGCGTGCGGATCAAACGGGACGAACGGCGTGCCGGTTTTGGCGGCGTTCTCGCGGAGGAAGTCGTCGAACATCTCCTTCCAGGCCGCCGCGTGGACCACGGCAGTCTGGGTGACCACCCCGTCCATGTCGAACAGGCAGGCTGAAACCCCGTCGGGAAGCCCGAACATGCCGCCTCCGCGGAAAGTTACGCCGGGAAGTCCGGCTTGTCCTGTGGGACTTCGAGGTCAGCCTTGGCCAGTTCCTCGATGTTGACGTCCTTGAAGGTAACCACGCGCACATTCTTGACGAACCTGGCGGGCCGGTACATGTCCCAGACCCACGCGTCTCGCATCGTAACCTCGAAGAAGACCTCACCGTTGTCGCTTGACCTGACGTTCAGCTCGACGTCATTGGTGAGGTAGAACCGGCGCTCGGTCTCGACCACGTGGGTGAACAGTCCGACCACGTCGCGGTACTCGCGATAGAGCTGAAGCTCCATCTCGGCCTCGTACTTCTCCAGGTCCTCCGCGCTCATGAGTCCATTCTCCTCTCGTTCCCCGCGGATGCACCCGCCAGGCGCGCCGCGGAGCCCGCCGCGGCATCCTCCAGATCCATGGCATCTGCCGGATCGAGGTCGGCCATCAGATCCATCGGGTCCACGGGGTCCATCGGGTCTATAGGGGCGGCGGGGTCCAGCGGGACCGCCGCCGCGCGCACGTTCACGAACGAGTACCGGTGTGCAGGGCATGGCCCGTGCTCGGCCAGGGCACGTTCGTGCTCATCGGTGTTGTACCCCTTATGACGGTCGAAACCGTACCGGGGATAACGTTCATGCAGGTCCCGCATCATCCGGTCGCGGGAAACCTTGGCCACCACCGAGGCGGCGGCGACCGAGGCCGTGACCCGGTCGCCCTTCCACACCGCGAGCGTGGGTACGCCGAGGCCCCGGACGGGGAAACCGTCGGTCAGCACGTAGCCCGGCTGGCAGCGCAGGCCCGCGAACGCGCGGCGCATCCCGGAGACGTTGCACACGTGCAGTCCGATGGCATCGATCTGGTCGGCGCCGATGACCACCACGTGCCAGTCCAGGGCCCAGCGCAGCACCTCGGCGTAGGCGTCTTCCCTGGCCGCGGCGGTCAGCAGCTTGGAGTCGGCCAGCCCGCGGATCCGCCGGATGCGGGCCGGGTCGAGGACCACGGCGGCCACCACGAGCGGCCCGGCGGACGCCCCGCGGCCCGCCTCGTCGATGCCCGCCACCGGGGCGAACCCGGCCCGGGCGAGCACGGTCTCGTACGCGGCCAGTCCCGCGTCACGCCTGGGCGTATAGCCCGGGTACCTGGGGTAGGCGTTCCGGCCGTGGACGGCTGAGGCGACAGGGACCGGAGGTGCCACGAAAGACGCAGAGGCCGGGACGGTCGACGGGTCAGGGCCGCTGATGGCCGGCGCACCAGGATGGCGGGTCATGACACTCCGCAGCGTACGCCAGTTACGGCGGTCACGCGGACCGCGCCGGGCCTGGACCGCCGCGCCGTGATCGGGACGGCGGGCGGACCCTAGGCCGCGGCTCACGTCAGGTGACAGGCGGCTGCCCACCGGGGCCGTCAGCGCTGGCCGACCCGCCACGGGCGGAGGTGGCGGCCTGTCCGTCACCGGCGGAGGCGCCCCGGGCGCGGCGCCGGGCGACACCGAGCCTGACCCGGCGCTGCATCCAGGTCAGCGGGAGCGCCGCCGCGAACCCGAGCGTCAGCGGCAGCGCCGGACCGCTTGGCTCAAGGCGCGCCGACAGCACATCGGAACCATTCACGCTGGCCGCGGCCGACGAAGCCGCGGCCGACGAAGCGTTGAGGGCCGGCTGCTGGAACGTAGAGGGGATGGGCAGGATCCGCCAGCGGCTCGGCGGCCAGATGATGACGAACGCGCGGCCGACTACCGCGCTCTCCGGGATCGTCCCGCCGCCCGGATCGCCCTGGTGCAGCCGGGAGTCGTCGGAAACGAGCCGGTTGTCCCCCATGACCCACAGCCGGCCGGGCGGCACGACGATGTTGAACTTGATCTCGGAGGGGGCGGAACCGGGATACAGGTACGACCCCTCGTTCAGCGCAACGCCGTTGACGGTGATCCGGCCCTGGGCGTCGCAGCACACCACGTGGTCCCCGGGGATCCCGATGACCCGCTTGATCAGGATGTCTCCCGGTTTCCCGAAGCCGAACATGCTGGCAAACCCGTCGTAGAACTGCTCGAAGACGTTGCCGGGCACCGGCACCGTCCCCGGATCCCACGAGCCGTCGCCGTTGAAGACCACGATGTCGCCGCGGTGAATGTCGCGGAGGTGGTAGACGATCTTGTTGACCAGGACGCGGTCGTTGATCTCGAGGGTGTTCTCCATGGAGCCCGAAGGGATCCAGAACGCCTGGACGGCGAAGGTCTTGATCAAGACCGCGAGCACGAGCGCGATCACGACGAGGATCGGCAGCTCGCGCCAGAACGACCGCTTGGCCTTCGGCTTGCGCCTGGCCCGGCGCCCGCCGGAAGCGGGCCCGGCCGTCGAGGAGTCGTCGCCCGCGGACCCGCCGGCCGCGGCGGCACCGGGTGCGTCCTCGCCCCCGCCCGGTCCCTCCTGGTCCGCCCCGGGGCCCGCCGCCCCCACCGCCCTCCACGACCCGGTATCTGACCGGTATACCTGTCCTCGGTCCCGGGCTCCGTACGCGTCGTCCTGATCCGAACCGCTCACCGGTGCCCACGCCCCTCGTCGACCTTCAAAGTCACCCTGTCGAGCTTAGCGCCAACGAGTAGCTACGGGTCACGCCCGGCGACGCCGGCGAGCGAGGAGCAACGGGGTGCCGACTACCGCGACCGCGCCCGCCGTTCCCGGCACGGGGAAGGCCGCCACGGCCGCCACGGCGGCTCCGCCGACGCGGACCGCTACCCCGCCGGCGCCGAGCGCCGACGCCGCCGCGGCACCACCCTGCAGCGCGGCCTGTTTGAACGTCGACGGGATAGGCAGGTCGCGGATTTCCGAGGGCGGCCAGATGACCATGAACGCCCGGCCGACGACCTGGTTGACGGGAATGGTGCCGTAGCCGGGATCGGTCTGGTGGTAGCGCGAATCTCCGGAATCGCTGCGATGGTCGCCCATGACCCACAGGCGCCCGGCCGGCACGATCACGTTGAAGCTGAAGGCCGAGGGCGCGTCACCGGGGTACAGGTAGGAACTCTCCTGGAGCGGTACGCCGTTGACCGTGACCTTCCCGTCGGTGCAGCACGCCACATGATCGCCGGGCAGGCCGATCACCCGCTTGATGTAGTACGTCTGGCTGCTATGCAGCCCGATGGCCGAGAGCACGTCATCGAACGCGCGCAGCACGGGGTCGCTGGGGGCGGGCGGCGCTTCTGGTCCCCACGAGTCCTGGCCGCTGAACACGATGACGTCCCCGCGGGCGATGGGGCGGAAGCGGTAGACCAGCCGGTTCACCAGGACACGGTCGCCGACCTGGAGGGTGTTCTGCATCGACACCGAGGGGATCTTGTACACCTGGACGACGAACGCCTTGACCACCAGGGTGAGGGCGATGGCGGACACCACGATGATCAGGAGTTCGCGCCAGAAGGGGCCCCGCTCCCGGCCCGAGGGCTTCCTTCCCCGTGAGCGGCGATGCTGGCCCGCGCGGTGCTGACCAGGACGGTGCTGACCAGGACGAGGCTGGCCGGGACGCGGCTGGCCGGGACGAGGCTGGCCGGGCGGGCTGCCGACGCGACTGTACGAGGGTGACCCCGCATGCCTGGCCCGCTCAACGGGACGGGTCGACGAAAACGCCTCGGGATCGTACTGGTCGTCTAGCGTCGCCCCGTCACGCACGTCAGCTGCCGGTCTGGTCGCGGCGCTCCTTGATGCGGGCCGCCTTGCCGCGCAGGTCCCTCAGGTAGTACAGCTTGGCCCGGCGTACACGCCCCCGGGTGACCGGCTCGATCTTGTCGATCGACGGGCTGTGCACCGGGAAGGTCCGCTCGACGCCCACGCCGTAGCTGATCTTGCGGACGGTGAACGTCTCCCGGGCCCCGCTGCCCTGACGCCTGATCACCACGCCCTGGAACACCTGGATCCGCGAGCGGTTCCCCTCGGTGACCCGGACATGAACCTTCAGCGTGTCCCCGGGCCTGAAGTCGGGGATGTCAGACCGGGTCTGGGCCTGCTCGATGTCGGCAATCGCGGTATGCATGACGGCGGTTTCCTCGGTGGTGGTCGTGTGCAGGCATGCCGCATTGGCGCACGCCCAGAAAGACAGCGGACTTCAGTGTGCCATATCTTCGTCGCTAACCGGAACGCCGGCCTCAGCCAGCACCCGCCGGTCATGGGCGTCCAGGTCCCGCAGCGCCGCGATGAGGTCGGGCCGGTTCGTCACCGTGCGGCGCAGCGCCATGTCGCGGCGCCAGCGCGCGATCGCCGCGTGGTGGCCGGAAACGAGCACCTCAGGCACCTCGAGCCCGCACCAGGAACGCGGCCTGGTGTAGACGGGCCCCTCGAGGAGCCCGCGCATCGAGGGGTCACCGTCACCGCCGAACGAGTCGTCACCCGCCGAGCAGGCGTTGCCGAGGACGCCGGGCAGCAGCCGGCCCAGGGCCTCCACCATGACCAGGGCGGCTACCTCGCCGCCGGCCAGCACGTAGTCCCCGATGCTCACCTCGTCTACGGCCATCCGCGCGCGCATCGCCTCGACCACGCGCCCGTCGATCCCCTCGTACCGCCCGCAGGCGAATACCAGCCACGGCTGCGCCGCGTACCTGGCCGCCAGCTCCTGCGTGAACGGCACCCCGCTGGGCGTCGGGACCACCAGCCGGGCGGCATCACGGCCCGTGTCGGGGACGATCTCGCCGAGCGCGGCGCCCCAGACGTCCGGTTTCATCACCATGCCGGGCCCGCCGCCGAAGGGCAGGTCATCCACGGTGTGGTGCACGTCGGTCGCCCAGCGCCGCAGGTCGTGCACGCCGAACTCGATGTCGCCGCGCGCTGCCGCCTTCCCGATCAGCGAGACCCCCAGCGGCCCCGCGAAGTACTCGGGGAAGATCGTCACGATGTCGATGCGCATGTCTACTGCGCCTGCGTGGGGTCGAGCAGGCCCGGCGGCGGGTCGACGACGAGCACGCCCGCGGCGAGGTCCACCGTGGGCACGATGGCCTTCACGAACGGCACCAGGCACTCGTCCCGCTGACCGCCCGCACGCTGCACCACGAGCAGGTCCTGGCCGTGGTGCAGCACGTCGGTGACCACGCCCACCGGGTCGCCGTCCGGCGTACGGACCGACAGGCCGATCAGCTCGTGGTCGCGGAACTCGTCCGGGTCGCCGGTGCGCGGGAGCTGGCTTGAATCCACGCTCAGCCAGGTTCCGGTGAGCTCCCCGGCGGCGGTCCTGTCCGCGATCCCGGCGAAGGTGACCAGGAGCCGGCCCGAGTGCCAGCGCGTCGACGACACCTTCACGGTGCGCTCGGCGTCCGCCTCGCCGTCCGGCTCCTCGCCTGCACCCAAGATCGCGCCCACGGCGAAACGGAGGTCAGGCTCGTCCGTCCTGACCCCGATCACCAACTCCCCGCGAATCCCGTGCGGACGGCCGACACGGCCGACGATCACCCGCATCGGTGTCAGCGGACCTCGTTCGCGTCCAGCAGGTCGATGCGAACGTAGTTGTCTCCCGCCAGCGCGCCGATCACAGTCCGCAGCGCCCTGGCGGTACGCCCGCCCCTGCCGATGACCTTGCCGAGGTCGTCGGGATGCACCCGCACCTCAAGGACGTTGCCGCGGCGCAGCGTCCGGCTCGCGACGCGGACGTCGTCCGGGTACTGGACGATGCCCCGGACGAGGTGCTCGAGGGCCTCCTCAAGCACGTTAGGCTCCGCTCCCCGGCTCGCCATCGGTCGCCTCCGCGCTGACGGTTTCCGTCCCGCCGGCCGCGGCCTTGGCGGCACCACCCTTGGCGGCACTTTCCTTAACGGCACCGTCCTTGGCGGCACTTTCCTTGGCGGCACCGTCCTTGGCGGCACTTTCCTTGGCGGCACCGTCCTTGGCGGCACCGTCCTTGGCGGCACTTTCCTTGGCGGCACTTTCCTTGGCGGCACCGTCCTTGGCGGCACCGTCCTTGGCAGTACTGCCCTTGACGGACCGGGGCTGGGACGAGGCCCGGCCAGCGCCCTTTTCTTCCTTGGCGTCCTTGGTCGCCCGGGCATCCTTCGCGACGGAGTCGAAGCGCTCCTTCTTGTCCTCGCGCGGCTCGGCCTTCTTGAGCGTGCCTTCCGTCCCCGACTGGCCGGTGAACTTCTGCCAGTCCCCGGTGATCTTGAGCAGAACCCGAACGGGGTCGGTAGGCTGCGCACCCACCGACAGCCAGTGCTGGACCCGCTCGGAGTTCACTTCGATGAGCGAGGGCTCTGCCTTCGGGTGGTACTTGCCGATCTCCTCGATAGCGCGCCCGTCGCGCTTGGTGCGCGAATCGGCGACGACGATCCGGTAGTAGGGTTCCCGGATCTTGCCCAGGCGCTTCAGCTTGATCTTGACAGCCACGACTGTGGTCTTCTCCCAGCGTTAGATGCGAGGCGGCGGACCCGCGCCGGCCGGGGGACAGCCGACGGGACCGCACAGATGAGCCGGGCCGGCAAACGAGGAGAGGGCGTCGCCGAGCCAGGCGGTCAGCATCACATTGTGCCAGACAACCGTCGCCGGCCTGTAATCAGACCCGGATCCTCCCGGTCTGAAGATCCGAACAGGACCGGCGAAATTGTTGACAATATTGTCGAATATTTCTAGGATCGGCGCGTGCAAGCGCGCGACACCGGGGCTCCGGCCCGGGGACGCAGGACCGCGAAGACGCTGCTGGCCGGGTTGCCCGGGCGGCAGCGGGCGGGTGAGCGCCTGCGGCAGGCGATTCTAGCCGGGGACATGGCACCGGGCCAGCGCCTGATCGAGGAAGAGCTGGCCGAGATGCTCGGCGTGACGCGGGCAAGCTTGCGCGGAGCCCTTTTCGACCTGGCGGCCGAGGGGCTGGTCGAGCGAATACCGAACCGCGGCGCCCGGGTGCGGATCGTCACCCTCGGTGAAGCGGTCGCCATCACCGAGTGCCGGATGGCGCTCGAGGGGCTGTGCGCGGCCAAGGCGGCCGAGCTGGTCACCGAACCCCAGGCCGCGCGATTGCAGGAGCTTGGCCAGCAACTTCAGGACAGCGTCGCCGAGGGCGAGTCGCTGAAGTATTCCGCCCTCAACCATGAACTCCACCGACTGATCAGGGAGATTTCCGGCCAGACGGTGGCGGCCCTGCTGCTCGAACGGCTGAACGCGCAACTGGTACGGCACCAGTTCCAGCTGTCGCTGCGCCCGGGTCGCCCGCAGGCCTCGCTGGCCCAGCATCTGGCGATCATCGCCGCGGTCACCGGGCGACGGCCCCCCGAGGCCGAGGAGGCTACGCGCCAGCACCTCCGCAGCGTCATCGCCGCCCTGCTCGATCAGCAGGGGCCGAACAAGCAGGCCGACGGCGGGCAGGAAGCCGGGTAATTATGAGAATCCGCAGGCCACCTCGCCACGCATTGAAGCACGAAACCGTTATGTAAACGTACGCCGACTACCGCCAAAAGATCACCCAGCGTTGCCATACTGTTCTCAATATGCACGTTCGTTCGCATAGCGCACAAAACCCGCTACGCATGCGGCAGCGGACCGAACCTTCTCGGGCCAAAAGGAGCTCATAACGCCCATCTCGCACTCAGGTTCCCGGACTCACCAGGTCATGCGTGCGCCGATTCACGTCTACTGTTCTCTGCTCAGGATTCAGGTGAAAGAAGCCCTATCCCGGACGCGGTCCCGCGCATTCGGCGTGACCTCAAAGGAGATCGATTACACATGAGTGACCAGACTGCACAACCCGGCAGCACCGATCCGGTCGGCGGCATCAGCCGCCGCAGCCTGCTGCGCGCGGTCGGCGCGGGCGCGGCCGTCGTGGGTGGCGGCGGGCTGCTCGAGGCCTGTAGCTCCGGCATCAAGGGAGCCTCGTCCTCGACGGTGTCTAGCACCAAGGACATCAACATCGCCTTCATCCACCCGCTCACCGGGGACCTGGCCGACTTCGGCACCTCGGACAACTGGATCGTGAGCACGATCCAGGCCACCTCGCAGTTCAAGGCCGGGATCAAGACCGGCGGCAAGACCTACCACATCAACATCTCCTCCTACGACACCCAGTCCGACCCCACCCGCGCGGGGCAGCTGACCAACCAGGCGATCCTCACCGACAAGGTGGACATGATCCTCACCTCGTCCACGCCGGAGACGGTCAACCCGGTGGCCACCGTGGCCGAGAAGCTGGGCACGCCCACGGTCTGCGGGAACGTCCCGTGGCAGTCCTGGTACGCCAACCTGGGAGGCAACCCGACCCCGGGCAAGTCGACGTTCAAGCCGAACTGGGTGACGGTCTACTTCCTCGGCGTCAACGACCTGTGCAACGCCTTCATCCCGATGTGGAACCGGATCCACGCCGAACTGGGCACGGACAAGACCGTCGGCTGCCTGTTCCCGAACGACTCCGACGGCAACGCCTTCCGTGCGGCGTTTCCGCTGTTCGCCGGGCCGGCCGGCTACAAGCTGGTCGACCCGCCCGCCTATACCGACGGGCTCACCAACTACAGCACGTTCATCTCCGAGTTCAAGACGGACAGCTGCGACTTCTTCACCAACGTGCCGCTGCCGCCGGACTTCAACACGATGTGGAAGCAGGCGGCGCAGCAGGGTTACAAGCCCAAGCTGGCGACGGTGGCCAAGGTGCTGCTGTTCCCCGGCGACGTGAAGGCGCTCGGCAGCCTGGTCAACAACATCGCCACCGACGCCTGGTGGGCGCCGGGGATGCCGTGGAAGTCCTCGCTGACCGGCCAGACCTGCGCGCAGGTCGCCAGCGCCTACACCAGCGCGACCGGCCAGCAGTGGGTCCAGTCGCTGAGCAACTACAGCCTCTTCGAGGTCGCCTACTCGGCCCTGTCCTCGGTCAGCGACCCGCACGACAAGGCCGAGGTCGCCGACGCGCTGTTCAAGGTGAACATCGAGGGCCTCGCCGGGCAGCTCAACTGGACCTCGAGCAAGGCCCCCGCCCCGGGCGTGGTGGACACCCCGTGCCTCGGCGTGCAGTGGAAGCCGAACGCGACATACGGCTGGTCCATGGAGGTGGTCGACAACACGCTGATGCCGGAGGTCCCGCTCACCGCCACGCTCGAGCCGACGAACAAGTAAGAACAAGTAACCGGATGACAGACCCACTGCTTGAACTGGATCACGTGACGAAGCGGTTCGGCCGGGTCGTCATCGCCGAGGACCTGTCGTTCCGCGTCGGGCCGGGGGACACGGTCGGGATCGTGGGGCCGAACGGAGCGGGCAAGACCAGCCTGTTCGGCCTCATCTCCGGCGACCTGTCCCCGGACGCCGGGGAGATCTCCTTCGCCGGACGCCACGTCACCAAGCTCGACGCGTCCGCCCGGTGCCGGCTCGGCATCGGGCGGACGTACCAGGTACCGCGGCCGTTCACGGACATGACCGTGTTCGAGAACGTGCTCGTCGCCGCGCAGCAGGGCGCCAGGCTCCGGCGCCGGGCCAGCTACACGGCGGCGGCGCAGGCGCTGGAGCGCACCGGCATGTCCGGTGAGGCTAACCAGCCCGCCGCGCGGCTCGGCCTGCTGCAGCGCAAGCGGCTGGAACTGGCCCGGGCGTTCGCGTCCGGGCCCACGCTGCTGTTGCTTGACGAGGTGGCCGGCGGCCTGACCGACCCGGAGGTCGCCGAGCTGGTGCAGATCGTCCGCGGCGTCAACGCCGACGGCGTCGCGGTGATCTGGATCGAGCACGTGGTGCGCGCGCTCACCCCCGTGGTGAGCCGGCTGGCCTGCCTGTACGGCGGGTCGTTCGTCGGCGACGGCGAACCGGCCACGGTGCTCGCCGATCCGGCGGTCCGCGAGGTCTTCCTCGGCACCGAGGTCACCGCCTCCCTGTCCGGCGGTACCCTCAGCAGCGAGGTCGACCCCGGAGACGCCCCATGAGCGAGGCCCCGACTAATGGAGCACTGCTGGAGGTCCGTGACCTGACCGTGTACCACGGCCAGCTGCGGGCGCTGGACCACGTCTCGCTGCGGGTATCTCCCGGCGAGGTGTACGCGATCATCGGCGCGAACGGCGCGGGTAAGTCGACGCTGCTGCGCACGATCGCCGGCCTGCACCATCCCACCGGCGGCTCGATCCTGTTCGATGGCCAGGACCTGACGCGGGTCCGGCCCGAACGCCGGGCCACCCAGGGCATCGCCATGGTGCCGGAGGGCAGGCGGCTCTTCGAGTCGCTCACCGTGGAGGAGAACCTCCAGGTCGGCGCCACGTACGCACGGAAGGGGCCGTGGACGATCGAGCGCGTCTACGAGCTGTTCGCCTGGATGACCGAACGCCGGACCCAGCGCACGGCGCAACTGTCCGGTGGCGAGCAGCAATCGGTGGCGATCGGCCGGGCGCTGGTGGCCAACCCGCGCGTGCTGATGCTGGACGAACTCTCGCTGGGCCTGGCGCCCGTGGTCGTCCAGCGCATCTACGCCATGCTGCCGCAGATCCTGGCCACCGGGCTCACCGTGCTGCTCGTCGAGCAGGACGTCAGCCAGGCGCTGCGCGTGGCCTCGCACATCCAGTGCCTGCTCGAAGGGCGCACCACTTTGGAGGGCAGGCCTTCTGACGTCACCGCCGAGCAGGTCGAAGCAGCTTACTTCGGTTTGGCCCAGGGGCCAGGAGGGTTCGGGGGGGCGGGCAGCCCCCCCAAGATCGGGGGGTCCAGGGGGGTCGCCCCCCCGGACCAGCAGGGAGCACAGTTATGGTCTGGGTCAACGACGTCATCCAGGGGATCTTGACCGGCGGTCTTTACGCGCTGTTCGCCTGCGGGCTCTCCCTGATGTTCGGCGTGATGAAGGTGGTCAACCTCGCGCACGGCGACCTGGCCGTGGTCGGCGGCTACGTCGCGCTCGGCGTCATCGCGATCACGCACGTACCGGTGCTGTGGTCATTCGTGATCGTGGTGCCGGTCATGGCGGTGCTCGGCTACGGGGTGCAGCGGACGCTGATCCAGGCCGCGCTCGACCGCAGCATCCTGACCACGCTGCTGGTCACGTTCGGGTTGTCGGTGGTGATCGAGAACGGGCTGCTGCAGTTCGTCAACGCCGACAGCCACTCCCTCGGGGTGAACAACTCCATCATCACCGCATCGTTCTCACTCGGGTCGC
>Ga0335074_10001775_pt1 | contig 29183 bp, 20 predicted proteins | sample Lox_Sample_23_FD_206715 | JGI IMG/M metagenome (GOLD analysis project Ga0335074, IMG submission 206715) | Soil microbial communities from Loxahatchee National Wildlife Refuge, Florida, United States - Lox_Sample_2.3 | ecosystem: Environmental > Terrestrial > Soil > Wetlands | place: USA... | reverse complement strand
ACACCTTCCTTGTACCTATGCGACTATTCGAGATGGTTTGTTCAGTATAGGAGGATATGGGGATACGCTACAACATCCTGTTTGAGGACCTGCATTGTTTTTTTTGGCTGCGCTACCTACCTGCTAGACGTTTTTAGTACGACCCTACGGATCTCGAAGCCGCATCGCTTTATAGTTACAACATCAAGTCACATCACTAGATGTATAGGCAGAAGGGAGTGTGAGGAGGACCCGTTTTTACTTGGTTTTGTGGGTGGGCCTTGGTTGTGTGCCCTATTCTGCTAAGGCTTAAGCGAGGTGGTTTTAGTCCCGGAGTTCCTCGAGGTTTCCATCTTGTAGCAGATTAGCAATGCTTTTTATAGCTACTTTGGCGTGGCCTTCATGGCCGAAGCAACAAATGACGAATCAATCAATCATATCATTTATATTTTATTATACGGCAAATGTCTGCCGTACCCCCCTACTTTTTAAAATGTCTGGCATACCCCCCTACTTTTTAAAATGTCTGCGTACCCCCCTACATTTTGAAGCTATTCACAGCTTTCCTAGCGACTTAATTAGGCTAACTCAAATAGGCAATTAAAGGTTGGTTTTCAATGGTCTTTAATGCTACAATATTTTTTTTTTGGCATCTCCGATACCACGGACTCTTCAATACCACAGATCTAGACAACGAAGCCCTACCCTTAAAATAATCTTTATTTCTATACTGAAGATGCTACTTATTCTATTTAAGGCGGCGGTGCAGGCCCAATCTTTACCTTCTTTAAATTCGGCCCACACACTACTGGAGGCGGGACGCAATATCCCTGGCTTAGACCCTGATTGCCGACTTTCTTAGTCGTGAGCTGGATCGGCTGACACGGGTTGCACGTGTTCCCGGACGGGATACAGCTCTCTTCGCAGCGTTTTGCTGTTATTACACTGTTGGTGGTGGTATCACAAACTGACACGCTGACACATACGAAGCCGTTCGGGCACGTATCCTCCGCTAAGCAGTTCGAGCCCGCGATGGTAATGGTGTTGCGAGAGATGCTGCTATCTAGCAGGCCGCCGTTGCTAGAGGCTGTGAGAAAGGCCAGCGAGGATGTAGTGTTGGCAGAAGTGGTATTGTTTACAGCAGCGCCAGGATTGTAGGGTGGTCCGACAAGGTTAGTGTTTCCGGGTGTAGCGAAGCCTGTGGAGCCTTGGACGCAAAGACTAGTGTTTTTCCAGATGGCGTCAGCGGCATACTGCCACAGTGCCGTCTGGTTGTAGACGGTCTTGGGAGTGTAAAAAATGCGACAGTTTGCTGCGTCGTAAATGAACTGCAGGGGTATGTGTTCGCCTTTCCGGACTTGGTCCTTAAGGTTGATCTCTGCGTAGCTAACAGAGAATGTAAGAGCTTGTGTCCGGTTTGGGAGGAAATTCACGTCGCTGGTTATCGAGTTCGCCAAGATCTCTTGAACGAACTCTATATTTGGATCCAGGACATCAGTTACGTGGTAGCCGCGAGCACCACGACTGCCACTTGCAGCTTGCATCGGGCCTGTTGTAGGGCGGCCGCCGGCGACAACTGTCTGCACTCCTGCTTCATGATGCATCATTTCTACGAAAATTGCACAAGATGAAACGCAGTAGCCATCAGTAAGCTGAAAAGTCAGCATCCCATAATGCAAGAAGAAGGAAAGCACTTACGAGGATAATATCTTCGGCGGCATATGGCTGTGTTGTGTTTGCAGGGTATGCGTCGTATCCATATACAGCAAAAGGAACATCGCCTCCTACTGCTTCTGTATCAAAAATGAAACTAGAGAGGTTATAGCGTTGCTAAAGCGTCCACAGTCAATTATGATATCACATCAAAGGTTAAGATAACTTACAGTAGTAGTGAAACTATCACCGTCAAACTCGTTGGGGCCAAAGAATTCTTGCCAGGATGTGAAGTTTTGGTTGGTATCGGCATCAAGCCGATCAGTCGCAAGCCACTCGTTAGCAGCTAACGCGTAGTAATCCACGTCATCTTGTGGCAAGCTCTGCCAGAAAGTTGTTATTGTATTCCCCATCACATCTGCTGCATGGGTTGCACGTAGTCGATTGCCATTAAATGGATCAATCTGGGGGAAGAACTAAATAATGATGAGAGTCAACCTGTGAGAAATGCGAGTTGAGCCTACCTGCTTGAAAGTGTCTATTGCCAACAAGGTCTGACCGCCGCTATTGTGTTGTAGGTCGATAACGATCTTTTCCATTCCAGCTGCTTTACTACGAGTAAGGAACTCGGTAATTGTGGATTGGAAAGTAAGAACGCTATTCCCAGTCACGTGGAAATTTGGAATGCTCAATACGCCAGTCAAGGTGTCGTTGAGAAAATAGCCTGGAAAATCAACTCAGTCCAGCACTATTTAAAACCTTTTGTAGAGAAGTTCGTGTTCTTACCTGAGACATAGCCTTCTCCATAGGTTCCAAGATCTGGTTGAGCTATATCAGGCTGCGGATACGCTTGGTTCCCCCACGAGGACGGAGTTGGGGTGGCAGAATTAGTTGTGGAAGAGGCATCAGTCGTGCTGGTTGCGGCGGATGAGTCAGTTGTAGTAGCAGATGATCCGGTGCTGTTGTCGGGAGTTGTTACAGCAAATGGGTCATATGATGCAGGATAGAAACCTAGAACAAAGAAATTATAGAAATCTCCGCCAGTCGTAAGTGGTCCAGTATCCCCAGGACTGTAGTAAACAGCAACAAAATTCTCTGGACCGAGGGTCGTGCCGTTCTCAAACGCAAAGGTAATTGTATCGCCAGGGTAGAAAGTTGCGCCTCCGCTAAAGACGTCAAATAATGCTTGGATATCCAGCGAGGGACTCAGCATCAGTTGGTTCCAATCCGCGTGGGGCTCCAGTGTTCCAATCGAGTTTTGGGCCGCAAATGAGGTAAGATAATCGACAACATCCTGGCCATTGATGGTCGCTATCGCCGAAGGCTGCCAACCCGCGAAGAAATTGCTGTCAAACAGATCATCCGCCAGGTAGACCTTGGGAAGTTGCGTCCCATCGATTGAAATCGATACGATGTCATAGGGACTTCCAAAAGTGAAAGCCGCTAGGACTCCTGCTACGAGATTAAGATGCGTATCGTGCGCCTCGTATATCAGAGTCTGCAACGCTGCCTCGAACTCATACTCATTAGGGAATGCGCCGGTATTGATTCCCTCCTGTATATTCGCTAGCCCTTGCAGAAGATCTACTGGCGGCTGCTGGTAGCTCGCCGGTGGATTTTTGAGGTATGTCAGTGTGCTCTGGAACTGGAGGGTGTCGTTGTAGTACTCAATGAATCGCGTCGCGACGGCCGGGTTGAAGGGAACGCTCGTCAGGCATTCATAAGCGAGGCTGGCGTTGAAGATGATGTCGCCGTCTATGCCATTTTCAGTGTACGTACTTGCTACAGTAGGACAGAAGGCTCAGCATACCTGGGTCATTGACAATATCGCTGCAAGCCGTGGATTGAGGGTTGGGTGCACTCGAGGTCGGCGACGCAGGCGCGGCTACAGAAGTTCGCAACAGCAGCAACAAACAAAACGCAAAAGTCAGGCCATACATGATTTGCTAACAGAGGAAAGTCATTATGAAGAAAAGAGTAACGAGAGACATTCGCAGGCTTTCCTATCTAACTGAAGAGGGAAGAGAAGCTATGCTGTGCGAGGGCCAAAGACGAGCATATCAGTTCAGGAAAATGAGTTCATCGAAAAGTCTCAGCCACGCACTTAATTTCATGCAGGACCTTGTGTGCAAGAGCTTTATGTAGAGATAGAGGCAAGGATATCCGGTGGAGATTCTGTCTAAATAGGGTACTGAATTGTATTGGACGACTTTACGAGCATGCGCTGTCTAAGGAATCATGGGGGGCCAAATCAACAAGAGGCGACAACAACGAATGAGAAGGGCATGGAGATACAATGTCCGCATTGTGAGCGAAAGAAGGAGTAAGCAAGCCTTCGCGACGGCGGATAATGCCTATGTAACCAAGAGGGAGAAAGCCTTATGTTGGGGAGGGAAAGGCTCATCAGCCGATCATCAAGATGCTGTAATTACTGTAGGTTAAGGGGATTGTGCGGCATCCACCTGAATTAGTGTCAACGTGTGGGGATAACAGTGCGGCTTAGCCCACGCCTCCCCGTTTGGCTTGCAGTAGTATGAAACTACTCTGTCACAACCTGCAGAATAATGGATAGCGGTCCCTTGCACTTGATTGGCAATCAGTCAGTCAGCACTAAGTACAATCGAGGACGATGGCCACCACCAACCTCCCATAATAGAATCCCTCCCTTCCCGGCACCGCCGGCTTGAATAACCCCACGTGACTGCCTAATCATTATTCTATCAGAACGAACTCAGCCTCGAGTCAGCATATCAAGCACGATCATTTACTCTCGACTCCGGCCGGCCGCGAAGTGGCGTGGCTTAAGATGGCGACCAAGGGTGGCGACAACTCGCCCGTCAACTTGCTGTCCTTAGGTATCTTACTCCCTTCGCCGCAAATGCAGGTGGGCACAGAGCTGACCTGGTGCGGGATGGGACAGATGGCGGCGGCATCCGCGGCGTCTCGGAGCTGATCATCTTGCATCAAATTATGGAGAGGCTCCAGTGTGACCTGGAATTGCCGGATCTACCGCGGCCATGTGATTATTTCCATATCATTGGCGGGACTAGCACTGGAGGGTAAGTCACATTCCATGGCGGCGATTATAATGTCTTGGTGTTGAGCTTATCTCGACTACTTTCAAATATCCGTCACTCATGCGCTAGAGGCGGGTGCAGTTTCTTCTATCGTGAGGATAGATGCTAGATGGGTGCTAATGCTAATGATTTCCAAAGGTTGATCGCCTTGTTGCTTGGTCGGCTTCGCATGACTACAAGAGAAGCGCTGGGACAATACAGTGCTCTGGCGGGGAAGATATTTGCCAAGACTAACAAGAAATGGGTTGTACAGGATGGCACTTTCAAGGCGTCAACGTTGGAGCAGGAGATAAGACACCTGGTTGCGGCTCAGTCGGGCGGAAACAGCGAAGCCATGATGGTCGATGAGCATATCGTGGGAGAAGGACCAGGACGAATGTACGAATGCGTGAAGCATCCTTCACTTTGACTGGCTAATACCACCTCAGGTTTGTGTGTGCTATGCCAGCGAGGAACATGGCATATCCTCGACTCTTCCGGTCATACAAGGTACGGGAGAACAACGCACCTAACTGCCATATTTGGGAGGCCGCTCGTGCCACGACGGCCGCGCCAACATTCTTCAAAAGTATTTCAATTTCTGAGCCCGGACTCATCTCGGAAGAGTTCATTGATGCAGGAATCAAATGCAACAACCCGGCAGAGATACTAATTAGAGAAGCGACGCACATATTCAGTAACGAGAGGCCCGTTGGATGTCTCGTCAGTATCGGCACCGGCCAAAAAGGCACAATTGGCCTGGCCAAGCCCGACTCATTTCAAAAGATCCTTCCTTTGAAGCTCATCAACGTACTAATAGACATAGCAACCGATTGCGAAGCGACAGCGGACAGACTAAAGGACAGATTCCTCAATACCCCCGGCATCTATTTCCGCTTCAATGTCACGCACGGCGTGGGTTCCATCTCCCTAGAGGAATGGGAGAGGATGGGCGAGATCCAGACGCACACAATAGCGTACCTGAGCGACCCTCTCGTCTCTGCATCCATCGACGCCGTCGTGAAGATCCTCGTAAGGACAGGCAAGCACTGCGACGCAGAGAAACCTAGCATAGGCGGAGAAGGAAGCGGAGGCGTGACACTCGGCTCAATTTGTATGTTCTAAATTAAAACTATCACATCACATCAGTAATAAAACATTTGCCTTCCATTATTTTATCTGAACCTCACATCGCTAAGACCCGCGTCACAGATGGCGACGTCAAGCTCGCCGCCCAGCGCCAAAAGAACCTCATCCTGCAGCAAGAAGAGGACGACCGCGAGAAGATCGAGAAGTGGCTCTCGCCGCTCGACTTCATGGAGAAGCAGCAGGAGATCCATAACCAGGCATGCGCCGGCACAGGCCAGTGGCTGCTATCACGGCCCGAGTTCCAGTACTGGGTCCGCGGCGAGCCATGGGAGTTAAGATGTTATGGCGATGCGGGGACTGGGAAGGTAAAGTGACTCCTCATTTCCTCGCCCGTTTGATGGGAAAGCTTGTTCACTGACATACGGGTGGGTGTTCAGACAGTGCTGTCCTCGCTTGTCGTGGAGCATCTGCAGACCTTGAAGCCGGCCTCCCCAGTGTTGTGTTTGTATCTCGAGTATAACCCGGCGACAGAACATACCAAGGAGAATCTGCTGGGGAGTTTAGTCAAGCAGATGGTGCAGTTCAGAAAGCCGGGTATTTCACTGGGTATCAGGAAGGCGTTTGGGAAGACGAAGGCGCGGCCGAGCTACGATGACCTTTGCTTGCTTCTGAAGGCTAGTGAATACAATTCTCTTGATAAGGCGAATGTTTTTCATATTTATATTACAATTCACTGTGCTTCTGGACTGCTAACATGCTTCTATAGGCTGAAATTGCGCTATACGACAGGGTATACCTAGTTGTCGACGCCCTAGATGAAGCGGAGAGGGATGTCCGTACCATCGCACAAATCCTCGATGATGAGGAGGCCTTTTTTGGCTTCTCGCAACGCAAGTTGAGCGTGATGATCACACTGCGAGAGGATGAGGAGCGATCACCAAACATGATTAAGTGCAATCATTGCGGTGAAGAAGACGTTACGCTCTATTTCTCCTGCCAAGAGTGCAGAGAAAAGGATATTGAGTTCGATCTCTGTTACAAGTGCAAGGATCTCGGCGTGACTTGCGTTGGAGACGCTTCGCATAAGCTTTTGATTGTTGGAAATGTTGAAGTCACGATACGCCCTCCTACTTTAGATATCGACCTTTACGTGAAATCAATCATAAGGAAGGAAATGGGGGAGGAGGAATCTAATGACCAAAGGTAAGTTATCGATATAGTTTCTGGTAGAATTCAATCAGGTTCTCTTTAGTACTGACTTTAATACAGAAGGAAAAAACCAAATATTTCTCTCGATGGACGAATAATACCCACGGCCCGGAATCTTTCGACACTTGGTAGGGAGTGCCAAGCGGACCCCGAACTTGCAAATGAGATCTCCGCAGCCATCGTCCAAAAAGCAGACCACAACTTCCGGTTCGCAAAAATCTACATGGACTTCCTGGCCGAGAAGATGACGTTGCGGGAAATCAAGCACGTCCTCAATAGCATTCCAGATAAGTTAAAAAACGACTACGAACAAGCCATGGCCGAACGGATCTCAGACCAGGACAGCCAGAACAAAGAGACGGCGCTGAAAATAATATCTCTGGTCCACTCTGCATATCCACAACATTTGTGCCTGGGAGAACTGCAACATGCCCTAGCTGTAGAAGAAGGGCGGACTGTGCTAGACAAAGAGATCATCATCGACAAAAGAGGGATTCTTAAGATTACAAAAGGGCTTATTACTATCGATCGTGATATGTACGCTGCTGTGCGTCTATTTCACACCTCGTTGCTTGAATATTTAACTGCAACCAGAACGCGGTGGTTTCCGGATGCCGAACGCAATATTGCTCAGATATGCTTATCATACCTCAGCCTGGACGTCTTTGCTGAGCCTTGTCCGAGGATCGAAGATTTCGAGCCTAGAGCGAGAGAGTACCCGTTCATTTCATATGCCTCACGGTTTTGGGGCGATCATGTCCGTGCTGCCAGTGGCGACATGGAAAAAAGGGCCTTGGATTATCTTAGACAACCTCGTCGCGTTGCTGCTTATATACAGGCCGCGTGGCACACTGGCTTGGGGGCCGGTGAGAGCTGGGATGTCCGTAGAGATGTAAATGCTCTTCATGTTTGTGCGTGGTTTGGCCTATCGTCCTTAATCGAAGCGCTGGATCCGGACAAGGTCGATATCGTGGAACAAACTTATGGCCAAACACCTTTGATGTATGCTTGTAGGAGAGGACATCTCGAGGCCGCGGAGACTCTATTGGACCTCGGCGCGAACGTCAATAGGCGCAGCTCTAAAGGACAGACGCCATTGTTCGAGGCCATTGCGCATAACAAGTTAACTATCATAAAGAATCTCTTGGCACATGATGGCTTGGATATCAATGAGATCAATTTAAAAAATCTAAATCGGTCTGCCCTCATACTCGCCACTCGCAAAGGAAACACAGAAATGGTCCAGGCAATTCTTGAGCGACCAGATGTCTCCATTAACCAGACGGACTCGAAGGGATATAGCGCCTTATCGCTTGCTGCATACAGTGGCAATGAGATCATTGTCAAACTGATTCTGGCTAGACTGGAAGTTGATCTTAACGCCCAAGAATACTCGGGCGGCCGTTCTGCTCTGATCCTCGCTGCGGAACAGAACGAATCTGGAACAGTCGAACTCTTGCTGCAGCACAATGCAGATGCGCTGTTGCAAGACACTCAAGGTCGTACTGCTTTGATGCGCGCGGCGGAAGAGGGCTGCATGGCTGTGATACGCGTCATGCTGAATTTCGATGCAGGACTCACTAGTGTGGACGAGAATGGCCGCACGCCTCTTCATGGCGCGAGCGCGAATGGGGATCCCGATATTATCTCGCTGTTAAGTAATCATGGGCTGGATGCGAATGCGCAGGACAAGAATGGCCTAACTCCCTTGCACGAAGCATGCCAGAACGGTCACTTAGGTGCCGTTAAGGCCTTGCTGGAACTGGGTGCAGACTCATCTATCAAGGATGGATTTGGTCGAACGCCATTCACGGTTGCATGGCAATACGGCCAGAATGAAGTAATGGATCTTTTGGTAGAGAGAGGCTCGAATCCGGAAATCGATTCCGAACAAGACATTTGTGCCGAACGACTCCCTGGATGGTCGCTCGTGCGACTGGGCTACATTGACATTGTACGGGCTGGTCTTGCTTCCAAGACACTAGATCTCACAGTGAGGGAGCCGTACAACAACTATACAGCGATCCATTGCGCCGTGATTGTCAATAACATCGACATGCTTAAATTGCTGCTAAGCCAAGCCTCAATATCGCCCGATGCTATTGATTACAACAAATGTACAGCTCTCTTCGTCGCTGCTGCGCAAAACAACATCCAGGCTGCAAAACTCCTTCTGGAGCACTCCACCAAATCTCTGGACATCCCGAACCGTTGGGGCGACACGCCGCTCTCCACTGCCTGCACGGGCAGCGGCTATGACATGGCTATCATGCTCATCAAGGCCGGCGCGCTCGTCGACATTGAGAAAATCGACGTGCAGCGACTGCTGCTGGCAGCTGTGGAGCGGGACAGCATCGAAGTGGTGGAGAAGCTGATGAGCGCCGGAGCGGATATACTGGGGCAAGATGAGAAGAAGCGGACGGCGTTGCAGGTCGCCAAGGAGGAGGTGATGGACCAGGTTTTGATTAACACGCTGGTACAGGGAAAGAGCTTCTACGTTCCGCAGACAAAGAGGGAGGATGTGGTACAGAATAAGAGTCCTTCGGTTGCGGCGCTCGTGGGCAAAGTGATGGATTGGCTCTGGAAAAAGGAGTGAGAGAGTTAGGGGATTTTGGTTGGGGATGGCAGGACAAGCTAATAGTTGTGGGAACTTGGTCTTGAAAATGAGCCCTCCCAGTGGTACATTTCGGAGCATATAATCTGTCTTTTGTAATGTCCTCCCGCTGCTTGGTCATAGCGAGGAAGAATGGAATGGATGTGCCGTCGAAGTACACGATCGTCAAGGCAATGGTATAGGTCAGCGTACGCTCCAGAGGTGCCCAGCCGAAGGGGTAGTGGCAAGAACGGAAACAATCCTAAAACACACAATGCGTAGTGGCCAGCACTGTAGCAATCATAGGAAAAGGCTGCATTCTGTGCTCGTAAGAAAAGCTCTCTCTGAACGTCCGTAAATCTCTTCTCTGTCCGTAACTCCGATCCGTATCTGTAAAGCTCTGTCTTCAAGTCTAGTAATCATTATAGCAATCGTTCGCTCCTTGCCTCTTGCCTGTCCGCTCGCCTCCTTCTAGAAAGAAGCCTCCGAGCTGACTAAACACGTTAATGCTCTCGATGCAGGAACATCTATTGCCCAGATCAGATGATTTTTCGGGGGTGGCCACTCTAGTGCTGAGCCGATGCCTAGAAACCTCCAAATATTACAGTTAACTAGATGCTAACTTAAGATCTAGATAGATTTCGATTGCTGGCGCTAGCCCTCGGGTGAGACCGAGGCAAAAGCTTCGAAAGGTCTATTTCGAACGACCTTAAACATATTTCCCATGAACTCCTCTATATTTCGTGTCCAAAATTATTAAGAAATAGCGCCCAAAAAATTGCAGATATGATCTAGAGATTAACGGGTATCGCAACGTTGTGCACATGGCTCTATAACTAGCGCATATGGATCCGATACAAGTTACGTCCAAACTATATCTAAAAAGCCAACGTTGCATCTAAACCACTACCCAGTCTATATCCCTTTATCTATATCGATTTCCATTTTCCATACATGCTAGTTATGTGATGTTTGTATAGATGCTAAGGCTTAGATTTGCCTTTTCTTCTAAGGCGTTAATCTTGGAGGCACATGGCAGTAATTAAACCACTTTTAACGTATGTGTTTAAGATCTAAATTATTACTATTAAAATTAATGATATAGTATACTACAAAAAAATAATTAGCTTATCTTTTTTTTCTATAAAAAATTATGTGACCTACCTAACAACAAGTACTAAAATTTGATTTAGGGCTAAATCCTTTTTTAACCCGGCCTGCCAAATACTGCTAGGCGACGAGAATATCCCCTAGCTGAATCCGTTTTCTAGGGCGCGCTAAATCTACTTATTAAGAAATCGTAGAAGGAGCTGTCGGGATTGCCCCAAACTTGAGTATAATGGGGATTAAGGCAGTCACGCGGCTGCCGTTTCACTTACGCAGCCAACGAGGAAGATATCGAGTCATTATATGAAGGCAAGGCGGCATTGAAATAACTACTTTTAGGACACTAAAATTATAATTTAGAAAACGTACATATAACAACCACAATGCTGATTAAAATTTGCACAGAAAATTTTGTTTTAATTAATTAGTTTCTTTAAAACTTTATAATCGAAGTTTAGTCGAAAACCAATATTCGAGTTGTTATATATATTTCGCAAGTGGGAGAGTTTTTGGTGTTCTGAAAGTGGTCGGATTTCAATGCCGCCCGCCTTCATACTAGGCAAGGCGGCCTACTGCATCTGTAAGACAGGACTATTAGCTGTTAACGAAGTGCTATGCCGCGCGGCTTGTTACAGGGCACAAGGTTGCAAGGTTAGTGCAGGTATTGGTGGAGAAGGCAGGAGTAGTTATGGTGTGGAGAAAAAGCACGGACATCATCGATATATCCTGGAGTCCTAATGGCTCCGTCTCCGTCACCATGCTGATATCTAAGCAGTGGAAATCATATTAGCAGAGCAAAGTGCCCAATAGCGAGGGTCGAACATAAAAACCTTTCCGTACTATCTAGCTATTTTTTCCCGATTTAACTTCGTCTCCATGCTTTGTCAGTACCTGCGATAACCAAGCCACAATCTATTTTCAGCCTCGATGTCGAATTCTAACTATTAATTCGGAAGTTTGCGACGACTTCTGTACATTCGGGAAGTGGGTGGACGGAAATCACGTGTGAATGGGTATCAATTTGAAAACCCAATGCCCGTGGTGGAAGCCTCGTTGTGATTTTCCCCTGCAGCCACAACGCCGACTTCACGGCGCTAGCGCACTCTGACAGGCATGCAGGGTCGGTAGAACTACGTGTTCCGCTAGTTCGCTTCAAAACACCCGTCGTACCCCGATTTGCCGATATTCTATTTTAGAATACAGTATTGAAACTCTGATGCTTTCTTATTAATTGATTATGTAGGTACACTTTGTTATGTTACTTATTTTTGTATGGTACTGTACGTATGCGGCGTATCATGGACTGGACCTGGCTACTACAACGTTTGAACGGCTTGAATGACGATGACGTCCATGGCTTCCAAATTCCGCAAATTTGAGAGCCAGTTCAGAGGATTGCGCACGAGCGTGATTGCTCTTTGGGGCTTGCAGCAAGTTTGCTTCACAGATCAGTTGGTGGCTGAGAATCACCGATTGGGGATCGAAATAGTGAATGCGGGGTCGGCTAATCTATTGGAGCATATTTGATACAGCTACATCCAGATTTGTCACCGCTTGTTCTGACAAGCCCTTTTCTGCTCCATCGCACGGACCCAGCGTCGATAACCGGGTTACCCAGGCCTTCTCCGCCGGGTGATGCCGCAACAGGGGTCCTCATCCTGATAAAGATTAAGAAGGGACTGTGTGGGTAGTTGGAAAGTACTATTGCAAACTATCTGCTGTGCTTTATTTCCTCCACTTAGTAAACAAACGTCCCTAAGCGCGACCGGGTGGACCCTATTTGCTACGGAATTATATGCGTCAGGATCCGTTAATCTACTGCATAAGCCTCTGCACTATTCCTTGGTTTCGATTGAGTGTGGTTGGCTGCAAGAAAAATGCCCGCCAGTCGCTAAACTCCAGCATGCTTGCAGCTGGGCTAGGGCATACACACTTGTTTCATATGCACAAGATATCCCTATTCTGAGCCTAAATATGAGGGGTGGCTTGCAGTTTTTTTTTTCTTTGCTTATTCTTATACTCCTTGCCGATTGGTGTCTTCAACGAGACCACCAAGAACGGCTTGATTCCCCGACTCTGCATTGGAAAAAGGGTTAAAGACTCCCCCACAGGTGCGCCACGTACCTAATATACTTAAGATCGTACACATCTGCAAGACTTTTTTGCAAGGTTCAAATTTAATTCTTCGATGGACAGCATCATCAGATTATGTCATGTCTTCAAATGAGACGGCCCTAGAAGACAGTCAAGCCCCTGAACATTCATCTACACCCGCCTTGGCGATAGCCTCGCCTACTGTCGAACCTGCTTTAGACGAAATAGTCGAGCAGGCGCATTCGTTTATCTCTGAAGAAGAAGAACCCATAGAAGTAGACGTATGTTACCTCTTACCTCTTATCTCATATATGAACCTTTTTTATTGTGGCTCCTCATCTGAAACTGGATCCTAGATCTCACCAAACCTCGAAACAGATTCGGCCTTTGGAGAGGGAGATATAGAGTGCGTCAGAACACCTCACTTGCCCAAAAAACTGTATAATCTAACCACAAGTAGCAGTTCCTATACCACATCTTTGACTTCTAGCATCTTTGATTATCAGTAAGTCATCCTCTTGTAAGATCTTCCCAGCAGCTAGTAAGCAAGATCCGAGACTCAGTAATTCTTAGATACGAGAATGGCAGACGATATCATGCATTCCGTGCAGGGCAATATCTCATAGTACGAACTCATTCGGCTGTCATGAATCACGCTCTGAAAATGAATGTAGCCAAATGACGAGAAAGAACAGAATAGAATGGATATGGTAATAACCTCCTACTTAGCCTAATTCTATCGCGACCGATTAGCTTACATTAATAGTGGCATCACGTCTGCAGCATGATTCTAGGCGGAGAATTATACCTCGCGCCCATCGGCAAGAACCCCCAACGCGTTCTGGATATCGGCACAGGAACTGGTGAGAAGAATTCCGGAAAACAATCTCTCAAGACAGCAAACTGATTTGGTCTTAGGCATCTGGGCCATAGACTTTGCAGAGTAAGTCGCCAAGGATTGGTAAAGAAAGATTCAAATATCTAACCCAAGTCGCGGCACAAAGTCAATATCCCTCAGCAGAAGTCATCGGCATAGATCTCAGCTGCATCCAACCCAGCTGGTCCGTCTCCATTCCCCAGCCGCCACTCCCATACCCACACAACCATGCCCCTGTTTTATCCCCTTGTTACTGACTCCTTCCCCAACCCCAGGATCCCACCCAACGTCCGCTTCCAAATCGACGATGTCGAATTCGACTGGACCTTTCCCATCACCCAACCTTTCGATTTCATCCACATCCGCTGCATGGGCGGCAGCATTGCCGACTGGCCGCGCTTGCTGCGACAATCATACGATCATTTGGCGCCTGGAGGATGGATTCAACTGATAGACGGCACATGGGCAACGAGCGACGATGATAGCTTCCCGGAAAGGAGCTCGTATGCGGAATTCCAGCGGCGCCTGGACGAAGCAAGTGTTATTTTTGGGAGGAGAATCAATGTCGGGCCGATGCATAAGCGGACGATGATTGAGTCAGGGTTTGAGGGCGTGGTGGAGGTCGTGAAGAAGGTGAGTCAATCCTCCCTGCTGGTGGTTTCTAGTCCGCCGATATATGGCTTTCTATGAGTGGCGCAAGCAGGCCTTTTACGGAGACAAGCGCGCGAGCAAGAATGCGAACTGATTGAGAAGTGGTACAGGTTCCTCTGTCGCCGTGGCCGAGAGATCCAAGGCTGAAAGAGATAGGGATGTACATGCAGGTAGAGAACATGGAGGCCGTGGAGTCTTACGGCCTAGCGTTTCTGACGCGTGTGTTGGGGTGGGAGGCGACACGGACGCAGGTGTTGATCGCTGGCGTGCGGCAGGATTTGAGGAACCGGAATTTCCATCTGTATTCTAATTGGTAAGTGTTATAGGTTTACTTTGACACTTGAATCAGCATTCGACATGGCGTGCTAACATGAATCCTGATGCAAAGTCATATAGTCTACGGTCACAAGCCACTTGCTTGATCGGCAACAATTCGGTGAAGATTGAGGCAGTTGATTGGGGCAAGAGGACGCCGGACCCGATCTATTGAGAAATTTGAGAAGTCAACCAAAACAGGTTCTTAAAATGTAGAGACAAAAATCTTGCCGGGATAGGAAATCAACAATAATTGTAGAATATACTGGCAGTCTGGGGATATCGGAAAACCTTTAAGTTCTAAATACAATGCTAATTTCCTCTAAGTGATAAGCAACTCAATCCAAGCATCAGGAAAGTCAGCTGTGTCACTACTGACTCGGTTCATCTCTGGATCAGCTCGCACTTGGAATAATTGAAAGCCATACGAGCAGCACAAAGTCAGCTCGAATTGCGTTGATCTAGCCATTTTTCCCGCAATGAAGTTGAAATACGCCGTCAGCGTTTGACGAGAAGTTTCCCCGGGGCTCATGCTGGAAATTAATCCAGCATCATCTCAGCTCTGCCTGTCTTGCTATCCTGAGCACCAAATAATTAACGGCAAATGACTGACCTACCACCAAAAATTAATTTTGGACCGAAATACCACCCTTTTAAATTAAAATGACTAACCTACCACCCTCACTAATTATAATGACTGTACTACCACCCTAAAACCCTAAACCTCGATTTTGCGATGCGCTATGCACATTCACCTACAAAGTATATAACAATAGTACTTTAATATGTCAACAAATGTCTTGCATTCTATATAAATTCGCTTTACTCTAAATAATATTTTTCATGTTTCAGTCGCAGTCAGCGAGATGCGTTGTGCATGCAAAACCACTTTTAGCAATGATAGCTAAATCCATTAGCGGCCTTTAGGCTCATGGTCGGTAAATTCTAGGCTGTCTATCGCTAACTGTGTAGCGTATTTAGTGATTGTGCTCACTAATCAACTTCGCAACGAAGTTAGCGCATAGGTCGAAGGGATTGCAATTGAACTATAACTTTAGAAGTGCTAGCTATTAAGAGGCTTTACAAGAAATACTCTATTATAAATTAATCCTTTGTATCCAGATAGGTTCTGTAGGCAGTTGTGGAGTGCGTTGTGAACACCACAGAATTAAGGGTGGTAGTGCAGTCATTATAATTAGTGAGGGTGGTATTTTGGTCCGAAATTAATTTTTGGGTGGTAGGTCAGTCATTTGCCGAATAATTAAAGGTTTGGTACAGATCAGGTCGCAGCTCGAGTGATGCGCAAGAAACATGAGCAATGCATTGCCTGAATTGCCTATTTTAAAAGTACACAAAGTCGATAAATTCTCTATGAGCTGCCACGAGTGATTGGTTGGAATTGCAATACCAAGCTGACCAATAATGGCACATGAGGTTGAAACACCACACTTAATGGTGACACACTGTTCGTCTCATGTGTGCCTCTCTACACAGTTGCAAATACCATCGCCTACTTCGTGGGCTCTGTATCATTATCATCATCTACAGAGTGGATAGCAATAGAATCATTTTGCGTACATCTTATTATTATTGCTAGTAGAGGCTGCCTGTAACAACATTCCACTGTATTATAACCTTGCTCTAGCAGGTTATAAGCCCGGCTCTGCCTAGTTGGATTAGGAAAAGACTCCTACTTGCACTTGCATTTGCACCTCCTATTCAACCTTACAAACGCATAAAATCTATTGAACGTACACAATTGTTGCAATAATACCTTGAGACGACTACACTGGCTCTAACTAGGAGGACGCTCTCCAATCTGACGGTGCATTCATCCTACAAGACCCATCTGATTGCACTAAGTGGTCTGATTGAATGATTAATACTCTAATAGGCAAACAAATGTATTCCTTTATTAATAATAGCAAATTCATAGCTTTTAAGCTCAAATGGTGTAAGATTAATAATAATAGTAGCAAATTGCCTCCTATACGACCTAATTTCATATTAAGACCTCTCTCTATTTAACAAATAAAAGACTACAATAGCTCTAAAAACGCTAACGAGAAGTACTAAGGGAAGAGCAACACCTAATTGAAGGAGATGTTTAAAGCTATTAAATACAAATACAACGAATACGAAAGAAAGACAAACGCTATAATAGAGCTATATATTTTATTAAGAAGAAGCTTAGTAAAGAGAGTAGACAGACAGTTGCCAACTTAAAGGACTTATAAGACATCTAGAACACTATCTGCGAAAGCTGTCACGGACTCAGTCAATAAGTGGCACTGGGACGCCGCTAATGGGTGAAGCCGACGCTATTGGTAGTCCTATAATACAAGAATCTAAAGCTAAAGAGAGAAGAAGAGAAGAAGGAGAGTGTCTACCCAGAGACTGCCTTTAGACGGGTGGTCAGTCACGTGCGTTAGCTAACGGTCCGTAAAAGTCGTCCGTAACCCTGCAACCCCATCCGTAAACCTGTCCGCAATAGCGCAGTAGTGCTTGTAATAACTGCAGTTATCAGGGCTATGGCAGTTACGAACTGTCACCTGACTTACGGTCCGTAACAAATCCTAGTTAGAGAACTATATCCAAAACGGACTTAGAAACCCTCTAAGAAGGTTAAGGAGAATTAGATATATAAAGTGGAACTCCTAGATATTAATACAATGACTACAAATACTATTAAAAGCCTACTAAGTAGCAAACTAGTAAATTTAAAGGACATGTTTAAAGTGTGACGGTTCGTCACATGCAGGCTGTGACGGCACGTACAGAATGCTATTCTGTAAGGACGAAGGGAGCTCTGTAGATTGCACTAATCGAAGATACTAAACTAGGGAGAGAAGAGAAGGGAAGGAAGGAGGAAGAGTAGCTCTTATATACACAAGCTGTCTGTCTGCCCTCGGCTAACTGCCCTTTAGCTAACTGCCCTTGGCTGTTTTAGTACTAGTTTGAGGCAGTAGTTGTTGCGTGCATGTGACGAACCGTCACACAGGCAACAACTTCTGCCTCAGACTAGCGCTTAGCCAGGGTCTGTGCTGAGAGCAGACAGACAGCTTATGTATATAAGAGCTACTCTTCCCCCCTTCCTTCCCTTTCTTCTCTCTTTAGCTTAGTATCTTCGATAAGTGCAATCTACAAAGCTCCCTTCTTCTTTGATTGAATAGCTTTCTATACGTGCCGTCACATAAAGCTATAAGAAGCCCTAACTAGTCTAAATGGACTACTGCTATAAACAAGGAACATTAAGGACTATTAGAAAACAACACTTAAGAAGTTGTATTATTAGATAATGTTATAATAGTACTACAGCTAGTGCTGAAATATGTATATAATATAATGATATGTAAGAATGATTAATAGAAAGCTAATTTATAGTGCGCGAAGCAGTATATATAAGGAAAACGGGTTATGTGACAGGCCCGAACAGGCGTAGCCTGTTAGTAGGTCCTAACAGACTGCAAGGGGCCCGGGACGGTCCGGTAAGATAGAACGCTAGTGTTACAGCCCTTCTATAGCTGTTTACGGACCGCTATGGGTCTACAAGTGGGCAGTTGGCGGTTAGGTTACAAACAGTCTGTAAGCGACATGTGACCTGTTAAGGGACTATATAAACCTGTCTGTAAACGACTATTTCTCCTTTCTTCTTTCCTCAGCTTTAGATTCTTATTATATAAGCTACTAATTTATTGAGTTCACTTGCACTATGCTGGAGTTCATACTTTATATTGACTAAGCTGTTATATTATCTAAAGCTCGTCCACACTCTTCTTCCTGCAAAGGAACTCAAATATATCAACTAGAACTAGAATAGAACTCAAACTAGGACTATAATACTTATTGCAAGCACTAGAACTAGAACGCGAAGCTATTTGTAAGACTAGGACTTTAAGGCAGCAAGTTGACCCTAAAAAAACCCACGCGCAAACCACAAGAACCCTTAGACCTGGAACTAAACTTAGAATTAATACCAACTAATTAAAGAATGCTACTGCTATACTGTTAGAACATTAGCGTTATAGTACTACAACGACTAGTAGGACTTTCTAATAAAAGCCCTAATAAGGGGATTTAGGACTTAGCTGCAGCTAACGCAGAAATTAACAGGCTAAGAGCTTTGCTTGCCAGTTAGGAAACCCCCTTAAAAACTAAGTTACTAGGCCTAATAGGCTTGCAAACGTCTTAGAGGCAATTGCCTAGCATCTTATTAGGGAAGGCCCCAATCGCCCCTTAAAATCAATAAAGATCCCCAACCTGCTATTGCTTACAGACAGTAAGGACCCAACTTTTAACAGCTAGAGACTTTAAATACAAGGCACACTCCAAACTAATACGAACCACTTTCTAGTAGAAGAAGACTGTGACGGCACGTACAGAATGCTATTCCACAAAGGATGAAGGGAGCTCTGTAGATTGCACTTATCGAAGATACTAAGCTAAGGAGAGAAGGAAAGGAAGGAGGGGAGCGGGTAGCTCCTTATATATACAAGTTGCTAATCGCCCCTAGTAACCGCTTATAGAACTGCCCATAGAACTGCCCATAGAAGTTTCAGTGTGCGTTTGAGATAGTAGTTGTTGCGTGCATGTAACAAACTGTCACATCACCCCCCCCCCCCCCCTTTCACAGAAAGCCTGCCCTTAAGCTTTTCCTATTGTGGTTTTATCTATTCTCTGCTATCATTTAGCTCGTCGTAGTCATCTACTCCTTTTTCCTACTGCGCTATCCATCCGTCAAGCTTGCAAGGCAGTCCTAGGAGGTCTAGGTGGTCTAAGTGGAAGTCTCAGAGTTTGTAGGGAGAGTACTTGAAGTTGGATGCTGGGTGCCATCCTAGGTCTTCGCCGTATCCTACCTAGCTGACGTGGTACTTTAGTATGTTCCTCTCTTTCTTTACAGCCAATATGTCCTCCACTGCTACAGCTAGGGCTGAAATATGTATGTAATATGATAATATGTAAGGATGATCGATCGAAAGCTAGTTTACAGTGCGCGAAGCAGTATATATAAGGAAAACGGGTCATGTGACGGCCCGAACAGGAGTAGCCTATTAGTAGGTCCTAACGGACCGCGAGGGGCCCGGGACGGTCCGGTAAAACAGAACGCCGGTCCGTAAAGGACGATGGCGGTCCGTGACAATTAACCTTATTTCCTTTTTGCTCAACTTAAAAGTGGAAACAGAAAGAACAGACAGCAGATTAGACTACAAGTGAACAACCTCAGCCTCTAATTTGTGTTATTATCAACCTCTTTATTAAGCATGTTGATTAGCTTCAATTTAGTTCCTTTAAACGACAGAACTCGTCCCTAGTTTTATTGTTAGGATTAAAAACAATTTAAAACGACCCTTTTTTGTGGACCCCTTTTAATACATCTTCTGGCAAGTTAATAAGAGTACTACAAGTAGGATATAAGGCTTGCATTAGGAAGGAATAGAAGTAGGATACTTAAATTAATAGTAAACGATACACACACTTTAAAAATAAGGACGAGTTATAAAACGCTTAAGGGCAGGCTTTCTTAAAAGGGGGGGTGATGTTATAGTGCTACTGTACTTTTACTCTTATATGGCACAAGCCATATAATCTCGCCCAGCTTAAAGGTGTCAGCTTAGGGGGGTCAGCTTAGGGGGCATCGCTTAGCATAGCACCTTTTATATATAAGGGCCTTCGGCCTCAAACCTCCCTTCTTTCCTTGGCTTTAAATTCTCGTCTTTAAGACTACTAATTGTATAAGTTATTAGGTCATATGTGATTACACCTTAATTGACTGAGTTTGTAATATTATTTAAAGCCCAACCCGTCTTTGCAGCTAACGTTTAAATGCTTGCACTTGTCTTTATAGCAGACAGTAAATGCTAGCAACTCGTCTTAGCAGTAGACGTTTAAATGTTTGTATTAGGTGCTTTGTAAGCTGTAATGAACGACCTCGGCTGATACTAAGCGATATAAAAGCTGTAATGAACGACACCGATTGAGACTGAGCTACATTCACCTATATGTCATATTCATACTGTAGTAGGTGTTGTATAAGCTGCAAGGAACAACCTCGGCGACATAAGCCTATAGCTGTGCAGAGCTGATCGATTAATACTGAGCTTTATATTCACCCATCCACCCTACGTTATATCCCTATGTTTCCTTTTTTTTTTTTTGCGACAATTGCTACGACCTCTTCATTGAGCACATCAGACATATGCGGAGCTGGCACCTTACTGCTATAGAACTGCAACAATTAATTCTTCGAAGCGACTAGAGACGGCAGACAATTCGACTGTGAATCGCAGAGCTGGCACCTTACTGCTGCAAGCAGAGCTAACACCTCACTGTCATGGAGCTAGCACCTTACTGCTGCAAACAAGCCTCGAACTGGGATTGCTCCATTGGTTTTCTAACCTCAACGGACAGACAGAATGGACGGCGGATTAGACACCACAAGTCAACAACCTCAACCTTTAATTTATAACAACTAACAACCTCTCCATTAAGCATGTCGTCCCTAGTTTCATCGTTGGGATCGCAACGACCTGAAACGCAAACCCCTATACTTTTAGAAGTTACAACAAGAGCACATCGTCATTTTAACCTAATAGAGCACTACAAATTAGTAAAGGCTTGCATTAGGAAGGAATAGATGTGGATACTTGGATTGATAGCGAAAGACAAGCTACACAAAGCCTGAGGGCAGGCTTTCTTGGAGGGGGGTGATGTTACAGCGCTGCCGCACTTTTGCTCTTATGTGGCGCAAGCCACATAATCTCGCCCAGCTTAAGGGTGTCGGCTCAGGGGTGTCAGCTTAGGGGGCATCGCTTAGCATAGCACCTCTTATACATAAGGGCCTTCGGCCCCAAACCTCCCTTCTTTCCGTGGCTTCAGATTCTCGTCTTTAGGACTACCACTTGTATGAGTTATTGGGTCATGCGTGACTACACCTCGATTAACTGAGTTCGTGACATGGGATTGAACTAGTATCAGCTTCAGTCTCAGCTTCAGTCTCAGTGTGACGGTTCGTCTCATATACGCAACGACTACTGTATCAACTGCCCTTGAAACCGCCAACTGCGTTGAGCGTTATCTACGGTTGCGCTGTCATAGAATACAGCTTGTGTATATAGATAGTTCTCTTCTCCTCTTCTGTCCTTTTCTTCTCTCTTTAGCTTAGTATTTTCGATAAGTGCAATCTACAGAGCTCCCTTCATCCTTCGTTGAATAGCATTCCGTACGTGCCGTCACAGTAATAGTAGGAGGAGAAATAGCCTAAGTCGATATAGTAGTTGACAGTAGAACTAGTACTATATTTAGGGAAAATACAACAAGGAGGATGCAATGCTGACGGTATATCCTCAAGTAGAAGTATACTTATATCATGTAACAAAATAGAACAAACGTCTGCTAATGTCACTAAGTCCTTAAGCAGTAATCTAAATTTCACATGCAGGGTTTAAGATACAGCTAGCCATAATAGTGCTAGTGCATCTAAAATGTAGGCCAAACATAAAATTATTGAGTGTTCGGACCTAACGCCAATTTCGCCTATTACTATAAGAGACTTCGTAGAGAAGCCGGTTTCGATTTCATCCCTAGAATGTTAAGCGGTCTAGCGAAATTTGTGCTAGGCGCCAATGATGATGATGATGATGATGATATTAATTTACGTCTAAGAGACCTCCCAAAGGGTATAAGGACGTGCTAAGCTTAGGATTTAAATACAAAGTCCTATTTATAAAGAAGCCAAAAACCGTAGGGGGCAAAAAGACTCCTTTATAAACAGCCCTGGGTCCCTAGTCCTGCAGTGTTGCAGTGCCCTTATAAACCTAAGAAAGCATTTCATGCTGAAGCGCTAGGCCTATAGTTACTTTCTAGCATAACCAGTAAGGCCAAGTAGCTGTGACCTTCCCTAACAGGCGGGATGGACCACTAGTGAACGCATGCTGTTAAAGACAGCTTAGTACCCAAACTACTCCTCTAACAAACCCCCTATCCCCCCTTTTTCGTATTTGTAGTCGACGAAGTCCTTAGGCTAAGGGTTCCTCTACTATGTGAAGAGTTCGATGAAGTCACAGTGTCCGCCTTGAATTCCCATTTGCTATCTCATACTAATACCACTCTTCAGATAGTGAGTTGTCGGTCTTGTAGTGAGGTTGAATAGGCAGTTTAATATTGTGCCTAGGACGAAGTCAAGGCTAAAGGCTAAGAGCGTGCATAAAGGCGCAATACTAAAAGCTCCTTGTAAGGAGCTGTCGGTAAGGGAAAATCTCTTTGTGTCACTTGTTTTTACTGTTGCAAGTCGAATTAGGACGTGACAACGACCGCTAGTTGCGTTCTCTCTTCAGCTTAGCTGAATACCCTTAAAAAGGTATTAGCAGTTCGTAGCTAGCGCCCCGTACAGGCAGAGAGATCCGTCTTTGCTGGCCGTGCTAGGCGCTGATATTCGGCGACGTAATTGAATCCTTAGGTAGAAGTCTATATTTCACGTGCAACGCTCTAGAGTAGAGAGGTAAGTGAGTGCAAGGTTTAAAATGTCGCTAGCTATAATAGGGCTAGTGTGTCTAGAAGTGAGAGTTAAGTTTAAAAACATTGATTTTTAGACTGAAGCCGATTTCGCCTGTTACTGTATAAAGGAAATACAAAAATAAAAGGACCTAAACAGTTTTATCTATTAGGCTTGAAAGGTGATATTTTGAGTTCAGCCGTCCAGCCTTACCACTCAGCTGGCCACTTTAGTGTGTGCCTGAATGGGTGATAAAATTTAATAAAATAAGATAAGAATTAAGAAGGAAAAAAAGGGGGGGACGGTCACACCATTCAACTCCCTACTCAATCTGCTTTATCATCATCCGAATGAGGTTACAAGAGAAATGCCTTGGTTGCTCAAGCAAAGCAAGAAACTTAAGAGCTCCAATCAAGATCTCTAGTTTACAAGTGACGTAATAAGTCACTAGCTCCTTTAGGGCATCCACGCCATCATCTAGATCAGGCGTATTTTCGTTAGAGTACGCAAACTCTACAAGCTTCACAACATCTCCACGCTGGGCCTCGTAGATCTTGAAAGAGGTTAATGTCTTATGCAGCTTGTATAAAGTGAGCGTCTTAAGCGAATCTATGCCCCATTTCTCAGCAAAGACATACAATCGTGCGTGGCCGAGAAAAATAGGAGTGTAATCTTCTTTTAAGGATTCATTTTCACGGATTCCACACCTAGCCCTTCTTGCAGCCTCTATTGTCTGTATGTTGTAGGTTCTATCGTTGAACTGCTGCCTTAATATACTGCCTTTTGAGGGGTATAAAGCTTTAAGTAGTAAAGAAGGTTCGTTTGCTTCAGCGAGTACGGTGATTCCCCATTCTGGTGCTTCTAGAACGTCTTCGGCAGGAGTTAAAACTGATATAGAGGTCTCCTTAACACCTAGAGGTAGTTGCAGTAAGGTGCTAAAAGACAAAGCGTTTGATTCCTCTAATTTAGGGTAATATGTAAACGTTGGGGTTTCGTAGTCCCCTGTGTATGCAAATTGGCAAAAGCAGATAAAGGTATCTTCTAGGACGTCGCTGAACTCTGTCTGCCCTTTGCTGGCTTCGGCCATCTTGCCGTTAATGAGTGCGTCCAGTGCATGTGATTGCTTAGCAATGGCTTCGGCATGTACAGCTAGGAGCAAAATCGGTGTCCTGTCCCCTAAACTCTTTTAAACAGTTCTAAACGCACAGACCTTTTATCTTGAGTGTCACCTGATGACCGGATATATGTTTTACCGAAACCTGCCTCCCATCCACTATCAACTGCTCATCTATATGCCTTACTTCATTACACACATTTTCATTCTCTATACTGTAACATGCGCATGTTCAATTCGCAACGAGTACCTAACATTTGTTTTACATCGAGCTTGGAGTACTAGAGGGTGTAGTACGACGGTGGGTCAGGGACGTGAAGGCTTTTCTTGACGAGTACGATATGTTATAGAAGCTATAGCACGTTGTTCAATACAGTAAACAGCGAAATCAGTATCAGCCAGAGCACTCAATCATTTATATATACAGCCACCCTTCTGTCATTGTTATAATGGTATAGCCTAAGCAGGTTGGCCTCCCTTTTTACTAATGCTGGTATAACTTTGGAGTGAGTTGCCACTTCGTCTCGAGTAGCAGACACTTTAGTATAGCAACGTAATTGGGAATATTTGCCACCTTCTAGTGACTTCTCTATTGCCTATTTTCAAGCAATGACTCGGGAGATCTCGTAGAACATGCTAGAATCTGAGTGGCGAACACGATAATTATATAGGCACACGCTCCCCTTTGACCCTCTATGAAATAGAGATATGAAAAAAATATTATATTATTTATGTAAGACCATCATAGCCTCGCCAATAATCTACCCACACTTTTCTTAATTATACAGTCTTTGATCCTTGCTCAAATTCAAGGAATGAAATCCTCCCTGATGAATGTCCCAACACCACCATTCCGTCCCACACAGCCACACAAGTCGCTTGATAGTCATAAGGAAGCCAAAGAATATTTGTCCCTTCCTCTGCAATCCAATCATTCAACACAAATAGAGTACGTAACTGCTCTAAAGGATCTGGCGATAACTTAAGAGAGCTCACATCCAATACTCCCCTATCTGTTTTCAGGTATTGACCTGAAGTAGAGAATGAAAGCGTTCTAGTCATTATACTAAGCTCAAGCATCTGCAGCGCCGCTCCCGTGACCGCATCCCAGAGCCTGACTGTGTTGTCAGGCGATGCCGACGCCACCACCTTGCCATCCGGCGAGAAGGCTACTGACCAGACCCCGCTCGAATGGCCCTCGAGCGTCTGCAGCGCCGCTCCCGTGACCGCGTCCCAGAGCCTGACTGTGTTGTCAGGCGATGCCGACGCCACCACCTTGCCATCCGGCGAGAAGGCTACTGACCTGACCTCGCTCGAATGGCCCTCGAGCGTCTGCAGCGTTGCGTTCCATTTCGCTTGCACTGTCGGCTTCTTGCAGATCCAAGTAGGTACAGTAGAAGGCGAATTGAGTGTCGCTAGTTTTTTAGTTAATTATTTTTAGCAGGGTCCATTATTTCCAGACAGTTGGGGCTGTGCACCCCTGCTTAGTTGTACTCCGAGGTACAGTCGCTTGCAAAATTAGGATGATTTCCTCGCCAAGCAAGGCTTCTGTCCTTTCTCTAGCTGTAAAGCTTCACTACTCAATGCAGAGGCGAGCAATGGTGGGAAAACATGCTCACAATGCAGTCAGTGGGTACTCTTGACCAAAATCTAAAGTGCTTTAGGTATTCCTCCAGAAGATACGCGCAGCATGAATCACTTCAATGGAGATTCAAATAAAAATTTTAACAATGAGGAAACGGCGATCCTCTTCTCAAGTGTGCTGTAGCAGCGATAAAGCAAGGAAGAAAAGTGCAAGAAGATCAAGCAAAATAGGGAGTATTACCTACTGAGCCGGATCTGCAGTCTATAGAAGATGCTGTCGCAAGATATATCATGTTGTTGTACAGTACCACGATTCTTGAATGACTTCATAGTATTCCACATCCACCGAATAATAGCTGCTGCATGACACAGAGCTACGGAACATGCCCAGGAGCATTTGCATTGTCACCGTTTTCTAATCCTAAAAAATCATAACCCGCAGCAGTGCTCTTCGCCTCTGCCTTTTCACCACGCCTCTTCCAGTAAGTATAAAAAGCAAAAGCCAGCGCCGTAGATGGGACAGTGAGCGTAACCCAGACCCAGAATTTGGATACATCAGCGAGCCATTCATTGGTGCTGAAGAAAGGCATTGCTAAGAGAGCCTGCATGCGTTAACGAGATATGCGGTTAAGGAATTAGAAAATTAATCTTACAGCAAACGACGTCCCAGGCAGAAAGAACATGGTGAGAATTGCAATCTATTGAATGATTAATATGTCACCAGTGATTCCCAAGGGTTGGGGGTTATTCACTGTCTTCATGGATAGACTGTCCTTTTTCATCGCTTCTGTAAGCTCATGCGATCTTGCTGCTATGTGTCTCGAAACGCGGGTTTCTTCTTGTGCAGCAAGCATGAGTGCTTTCATGGCCTGGCCATTAGCGACCAGAATCTTGTCGTTGCCAAGCTTAATGCTGTTGAAGAGCTGTTACGATTATGTGATTAGCAATCTTGGACTTTCTTGTTATTTAACAATGTTAACCTAGAGGCAGTTTTGGTTAAGAAATGCGGCTTACGAGAGCAAGGATGTTTTGAATCTTCTTTTCGAGTTCGCCTTCGAAATTCTGAACAGCTTGTAGTTGAGATAATATTTGGTTAAGGTTTTGCTCGAGCTTGTCAAATTCGGTCTCGTTTCTTGATGTAAGAGATCTCTTTGAATAGACATATGCATGATGCATAGAGATATGGGAGACGGTGGATGAAATTGAAGATAACTCAGATGCATAGCGGTGGAGATGAGCAGCCATAGCATGAAGTGCTTTGTTCATGTCTTGGTAGATAACGGACATTGTATCCTCGATATTCTCATCTTGAAGATGGTTCTCCTTTTTGATGTTAGAATATTATCCTTGGGTAATAACGGTGACTGACATATGTTATCAGCTGCGTGTTCATGCTATTAAGCGCATTCGTCCACCACGTCATTACGCTTTGTAGATATACTATGTGTACAAAGAATGGGTCACGCGCACTGGCTACGTCCTTATATGCCTCAAAAATTCCCTTGATGCGGGTTTCAGGTTCCTGTACAGATTTTGGCCATCGGCCATCGATGAAGTTGACGGCAAGCAGGCTTGTTGAGTTGGTTGTGGTGTTGTACTGGGAGAACAACGCTATTTGAGAACTCCGTATGTCGATGGAATGATCGTGGAGATGGAGGTAATGGAACGGGTTCATCTGGTTGTTTCCCGCCGTGCTCTGCGTGTGTTTCGACTCTAAGTCCGTACATTTTACTTGCATCCGGACGGGCAGAATATACCATAGGTTGCAAATGCTTTCATTAGAGTTTGAAAGGCGTGTACTAAATCCTCTTCCGGTTGGCAAATGGTACCGAGCCAAGGCAAATACAAATGCTGACGGAATGTGCAAAAGAGATATCATGGACTCTAGAGCAGCTGTCGACATGCGTAACTTGGCAGCATCCTGAGGTACAGCGGCCCGTTTGCTTCTAATAAGACTTCTGTTCACGAAACTAGAATTTTATGAGCCCCCATGGCGACAATATTCTCTAAGTTTTAGCACTTACAATAGGTTGTATGTATCTGGGGGGTCAATATCCTAATGAGTCTAAGAGACTATTCAATTTTGGGTTATTAAGGAGCTCACAGTTGACAGCGCTTCGATTTGCCCTTTGTCCAACAGTAACTCTTGAATACCTGAGCAGTTTTGTTAACGTGGAACCCAAGACAGTATTGATCGATTAAAACACATTCCTTGCCCTTCTCTCTGAACACGGAGAAATTTGACTTCTGTCGTATCGGATAGGTGTTGTTTTCCAAAGTCGTCAAAGACGTCTTTAATTCCAGAAGGACATTCCCTTTCAATCTTAGAAGAGAGTATCCTGGACTTGGGAAATCAATCACATACAGATCTCTTGAGAGAGCCTCGCGCCAACCACTCAGTATGGATCCCTGGTGCAACATTGGTCTCAATAAATGACTTCACAGCCAAGAATAAACCGCATATAAAAATTTCTCTTGAGAGATGGAGGATGCAAATTTTTGTTGGAAGAGGTCATTTAATGTATGAGATCTATGTGGCAAGTGCCGGAGTCTACTATGCTTAGTTTGGAATTGTGGAGGCTTAGCACACATTTAGCGTTCCACATCTGCTTTCCAACTCAAACTCCGCCTCCGTCTCGCACGTCAGGAATATCGCCAACGTTTGCTCTTTTGGCAGCTTGCTCATCGCCATCAATTATCAACCAACATCTTCCTGTTTCATCATTCTGTGTCCTTGGCTTTGTGCCGAATCCAACGAGAATGTCAGGCAAGAGCAGTCGCTACACATCGAATCTCCACACGAACTGGATCATTCCGGCCAACGAGGGATCTGTCGAAGGTGGTGATAGAGCTGAGGCTTCCAAAGGAATTGCCAACAACAATGTTTTGAAAGCAACGAACAACACCGCGTCAAGTAGAGGAGATGCCCCAATTAGTACACCGAAGAAATCGCGTTATTCAACCAAATTTCCATCACATTGGACTGTTCCAGAGACTCAGCCATTCGATGTGAACTTGGATCCAGCCAAGCAAGCGTCGTCAGGTCGGAGCAAACCCTTGCGATATTCTGGACTTCCTCTTCCCTCGGTCAGACCACTCCGCCACATCCCTACGCAATATCAGCCCCCCAATTCAACAGAATGGGCACCGCCACCAGCTCCAACCGAAGACAAGCAATTTTTTGGTCACGAATCGGATTACCAGCGCGATAATTACCAGCGCGATAATAACCAGCACGAACAGCATTCGATAACTGGCTTTTCGGCCTACAGCCTCATTCGCAACACGCAGCGTAATACTTTAGAATCAACATCCCATGTAGCTACTGTTACTGTCAGTCCCGCTGTTACCTCTTCTACAAGTAGCCCATA
>Ga0335074_10001774_pt1 | contig 29184 bp, 25 predicted proteins | sample Lox_Sample_23_FD_206715 | JGI IMG/M metagenome (GOLD analysis project Ga0335074, IMG submission 206715) | Soil microbial communities from Loxahatchee National Wildlife Refuge, Florida, United States - Lox_Sample_2.3 | ecosystem: Environmental > Terrestrial > Soil > Wetlands | place: USA... | reverse complement strand
GTTCCGCTTACCGGACTGCTGTTCTGCGTGATGACGCACTTGCCGCCGGTTAGCGGGAACTTGCCGTTGAAGGTGATCGTGTATTTCCCGCCGCCCGTAGCGCCGTTGAATGAGCCAGTGCCGCCAGTCACCTTGTAAGTGCCTTTGGTGACCTCACTCGCCGTGCAGGCCGAGCTGTTCACGCTGGGCGCCGTATTCGGGTTGTTGTGGGTCACGTAGACGTCACCGGCAGTGGTCTTGATCGTGCTCTTGGTTGCGCTGGAATTGTTGAGGACAAGGCTGCCCGTGGTGTCGACCACGCCGCTAGCCTTGAGAGGCAGCGCATTGGCGCTGAGATCAGTGGTGCTGCCGTTGAATGACTGGGTGCCCGTCGTGCTGCTGCTGCCGCACGCGGCCAGGACCAGAGCCGTAAGCACAGCCAGCGCCATACCGGCAGCCATGGTGATACGTCGTCTCATTACTGTTCCCCCCCATTTGCGAACCCAGATGCCAGGGGCTAGATGACACTGGTCACTGGGCTGCTGAGCGCAGTACATTCCCCATTCCCGGCTGACGCGGCACTATTTCCCTTAGATCGGGCCGCTCCCCGGCCGGCAGACCCGGCCCAACCCTACCTGGCGGTGCGCCGTCTAGGTGATATGACCAGAATCACGGAGATATGTCGGCCAGCAGAGGCGAGGGACACGAACAGCAGCCCAGTGGTGGGCCGACGGGCTTTCCTCGGCTTGACGGCAGCTTTAGCCGGAGGAGCGGGCCTCACCGCATGCTCCGGCCAGGACGTGCACACCGCACAGCGGCCGTCGCGCGCGACGGCAAGCCCGGCGCTCAAGAGGACCACGCCGGCGAGCTCGGACTGGTCCGCGCTCGGCCAGGACCTGGACGGCCAGCTGGTCCGCCCGGGCGACCAGGACTACAGCACGGCCCGGCTGCTGTTCGACCCGCGGTTCGACGGCATCATGCCCGCGGGCATCGCGTTCTGCCACAGTGCGGCGGACGTCGCCACCTGCCTGGCCTTCGCCCGGCGCTACATCGTGCCGATGACCGCGCGCTCTGGCGGCCACAGCTATGCGGGCTGGTCCAGCACGACGGGGCTGATCATCGACGTGACCGGCATGTCCTCGGTCAGCCTGGACAGCTCCACCGGGCTGGCCCAGGTCGGTTCGGGCACCTACCTCATCGACCTCTACGGAACTCTGAGCGCCGAGGGCGTCTGCGTGCCCGGGGGTTCATGCCCCAACGTGGGAATCGCCGGCCTGACCCTCGGCGGCGGCGTCGGCGTGCTCTCCCGCGCCTACGGCTTAACCTGCGACAACCTTGAATCCCTGCAGATCGTTACCGCGGACGGCCAGGTCCGCGAGTGCAACGCCAGCCAGAACAGTGACCTGTTCTGGGCCTGCCATGGTGGCGGCGGAGGCAACTTCGGCGTCGCGACCTCGTTCACCTTCCGCACCCGCCCCGCGTCCGACATCGTTCTGTTCTTCCTGGACTGGCCGTGGTCTGAGGCCGAACAGGTCGTCGCGGGGTGGCAGGCCTGGGCGCCGCAGGCACCGGACGAGCTATGGTCCAACCTCCACCTGCTGGCCAGTCCGGGCGGCAGCACGCCGACCATCCAGGTCGGTGGCACCTACCTCGGGTCGGTGTCCGATCTCGAAGCGGAACTCGGCAATTTGTACGCGGCCGTCGGTTCGGACTCGAGCAACCCGTACGTGTCGTCGGAGTCGTACCTGAACGCGATGCTGCTGGAGGCGGGCTGCAGCCAGTACAGCGTGGCGGAGTGTCACCTGCCCTGGCAGGCCACGGGAGGCCAGCTGAGCCGGCAGCCCGAGCTGGCCAAGTCCGACTTCTTCACCACTCCGCTCAGCAGCTCAGGCATCGGCACCCTGCTGTCCGGCGTGCAGAGCCTGCAGTCGGTGGCCGACGAGGCTGGAGGCCAGGGAGGAGTGGCTTTCGACGCCTGCGGCGGAGCCATCAACCGGGTCGGGCCAGCCGATACCGCTTTCGTGCACCGCAACGCGCTGTTCCTCGCGCAGTACACCGTCACGTGGGACACCGGGGCGGCCAGCGCTGACATTGACCAGCGAGCCGCCTGGCAGCGCGAGTTCTATGCCTCGATGCGGCCCTACGCCAGCGGCCAGGCGTACCAGAACTACATCGACCCGAGCCTGACCAACTGGCAGCAGGCCTACTACGGCGCGAACTACGAGAGGCTGACCGAAGTCAAGGCGACCTACGACCCCGACCACCTCTTCCAGTTCCCGCAGGCGATCGGCTAGCTCAGGCGACCAGCAGGCTGGCTCATTCGCTCAGCTACCGGGTGCGCTGGCGCCGCCCGTCTTTCGCTGACTGAGTGCGTCAGTGATCGACTGCATCAGAGTCGGGTTCGGGCGGGTACGTACGTGCAGGGTGCCGCCAGGGCCGCGGGTGTCGATCGTGAGCCCCGGCGCGCCGGCGATCAGTGGCCGCCCGGGCGATTCGATCTTCTGGCTGGCGAACAGCCCGCCGCCGCGCACGATCACCTCAATGCCTTCCGGGACGATCACCGTCACGGTGCCGAAGAGGTTATAGACCTCGAGCGTGGTCTCGGGCCCGGCGAGCCGCGCTTGGCGGAGGTCGAGGTCGATCGTGCCGAAGATCGAGCGCCATGAGGAGCGGGACGGCAGCGACCATGGTCCGCTGCGCGTCAGGTGCGAGCAGAATGCCCGGTACTGATTGGACGCGGCGGAGGACGGGCTGACCGCCATCGGGGCGGCGGGAAGATCGCGAGTCAGGCGGGCCAGGTCTTGGTCGGTGCGCGCCGTCTGAGCCAGGCCGACGCGGTCGCTGAATTCCTCGAGCGTCAGGCGGCCCTCGCCGACAGCGTCGCGTAGCTGGGTGATGCTGTGCTCGCGTTCTGAGTCTGAGGCGAGTATCGGTGTGGGTTGGGGCTCGCGGTCGTCGCTCATATTCAACACCGTACTGTCCCCCGCATTGCGCGGCTATGTGGTGCTGTGAGCCCCGCTGAGGCACTGCCGGGAGTGGCCTGGTTCCAATCCACTTAGGCTGCTTCGATCCATGGCGACAACCTGCGGGTTTACCTAGCGGTCAGCCAGGGGCCAGCTCGGTGACCGGTACCAGCCACGCACCGCCGTGCTGGCGGATTCCGGTCACCGGCAGCTTCCCTTACCGTGGAGAGTTTTTCGATACTATCGCCGGCAACTCTCCACCTTGAGCCCAGCAGCCCGCGGTAACGGGTTCCGGTGAGGCCGTATCCAGCCACCGTGCCAGCCGGAAAGCAGGCCAGCACCCGCACCTGGATACAGCCTCACCCGAAGCCCCTGATAAGCACCTGAGCCAGAACTCGCCGATGCTGAGCTGTCACTGCCCCGGCAGAACCCGGGTCAGCAGGACCATGACGGCCCGGCCACCTGACAGAACAGCGGCGCACGCACCGAAATAAAGATCAACTTAAGCCAAGCGGCATTGGGCCTGGTTCAGGGGGTAGCTGCCTTTCCCAGGTCAGTAGTTACCGCCGTTTCGGCCTGCGGTGTGCCACCTGGCGCTCGGCGCTCCCCGCGAACCGCCACGAGGAGGCATTGAGGCCGAGGAGCTCAATAAACGTGACCTGTTTAACATCTGGCAGTCCCGGACTGAATATGTCCAGGAGACAAATACCTGTGCGGTGAGTTCGAACCGCGCGGGCCTGACCGCAGTGACGGGGGCCATCACCAGATCGGGTAGTCTGAGCCCGTAACACGTGAGGCGTCGCCGTCAGGGCGCGCCGGTCGTATCTCGCTCGTAGAGAGCTGGTTTCCACGGATCGCAGGTGGTGGCCTTCGAAAATGCGGCCACCCAGATCCGAGAGAGACTTCCTTGACCGTTGTACATGCCGAAGTAACGCCTGCTCGCCGACGGCGCGGTGGCCGTGGCCGGGCGAAGCATGCTCCCTCTGTCCCCGCCCGCAATGCCAGCCAGGAGCAGTCCGCCCCGGCCAAGCGTGACCGGGCGCACCAGACGAGCACCACCCGGCCCATGAGCGGGGTAGCCGCCATGCGGCCGAGCTTCGCTGAACTGGGCGTCCCCGATCCCCTGGCCGGTGCGCTGGCTGAGACTGGCATCACTGCGCCGTTCCCGATCCAGGCGGCCACGCTGCCGGACGCGCTGGCCGGGCGCGACATTCTCGGCCGCGGCCGGACCGGTTCCGGCAAGACGCTCGGGTTCTCGATTCCGCTGGTCGCCGCACTGGCCGACGGGTACACCAGCGCGGGCCGCCCCCGTGGCCTGGTTCTGGTCCCCACCCGCGAGCTTGCCAGCCAGGTGCAGGCAGTGCTGGCGCCGCTGGCCCAGGCGATGGGCCTGACGGTGGCCAGCATCTTCGGTGGTACCGGTCAGAAGGCGCAGGTGGAAGCCCTGCGCAACCGGGTAGACATCGTGGTCGCCTGCCCTGGTCGGCTGGCTGACCTCATCGGGCAGGGGCACTGCCATCTGGGCGACGTGGAAGTCAGCGTGCTTGATGAGGCCGACCAGATGGCTGACCTTGGCTTTCTTCCGATGGTGCGGCGGCTGCTTGAGGCCACCCCGCCTGAGGGCCAGCGGATGCTGTTCTCCGCCACCCTGGACAATGCAGTGGATGTCCTGGTTCGCCGGTTCCTCAGCGACCCGGCGGTGCACTCGGTGGACTCGGCCACGACCACTCCCGGTGCCATGGTCCATCACCTGCTCACAGTCGCACCCGCGGACCGCGTAGGCGTGGTCGCTGCGCTAGCTGGGGGCAACAACCGGTCGCTGGTGTTCACCCGGACCAAGCATGGGGCGCAGAAGCTCACCCGCCAGCTTGCGGGTGCGGGTGTATCGGTGGCCGAGTTGCACGGCAACCTCGGCCAGAGCGCCAGGGAACGGAACCTGGCCTCGTTTGCCTCCGGCACGGCCCGCGTCCTGGTGGCGACGGACATCGCCGCCCGTGGCATCCATGTGGACGGCATCGACCTGGTCATCCACGCGGACCCGCCCGCCGGCCACAAGGCCTACTTGCACCGGTCCGGCCGGACCGCCCGGGCCGGCGCGGACGGTGTAGTGATCACCGTGCAGAGCCCGGCCCAGGCAACCGACGTGCGCGGGCTGATGCACCGCGCGGGTGTGCGCCCGCAGACCGCCAGCGTCCGCCCCGGCTCGGCGCTGCTGCGTTCCCTGGCCGGCCCGCCCGCCGTACCGCTCGCGCCGGCCAGGAAACCGGCGGCTGTGGTCATGCCGGCCGCAAGCCCGGCCACCGGCAAGAGCGCGGTAGCAATGTCATCCAGCTACAGAGGACGCCGCGGACGGCCATAACCACCCGTCTGGTCCTCAGCCCGTGGTGCCGATGGGGTGATCCCGGCGGCGGCAGCGATCCTGGCGGCCTCCGCCTCCGGGTCGCCGCCGTCGGCCACACAGATGATCAGGCGGCTGAACCGCCCCGACGCCACGTCCACCTGGACCGCCGGCCGATCACCGTGCAAGATGCAGAAGTCGTAGCCATCACCGTGCCGGCGGGTGCCCAGCACAGCGTGCCCGGCGAAGCTGACCCCCGCCATCCGCCACCCCCTAAGGCCCAGCCACGGCTTAGGATCTGGCGCCACCGCGACAATGGCGGACAGGCCAACCCGGATGTCACCGTGGAAACTCCCGACCTTCTCACCCAGGGTGAGATGGACTACCAGATCCCCGTCATCGACAGTCAGCTCGGCCATTGGGCCGAGAATACGCGCCTCGGCCGGCCTGCCCCCGGATGCCCGTGTCGCGGGTGGATCTGAGGCGGTCGGGCCACCCGGCCGGGGAAACTGCCAGGAGATCGCCGGGAAGACTGCCGATACTCTGCCACCTGACTTCCTGGCCCTGAACGGGGCCGGTTCGCAGACTGGAGCCTTCAATCAGTGGAGACCAGAGGGCAGGCATGGATCACGGCGGTGGTGATGCGCTGGTGCCGGGAAACGAGCCTCTAGACAGGCTGACGGCGCAAGCGTCGGAGCAGGTAGCGGCGGCGCGGCGAGCGGTGGAGCAACTGGGTGAGCTGAGGGTGTCGGCGGGCTCGGCTGATGGCCTGGTACTGGTGGAGGTGGGGGCGCATGGCCGGCTTCATCGTGTGTGGCTGGACGATGGGGTTTATGAACGGGTGCCACCAGCCGAGCTGGCCGAGATGATCATCGGGCTGGTGCGCAACGCGACTGCGGATGCGGCTGAGCGGACGCGGGACGTTATGGGGCCGGTGCTACCGGAAGGCCTGCCGGCCGGGCGGGACTGGCGGCAGTGGGCACCGGGCTAGGAGGGACCGGGCCGCCGTGCGGCGCGCTTGGCGATGCGCTCGCTGCGGCGTTCTTGCTCTTCGCTGATGATCTGGAGCAATGCGCTGGCGTCGTCGCTCAGCTCCCGTGATTCGTTCTCATCCTCTTCGTCGCTGATGAGACCCTGTGCCCGCATTTGCTGGTCCTGGACCATGACGGGCGGCTGAGGATCGGGATCAGACGGCCGCGGTCCCTCAGGCCCGTCCGGGCCAATCCGGACAAGCCGCTCAACGCGCACGATGCGGAACGTGCGCCCGGCGACGGTCAGTTCGTCGGCTCGCTCCTCGCTTAACCGGTCCGCCGCGGCCGAGTAGACCGCGCGCTGCTCTGCGCTCAGGCTGAGCTGCCACGGAACGATCGCCCGCAGATAACCGGCCAGGGCGTCGCGGGCGCCCTGGGGTGTCGGCGACGTTTCGTGAAGACTGGCCCCCCAGCGTCCCTCACCCTGCTCGGCCGCCATGAACGCGGGCGGCAGCAGGACGCCGCCGGGATGTGTCCGCGCAGCGTTCACGGCATCCTCATGGACGTCGCGCGGGACCATGCTCTCGCCGGGCATGAGCCCAAGCAGGTCAACCCGCAGCATGCCCTCCGCGAAACTCACTGCCCTGACGGGGTCAATCACGAACCCGGCTGCCGGGTCCGGGACTGCCCTGGCGTTGTCGGGCTCACCAGGGTCTGGGTCGGTCGGGCGGGGTCGCTCAGGCCCGGCAGGACCGGAACGGACGAACTGATCGGCGCGTATCACCCGGTAACGGATGCCCAGGACCGTCGCCTCGTCAAGGGGTTCCCAGTCCATCCGGACCCCGGCCCGCATGCACTCGTCGTGAGCGGCCTGGTCACCGGCCTGCCCAGAGTCCTCAGCCAGCCTGCGGAAATGCCCGCCCATGCTGTCCCTGGCATCTTGCGGGGCCAGCGCTCCGAAGTACGGGTGAAGCTCCCAGCCTCCCTCTTCCCGCTCCTGCGCGACGCCGAAGACCGTGCTGACAAAGGCAGCACTCGGGTAAGCCGCACGAGCTTTCCAGGCTTCGCTGTCGGCCAGCTCGGCGACCGGAGTTGCTGGTGCAGTGATCCGGACCGTCTGGTACCCGGGAACGTTCTCAACGGGACCGCCCATATCATCAGGCTCCCACAAAACCGTGCCTGTGCACTGACCCGGCCCACGTACATATGACGACAGGAATCGCCTGCGACGAGGCCGACCTGCCTGGACGGGGCGCGTACCGTGGAAGGTGCCCCGAGATAGGTCTGGAGGCACCGATGACGGCTGGATACGGCGATCTTGTGGCAAGTGACGAGCGGGGCAGGCTCCGCGCCGCGGACACCGACCGCGACCGCGCGGCCGCGATGCTCGGCACAGCATTCAGCGAAGGTCGGCTGTCTAAAGACGAGTACGACGCGCGCCTGGAGAGCGCCTTGTCTGCCCGCACCTACGCCGACCTGGATCATGTAGTGAGCGACCTGCCTGCCGCTCAGGCGACCGTGCCAAGCCCGTCAGCCTGGCCAGCCACGGTGATGCCGTCGGCCGGAACCAATGGGCTCGCGATAGCCAGCCTCGCCTGTGGTCTCGGGCAGTTTGCCTGCGGGCCTCTGGCGACGATCCCGGCGATCGTGTTCGGCCACATGGCCCGCAGCCAGATCAGGCGCACCGGTGAGCAGGGCGCCGGCCTGGCGCTTGGGGGCCTGATACTCGGCTGGGGTGCGGTGATCCTGGGTGTGATTCTCATCGCCGCTCTCATCGCCATAGCCGCCAGCATGCGCGCGACCATGCCCATGCACTGATACGCCGGCAGTCATGCAGCATTCTGGGGAAGCGCCGTCACAGAAGGACTTCTTCGACAACGCGCCGTGGGCTCACGGTGACCTCGTCGGTGGCACCAAACCGCAGCAGCATCTGCGGGTAGCCGCGCCCATTAAGCCGGATCCGGATGAATTCGCGCAGCTCAGGAAATTCCAGCGGCTGGCTGTGCAGGGCTGCGGCGATCCCGCTGACGCTGGCAGCCAGCAGCACGCGCTGCAGCGCCTGCCCGGAGCGGACCCAGTCGGCAGGCTGATCCGCGCTCGTAGTCAGCAGGGCCACGACGCCAGCAGAGCGGTGCAGCGGCGCCATCATGCTCGGGGGAAGCCCCCACCCCTGACCGTGAGCAAAGTCGCGGCCAGGGAAATCCGGCTCGCCATGCCCTGGCCTGGCCGGGTACGCCGTCGCCGGGACGCCGTCACGGCGAGGGCTGCGTGGAGGCCGGGTCCAGCGCGCCAGTTCCCCGGTGCGCGCGATGTCGCGACGGGCGGCGTGCTCGGCGGCTGTGACCGCAGCCGCAAGCGCGGCCCGCTCATCGCCAGTGCCGGCGATGCCCAGCATCGCGCCTTCCCTGGCTGCCTCCTCTCCCAGCGCCTTCAGCAGCTGGGCTGACGGCGGGTCGGGCAGGAACGCGCCGCGGTGCGTATGCCTCCGCTCAATCTGGCCGTACAGCTGCTCTTCGTACTCGACAGCAGGGATCTGCTCGCGCCACGTCACGCGCGCCAGCAAGCCTGGCCGGTCCGGGTCAGGAAGAATGCCGGCTACCGGCACGTACCCGAGGTGCCGCAGGGCCGCCCTGATGTTGAACAGCGCCGCGCCGCAGCTGATCATCATCTCGCGGCCGGCCGGATCGGCCACGTCAAGCCGCCGCTCGACGTCCGCATGCACGCTGAGCTCATGCTCTCCCTGGCTGAACCACCACGGCTGGGTATTGTGCACTGACGGTGCGAGAACTGCCGCAGCGACGGCCAGCCGGGTAACCTCCTCCGGCGCAGCCCGCTCACCGGCAGAGCCAGTCGCAGGTTCCCGAGAGACGTTCATGACTTAACCCCCTTACTCCCTCCCGGACCGAAGCCAGCTGATCCCCTCTTTCATGATTGCTGGGTTCAAGGCATGTCGGAAAACATGGCTGACTCACCATCGCTCTTCACCGCGTTCCTGGTCCCGGGCGCGGGATCCGCGGCCTGCAGTGCTGCCAGGCCCGGTAGCGTTTTGCCTTCCAGGTATTCCAGGCTCGCCCCTCCGCCGGTTGAGACATGCCCGAACGCGCACTCCGGGAACCCCAGCCTGCGCACGGCGGCTGCCGTCAAGCGGCACGTTCAGATCTGCGCGGAGCAGGACGCGCTTGCCCGATACATCCAGGTCATCAATCGTCTTCATCGGCTGAGCCTCCTCGTGCGCGCTGGCTGCTCATCGCTGCAAGCCCATCTCAGTCAGGCATCATGTAGGGCCGGGCGGGATGCCACGCCGACTCAGGCCTCGGCGGGCGGATGGCCGTGACGGCTTTGTCGACCAGGTCGCCGGGCAAGCTGGCGGCCTGGCTTGTGTAGCTGCCGTTACTGGTATCGATCGTGACCGCTTCCGGCCACGGCGCGGTGAGGGCCGCCATCTGAGTCAAGATTGTGCGGTCGGCGTCTGACGCCCCTGCTGTCCGCTTGCTGAGCCGTTGTACGGCCATATTTTCTGGGGCTGCGCATCGCAGCTGTATCAGTTGGGCGCTGGTTGTGCGGGCCACCGCTGCCGCCATGGCGCGGTGCCCGGCGGATGTCCAGGAAGCGTCGATGATGACCGTCTCGCCCTGGGCGAGCAGGCTGGCAGCGCGGCGCAGCAGTTCGTCATAGGTGGCGTCGGTGGCCGCCGGGGAATAGATCCCGGTGCCGTATTCCGCTGCGGGCCGCGGCGTGGCGGGCAGGCTGGCCAGTTCTTTGCGGATGCGGTCACTGCTGAGCACGGTGCAGCCGAGGCGGCTGGCCACTGCCTTGGCGAGCACGGACTTGCCGGCTCCGGGCAGCCCGCCGATCAGCACCAGGGCCACAGCGCCCTCACGCAGGTGGTTCAGCGCGATCTCGGCGAGCTGGCGCGCCTCGCCCGCAGCCACCGGGACGCCCTGCTCCGAGCGCAGGCAGGCGATCTTGGCCCGGACGAAAGCCCGGTAGGCGATGTAGTGGTGGCACAGCGATATCGGGGACGGATCACCGGAATACTCCGCATACCAGCCCATGAACTGCTCGCCCAGCCGGCGGTTGCCCAGCTGCTCCAGGTCCATCGCGAGGCACGCCGCGTCATCGAGACCGTCCAGCCAGCGCAACCGGTCGTCAAAATCCAGGCAGTCGAGGATGCGCGGTCCGTCGTCCAAACAGAAGATGTCACCGGCAAGCAGGTCTCCGTGGCCGTCCACGATCCGCCCGTCGCTGATCCGTGCGCGCAGCAGCGGCCCTCGGCCAGCGATGAACTGGAAAGCCAGGTCCTGAATGTCGGTGACGACACCCGGGTCAAGCAGATCGCCTGCCATATGCCCGGCCTGGCCGAGGTTGTCCGCCCACCGGCGGCGCAGCGCCTCCGGCCTTCCCTGCTCGTCGATCTTCGGCCCGCGCCATGCCGCAGCGTGCTGGGTGGCAAGAATCCTGGCCACCTGACGCACCGCCTCCGCCACCGGCGCCCGGGCCTGGACCAGTGCTGACAGCCGCCGCGAGGCCGGCATCCGGCGCATCACCACCAGGTGATCACAGATTTTGCCGTCGGGTCCGTGGACCGCAGCGACGCCCAAGTACACATCTGGGGCAAATCGCTGATTGAGCTCAGTCTCGCGGCTGCAGGCCACTGCCCGGGTTTGCGGCGTGCTGAAGTCGAGGAAACCCAGGTCAACGGGCTTCTTCAGCTTGTACGCACGATCGCCGATGAAGAACACAACGGCGGAATGAGTCTCGGTCAACTGCGGGCAGGACGCGTTCATTGCTCCTCCTCACCGGACGAGAGCGATCGGGTGCGCCGCGTTCTCGAGCAGTTCGTCCGCCACCTTGCCCCGCGCCATGCTGGGGAGATCGTCATCGCTGCGCGCGCCCACGACCAGCAGGGACGCGATATCGGCACGTGCGCGCAGGGCCGCTGCCGGGTGTTCCTGCGCCTGTACAGCACAGAACGCGACGTCCGGGTACTTGCAGCGCGATGGCATGGTGATCCGCTCGGCCTCCCCCGGTTCTGGCGACCAGCAGACCGCCAGGACCGGAACATGGCGCAGATGAGCCTCGTCGAACGCAAAACCCGCCGCCCGGTGCGACGATGATGCGCCGTCCACTCCGACGACCACCGGCCCGTTACGCCAGATCCCGTCATCGGGGACAAGCAGCAACGGGCACGCGGCGCGGCTGGCAAGCTGCTCACTCACCGAGCCCAGGCCGGGCCAGGACCACTTCCCCGTGCCGCGGGTTCCCGCTGCCAGCATCTCGGCGCCGTCCGATGCTTTCAGCAACACGGCTGCGGCAGGCCCGCCGACCAGCCGGGGCACCACGTGCAGCGCCCATTCCTGGCTGCATGCCAGCGCCACCGCGCGGGCCAGTACCGGGTCCTCAAGCCCTGTATCAGCCGGGTCCACAGCCGCCGCGTCTTCCCGCACGTAGCAAACGGTCAGCGGAACCCGGCGCAATCCGGCCTCCCCAGCCGCCCACTCCAGCGCCCGGATACTGGCAGCCGAGCCGTCGAAGCCGATCACCACACCCGGCCCGCTTGCCATCATCTTGACCACCCCGCGGTAAACGAGCCGCGGATGACCACGACCGGGCAGGTCGCTCGGTGTGCGCATTCCTGGCCGACCGATCCGAGCAGGGCCTCGACAAACCCGCCATGCCCGCGGTTGCCGATCACCAGCAGGTCCGCTCCTGCCGCAGCCTCCAGCAGGACCTGAGCGGGATTGCCTCTCAGCGTCTTGGGCCTGATCTCGACCCGGTCGGCGGAATCGGGCACGTCTGCTATCGCATCCGTGAGCAGATGCTCGGCCAAGCCCCTGAAATCAGTACCCCACGTCAGCGGCCACGGGGCCCGCATTGTCTGCGGAACGTCCCAGGCAATGACCGCATCCAAGACCGCGCCGGTAAGCCTGGCCTGCCTGATGGCCCAGACCAGTGCCACCTTCGACGGATCCGAACCGTCCACCCCGACCACGATCCGCCTGTTCGACGACACGGGTCCTTCCGCCCCGGGCGCGGCTGGGCCCTGGGTGCCGTTCTGAGCTCGATCCGTCATGCCCTGCTCCGCTAAGAACTCCTGAGCCGACCGTGCCATTAACCATCACACCTACGGCAGCGCAGGTTCAGAGGCGCTGGCCCCAGCGCTGAGGGACCTTCGTCCCCGGACGCAAAGTCATGCTTGCTCAGACTCTTCGGCGTGGCCGGCGCCGCGCTCCCTGGCAGTTGTTCCACATGCAGGGCGCTGAGGGTGCGCAGTTGCGCCCGGCCGCCCCGCCCCTGATCACTGTGCCCGTGGATAGTTCAGCCGGTCGTGCACGGCGACGACGCCTTCGATGCGCCGTACTGTGCTGACGATGTTGTGGCCGACGCTCGCGCTTTCCGGCGTGCCCGCCAGTGTGACGACGCCGTCCGTCACGGTCACCGTGAACGCCGCAGGGTCGGTGCCGTACTGGTCGTAGATGACCTTGTCGGTGATATGCCGGCGGATGTCGTCATCGGGCCTGCTGAAGACGTTCAGCACGTCAGCCCGGCTGATCATCCCGGCCAGGCGCCCGTCCATGTCAACCACCGGGAGGGACCGCATCCGGTTCTCGTACATGAGGTGCGCCGCATAGCTGAGGAAGCTGAACGGGTGAACGGTAACCGCAGGCCGGCTCATCAGGCCTGCCGCGGTCTCACCCTTTGCCTTGGCCAGCTCTTCCCGGTGCAGCAGGGCGGAGAGCCCTGTGTGGCTCTCGAAGCCGGCTTCCAGGGCCTCCTTGGGCATCAGGTCCGCTTCGGACACGACACCGATCACCTTCCCGTTGCCGTCGACGACAGGAAGCGCGCTGGCCTGCTGCTCGCGCAGCCTGGCAGCGATCTCCTTGAACGGGGTGCCGACGCGCACCGCCGTCACATTCGCCGTCATGACATCCGCAACTTTCGTGATCATCGTCCCGATCCCTTCTTTTCTGCTCCCTTCTACATTCATCAGCCTCCTGGCTACCCACTGCAGGCAAAAGGGCACGATCCGGAAACCGTCTGGCCTGCGCCGGCGCGACCTAGGTCCCGCGCTTCTCACGGCAGCCCTTCGGCAGCGTTCCCGGTCATCGACGCCGATGACCGGGCGATCGGCGTGGTGCTGCCGACATGACCCGTCATGCGACTAGCCAGGGGTCCGGGTAAGTCGGGCATCACGCATGGGAACGAGTCTGCGCAGATATATGACAGTCCCAGCCGTCCCTGCGAGGAGAGTCTGCCCCGCCAGAGGACGTCGGGACGTACGTCCCTATGCGGCGGAGCCGGGCCGCAGGTGTGATGGGTTGATGGACCGGCTGCGCCGACGAGATCAGGCGCGCGCTAATGCGCCGACACCAGGCCAGGCATCAGACCCCGTCGCCAGAAAGGACAGCCTGATGAAAACCTCTCCACAGCCACAGCACCGGATCGTGGTCGGAATAGACGGGTCGGATCCCTCTAAAGCAGCGCTGGCGTGGGCGATCCGGCAAGCCAGGCTCACTGGCGTGCCGATAGAAGCGGTTACCGCCTGGGAATACCCGCTCACCTACGGCTACCCCATGCAACTGGCACCCGCGACCACCTACGAGGAACTCGCTGGGCAGGTGCTTGCCGACGTCGTCGGCGAGGCCGACCGGCGGGCCGAGGATATCAAGATCACACGCAGCGTCACGGAAGGAAACGCAGCCCAGGTACTGCTGGACGCGTCCGACGGAGCAGACTTGCTGGTCGTCGGCAGCCGCGGGCACGGCGGCTTCGTCGAAGCCCTGCTCGGTTCAGTCGGTCAGCACTGCGTCCACCACGCCACCTGCCCAGTCGTAGTAATCCGCGACTCCGTCAGCTAGCTACTTCCCCCTCAAAAGGGCTCGTCGTGAGACGTGGATCGGGCTGGCTGCCGGGTGACAATCCTGGGGAGGTGGCTGGCCGCGCGGTTAGCTGGCCAGAGCGCCGATCTTGCCCAGGTTGTGGGCGAAGACTCCGTGGCCGCACCAGATCGCAGCTCCCTGCCGCGAACGGGGCGAAACCGCCGGATCGTCCAGCAGCGCATCCACCCAGGCGAAGTAACTAGCTGCTGGCGATGGCGGGGAAACGGCCAGCTTCAGGTGACACAAGGAAGCTGGAGGGAGAGGCTTCGCCGCTGCGCAGGTCGCCGCTTTTGCGGACCGCGATATGCCGCGCTGGTCAGGGCCAGGTCGTCACGCCGTGCTCAATGTAGTTGGCAAGCTGCTTCCCGAACATGATCGAGATCGTGTGCTGGCCATGTGACACTGCCAGCCCTTGCATGTCTGGCGTGGAAGTCACAGCCCAGCCATGCAGGTTCACATTGTGAGTTGCGGCCTTCAGGATCCGGCGCAGCCGGTCGGCTTCGCCCGGGCAGGAACCCGGGTCATCCTTCAGCTCCGCAGCCAGTTCGGATTCCAGGTCGTCGCTGTCCCGCAGCCTGGTCAGGTTGTCCTCCAGCCCGATGATGACCGGTGCCAGCGCCAGGTCAGCCACTGAATGCGGGCGGGGATGGGTTTCACGCATCGTGATCACCTGCTTCCAGCGAGCAGAACGTGTTCACCAATGACACCTTCATCGTGACTGCGAGGTTCAGGCGCCGCCAGGGACCATCGTCCCGGTCACGAACGCCCTGGTATCCCTGAGCCCCCTGCCAGCAGTTACCTCTGGGATTACCCCCTTCCGCTGACCAGCACGCACATGACCTGCGTCACGGCATGGTCACCCATGTGCACGACGGCGACCGGTCATCACGGCTGGCGATTGCCCGCATAGCGGGACTTCTGGCCCTGGTCGCCAGCGATCCGAACAAGGAGCATGATGTCGTGCCGTGCCGACCGCAGGGCATCCTCACGCAGGTCAGCGTGCGGCCCCGAGCCGCATGAGTTACCCGGGGGCACCGTGGGCGTGCGCGACGTGTTCCGGACCGATCTTGTGCTGCTGCACCCTCCGTCGGTCTATGACTTCCGCAGCAGGCTGGTCATGCACGGCCCGATCGCTGATGCAGTGCCCTCGACCAACGAGTTCGAGATGTACCCGGTTGGCCTCACCAGCATCGCTTGGTACTTGTCTGCCAACCAGTACAACGTGCGGATCGTCAACTTGGCCAACCTCATGCTCACCGACCCTGGCTTCGATGTCGAGGCCTACCTGGCCCGGCTGCAGCCACGGATGTTCGGGATCGACCTGCACTGGCTGCCACACGCCCACGGCGCACTCGCGATCGCCGAGCTCGTCAAACGCTGTCATCCGGGAACCCCGGTGCTCATGGGCGGCCTGTCGGCGAGCTACTACCACGAAGAGCTGGCCCGCTACCCGTTCATCGACTTCGTCTTAAGGGGTGACAGCACCGAGGAGCCCTGCCGCCAACTGCTCGCCGCGCTGCGCGAGCACCAGCCGCTCGGCCAAGTGGAAAACCTGACCTGGACGGACGCGCAGGGAAAGGTACAGATCAACCCGATCACATTCGTCCCGGCCGACCTGGACTACACCGACGTGCCGTCCTACACCTACGCAACCGCAGCCATCTTCAAGTACGCCAGCATGGCCAAGATGATCCCCTACCGGGAATGGCCGCAGTATCCGACCACAATGCTGCTGAACTCCCGCGGCTGCCCGCTCGACTGCGCGGTGTGCGGCGGATCAGCCTCGGCCTATGCCAGAGTGGCCGGCCGCCCCGCCCCCGCGTTCCGCTCGCCCGAGAAGCTGATCAACGACATCAAGGCAATCCGGAACTTCTCCGACGCACCGGTGTTCATGGTGCACGACCCCAGGGTCGGCGGCCTCGAGCGGGCCCGCCGCTTCTTCGAGCTGCTCGCGGCTGAGAAAGCGCCGAACGAGTTTGTGTTCGAGCTTTTCTTCCCCGCCGACGACGAGTTCTTCGACATGGTGGCCGGGGCGACGGCCTCGTTCAGCGTGGAAATCACCATCGAGTCCCCGGATGAAGGACTGCGGGCGCGAAACGGGAAGTTTGCCTATCCCAACGCCGCACTCGAGTCCACGGTCGCCAGCGCGCTGCGCCACGGCTGCCGCAAGCTGGATCTGTTCTTCATGGTTGGCATCCCCGGCCAGCGGCCTGAAGACGCGCTGGCAACCGTGGACTACTGCGCCCAGCTCGCCGACCACTTCGGTGCCGACCCGCGGCTGCAGTTCTACGTCGCGCCGCTCGCGCCGTTTCTCGACCCTGGCAGCCGGGCGTTCGAGGACCCGGCGCTGGGCTACCGAAAGCGTTTTTCGACCCTTGAGGAACACCGCCAGGCACTCGTCGAGCCGAGCTGGAAACAGCTGCTGTCGTATGAGACCGACGCCATGTCCGCCGACCAGATCGTCGCCACTACCTACGCGGTGGCGCATGGCCTGAACGAGCTCAAGCACGACCGCGGGCTCATCAGCGAGGCGACCTACCAGGCAGTAGATGCCTCATTGCGGCAGGCCCAGGACATCCTGGAGCTGATCGACGGTACCCGAGGGCTCAGCTCGCAGCAGCGCGATGCGGAGCTGGCCGCCGTCCGGGCCCGCATCGACCAAGCCAACGAGGCTTCGCTGTGCGGCAGCGACGAGCTGAAATGGGCTCATGTTGGCCGCCTGGCCATGCGACCCAGGCTCCTTGCCCGGCTGGCGCTCGCGCTCTGGGTCGAGTTCGGCCACAGCTGGCACCGCCTGGCTGGCCGCTACGACACTGCCGTGTTCTCCGGTGCCCGCCTGGTCCCCTCACACCCCGACATAGTCACCCTCACCAGCCCTGACCCACAGCACACGATCCACATCGCCAGCCCAGACCTTGCCGTCACCAATGGCGCGCCGCTGACTACCCGCCGGAGCCAGCGCCTGAGTCGGTCCGTGCGGTGAGGTGGCTGGTCACTGCGACCACCCCGTCTACCTCCGACGCTAGCCGCTCGGCCACTGCGATCAGTTCTGCCCTGTCGACGGTGTCGAGGACCAGGCGAAGCTGGCGACTATCGTCGCGGTGGGTCTTCGCCGGGCCGACATGGCGGTCGACGTCGTCTTCGACGGCACCGACGCGCTTGAGCACACCGCCAGCACGCAGTACGACGTCCTCGTGCTCGACCGGGACCTGCCCGGTGTGGGAGGCGATGAGGTCTGCCGGACACTGGTCGCGGGAGGGTCGCCGACCCGGATCCTCATGCTCACCGGCGCCCGCACTGTCGCCGACCGGATCGAGGGCCTCGGCCTGGGCGCCGATGACTACCTGCCCAAGCCCTTCGATTTCGGCGAGCTCATGGCCCGCCTGAATTAGCCCTGGCGCGTAGTCAGGTGCAAACCGCCCGGTTTTCAGGCAGTCACCACGTCGGCCGCGGTGACAGCGTCCGGGCCTTGGCCAGTTATCGCAATTTGCGCTATTTCATGCACACGCAGAAGCGGTCTTGCAATTCGTCAAGCGCGGCAAGCCGTCCTTGCTCGAACGCTTCGTCCCACAACTCGCACAGGACCTGTCCGGATGCTGTGCCCGGATTCCCGAGCCGCCCCGCTGCACGGGCCACCGCAAGGTCCTTCGCTTCGTCGGTCGTCATGTTCGGCTCCGCTCCTTCACTGTCAGGTTTCAGTGGCCGCTGGGAATGTCCGGGCCGGCCGGTGGCGGGTCGAGGACCTCGCAGACCGGACGGCGTGGCGCTCCGGGCGGGATCGGCAGCCCGTAGCCGAACCGCAGGATCATCTGCGGGTGTCCGGTTCCCGACTGCGGATCGCGGACCTGCCAGGCGTCCGGGGTTTCCAGCGGCTGAGTGAGGGGAGCGACGGCGATGCCGCGGAGGGTGGCGGTCAGCCAGACACGTTGCAGGGCCTGGCCGGCGCGCAGCCAGTCCACTGGCCCGGCGGCCTGTACTGAAAGCACAGCCAGCTGGGGGTGCTCCTCGAACCAGGCGTAGCGGACCGGCCGTTGCCCTTGTCCCGGGGTGAAGTCGCGGACCGGTGCCGCGCCTTCGGGGGACCGGGGACCGAGTGCCTGCTCGGGTATCCCCTCGCGGTCGCGCTGGCCGCCGGCCCAGCAAGCGAGCTCAGCCCGGTAACCGGGGTCGGCTAGCAGGTCACGCTCGGCGTCAGCGACCAGGTGCAGCAGCCGCCGGGTTTCCTGCTGGTCAGGAAAATGCAGCAGTGCGCCTTGCAGGCCGGCGGCCTCGGCAAGCTCGGCCCGGATACCCGCAGGCACAATCCGGTTGCTGAACGGTTCCCGGTTGGTCTGCCGCTTCCAGATAGCAGCTTGAAGCTCCTGCTCGTCCTCGGACGGCCGATGACCGCCAGACAGCCGGACCGCAGCTACCAGCAGAGGCTGCCTGGGATCGGGAAGCAGCCGGACATGGGCCTCCAGCCCGGCTGCCGCAGCCGCCAGCCGCAGGCCGAACAGAGCCGCGCCGCAGGCGATGTGCACCGCGCGGCCATGCGGATCCCCGACGGGCAGTGTCCTGCCGGAGTCGGCCCGGAGCTCGATCGTGGCGCTGGCCGCGCGGACCCGGAATCGCCATGGCTGGGTGTTGTGCATCGACGGGGCTGCCGTGGCCGCGCGCACCAGCTCCCCGGCCAGCTGCGCCGACAGGCTGGGCCACCCGCTGCCTTGCACGCCTGCCGCCATCATGCTGAGATCGTTGGCCGCGGCGGACACCTGCGCGCAGGGGCGTCGGACCTTAACCGCCAGGACCATCGGCTCTCGGCCTGCACCGCGCTGTAGTTCAGCACCGGAGGTCCTGAACTACAGGGAATTTCGGCCCTGGATCCCGGACCGTGCGTTCCTGCTGCTACGGGCACCCGGATGTGACCATCAAATTACGAGCTGCTGTTCCACGGCAGCCACGTCTAAGGGAGGCGCGCAATGCCGGGAATCGTTGTCGGCATCGACGGATCGCAACGTTCGGCACGGGCGCTCGAGTGGGCGCTCAGGCAAGGCGCGGTGGGGCACACAGCGGTAACCGTGCTCACTGTGCACATGGTCCCGGCCAGCCCGTGGACCGGGAATCCTGTGGTCCTTGCCGGGGATCCCGCCGAGCAGGAAAGGGTTTTCAAGAAAGCTGATGAGCTGACCCAGCAGGTGGCTAGCCGACTTGGCGCATTGCGGCCAGAACACGTCACCGTCCGGGCCGTCACCGGGTACCCGGCAAAGGAACTGATCGACGCCTCTCGCGACGCCGACCTGGTGGTCGTCGGGTCGCGTGGCGCTGGCGGGTTCGCCAGGCTCATGGCCGGCTCAGTCAGCAGCCAGGTTGTACAGCACGCACACTGCCCGGTCGTTGTGGTGCCAGGCGAGCGGTCGGCGCCCGCTTGCTGAGCAGAGCAGCAAGCGCCTGACCAGCGCGAAAGGGTCAGCACTAGCGGTCGCGGCCATGCGGCCATTTGCCTGAACTGGGGGACGTGCGGAATACGACGCCCGTGCGTTGGTCCGGGCGCTCCTGGAGAGCCCGCGCGACGGCGGCTGCCTGCCCGGGCTGATCAGAGGCGGGTCGTCCACCGCGGCCCGGTCAGGGACCATTCGGACGCCCACGCGGCCAGGCGGCACCGGTCCAGAACCAGGCGGCACACCCAGTAGCACATGACCACCGGGACCGCGGCACCGAACACCATGCCAATAGCCATGATGACCGAGGAAAACACAGTCTCGGCGGCACTAGCGGGCGGCGTCTCGGGCTGACCGGCGGCAGTCAGCCACACCTTTACGCGGGCACCGGCTGGAGCATTCAATATGCCCGGGGCGGTCATGGTCGTGAGGATGCCTTTGTGCTGCCTGCCGTCTGGTGCGCGCCAGCGTGCGGCAGCCTGCCCGGCGGAAGTCATGTAGTCGCCCGACGGCCCGGCCTGCGTAAGCACAGCCATGGCTGGGTGCAGCTGAGCCGCCTCAGCACGCTTGGAGTCGTAGAGCCGCTCACCCAACCAGGGCGCTGCTGCCACGGCCGCAAGGAACACGACAGCCAGCAGCAGTATGACGCAGCTCTCGAACCGGTCGGAGCGCCGCCGCAGCTGGTTCGGGCGAACGAGCAGCCGGGCCAGCCGGAGCGCGCCAGTGGTGCCACTCATGGCCCTCACCTCCGCACATCTCCATTACCAGTCTTGTGTGGCTCGCGGCTACGGCCAGGGGCATAGGACCCCTGCGCTCTCAGGCATTAGGCCCTCAAGCGCAGTCATTCGGGCACTATCGCGACCGGGCAGAGCGCATGGTTCAGGACGGCATGGATAACCGGGTTGGACTCCGGGTGCCTGATGTCATCCGGAACGTTCCTGCCCAGGATGATCAGATCCGCGGCGGCCGACGTGGCGGCCAAGGCGTGCGCCGCCGGGGCATGCACCACCTCTTCCACGACATCGACGTCTGGGTACTTGTCCCGCCAGAACGTCAGCGAGTCGGCCAGCCACCGTGCCACCTCTGCCGCAATATCGCCGACCGCCGGGTCTCGCAGTCCGGTGACGGCTGGCCGCACCGCCGGCAGAAGCCAGCGCCACGCGTGCACCACACGCACGCGAGCCCGGCGTAGCGATGCTTCTTCAAAAGCGAAGCCCACCGCAGCGGACTGGCCAGCTTCGCGGACCCCGACCACGATCTCGCGATGCTCCGCCGTGCCCTCATCGCGCACGACCGCCACCGGGCACCTTGCGTGAGTGGCGACGTAACGGCTGACAAATCCCGGAGCGAGCGCTGCGCAGGCATCGCTGCCGCTGCCGCCGGACCCGACTACGAGCAAGGAGGCACCGGCGGCCGCTTTGGCCAGCGCAAGGGCCGGAGGGCCAGACCGCAGTCCAGTCTCGACCGCCAGGGCAGGCTCGGCTTGCACCGCGTGATCAGCGGCCCTTGCCAGAACTTCCTCAGACGCCTGGATGATCTTGTTGGTGGGAACGCACACAAGTTGCAGCGTCGCGCCGCGCATTGCGGCCTCGTGAGCAGCCCATTCGACCGCCCAAAATGCCTGCCGAGAGCCGTCAGTTCCGGCTGTCACGAAGTGGTGTTCCATGGCTCTCTCCCTGGTCGGATCACTGAGCTCTGGCACGCGGGCCCGGTGAAGAGCATGCGCCAATTCAGTGGCCGCTCGACGATGGCTGGGTCTCCAGGAACGCAGGCCGTGTGCCAGCCGGGGTGATCTCTGGGTCCAGAACGACTGCCCCTGCGGCGACGATGGCCGTCTTGGACACGCGATAGTGATGGCGGCATAGCAGCAGGTCGGTGCAGTGCGTGCGGGCAGGCATTGGTATCTCCTCCCTGTGCGGGCTGGCTCTCCCTATCCAGGCTGCGCTGCCGACCGGGCCAGACAGCAGGGGCACAGGCCCGCACTGGAAAGGGACCTTGGTCTGCTTGACTCCCGGGCCGGGCTGCCTTTCCGCGGCCATTGCCAGTCCGGCCTGGTGTCCGGAGATTGCTGACTTAGCGGATGGCCAACTTCGTATCCAGGGGCGGCAGCTCCGAGCGGGCCCCCGCAGGCTTCCTGGCAGAGCATTCCCGCGTACCCGGGACTTCCGCCTCTGCGCGGCCCGGCAGCGCAGCAGGAGGGTTGGAAGAGACGAAGGAGCGTGTGATGGAAGCGAACTGTGAGCAACAGATCGTAGTTGGTGTCAAAGGGCCGGCTGCGCGGGCTGCACTCAGGTGGGCGGCACGCGAGGCCGGGCTGCGCAAGGCCTCGCTGCTCGTCGTACGGGTATGGGACCCCGCACGGCATGCGGCACCGTACGCTCCCCCCGGTGCGGCACCGACCGGCGAAGAGGGTCTGGCCAGTGCGCGTGAGGATCTGGCTGACGCTGTCCTCGGCGCTTTCGGCCTCGACGTGCCGGCCTGTGTCACCGTCGAACTGGCAGAGGGGATTGCTGAACGTGTACTCGTCGGCCGCTCCGCTGGCGCCGATCTGCTGGTGCTCGGTGCGTCCAGCCTGAGTGATCACGAGGGTTGGACTGCAGGGCCTGTCGTCCGTGCTTGCCTGGCGCATTCCCGCTGCCCGGTCGTCATCGTCGGCACGAGCAGCGCGGCAGCGCCAGCCGCGCCGGCGACGCGGCACCTCATGCCGACATGACCCAAAGACCTGGGCCGGCAGGGCGTTCGTCACTAGTGACTCTTCCCCGGGCCCTGTCAGCTGGAGATGTGGCTACCTGACCAGCGCCGACATAGCGGGGGGAAGCATGAATTCGGAGGAGGGCCGGCTGGCGGTTAGCGCAGGCGAGATAGCACAGCAGGTCGTGGCGATGGCGGTCTGGGCTCCGTCGGTGCACAACACTCAGCCGTGGTGGTTCGCCTCCGACGGGCGGCAGATCTGCCTGTACGCCGACGCCCGCCGGCAGTTGCTTATCGCCGATCCCCACGGCCGCGAGATGCTGATCAGCTGCGGCGCGGCACTGTTCACCGCCAGACTGGCACTGCGCTCCCTCGGCTACGTGCCGGATACCAGCGTGCTGCCAGAGCCGCGCGATCCTGACCTGCTTGCGCGTATTAGCTGGCCGCGCCGGGCTGCCGTCACCGCGTACGAGAGTGACCTGGCCGCGCAGGTACGGCAGCGGCGGACTCATCGCGCCGGATTCGAAGCCCTGCCGCTGCCGGACGGCCTTCTGCCGGCGCTCCAGTCCGGCGCCGAGCGCGACGGGACAGCCCTGCACGAGGTGAGCGACGCGGGCGGCAGGTCGGCCGGGACCGTCTGCCTGCTGACAACACCCGATGACCGGCCGGCCGACTGCACAGCCAGCCGACGGAGGTCAGCTGGCTGCGCGACAACCTGCGCGCACAGTTCTGTGACGGTGCCTGGCCGCAGCTGGTGCTACGGTTCGGTGCGGCTATCCAGATGGAGCAGAGCGTCCGGCGGGCGACCGCTGACGTGCTGCGCGGGCTCGCCAACGAGAAGCCGATGCTTGAACCGCCGCCATGCGCGGGTCACCAGTGCCTGTGGCCGGCGTTGGCCTCCTGCATCACGGTGACGTAGGCGGCGCGCTGGCTGGCGGCGCCGTCGGCGTCCACAGGAACCGACAGCAGGCCGCGCGCGTCGGACACTGAGGCGAAGCCCTTGCGGGCCAGCCACTGGGACAGCCCGTCGAGCATCACTCCCGCGTGCGCAACGCCGTGGCGGAGCAGCGCTGAGGCGGTCATTACCACGTCGGCGCCGGCCAGCAGGTACCTGGCCAGGTCGGCCGCGTGGTCCACGCCGGTGGTCGCAGCGAGACAGGCGTTCACCCGCCCGGCCAGCAGCGCGATCCATGCCCTCGGCAGCCGTCCCTCGGCCGGGCGAGACAGGCCGAACCGCGCGGTCACGGTCAGCGTCTCCGGGTCGATATCCGGCTGCAGGAACCGGTTGAACAGCACCAGGCCGTCGGCCCCAGCCCGGTCCAGCCGCAGCGCCATCTCGCCAGTGGAGCTGAAGTACGGACTGAGCTTCACCGCGACCGGGATGTCAACCACTGCTTTGACCGTGGTTAGGATCTCCACGTGCCGCTGCTCCACGTCACGCCCGGGGAACATCGGATCACCGGGAAGGTGATAGATGTTCAGCTCGATGGCTGCGGCGCCTGCCTCCTCCAGCGCCGTCGCGTAGTCGGTCCAGCCCCCGGTAGTGGAGCCGTTGAGGCTCGCGATCACCGGGATGTCCACCGCGCCTGTGGCCCGCTCGAGCAGGCTCACATACTGGTGCGGACCTGGGTCAATCGCCGCGCCCGCGGGGAAATAGGACAGCGATTCGGCGAAGCTCTCCGTCCCGGCGTCGGCCCAGGTCCCGTTCTGCGCCGCCTCCCGGCGAAGCTGCTCCTCAAACAGCGAGGGGAGCACGACAGCACCGACACCGGCGTCGGCCAGCCGCTGCACCCCGGCGACCGTGCCCGACAGCGGAGACGCCGAGGCGACCAGCGGATTCCGCAGCTCCATGCCCAGGTACCGGGTTGACAGGTCCATCAGTGGTCCTCCTGAACATTGGCGGCGCCGGGAGCGGGCCTGCGGGCGTCTGGGGGGAAGTGGGCCGGCCCGCGGGTGGCCATCTCCTCGTAGGTGTCCCACTGGCGGTCCACCGCCTGCTGGGCCAGTGCGGCCAGCCGCTCGGCCTCGGCGGGATCGGTGTTGCCGAGCGCCCGGTAGCGCAGCTCACGGCGGGTGTAATCAGACAGCGGGATCCGCGGCCGCGGCGAATCCAGCAAGAACGGGTTGCCGCCGCAGTCGCGCAGCACCGGGTCGTAGCGGATCAGCGGCCAGTACCCGCTGGCCGTGGCGCGGTACTGCTGGCCCAGGCCGTCACGCATCTCGATGCCGTGCGCGATGCAGTGGCTGTAGGCGATGATCAGCGACGGGCCGTCGTAGGCCTCGGCCTCGCGGAACGCCCGCAGCGTCTGCTGCGGGTCGGCACCCATCGCGACCCGCGCCACGTACACGTAGCCGTAGGCGATCGCTTGCAGTGCCAGGTCCTTCTTGGGCATGGTCTTGCCCGACGCCGCGAACTTGGCCACCGCGCCGAGCGGCGTCGCTTTGGACGACTGCCCGCCGGTGTTGGAGTACACCTCGGTGTCGAGCACCAGCACGTTCACGTTGCGGCCACTGGCCAGCACGTGGTCCAGCCCGCCCGCCCCGATGTCGTAAGCCCAGCCGTCCCCGCCGACGATCCACACACTGCGCCGCACCAGGTGATCGGCCACGCTCAGCAAGTCCAGCAAAGCATCCTGAACGGGGTCAGCGGGCTGACCAGGCTGGACGGCGCACGTGGCGGCGGCCAGGCGGCGCTTGAGCTCGGCTATCCGCTCGCGCTGGGATGCCAGCTCGGACTCACCCAGTTGCGGCGCACTCAGGATCTCGTCCACCAGTTCCGCGCCGGCCTGCTCACGCAGCTCACTCAGCCGGCGGCGGGCGGTCTGCGCCTGCCGGTCGGCGGCCAGCCGGAAGCCCAGGCCGAACTCGGCGTTGTCCTCGAACAGCGAGTTCGACCAGGCGGGGCCGCGGCCGTCGGGGCCAGCGGTCCACGGCGTGGTCGGCAGGTTCCCGCCGTAGATCGACGAGCAGCCGGTCGCGTTGGCGACCAGCAGTCGGTCGCCGAACAACTGGGACAGCAGCTTGATGTACGGGGTCTCGCCGCACCCAGCGCAGGCGCCCGAGAACTCGAACAGCGGCTTCAGGAACTGCGCGCCCCGCACTGTGCCAAAGTCAACCCGGGCCCGGTCGGCTACGGGCAGGGTTTCGAAGAACGCTATGTTTGCCCGCTCGCTGCCCAGCACCGGCTCACGCGGCGCGAGATTGATTGCCTTGTGGCCAGGCTGGCCGGGAGCGGTGACCGGGCAGGCCTGTACGCACAGCTCGCAGCCGGTGCAGTCCTCCACGTACACCTGCAGCGTGAACTCAGTGCCCGGCAGGCCGCGAGCATCAAGAGGCGCAGAACGGAATCCTTCCGGTGCCCCGTCCAGCATCGCCTGGTCGTAGTAGGTGGACCGGATCACGCTGTGCGGGCAGACGAAGCTGCAGTTGCCGCACTGGATGCACAGGTCCGGGTCCCACTGCGCGACCAGGTCGGAGATGTTGCGCTTCTCGTAGGCCGCGGTGCCGACCGGGTAGGTCCCGTCCGCCGGGAGTGCGCTGACCGGCAGGTCATTGCCCCGCCCGGCCAGCATCTCAGCGGTTACCGTCCGCACGAACTCGGGTGCGGTGGCCGGCACCACCGGCGGCAACTCGATTGCTGAGGTGACCCGGCCCGGCACCTTGATCTGGTGCAGCCCGTCCAGTGCCCGGTCGACGGCCTGCGTGTTGCGGGCGACGACATCGGCACCGCGCCGGCCGTATGTCTTGGTGATCGCTGACTTGATCCTGGCGACCGCCTCGTCCCGGGGCAGTACACCGGAGATCGCGAAGAAGCAGGTCTGCAGAACGGTGTTGGTGCGCCCGCCGAGGCCGACGTCACGGGCGATCCGGCCAGCGTCGATCGCGTACAGCTCGATCCGCTTGGCCAGGATCTGCTCCTGCACCGGGCGGGGCAGCGCGTCCCAGACCTCCTCGGCCCGGTGCGGGCAGTTCAGCAGCAGCGTCGCGCCGGGCGCCGCGAACCCGAGCACGTCGGCCCGTTCCAGCAGCCCGAACTGGTGGCAGCCGACGAAGCTGGCGTGGCGCACCAGGTAGGGCGCGCGGATCGGCATCGGCCCGAACCGCAGGTGCGACACAGTCTGCGACCCGGACTTTTTAGAGTCGTAGACGAAGTAGCCCTGCGCATGCGCGCCCTCATCGGCGCCAAGGATCTTGATCGTGTTCTTGTTCGCGCCGACGGTGCCGTCCGAGCCCAGACCGAAGAACACCGCGCGGACCGTTCCCGGCGGCTCAATGTCCAGCGACGGGTCGTACTGGAGACTGCTGCCGGACACGTCGTCGGTGATCCCGACTGTGAACCGGCGCCGCGGTTTCGCTGCGGCCAGCTCGGCGAAGATGCCCGCGGCCATCCCCGGAGTGAACTCCTTAGAGGACAGCCCATAGCGCCCGCCGATGATCTGAGGAAGCGTATCCCGTTCGGAAATCTGAAAAGCGTCAGCCAGCGCCGCGGTGACGTCCAGGAACAGCGGTTCCCCGGCTGACCCGGGCTCCTTGGTCCGGTCCAGCACCGCGATCCTGGAGACCGTGGGCGGCAGCGCGTCTACCAGTTCCCGCGCGGGGAACGGCCGGTACAGGCGGACCTGTGCCACGCCGACCCGCTCCCCAAGGGCAGTGAGGTGGGTGACGGTCTCGGCGACGGTCTGCCCGGCTGAGCCCATGACGACGATCACCCGGTCGGCCTGGGGGTGGCCGGAGTACTCCACGACCGAGTAGTGACGGCCGGTGCGCCCGGCCAGGGCATCCATGGCGTCCTGCACGGCTCCGGGCACCGCGGCGTAGAACGGGTTCACGGTCTCGCGTGCCTGGAAGTAGGTGTCAGGGTTCTGCGCCGTGCCCCGGATGAACGGCCGGTCCGGCGACAGTGCCCGCCCCCGGTGTGCCCGCACCAGTTCGTCCGGCACCAGCGCGCGCAGGTCAGCGTCGTCCAGCAGGCTGATGGTATTCAGCTCATGCGAGGTCCGGAAACCGTCAAAGAAGTGCAGGAACGGGATCCTGGTGGCCAGTGTGGCTGCGTGCGCCACCAGCGCAAGATCATGAGCCTCCTGCACCGAGGCCGAGGCAAGCAGCGCGAAGCCGGTCTGCCGCACCGCCATCACGTCGGAATGGTCACCGAAGATCGACAGTCCCTGTGCCGCCAGCGACCGGGCGGCGACGTGCAGCACCGCCGGGGTCAGCTCACCGGCGATCTTGTACATGTTCGGGATCATCAGCAGCAGGCCCTGCGACGCGGTGAACGTCGTGGCCAGCGCCCCGCCCTGCAGCGACCCGTGCAGCGCCCCGGCCGCGCCGCCCTCACTCTGCATCTCGACCACCGAAGGAACAGCGCCCCACAGGTTCGGCCGTCCCTGGCTGGACCACTCGTCGGCAAGCTCGGCCATCGGCGAGCTGGGCGTGATCGGGTAGATGCAGCACACCTCGCTGAGCCGGTAAGCGACCGACGCTGCGGCCTCGTTGCCGTCGACCGTGGCGCGGGTCATGACTCCTCCGGGACCATCTCGATCGCGTGGACCGGGCACTGCTCGTAGCACGCTCCGCAGCCGGTGCAGCGGTCGTAGTCGAACTGGTACCGGTGCCCCTCACCCAGCTTGATCACCGCGTCTTCGGGGCAGGCCCCCAGGCAGCCGTCGCACTCACAGCAGTTGCCGCACGACAGGCACCTGGCCGCCTCGTAGACCGCGTCCTGCTCGGACAGGCCGCCCACCACCTCGTGGAAGTCCGCGACCGCCTCCTCCGGCGGGACCTGCGGCTGCTGCCGCTGCGCCGCGTCGCCGAAATACCAGAGGTTGAGCTGGCCGAACTCCACGACCGGGTGCTTGGGCGCGGCTGCTGCCACTGCGTCTCCAGCCGCTGTGTTTCCAGCCGCGGGATCAGCGGGCGCGCCGCGCGGCTCCCCCCGTCGGCCGCGCGGCGCGCCATCCTCCGGCCCGCCCCCCTCGGAGCCGGGGTCTCGCAGCCAGGCGTCGATGTACCTGGCGGCCTTCTTGCCGTGCCCGATGCCGACGGTCACGGTGCGCTCAGCCGGGACCATGTCGCCGCCGGCGAACACACCCGGGCAGCCGGTCATCATGGTCGGCGACACGCGCACGGTGCCGTCGCGCTCGAACTCGACGCCGGGCACCCGCCGCAGAAAAGCTGTGTCGGTGTCCTGGCCCAGGGCCAGGATCACTGTGTCCGCTGCCAGGGTTTCGAACCGGCCGGTCGGCTGGGGGAAGCCACTGTCGTCCAGATCCATGGCCTCGACGGTTAGTTCTGGGCCGTCGAACGCGGTGATCGTGCGCAGCCAGTTGATCTGCACGCCTTCGCGCTCGGCCTCCTCGGCCTCTTCCTCACGGGCCGGCATCTGGGCGCGGGTCCGCCGGTAGACGATCAGCGCGTCGTTCGCGCCCAGGCGGCGGGCGGTCCTGGCGGCGTCCATCGCGGTGTTGCCGCCGCCGTAGACCGCGACCCGGCGGCCGATCACCGGCCGTTCCCCCGAAGCGACGCTGCGCAGGAACGACACCGCGTCCACGATCCGGCCCGCGTCCTTCGCCGGGATGTCCACGCGCTTGGACAGATGAGCGCCGACGGCGACGAACACCGCGTCGAAGCCGCCGTCGCGCCGCTCGGCGCCCAGGTCGGAAACCCGGTGGCCGCAGGTGATCTTCACGCCGAGCGCCACGATCCGGGCGATCTCGGCGTCGAGGACGTCGCGGGGCATGCGGTAGGCGGGGATGCCGTAGCGCATCATGCCGCCGGGCTGCTCCCCCGCGTCCCTGATCTCTACCTTGTGGCCGAGCCTGGCCAGATGGCAGGCGGCGGACAGTCCGCTCGGCCCCGCCCCGATGACCAGCACCCGCTTGCCGCTGGCCGGCCGTTCGGCCGCGAAGCGCCAGCTGCTCTTCAGTGCCTGGTCGCCGAGGAAACGCT